>Ga0209343_10009795_pt1 | contig 10990 bp, 15 predicted proteins | sample RifCSPlowO2_02_FD_184026 | JGI IMG/M metagenome (GOLD analysis project Ga0209343, IMG submission 184026) | Groundwater microbial communities from Rifle, Colorado - Rifle CSP2_plank lowO2_0.2 (SPAdes) (version 2) | ecosystem: Environmental > Aquatic > Deep subsurface > Groundwater | place...
CCGCCGCGATACTCTCGGGCCACCGCCGCGTGCCGCCCTACGGCATGGCGGGCGGCAAGCCCGGCGCCGTTGGCCGCAACTGGGTGCGGCATACGAATGGAACGGACATCGAGCTTGGCCCCTGCAAAACGATCGAGATGAACGCGGGCGACGTCTTCGTCATCGAGACGCCGGGCGGCGGGGGCTACGGAACATCCGAGAAAAGCTGAACCGCCAGGCAATCAAATACAAGATATTGAACCGCCAGCATCGTGAAGGACAGCGCGAGAAATACGCCTGCAATCACGTAGATGACAAAGAGCATGATGATATGATTGTCATAAAATCGTCATGCCAATGTAAATACCGACGCCAGCCCATGAGCCGGCAGAAAAAGACGCTCGCCACCTGCTCCGCCGCGCACGTGCTGCACGACGGGCTGTCCGACGTCACCTACGTGCTGCTGCCGCTGCTGGCCCAGACCTTCGGGCTGTCCCTCGCGCAGGTCGGGATGATCCGCTCCGCCCACCGCGTCGCCATGGCGTCGTTTCAGATTCCCGCCGGGCTGATCGCGGAGCGCTTCGGCGAGCGCAATCTGTTCGCCCTGGGAACGTTGATTGCGGGCCTGGCGTTTCTCGCGCTCGGTTACGTGAGCGGCTTCTGGATGATACTGGTCGCGCTGTTCTTCGCCGGGGTTGGCTCGGCGGTGCAGCACCCGCTCGCCTCCACCATCATATCGCACGCCTATCCGGGCGACGGCCGGCGCGGCGCGCTCGGCACCTACAACTTCTTCGGCGACGTCGGCAAGTTCGCCTTCGGCGGCATCGTCAGCCTGCTGATGGTCGCCGGCATCTCGTGGCAGGCGCCGGTCATCGGATTCGGCCTGTTGGGCATCGTGACCGCGGTCGCGATCTTCCTGGCCGTCTCGAATACGCGCGCCGCGAAACCAACGGCGACCAGCACCGCGCCGGCGACCAAAACCACCGGGTGGGGCATCCGCAACCCGCAGGGATTCACGGCGCTGTGCCTGATCGAAATCCTCGATTCGAGCACGCGCACCGGCTTTCTGACTTTCATTGCGTTCGTGCTGATCGGCAAGGGGCTGCCGGAAGGGTGGGCCGTGCTCTCGGTGCCGCTCGTCCTGGTCGGCGGCATGGCGGGCAAGCTCGCCTGCGGTTTCCTCGCCGAGCGCTTCGGCATCGTGCGCATGATCATCATCACCGAGGTGGCAACCGGCTGCGGCATCCTCGCGACGCTTGCGGTCCCGGCCGCGCCTTCGTTCCTGCTGCTGCCCCTGATCGGTGTCGTGCTGAACGGCACCTCCTCCGTGCTCTACGCCACTGTCGGCGACTTCGTCGAGCCGGACCGGCTGCCCCGCGCGTTCGGATTCTTCTATACGCTGGGATCCATCTGCGGCATCGCCGCGCCACTCGGCTACGGGCTCGTCGGCGACCTGTACGGCGTGGAAACCTCGATCGCGATCATCGGCATCGCCATCTTCCTCACCGTCCCGCTGGCGCTGCTGCTGAAGCCCGCCGCCGCTTCGCGGTTGCGCAGCGCCTAGCCCACGGCCCTATGATCTTGCGGGAAAACCGGATAGTGGAGACACGATGAGCAAGCAGCGCATAAGTTACGTCCCGCTCGACAAGATGACACCGGAGATGCGCGCCGAGATGGAGCGCTGCGCACGCATGGGCACGCCCCGCCCGGAAAGCTCGGCGGTGCGCGCCCACGTGCCGGGAGCATTCTGGGCGTTCGCCAATTCCTGGCGCGACATCTTCCACACCGGCGTGTGCGACCACGCGATCAAGGAGCTCGCCCGCCTCTACGTCTCGCGCGCGGTGACCTGCGAGTTCTGCGGCAACCAGCGCTCGATCCAGGCCGCCGCTGCCGGCCAGGTCAACGAGCCCAAAGTGGATGACCTGATCCACTTCGAGAAGTCCGCGAAATACAGCGCGCGCGAGAAGGCCGCCCTCGCCTACGCCGAAGCCATCACCTGGCGGCTCGATACCGACGACAAGTTCTGGGAGCGCCTGCACGCGCACTTCACCGAGCCGGAGCTCGTCGAGTTGGGCTGCTTCATCGCGCTGACCATGGGGCAGCAGAGCTGGCTGCGCCTGCTCAACATCGAGCATCACGAAGTGATGGCGGGCACCGCCGCCTCGATGGCGCCGGGCTTCGAAACCGCCGAAGCGCTGGCGAAAACCAAGGCGTCGCCGGACTATTGGGCCAAGCAGCAGCCGGCGGCGGCGAAGAAGAAGGACGCCGCCTAGCCTGACTCGCGGGTCGAATCACGACCCACGACCCACGAATCACGCTTCGGTACGCGCGAAGCGCGCACGTAGACCTGGCCGTCGAACAGGCGCCGCTGGGTGCGGTAGAAGGCGCCCTGCTCGGCGAACCACTGGCCTTCCAGCTTGCGCACGCTCGCCGCGGCCGTGAGCACGCCGGACGGCATGCCGATGCGGATCTCCGCGTCGGGGTCGCCGGTTGGACGGGTGACGGCGTTGACCACGGTGCCGTCCATCCGCGCCGCGACCGCCAGGCACAACGTGCAGGTCAGCGGCAGCGCGCGGTGCGGCTGGCCGTTCGACATCATGCGCGCGGTGAGATCCACCGCCGCCGCCTCGACGCGGTCGCCGGTCAGCGTCTTTGCGTCCTGCGGCGCCGACACGAATCCCACGAACGGCACCGCGGCGCGCTTTGCCGCTTCTTCCGGGCTCTTCGTGATACCCATCGCGACCGAGGCGGCAACGCGGATCGCGGAAAGCTTTTTCAGCAGCTCCGGGTTGCCTTCAATTTCGTCGGGCAATTCCGTTCCCTTGATGCCGAGGTCTTCCGCGCGGGCGAACACGCACGCATTCGCCGCGTCCACCATGGATACGCGGATCCTGCCGACGCCCGGCACGTCCAGCGTGTCCGTAACGTTGCCGGTGGGCAGCAGTTTGCCGGTGGTCGCGCCGCCCGGTTCGCGGAACTCGAGCTTGACCGGCGCGCCGGTCCCGGCCACGCCGGGAATCTCGAGATCGCCGTCCACCGCCGCTGCGCCCTCATCCAGCGGAAAACGCGACCAGATGATCTTCTTGGTGTTGGTGTTGTGGACGCGGATGAGCGCTTCCCTGCCCGACACCGTGACCAGCCCCTCGTCCACGGCAAACGGCCCCATCGCGGCGGACATGTTGCCGCAGTTCGCGCCGTAGTCCACCCTTGCTTCCTTCACCTGCACCTGGGCGAAGGTGTAGTCGATATCGGCGTCAGGACGCGTCGGCGGCCCGATGACGCACACCTTGGACAGGGAGGAGACGCCGCCGCCCATGCCATCGAGCTGCCGTCCGTACGGGTCGGGGCTGCCGATCGCGGCGAGAAAGATCTCGTCCCACAACTTGCGGTCCGCGGGGAGATCGCGCGCGTGGACCACCACGGCGTTGCTGGTGCCGCCCCGCATGAACACCGCGGGTATTTTCAACTGCTTCATGGAACGCTCCGTCAGTTCACCAACTGGACTCCGTCGCGGGACCGCGCGTCGCGGCGGCGCCGCGCTTCGTCCGCGAACCTGTAAACTCCAAGTATTGTAATTCACGCGGCGGGCTTTCGTTTCTCGTTTCATGTTTTTGAAGAGAATCGTCTCCGGCGGGCAGACCGGCGTCGACCGCGGCGCGCTCGACGCCGCGCTCGACGCGGGATTCCCCTGCGGCGGCTGGATGCCCAAAGGCCGCAAGGCGGAAGATGGCCCGGTACCCGGCCGCTACCCGTTGCAGGAACTGGCCGTCGGCGGCTACGAGGAGCGCACCTTGCAGAATGTGCTCGACAGCGACGGCACGGCAATCCTCCACTTCGGCGCGCCGGAAGGCGGCACGCGCCAGACCCGGGTCTACTGCGTCGAGCACGGCAAGCCTTGCGAGTCGGTGGACGCGTCCCGCGCTACGCCACAGGAGGCGGCGCTCAAGCTCGTGGCCTTCATCGAGCGCAACCAAATCGGCGCGCTGAATATTGCCGGACCGCGCGCGAGCAAATGGCCCGGCGCCCACGCGTATGCCCGGGACACCGTGGCACGCTTGCTCCGGGCAGCCGCCTCATGCGCCTGATCATGCTGTTGTGCATCTCGGTGCACGCCTGCTACATCGGCAGCAAGGTCGTCGTGTCGCTCCTCGCGCTCCAGCTCGGCGCGAGCCAGGCGGCGATCGGTCTGCTCGCCGCGCTCTACGGCGTCGCGCCGCTGCTGCTCGGCGTGCATTCGGGGCGGCTGGCCGACACGGCCGGGACGCGGCCGCCGATGCTGATCGGCGCCGCCCTGGTGGCCGCGGCGATGTTGACGGGTTTTCTCTTTCAGAGCATCGCCAGCCTGGTCGTCGTGACCGTCCTTCTGGGCATGGGCTTCGTCTATTACAACGTCGCCGTCCAGAACTTTACCGGCTCCTACGGCCCGCCCGAGCACCGGGGACGCAATTTCAGCTGGCTATCGATGGCGTACTCCGTATCCGCGTTCATCGGCCCGGTGTTCGCGGGATTCATGATCGATCAATTCGGTCATGCGGCGGCGTTCCTCGGTTTCGCGGCGTTCGCCGCGGCGGCGCTTATCGTGCTGGTCGTCAACCGGCAATTCGGGTCTCAGGCGGTCCCGCCGGCCGGCGGCGCCACGCGCAGCATGTCCGAGCTGCTCCGCAATGCGCCGCTGCGTCGCGTCGTGATCATGAGCGGGCTCATGGTATCGGCGTGGGAGCTGTACCTGTTCTACATGCCGCTGCACGGGATTGCGATCGGGCTCAACGCCTCGACCATCGGCCTCGTGCTCGGCGTCTACGCCGCGGCGGCCTTCGTGGTGCGCTTCCTGCTGCCGCTGATGCTCCGGCACGTGAGCTCGGTGCGCCTGCTGTCGGTGTCGATGGTGATCGCGGCAGCGACGTTCGTGGCCCTGCCCGGGCTGAAGACGGTATGGCCCCTGATCGCCGCGTCGTTCACGATCGGGCTCCTGCTGGGCTTGTGCCAGCCGGTGATGATGATGCTTTCCTTCGAGCGCTCGCCGGCGGGCCGCACCGGCGAGGTCACGGGGCTGCGGCTCACGGCGAACAACATCGCGCGCATCGTGGTGCCGGTGATCTCGGGCGCGCTCGGCGCCGCCGGCGGCGCGGCGCCGGTGTTCTGGATGAATGCGGTAAATCTGGTGGCGATCAGCTGGATGGCCCGGCGGTGAAGCGTGACTCGTGAACAGTGACGGTTAATTGGTTTAAGAACCGTAGATCAAAAAATTGAACCGCCAAGACGCCGAGAGAAGCAAGAAATAGACAGGATTAACAGGATTAACAAAATCAACTCGAATGATGAGCGCGCTAACGATCGCGCTAAGCGGCCCGAAGAAAGCGGACGAAGGCCGCTTGCGAAGGGTCCGTCTTCAGCGCGGGGTTATGCGGCATTTGCTTGTATGACCCGGCGATCTTCCGTTCTCGACCCACTCTGGCCACTCCGGCTTCTCAAGAGCGAGACATTCGGCCATAGCGCGAAGCGCGCAGCGGTCTTGATCGCGCTCAACCTGGCACAGTACCTTTCACGACCCAAGATGTTGCGGCATAGGAACGCGGTCCGTCAGTTTCTCCGTCCACATAAGCCAACCGCACTTTGTCGCGGAGAACTACCTTCCCTTCAGGTGTAAGAGTACGGACATAGTCTGCGTAGGGACCATCATTTCCCTCCATTGGCGCCCAAAAGTCCTCGAACGACGCAAAATCCATGCGGATCGTAAGCATGTCCTGCACGACATCAGTCAGACCCGCAGCCTTCCAAGCCCGATCCAGACCGCCGGGGCGCGTCATCGGACGCGCGCAGATTTTTGCTCGCCGCACGCTTGCTTCCGGATCAAGCATTGCCGCCGTGTCCCAGAACATCCGCGACCATACGAAGCCGCCACGCGAATCCCATATCGCGGCTGCAACCGTGCCGCCCGGACGGGTCACGCGACGCATCTCGCTGATGGCCTTTTCGGGCTGAGGAACGTGTTGGAGCACCAACATCGAAAGCGAGTGATCGAACTGTCGATCCCCGAACGGGAGCGCGCACGCATCGCCCACTTGGAATTGAATACGGGAGCCGCTGTTCTTGCGCCTGGCGTGCTCGATATAGGCGGCTGAGAAATCGACCCCGCGAAGGCTGCGAATATCGGGGTTCAGAGCAAGGGTCGTCGTCAAACTTCCGGTGCCGCACCCGACATCGAGCACACATTCAGCATCCTTGATGCCCGCGAACTCGATGAACTTTGGCGCAAGCCGGCGGCTCCATCGCCCCATCTGCAGTTCGTACCCGTCGCCGTCCGACGCCGTGAATGTTGATGAAATTGCCATGAACTCTCTCCTCGATATCGACGACAGTCTTCTAACGCAGATGCGAGGGGACTAACGGGTGCGGCACAACAGACGGTTTTATGACAGTTGATCAAGAAATTCAAAAGTAACAGCGACCGGCAGCTCTTGGCCGACAGCGGCTTTCGTGCGTCGAATGCCACCCCGCGCTCGGTGCCGCATAACGTCCGCAATCACTGGCGCGCGCTGCTGTTGCGCGTCCGAGTGAATTGCGCGGTTAGGTGGCAGCACATGACAAGCGCGCATTCATCGGATTAGAACGGCAGCTGTCCGGCACTCGGAAGTACAGACTCGTACGATTTTGTATTATTCAAAATCGCGACGGATGTACATGGATGTATCCAAAAACCACCCAGCGATGCCCGCTGCAAATGCGGCAATGATTCTCTCCCTTGTGTTGACCACCTGCCGGCCGCGACGAGAAATTCTAAGTCGTGACAGCAGCTCCCACATCGAAATATAGAAAGTGTCTGCTGGTACAAGTGCAAGACTAATCTCGATAGCTTTGTGTAGCCCTTCCTGAGTCGCTAAATCGCACGATCTCAAGTCCTCAACGGCCGCAGCATGAATGGCCGCTGTCCGTAGATTGTCAGATGGCGCCCTTTGTTCCGCTCTCCACCCGCCCCGTATCCGGCCGGCGACAGGCGGCCTTAAGCGATTAAGTAATTCAACGTTCTGTTTTATTAGGTCACGTTGGAGTTTATCTTCAAGCACTAGCGCTTCATATTCAGTCAGACCCCACTTCACAAGTGACACCCATGAGCCGGGGGGGTGCCCTTCCTGCAGAAACTTGTAGAGCATCGCGGTGTGATCCGGGTGCCGGTTAAGCATATTCCATGCTCTCGAATCGACGCCTTTGCCGACATACAAGGTCTCTTTCGTAACCGGGTGGCGATGCAGATAAACGTAGTAGATGTTGACGTCCCGGCCTGTCTTGACGTTTGGGTCGTTCTCTAAGACCCAATCGAGCGCGCGCGAGAGGCGCGCCCGCTTCTCAGCCCGCTCCTGGTTCTCAGCTCGCTCCTGATCTTTAGCTGGCTCACTTGGCCTAATGTTCCATCTCGTGGCTTTGCGAGCCAGCAAATCTTCGTGGCAGTTAAGCATCGCAGCGACGCGGGCTAGAGGAAGTTGCAGGCATACCAGCAGCAATTCCAGTTGCTCGCGCGTAATCGATAGGCCGTCCAACTCCTTTGCGCGTACCCATTCTTCGACGCCTTGTTCTTGTATGAAGCTCAGCGCGTCAACACCGGATTCTTCTCTAGGCGCGTCCATCTTGCGGTTCGTCTATAAGGGAAGGGGCCGGGCCAGCCTCGCAGGATGATACTCCCCGCGCTGGCCATACGTCCCAGAGGTGGTACGTGGTTGACTTTGGCACCTCGCGTGTTCGACGAGGCTCGGGCCCGGAGCATCGTTTCTACAGAAAGCGAGTAAGCCGTTCGATGTGCTGCCACCTAACGTGCAGCGTTCACCGGCGCGACGCTTGCCGGCGGGTCCGCGTGGAACGCTTGGTTAGACCCCGAGTCGGTCGCTCGGGAAGTGAACGGAGCGCTTCATTCACCGCAGTGGAGTTCTTGAACCGTTTCGCCACGTCCGGGTCGAGCACCACGACGTTCGTGCTCTCCAGATAGCGCTGATAGTACTTGCCGCGAACGGCGCCGGAGAAATCGTATTCCGCCCGCATCTGGTTGGCTTCGAGCCGCTGGCGCTTAGGATTCATATTGCTTCCGCTCATGTGATGTCGCCTCTCGGGCGCTAATTGGACGAATAGTATCGCCCTCCTCGGTATGTGACACAACGACCAGGCGCCCGTTCGCGGTCCAACCGATCGTGAGGTACCGGGCTTCCCCCTCGCTGTGATCAGGATCGGGAATCGTTCCGGCTAGAGGATCGCCAAATACCGATGTCGCCTCCTCGAACGAAACGCCGTGACTGAGAAGGTTTTCTGCCGCCTTGCTCGGATCCCATTCGAATTTCATTCGGATTGGCGGGGCGAGATTTCTCGGGGTCTAACGTTCGCCATAACCGGCAGGAAGAAGCGGCGCGGCGAAGGAGCGCCGCTTCTTCCTGTCCGCGTTGATGGCGTTGTTAGGCTGTTGGACTTTCATTCGTTACTGTTCCTTTTCGGAAAGCCGCGCGCACCCAATACGCACCGAAGAGCACTAGCGCGGGCCCGATGCCGAATGTGAGGAACCCGCCACTGTATTGAGGTTGGGTTTGAATGAATGAGTTGTACAACACCCACCCAATTAACGAAACACCCAGGACGATCGACACAAGCCCGAACAACGCTTGTGGCGCACCGAAAACCAGCCCTAGCACCCTTACAACATAAGACGGTCGTTCAACGCTTCGCAGGACCTTCCCTAGATCGATCCACGCCAAGATGAATATCGGCAGGCCCACGAAGATGAACAATAAGAACCACGCCGTGAGCCACCCTTCGTGGTTGGTTTTTCCAATTGTGGTCGCGAGCGCCACCAGGAACACGACGCTTGCCAAGAGCTTAATTGAGGCCCGTTTCACAAACAGCCTAACGTGGTGTTCAGCGGCGGCTGCTTGCAGCCGTCCGCTGCAACACGGGGTTCGGCGGCATTGTGGCGCTCAGCGATCGCGCGCGCACTGCGTCACGAATCGGAAACGATCTCGTTCGTGGCGTTATCGACGACAACTGGACTCTCGAAATATGTCACTGATGGTGATGCGCCATACTTCTCCCGGATGTAGTTTCCCCACTCCTTGGTGTAGAGACCCTCAGCGTCTTTCTTCGATTTCCACAAGTAGACCCCACCTGCTGTTCCACCGTCCTCGGAGAGAAGGTAGTACTTGCGAATGAGCCCGGGTGTCTCACGGTACTTCGGCGCAGTGCTAACGAAGATTTCCTGCGCCTTCTCACGAGTGACCGGTTGGGGAAGCTTGAACTGAACTAGCGCGGTAATCATGGTGACTCACTCCTTAGGTTAGTAGAAAGCCTCGACGACCTGCGAGGACTCTTATGACGCCGAACGTTCCGGATCAGCAGCGCCGGCTGGCGTCGGCTGCATCCGGCGGTTAGGCCACAAGATACATAGCGCGAGCAGGCCGACTCCCGCCAAAGCGAGCAGTGTAGCCAATAGTTCGGCGCGGTACTCGCGCAATAAGACATGTGGTCCCGGACAAATCGCATACCCGGCTCTGGTTGAATCATTCTTCAAGAGGTAGCGGGCCTGACAAAATGTGTAGCTCTTGAAAAAAGTATTGCGCTTCCCGATGCGATAAGAGGTAATCGCGGCACCTTTCAGTTCCTCCAATGGAGGGGCGCGAAGTGTCCCAGCACCCTCATACCAAGTCGACCATTCGTAGGACTCGGCGAATTGCGGGATATCGCTGCGCCACCACTTTTCCCGCGCGCCCTCGATATTCGCGTCAAATTTCATGAACCCAGGTGTCGCGAAGGCGCCGACCAGCAGCACGACGGCCGCGAAACAACCAACTATTCGCACCGGAGATACTTTGATCATTGAGTGGCCTAACGTCCACGGCCACCGGCGCGCGCAACCGATGGCGGTTGATTAGGCGCGGCGCTCGCGCGCGCGTCCGAGTGGGCCGTGCTGTTAGCCGACAACCTCACGGACCTTGGCGTCCAGGAATTCGTGCGTACTCGTAGGAAGTCCATTCTTAGGTACAACCGTAAACGAAGGCACGAACTGGGAGAACACCAGCAGAAAACCGACCGGACATTCCCACACCGCCTTGATTTGGCTCCACGGAACTGTCACCACGCGATCCTTCGCCGAAAACTCGAACGCAGACTCTGTAAATGAGATATGGGCGGTTGGCGCGAGGAACCTAGCCACACGTGAAGCGTACCTCCGAGGAAACAGGAAGTAGAGGTACGCGCAGTAGAGCGGTCCGACGACAACGACGAAAGCAACCCACACCATGATCAGGTCAAATTTCGCACCGAGCGCGAGCGCAGCTCCAAACCCCAGCACGTTTACCACGCAGGCGGCCAGAAGCCACCTACCGCGGCCTTCGAAAAACCGTCGCATGTAGCACTTTGCTGCCTCCTCGAGAAGCCCTTGGTCATAACACGCCTCCATGTGCACCGGCAGAGTGGAGTTCATGGCGGCTAACGTGTCCCGATCACCCGCGTGAGGAAGCCAGCGCCGCGCGTACTCGCGTCGGCGTGGATCGGATGGTTATACCGCAACTTCGACGTAATCGACGCGGCTGGATGCCTGGGGAATGGGGGCGCCATCTTCGCGGAGTCCGGCGAGATGGAATTCGATGGCTTCGCGAAGAACGGCCTCGGTGTCTTTAACCGTGGCGCCTGTCGCGACGCAACCCGGAAGATCGGGCACGTAGCCGGAGAAATTGTTTCCCGCCTTTTCAATCACGATTGCGTAGCGCATTTCGACCTCACTTCTTGAGCCCGGACTGCTTGAGGATACTATTGAGTGTCCCGGGCGCCAAATCGTCGCTCGGTTTCCCCGCCACCGTAACCCGGCCGGGCTTCACGGGGTGCTTGAATTGCCTGTGGCTTCCGCGAGTTGCGACCAGATACCAACCGTCGTCGTGAATCAGTCGCAGTATCTCGCTGACTTTCATTTCGCAAGCATATCAGCGTGATCTACGGTGGATAAAATGCGCCGATTTTGTTGCGGTATAACGTCCGCGGTGAA
>Ga0209343_10009796_pt1 | contig 10989 bp, 10 predicted proteins | sample RifCSPlowO2_02_FD_184026 | JGI IMG/M metagenome (GOLD analysis project Ga0209343, IMG submission 184026) | Groundwater microbial communities from Rifle, Colorado - Rifle CSP2_plank lowO2_0.2 (SPAdes) (version 2) | ecosystem: Environmental > Aquatic > Deep subsurface > Groundwater | place...
ACATTAGCGTGCCAGTCGCTGGCCCGGAGTAAACACCTGCGAATTCGCTTCCCTGAATGATCCGATTGCCGAGTCCCTTATGAATCTAGCCGCGCCTTCCAACAATCTGCCCACTGCCGCCGACGCCATTGCGCCGCCCGTGTCGATTCCTGCATTGATGTTCGACGCCGCGCGGCGGCACGCCGGGCGCGCGGTGATAGAGGAGGCGGGCGTACGGATCGACTATGCCGAGTTGCCGGCTCTGGCCCTGGGCGTCAGCCGCGCGCTAATGGCCTGTGGCATCAACCGCGGCGATCGGGTGGCGATATGGGCGTCGAATTGTGCAGACTGGATCATTGCAGCACTGGGGGTGCAATGCGCCGGTGGGGTGATGGTGCCGATCAATACGCGGATGAAAGGCGTAGAGGCCGCCGATGTTCTCGAGCGTAGCGGTACGCGCCTGCTATTCGTCCAAGCAGAGTTCCTTGGCACCGATTATCTGGCTTTGCTGGAGCCGCATCGACCCTCCAGCCTGGAGCGTCTGGTGGTGCTGGGCGACGCGCAGCCTGGGCGTGACACGGACATGGGGTGGGCGCAGTTCATCGCCAGTGGCCAGTCGGTCAGTGAGGCGCAAGCCAGCGAGCGCGCGGCGACGCTCGGCGCCGATGACCTGTGCGACCTGCTATTTACCTCAGGTACAACCGGCAAACCGAAAGGAGTGATGAGCGGACACGGGCAGAACCTGCAGGCGTTCAGCGAATTCGTCAAGGTGCTAGGGCTGGTGCCGGGTGATCGCTATCTGATCGTCAATCCGTTCTTTCATGCCTTTGGCTACAAGGCTGGTTGGCTGACCTGCCTGCTGGCCGGGGCGACCATCCTGCCGCACCCGGTATTCGATGCCGAGGCGGTGTTTCAGCGTATCGCCGCCGAGCGCATCAGCGTGTTGCCGGGGCCGCCGACCCTTTATCTGTCGATGCTGGCCCACCCCCGTCTGGCCACGACAGACCTATCGAGCCTGCGAGTGGCGGTGACGGGCGCGGCAACCATTCCGCCCATCCTGATTGAACGCATGCGTAACGAGTTGGGCTTTTCTGTGGTCACCACCGCCTATGGCCTGACCGAGTGCGGAGGGCTGGCGACTATCTGCAACCCGAGCGATCCGGCACAGATTATTGCCGGCACCAGCGGCCGGGCCATCCCGGGTACCGAAGTAAGCATTCGCGATAGCGATAACCAGGAATTGACCGCTGGCGAGTCGGGGGAGATCTGTCTGCGTGGTTTTCATGTGATGCAGGGCTACTTCGAGAATCCAGATGCCACCGCTGAAGCCATTGACGCCGATGGCTGGCTGCATACCGGCGACGTCGGTGACCTGGATCAGCAGGGTAACCTGCGTATTACCGATCGGCTCAAGGACATGTTCATCGTCGGCGGCTTTAACTGCTATCCGGCAGAAATCGAAGCCGGACTGATCGAGCATCCCGCCATCGCTCAAGTAGCAGTCATAGGGGTTCCGGATGAGCGCATGGGCGAGGTCGGCTGTGCCTGCGTGGTATTGCGGGCGGAGTCCAGCCTGGATGAAGCCGGCCTGATCAGTTGGGCCCGCGAACGCATGGCCAACTACAAGGTGCCAAGGCTGGTGCGCTTCTTTGACGCGCTGCCGGTGAATGCGTCGAACAAGGTGGCAAAGAATGAGCTACGCGCACTAGTTGTGATCTCTCAGTAGGTTGTTCATCCGGGGTGTACCCGGAATTCTGGAAGCGTGACCAACATAGCCTTCCAGAAGCCCCGGGTGAACCTACATAAACATGCCCGTCTTACCCCTCACGGCCGAGCCCTTTTGGCTCAGCGCCTCCACCATGGCCTGACCAGACGGCAGATCGCTGGGGAATTGGGATTGGCTGTCAGCACTGTTGCTCGCCACCTGCGACGTGCCAGCTTTCATCGATAGGCTGAGTTGCAACCGGCGCCACCGGTGGTGTGTTATGAGTATCCAGAATCCGCTGCACCTTGATATCAACAAGCTGGACCGCTTCTGGAGACCAGGCCGCCGGATCACCGCCGGTCACCGGTAAAATTCCGACTGCGCAGGCTGGAAGTTTGTCCATGTGGCCATCGACGATGCCTGCCGAATAGCCTTCAGCAGTTTGCATCCCGACGAAGGTGGCTGCAGTGCTTGCCAGGCCTTGCTCCAGGCGCTGTGCTACTTACTGCAGCCTGGGCATCCATTTCCCCTGCGTCATCTGCGCACCAAGCCTTATACACCACCTACTAACGGCAAGGCCGAGCGCTTCATTCAGATCAGCCTACATGAGTGGGCCTATGCCCGTAGCTACGAAAGCTACGGGCAGCGCGTGCAGCACCCTGATGCCTTGGCGGTATCACTGGCCGCACGCCAGCTTCGGTGACAACCCAGCCATCTTATTCGGTCCATATCACTGCCTGTCACAGGCCAAAGCACTGACCCAGATCAACAAAACCAGCACTACTCGCGCAGCTAGTCCAATCGGATGATGTTGCCACCCCGGCCCGCGCCAAAGAATCCACCCGTGTCATACAGGGCGAGCCGCCGCGCAAACGCGGGCTGTTCGCGACTTCTTCCCGCACGACCATGGGTGAGTCGATGGAGCAAACAACAAGAATTTCCCCCGAGGAGCTAGTCGCCCGCGCCCGTGCGCTGGTGCCGCTGCTCGCCGAGAATGCCGCACAAGCCGAGCATGAGCTGAAGGTGGCCGACGAGGTGATCGCCGCGTTGCAGGAGGCGCAGCTGTTCCGCGTCATGCAGCCCGCGCGTCACGGTGGCTTCGAATTCGGCCCCGCGGTGTTTGCCGAGATCCAGCAGGCGCTGGCCGAGGGCTGCATGTCTACCGCCTGGATGTACGGGGTGGTGGCGGTGCATCCGTGGCAATTGGCGCTGTTCCCCGAGCAGGCGCAGCAGGAGGTGTGGGGCGCGGATCTCACGACGCTGATCGCCTCCACCTACATGCCGGTGGCCAAGGTCACGGAAGTGGAGGGCGGTTACCGGATCAGCGGACGCTGGGGCTTCTCGACCGGTTGCGAGCACTGCGACTGGGTGTTCCTTGGCGGCAACATCACGCCGGGCGCCGGCAAGGGCAGCAGCTACCGAACCTTCCTGCTGCCCAAGGCTGACTATCGCATCGAGCGCAACTGGGACGTGATCGGCCTGCGCGGCACCGGTAGCCACGACATCGTGGTCGAGGACGCCTTCGTACCTTTCCACCGCACCCACGCTACCCAGCAGCACGACGATGCGGCCAACCCCGGCCGGGTGCTAAACAGCGCGCCGCTGTACCGGGTGCCGTTCGCCCAGATGTTCATCCCCGCGGTGTCCAACGCTTGCATCGGCGGCCTGGCGGCGGCCATCGAGCACTTCAAGGATTACGCCCGGCAGGGCATCAGCAAGAACGTCGGCATGCGCACGGTGGACGATCCCAATGCGCAGCTGGCCTTCGCCCAGGCAGTGGTGGCCCACGAGCAGATGGTGGAGAACCGCAAGCGCCACTACGACGTGCAAATGAGTTATGTGGAGCGCGGCGAGACGGCGCCGGTCAACGAGCGGCTGCGCCAGCGCTACCAGCTGGCACAGGTCGCCAACGAGTGTGCCAAGCACATCAACGAGCTGCTGCGCTGCTGCGGCGCCACCGGCACCTACCGCAGCAATCCGCTGACGCGGATCTTCCTCGACGTGTTCACCGGCCGTGCGCACATTGCCAACAACGTCGACCTGTTCGGCCGGGCCTTCGGCTTCATCGCCCTGACCGACCAGACCACCACCGACAACTTCCTCTGATCTCAGGAGACTCGATCATGTCCATGAACCGCGCAAAAATCATCGCCGACCCGATCCCCGAGCGTTACGCCCGCGGTTGGCACTGCCTGGGCCAGGCGCTCAAGTACAAGGATGGCAAGCCGCACACGGTCAACGCCTTCGGCTACCGCCTGGTGGTGTTCCAGACCTCGGACGGCGCGCTCAACGTGCTCGACGCCTGGTGCCCGCACATGGGTGGCGACCTCAGCCACGGCCGCCTGGTGGGCGACAACGTGGTCTGCCCGTTCCACGGCTGGCAGTTCAACCGCGAAGGCAAGGCGACCAGCATTCCCTACTGCAAGCGCGTGCCGCCGAAGGCGCGGGTGGGCCGCTGGGCCACCGCCGAGCTGAACGAAGCGCTGTTCGTCTGGCATGACCCGGACGGCCACCCGCCGATCCCCGGCCAGGAGATCCCGCGCCTGGAGGAGTTGGACTCGCCGGAGTACAGCGAGATGCACTGGGCCGAGTGGGTAATCAATGCCAACTGTCGCGAGCTGGTGGACAACATCGTCGACATGGGGCACTTCGACGAGACACACCAGTCGCCCTCGCTGTTCTTCGCCAACCTGTTCGAGGACCACAAGGCCAGCCAGATCCAGATCTCCGGCTCGCGGATCATGAGTGAAGGCGAGCCGGTGACCACCTACGCCACCTACTACGGGCCGGGCGTGCTGCTGGTCGAGCTGAAGGGGCCGTACAAGGGCCACTTCATGGAGACCGTCTATATCGTTGGCAACACGGCAATCGACCACCACAGTTTCACCCTGCACTTCGGCGTGGCCACCAAGTACATCCCGACCCTGAGCAAGGCCGAGAACCAGCAACTGGTCGCCGAGTGGACCGAACTGCAGCAGGTCGCCCTGGGCACCGACGTGGCCATCTGGGACAACAAGCTGCGCATCGGCAACCCAATGCTGTGCGAGTCCGACGGTCCGATCTATCACGCGCGTAAGTGGTATGAGCAGTTCTTCCAGCCGATCAACGAGGCGGCGCAGGAGTCGACCCGCCGCGTCGAGCAGGAGATTGATCTCAAATACGTCGGCGTGAAGCCGGAAATCCGCCACCTCAGGGGCTGACCCGCTGGCGCCGGGCGTGGCGATGCGCCTGGCGCAGCGCGAAAGGAGAACAGTATGATGGACATTCGTGGACTGGCCTACGTGGTGGCGAGCAGCCGCGACTTGGGCGCCTGGCGCCGGCAGGCCGAAGCGGTGCTGGGCATGATGGTCGAGGAGGGGCCGCTGGGCGATCTGTATATCAAGATGGACGAGCGGCCATTTCGGCTGTTCGTCAGCGGCGGTCCGGCCAACCGATACGTGGCGAGCGGCTGGGAGTTGGCCGACGAGACGGCCTTCGAGCAGGCCTGCATGGAACTGGAGCGCGCCGGGGTGCCTTTCGAGCACGGCTGCGCCGAACTGTGCGCGGTACGTCGGGTCAACGGCCTGGTCAGCCTGCACGATCCCTCCGGCAACCTTCACGAGCTGGTGTGGGGCGTATGCTCGGACTTCCGCCGCTTTGTCTCGCCGGTCGGCGTGCCGGGCTTCGTCACCGGCGACCTGGGTCTGGGGCATACCGTGCTGCCGGCGGAGAACTTCGCGCAAACCTGGGCATTCATGCGCGATGTGATGGGTTTCGGGCTGTCCGATATCCATCGCTTCCAGCCGGGTCCGGATGCGCCGGCCATTCCCATCTACTTCCTGCACTGTAATAACGGCCGCCATCACAGTCTGGCACTGTTCGGTGGGCCGGTGCCGAGCGGCTGCGTACACGTCATGGTCGAGGTGGACAATCTGGTTGAGGTCGGCCGCGCCCACGACCGCATGCAGCGCGCGGGCGTGCGTCTGATGGCCACCCTTGGCCAGCACGTCAATGACCGCATGACCTCCTTCTACATGGACACACCCTCGGGCTTCGCCATCGAGTACGGCTTCGGTGGGCTGGTGCTCGACTGGGCGCAGCACAACGTCTACGAGGCCACCGAAGTCAGCATCTGGGGCCATGACTTCGGCGTCGGTTTTAACGCGCCAGCGGCGAGCTGAACGCCCCCTCATCCAAGCGGGTGACGTGCGCTCACCTTTCCCTTCACACTCTGGTTCGGTCGCTGGCGCTCTGCGCCGGGGAGTTGGACAAATCGGGTGCCACGATCTTGAGTTCGAGGTTGCGCTGACATTCGCGTTCCAGTCGTCGGCTGGACTGGATGCGGTACAGGTAACCGTAGTTGTAGATATTCAGCAGAACCGAGGGGGAAGGCGGACGCCCTGCTGCGGCCAGAGTTGTACCGACGAACTTTTGCACAACGAGATCAAGCTGCTCGACGAATGCTTCAACCACTCGGATTGGGTTCTCGTCAGCGATATAGTCGTCCAAGCACTCTCGCAGCAAACGCACCTGCGCTTGGCTCTGGCCCTTAATGTATTGCTTCATGCGCAGCCGCCCAGACATCGATTCAGCAAATTTAGACGATGCAGCTGTTTTCACGCAGCCCGGGTCGAAAGATGACTGTCGTGAATCACCGAAGTCATCCGGCACATTTTAGAAGTCGACTTTGGCAATTCGGGAGCATTGACGCATTACATACCGGTTCTTGATCGAATGCAGCGCTACGAATCCGGGTAGCGCTGAAGGTATGGGACTGGCTCTACAATCTTCGAAGACGAGCTGGGACTCTTCGGTCCATCGCTGCCTATTACGACAATCATGCAGTTCATGCTGAATGAGCACTGCTCACCAAGGCTGGCCGACTACTGGTTATCACAAAGGTCAGTTCAGAGGCGTTTTCTGTCTATAGGCAGTTATCTAGATAGGTAGCCGGGAAGGGTTTACGCCCATAAGCCATGCTGCAAGACAGACGCGTACCCATCGGTGGACGCCGGGTTACGCCGTCAGGCTGCCGCCGTTTAAGGGGTAGACCTGCCCAGTGACCCAGCTGGCCTCGCGTGAGGCCAGGTAGGCAACGCCGGCGCCGACGTCCGCAGGCGAGCCAGCACGGGGCACAAAGCCTATCTTGCGCGCCAGCTCTTCGGAACCTTCCCAGTTGTTCATGGTGCCCAGAGACAGCGCGTTGACGGTGACGCCCTTGCGCCCGGTTTCGGCAGCGAGTTGACGGACGAAGCCGACCACTCCGGCCTTGGAGGCGGCGTAGGCAGCGATGCCCATAGGCACACCGGCGCGCCAGGACTCCGAGGTGATGGCGACGATGCGCCCGTAGCCTTGCTCGATCATGCTGGGCAGTACCGCGTGACAGCCATTCATCAGGCCGTACATATTCAGGCGTACGAAGCTTTCCCAGTCCGCCGGGGTGGATTCGAGAAAGCGTGCGTAGCCCATGCCGGTTGTCGGTACGCCGGCGTTGGAGACATAGATATCGATGGTGCCGGCACGCTCACGTATGGCGGCAACCATCTGCTGCACCTGCTGATAATCGGTGACGTCCGCGGGGGCGGCAAAGGCCTTGAGGCCCTTGCCGGTCAGCTCCTCGGCGGCGGCAGCGGCGCGCTCCGGGTAAAAATCGTTGACCGCCACCGTAGCACCCATTCGAGCCAGGGTTTCGGCTACGCCTAGGCCCATGCCGCGACCTGCGCCGGTGACCACGGCCACGCAGCCGTCGAGAGAGAACAGGGGGTGATCCATGGTGAGGGTCCTTGTGTGGGCAGCAGTGCCGCAGTGCTTGAGCCTTATTGGCCGGTGAACTTGGCCGGGCGTTTTTCGATAAAGGCCTGCATGCCTTCCTTCTGATCGCGCGAGGCGAACAGCAGAGCATTGGCCTTGCGCTCCAGGGCCAGGCCCACTTCAAGCGGCGCGTCCATGCCCGCGAGAATCACTTCCTTGATCTGCTCGGCCGCAAGGGGTGGCATGGCGGCGATGCTGCACGCCAGATCCAGGGCGTGGGCGTGCACCTGGTCATCATCGACCAGGTCGCTGACCAGCCCGGAAATCCAGGCTTCTTCGGCGGTTATCGGTTGGCCGGTGAGCGCCATGCGCATCGCCTTGGCCTTGCCGACTGCGCGCACCAGGCGCTGGGTGCCGCCGATGCCGGGCATGATGCCGATGCGAATTTCCGGTTGGCAGAAGCGCGCGCCGCGCCCGGCGACAATGATGTCGGCGAGCATCGCCAACTCGCAGCCACCACCGTAGGCATAACCGCATACGGCGGCGATCACCGGCTTCGGGCAATGCTGGATCGGGGCCCAGACGCGCTCGGTGTGGCGCTGGTAAATGTCGATCGGGCCGACTCCGGCCATGCTGTTGATATCGCCGCCGGCGGCAAACACCTTGTCGCCACCGGTGAGCAGGATGCAACGCACTTCGGGGTCGACGGCCAGCTCGGAAAAATACTGAGAGAGCAGGGCCTGCAGTTCAAGGCTAAGGGCGTTGGTGGCCTGCGGGCGGTTGAGCCGGAGCAAGGCCACGCCGGGCGCCGGGCGCTCCAGCAGCACCGTTGAGTTGTTTTCTTCAAGCATTCGAGGGCTCTCTTGATATCCGCAGCCTGATCGATAGGCATGCTCCGGATTGTTGCCGCGCCACTGCTCAGCTTCATCGTCCGTTTAGACGACGTGGCGAGCTGGGTTTGCCCATACAGTCGACTTATCAGTGAAATAAGGAGCGCGTTATGGGCCAACACTCAGGGCTGGACTACAGCGGCAAGGTGGTGCTTGTCACAGGCGGCACCAAGGGCATCGGCGCTGGTATTGCTTGTGGCTTTCTCGCGGCCAATGCCCAGGTCATCGTCTGCGGTCGCAGCCAGCCGGAGACTTTGCCGTCAGTAGGCGACGCCAAGGCAGCGTTTATTGCTGCCGATGTGCGCGACCACGACTCACTCACCGCGTTGTTCGCGAGCATCCAGGCCGAATATGGCCGCCTCGATGTGCTGGTCAACAACGCTGGTGGCAGTCCGGCGGTGGATGCGGGCAGTGCTTCGCCACGCTTTCACGAAGGAATCATCAGGCTCAATCTGATAGCGCCGCTGAATGTCGCACAGCACGCCAACCGCTTGATGCAGGAGCAGGCGGACGGCGGTTGCATCGTCTTTATCGGCAGCATCAGCGCGCTGCGGGCTTCCCCTGGTACCGCCGCCTATGGGGCGGCCAAGGCCGGGGTGCTGGCCCTGGTGCAATCGCTAGCGGTTGAGTGGGCGCCCAAGGTGCGGGTGGTTGCCGTCAGTCCGGGGTTGGTGCGCACCGAACAGTCTCACCTGCATTACGGCGATGAAGCCGGTATTGCGGCGGTGAGCGCGGGCATTCCTGCGGGACGCATGGCGTCGCCGGACGATATAGCCAATGCCTGTGTGTATATCGCCTCAGCGCTGGCCAGCTACGCCAGCGGCTGCAATTTGTTACTGCATGGCGGCGGTGAACGCCCAGCTTTCCTCGGCGCCGCCAATGCGGCGTCGAACTGATCGACCCACGGCGGCGCCCGGGCGCCGTCCTCAACACGCAGGAGACGAACTTGGCTGATCCAGAATTGCTATCCAAAGTACGCGCCTTAGTGGGACGCGAGTACGGTCGCGTGTACGCCTGGGACGAAGTCAACGCGCCCATGATTCGCCAATGGTGCGAGATCATGGGGCTGGACAATCCGCTTTACACCGACAGGCTAGTGGCTGCCAACAGCAGCAACGATGGTTTGGTGGCGCCGGCATCGATGCTGCAGGTCTGGTGCATGGAAGGTTTCCACCTGAACAATTACGCGCCAGGCTCGACCACCGAGAACCCCTATGAGGTGCTCAAACTGATCGAGGGTTATGGCTACCCCTCGGTGGTCGCGGTCAATTCCGAGCTGACCTTCGAGCGCAACCTGCGACCGGGCGAGCGGCTCTATTACACCACTCGACTGGAGTCGGTAGGCGATGAAAAAACCACCGGTCTGGGCACAGGTTTTTTCGTCACCCTGGTGATGAGTTATTTCGCCGAACAGCCGGGCGAGGACGAGAAGGTCGGTGAGCAGTTGTTCCGGGTGTTCAAGTTCCGTCCAGCCAATCCCAAGCCACAGGCGGCCAAGGCCGAAGAGGCGGCGCCCAAGGCAGTGGCTAAACGGCCCAAGCCGGGCATGAGCGATGACACCCGGTTCTTCTGGGAAGGCTGCGCCGAAGGCAAGCTGCTGATCCAGCGCTGCACCGAGTGCGCGACGCTGCGTCATCCACCAGCACCGGTGTGCATCAAGTGCCACTGCTTCGACTGGGACACCGTGCAGGCCAGTGGCAAAGCCACGCTGTACTCCTTCGTGGTGATGCACTACCCGGAAGTCGCGCCTTTCGACCATCCCAACCCCATTGGCCTGATCGAGCTGGACGAAGGCGTACGCCTGACGGCCGGCCTGATCGGCGTCAAGCGCGAAGATATCGCCATTGGTCAACGTCTGCAGGTTGAGTTCCACACTTTCGATGACGACCTGCACCTGCCGTTGTTCCGGCCGCTGGCAGAGTAGGGAGGCGCCATGAACTTCGAATTGAATGAAGACCAGCAGGCGATTGCTGAAATGGCCGGCAATCTGTTTGCCGACTACTGCAGTGACGAGCGTTTGCGTGAGACGGACCTGACGGGTGAGCCCTATATGGACGGCCTCTGGACTCTGTGCGTGGAAACCGGCTTGCATGCCCTGGCGATTCCCGAGGAGCAGGACGGCAGCGGTCTCGGTATGACCGACTTGATGGTTGTGCTCGAGGCCCAGGGTCGCGCTCTGGCGCAGGTGCCACTGTGGCGCCATCAGCTGGCGGCGACCGCCTTGGCCCATTTTGGCGGCGAAGCCCTAGCCCCTTGGGTGACTCAGGCTGCCGGCGCCCAAGCGCTGTTGACCTTGTCGCTGGATGGTCTGGGCAGTGCCCACGGCATTGAGCTGCAGGCTCAATGCGATGGCGAAGGCTGGCGACTACAGGGTCGCGTCGCAGCGCTGCCCCTGGCCGAACAGGCGCAAGCCGCCTTGCTCCTGGCCGAGGTTGACGGCGAAGCGCGCCTGATCCTGCTGGATCTGTCGCTGGCTGGCGTTAGCGGCATTCCAGGGGTCATGACCCATGGCGAGGCGATTGTCGACCTGCATCTGGATGCCGTGGCGCTCGCGTCCAACGCGGTGTTGCCCGCTGCGGCCTTGGCCTGGCTGGAACCGCGGGCCATTGCCGCCCTGGCGGCGTTGCAGCTGGGCGTCAGCGCCGAGCAGATTCGCCGCACCGTCGAGTACGTATCCGAGCGCAG
>Ga0209343_10009797_pt1 | contig 10989 bp, 11 predicted proteins | sample RifCSPlowO2_02_FD_184026 | JGI IMG/M metagenome (GOLD analysis project Ga0209343, IMG submission 184026) | Groundwater microbial communities from Rifle, Colorado - Rifle CSP2_plank lowO2_0.2 (SPAdes) (version 2) | ecosystem: Environmental > Aquatic > Deep subsurface > Groundwater | place...
ATGAGGCGCAGGCCCTCGACCGCGCGTTCGAGCGGCAGCACCGTGTCGATGACCGGCTTGATCTTGCCCTCCTGGATGAGGCCCAGGAGCGCCTGCAGGTTTTCATCGTAATAGCTGTTCGAGCCGATGACCCGCAGCTCGAAGCTCCAGATGTAGCGCAGGTCTTCCTTGGGGTCGTAGCCGGCCGTGGCGCCACAGACCAGGATCTTTCCGCCGCGCTTCACGCACCGGAGCGTCGGCGCCCAGGTGTCGCCGCCGGTGAAGTTGATCACGACGTCCACGCCCCCGTCGTAGGTGCGCCGCTGCGGCTTGCCGTATTTCTCGACCGCCCACTTGGAGAAATCGGTTTCCTTGTAGTTGATGACGTGATCGGCCCCAAGGTCCTTCAGGCGCTTGATTTTGTCCTCGCTGGAGGCGCAGGCGACGACTTCGGCGCCCCGCATCTTCGCGAGCAGCACACAGCCGGTGCCGACCCCGCCGCTGGCGCCCAGTACCAGCACCTTGTCGCCTGGCTTGATCGTGTCGTGCGTAACGATCATGCGGTGCGCCGTGCCGTAGGCGACCGGCAGCGAGGCCGCGTCCTCGAAGCTCACGCCGTCCGGCATCCGGATCAGCTGGTGCTCCGCGACCAGGCACTTCTCGGCGAGCCCGCCGTGCATCATCTCGCCCATCAATCCTTTCTGCTTGTTGAGCGGGTTGACCAGCACGCGGTCGCCCGGCTTCCAGGCACTCACGCCCGGTCCAGCCTCGAGGATTTCGCCCGCCATGTCGAGCCCGATGATCATCGGCATCGGCACCTTGATGCCGGGCATTCCGCGCACGGTGAAGACGTCGTGATAGTTGAAGGACGTCGCGCGGACCCGGATGACGACGTGCCCCTCCATCACCTTGGGATCGGGGAAATCCGCCACGAGCTTGAGCTCATCGAGCCCGCCATGCTTTTCAAGCACCACGGCTTTCATCGTTGATCGCCTCCAGTCCCGTCCATCGGTCGTCAGTCGTCACGCCGTCAGGCATGAATGCGGTTGACCCCGGTCGAAATATTGTCCTTCGCGATGCCATAGACGTGCAGGGAAATGGCGACCGCGCCGCTCTCGTTGGCAATGCGATGAATGCCCGAGGCCGCGGGCTCGAAACTCAACGTGCCGGCGCCGCGCCGCGTGCTGCCCACCAGCACCGACGGCCCGCCGGCCGGGCCTTCGACGTAATAGCGCTCGGTAAGCTCTCCCTGGTAGACGCCCACGGCGCACCAGCAGTAATGGCCGTGGATCGGGCTCATCTGGCCATCGTCCCACACGATCGAAAGGACCGCGAACCGGCCGTCGGGATCGCCGTAGAGGAGATGCCGCGCGTAGTTCTCGTGGCCCGCGCGCCTCCGCTCGGGCGGCAGCCAATCGGGTGTGGCCGTCGCGTCCTGCAGCGCCGACTTGATTTCCAGCGCCATGGCGTCGCGCGCAAGCGCCACCGCCGCGCCGATGCGGTCGGCGAGACGCTGCAGTCTCGGCAAAGCGCTCAACGCGGACTCTCCACGCCGAGCGCGCAGACGATGATGTCGTGCTTGATGCGCTCGTAGGCGCGGTCGGAGAGGAGGGGAATCGCGTTGCTCATGGCATCAGGCCCGCCACGCAGCAATGTTAATGGACGCGAAACAGGCTGGTTGAAATTCTATGAACCCGATTGTGACATGTCAAAAGCGCTGCGCGGGACCATACTCTGGACGTGCCGTGAGTCAGCGCCCCGGTTCGTGGCACCATGCGCTGTATCCCGCCACGCTGCCCCATGATCGCTCCCTATATTCCCCCGGCCTGGTACGTGGTGCTGGTGACGACCGCCGCGCAGATGGTGGTGGCGATGTCGAACATCGTGCTCTCGACCATCGCGCCCAAGGTCGCCGAATCGCTCGGCGTCGCGCCGGTCCTGGTCGGCTATCACGTGGGCCTGACCTTCGGCGCGGCGGCGCTGGCCTCGGTCTACGGCGGCATCGTCGTGCTGCGCTGCGGCGCCGCGATGACGACGCAGTTGAGCATGGTCTCCTGCGTGTTCGGCCTGGGACTGCTCGCGCTGCCGCACGTCGGCTTGGTTGCGCTGGGGTCGCTGTTCGTCGGTATCGGCATGGGTTTCGCCAGTCCCGCGGCCTCGTACTTGCTGGTCAACCACACGTCGCCCGACCGCCGCAACCTGCTGTTCTCGATCAAGCAGACCGGCGTGCCGCTGGGCGGCGTGATCGTGGCGCTCACCGCGCCGGTGCTGGCGGTGACGGTCGGCTGGCGCTGGTCACTCGCCATGATCGCCGCGGTGGGGATGGCGACGCTGCTCCTCGCGGAACGCGCCCGCCCCTCCTGGGATGGCGATCGCCGGCCGGCGGGCAGCGTGCGCAGCACCCCGTTTGGCGGCGTGCCGCTGGTGTGGCGGCAGAAAACGCTGCGCTGGATCGCGCTGGCGGCGGTGCTGTTCTCCGGCATTCAGCGCATCCTGTTGAGCTTCACCGTCGTCTACCTTGTCGCCGAGGGCGGCTACGGCCTGGTCGAGGCGGGGGTGATGCTGTCGGTGGCGCAGGTCGGCGGCGCGGTCTCGCGCATTCCCTGGGGCTGGCTGGCTGACCGCCTGCGCAGCGGCCTTGCCGTGCTCATGCTCATCTGCGTGATCATGATTGCCGCCTCGATCTTGCTGGTACTGCTCAACGCGGGCTGGCCAAAGCCGTTGGTGTACCTGCTGTTCTTCGTGCTGGGAGCGAGCTGCGTGGGCTGGAACGGCATCGTGCACGCCGAGTGCGCGCGGCTGAGTCCGCCGGGAATGATCAGCCTGGCTGCCGGCGGCATGTCGTTTTTCGTGTTCGGCGGCGTCATGTTCGGCCCGCCGGTTTTCGCGGCGGCATACGGAATGGTCGGCGCCTACAGCAGCACATTCGGTCTCATGATCGCCGCCGGCGTGGTGGCGCTGGGGCTGCTCTTGCTCGCGTACCGGCCGAAGCGGTGACCGGTAACATGGAGATGCCGGGCGTCCCCGGGCTGGTGTTTGCCGCGCTGGTCGTGGTGGCTGCTTACGCGGTGCGCAGCACCGCCGGTTTCGGCGCGCAGGCGGTCGCGGTGCCGCTGCTCGCGCTCGTGTTGCCGCTGCACGTCGTCGTGCCGGCGATCACGGTGGTGACGGCGCTCGCCTCGGTCGTCGCCTGGCGCCGCGACTGGCGCAAGATCTTCTGGCGCGAGATCCTGCGCCTGCTGCCGTTCACGCTCATGGGGGTCCTGATAGGGCTTTACCTGTTCAAAGCGCTGGACCCCCAGACGCTGACCCGGGCGTTCGGCATCTTCATCATCGTCTACGGCTGCGTCGCCTTCGCCACCGCGTCGCGGAGCCTGCCGGTTCCGGCGCGCTTCGCGCGCCTGCTCGGCGCCGTTCTCGGAACGGCGTCCGGCCTGATCGCCACCGTGTTCGGCGCCGCGGCCGGACCGCTCTACGTCATCTACCTCAACACGCTGCGCCTGGAAAAGGACAGTTTCCGCGTGACGATCACGACGATACTCGCCTTCCAGTCGGCGTTTCGCGTCGCGGGTTACGCGCAACTCGGGTTCTACAACGGGACGGTCGCGTTGCTGATCGTGGCGTTTCTGCCGCTGATGCTGCTCGGCTCGCGCATGGGCAATGCCATCGCGGGCCGAATCGATCAGCATCGGTTCAACCTGGGCGTGGGCGTGCTGCTGCTGGCGAGCGGCGTCGTGCTGCTGCTCAAGTAGGCCCCATGCTGGAAAGCCTGTCCGTGCTCCAGATCGCGCTTGCGGCCTGCGTCGTGTTCGGGGCGTTCGTGGTGCGGGGGATGTCGGGATTCGGCGCGGGGATGATCGGCGTCCCGCTGCTCGCGTTCCTGATGCCGGTGCACACGGCGGTGTCCATGTTCGGGCTGATGGTGCTGTTCCTGTTCGTCTTCCTCAGCATTCGCGACTGGCGCGACGTCGCGCGCGACGAGCTGAAGCTGCTGATCCTGCCGACGCTCGCGGGCGTTGCCGCCGGTGTCGCGCTGTTCACCAATCTCGACAACCGCCTGCTGCTGCAGCTGCTCGGCGGGTTCCTGATCGGCTACGCGCTATACGCTTTTGCCGTTCACGCCATCGGGCTGCCGGAAGTCACCTGCTCGCAGCGGTGGGCGGCCCCCGTCGGATTCGCCGGCGCGTTCATCGACACGCTGTTCGGCGGAGGCGGCGGCACGCTGGTCGTGATCTACCTCCACATGCGCCAGGTCGGGCGCGCGCCGTTCCGGGCCACCGTCGCGGCACTGTGGCTCGCCGAGATGATCGCGCGTATCCTCGGTTACGGCGCCGCGGGGTATTACACGGCCGACACGCTGCTGATGTGCGCCCTGCTGCTGCCGCTGATGGGCGCGGGCACCTGGGTTGGCGAGCGCCTCGGCAACCGCATCAGCCAGGAAGCCTTCTCGAAGCTGATGGCGCTGCTGTTGCTGCTGACCGGGGCGAGCCTGCTCTGGAAATAGGGGTGATTCGGAACTTGCGGCCCGGATGGCGCCGCTCGACGCGTTCGCGTCGTTACAGGAAGATGACGGCGGGAAAGGTGGCCACGGCCAGGACCAGCACCAGCCATTCGAGGTTGTTGCGCTTGAGCCAGCCGGTGAAGTGCAGGATCAGGACAATCAGCGCGATGACGTAAAAGGCGTAGAAAAGCATCCACTTTTCTCCTCAAGGGTCTCCCCGAACCCCAAGAATAAACCATAACGGCGCAGGGCGACAGGGCGCATTCTAGCGGTATTGTGGCGCCCCATAAAGGGGCAGGGGCACGAACCCGGTAATTTGACACAATAGTATTGTCGGCGCGTAGATATGCCGGACGAATATGATCCTCGCTCTTGACCAGGGCACCACCAGCTCGCGCGCGATCGTTTTTGACGAGTCGGGCGGCGTTCGCGCGGTGGCGCAGAAGGAATTCGCGCAGATTTTCCCGCGGCCGGGCTGGGTCGAGCACGATCCCGAGGAGATCTGGGCGACGCAGATCGCGGTCGCGCACGAGGCGATGGCGCGCGCCGGAATCCAGGCGCGGGACGTCACGGCAATCGGCATCACCAATCAGCGCGAGACCACGGTCGTGTGGGACCGCGCCACGGGGCGGCCGCTCTGCAACGCCATCGTGTGGCAGGACCGCCGCACGGCGGCGGCGTGCGACGCGCTCAAGGCGCGGGGACTCGAGGGGCTGGTCTCCGGGAAAACCGGGCTGGTGCTGGATGCGTACTTTTCCGGCACGAAGGTAGCCTGGATTCTCGACAACGTGCCGGGTGCGCGGCGCCGGGCCGAGGCGGGCGACCTGCTGTTCGGCACCGTGGACACGTGGCTCGCCTGGAAGCTCTCGGGCGGCGCCGTGCATGTCACCGACGTGAGCAACGCCTCGCGAACGCTGCTCTACAACATCCATACGGATGAATGGGAAGACGAGTTGCTTGGGCTGTTCCGCGTGCCGCGGGCGATGCTGCCCGAAGTGAAGGCTTCCAGCGGCTTCATCACCGAGACCGCTTCCGGCATACTCGCCGCCCGCATCCCCATTGCGGGAATGGCGGGCGATCAGCAGGCTGCGCTCTTCGGCCAGCGCTGCGTCGTCCCCGGCATGGTCAAGAACACCTACGGCACCGGCTGCTTCATGCTGATGCACACGGGCGGGCAGCCGGTCGTTTCGCGCAACAAGCTGCTGACGACCACGGCCTGCCGCCTGGGCGCGGCGCGGGAATACGCGCTGGAGGGCAGCGTTTTCATCGCCGGCGCCGTCGTCCAGTGGCTGCGCGACGGGCTCGGCATCATCAAGTCATCCGCCGAGATCGAACGCCTTGCCGCCGGTGTCGAGGACAACGGCGGCGTGTACCTGGTGCCGTGGTTCACCGGGGCGGGCAGCCCGCATTGGGACCCGCTGGCCCGCGGCACGATCCTGGGCCTGACGCGGGGATCGACCGCGGCGCACATCGCGCGCGCGGCGCTGGAGGGAATTGCCTTCCAGGCCACCGACGTGCTGCAGGCCATGGAGGCGGATTCGGGCGTGCAGCTCGCGGAAATGCGAGTAGACGGCGGCGCGGCGCGCAACGACCTGCTCATGCAGTTCCAGGCCGATCTGCTCGGCGCTCCGGTCGTGCGCCCGAAAGTCACGGAAACAACCGCGCTGGGCGCGGCGTACCTGGCGGGGCTGGGTGTTGGTTTCTGGAAGAGCCAGGGTGAATTCGACGCACAATGGCAGGTCGACCGGGTGTTCGAGCCCGCTATGGGCAGGGCGCAGGCGGAAACGCTGATGAACGGCTGGCGCAAGGCCGTCGAGCGCGCGAAGAACTGGGCGGAGCAATAAAGGCAAGGCACAAGGCACAAGGCACAAGGCACAAGGCGGAAAGCGGAAGGCGCGAGCATGGCTCGAATCGGGGTGATCGGAGGGGGCGCGTTCGGCACGGCGCTGGCGTGCGTTGTGCGGCGCACGGGCCACGACACGGCTATCTGGGCGCGGGAGCCGGAGATTGTCGCCGCGATCAATGACGACTCGGTCAATCCGGTATTCCTCAAGGGAATTCGACTCACGCCGGGCATCCGCGCGACGGGCAATCTTTCAGAAGCCGTGGCGGGGGCCGATTTCCTGCTGCTGGCGCCACCCGCGCAGCACATGCGCGGCGTAACCGGCCAGCTGCGCCCGGTGCTCGAGAGCGGCACGCCGGTCGTGACGTGCTCGAAGGGCGTCGAGCGCGGCACCTGCGCCCTCATGTCCCAGGTCATCGCCGAGACCCTGCCCGGCACGCCGGTGGCGGTGCTGTCCGGTCCTTCCTTCGCGCACGACATCGCGACGGACCAGCCCGTCGGCGTCACGCTGGCCTGCGCGGACCGCGCCGTCGGCGAGCGCCTGGTGCAGGCCATCGGGACGCCGCGCTTCCGCACCTACCTATCCGACGACGTCACCGGCGCGCTCATCGGGGGCGTGCTGAAGAACGTCATTGCCATCGCCTGCGGCGTCGCGATCGGCAGGAAGCTGGGCGAGAGCACGCGCGCAACCCTGTTTGCCCGCGGCCTGGCGGAGATGGCGCGCCTGGGAATCGCCATGGGCGCGCGGGCCGAGACGTTCATGGGGCTCTCGGGCGCGGGCGACCTCAACCTGAGCTGCAACAGCGCGAGTTCGCGCAACACGTCGCTCGGGATCGCGCTGGGCGAGGGGCGCCGGCTGCAGGACATCCTGCGCGAGCGCGTAACCGTCCAGGAAGGCGTGCATTCGGCAGAATCGGTGGCGGCGCTGGCCCGGCGCCATGATGTGGACATGCCCATCGTCGCGGCGGTGGACGGGGTGCTCAACCACGGAGCCGGCGTGGACGAGGCGGTCGCGGGTCTGCTGGCCCATCCCTACCACTTCGACCGGGCCACCGGCGCGTGACGGGGGGCTTGCCGGGGGCTTGATCTGCATCAAAGTGGACCCGTTTCGGAGCCGCTAGCATCGCCCCATTGGTGACGAGAGCAATCGCCGTCGCCACCGTGCATGCTCGCGCACTTGGCTGCGGGCCGTGGGATGAAGGAGACCGCAATGAAAGACATTAAATGGCTGTTGGTCGGGCTGGCATGGGCGTTGAGCGTGTGCCTCGTACCGCAGGCCGCCCTGGCGGGGAAGGTGCAGATTACCTGGTGGCACGCGATGAGCGGTTCCAACGGCAAGGTGGTGGATGCGATCGTGAAGGACTTCAACGCCGCGCATCCCGATTTCGAGCTGAAGGCGCTCTACAGCGGGAGCTATGAAGAGACCCTGACCCGCTACGTCACGGCGTACCGTTCAAAGACGGCGCCGAGCCTGGTGCAGTCCTACGAGGTTGGAACGCAGACCATGCTCTCCAGTGGCGCGATCGTTCCCGTCTACCAGATACCGGGGATGGTGGGCGAAAAGTGGGATTGGGCGCAGTACGTGATTCCGATCACGAACTATTACCAATCGGGCGGCAACCTCTGGTCGATGCCGTTCAATTCGTCCACCGCGATGCTCTACTACAACAAGGATCTGTTCGCCAAGGCGGGACTCGACCCGAACCGGCCGCCGGCGACCTGGGAGGAGCTCGAGGCCCAGGGCAAGAAGCTGCTGGCGAGCGGCGCGGTGAAGCACGCGCTGTCGTTCGGCTGGCCGGACTGGCAGTTCGAGCAGATGTTCGCGACGCACAACCAGCTCTTCGCCAACAACGACAACGGCCGCAGCCGTCTCGCGACGAAGGTGCTGATTAACAGCGCGTTCGGCGTCAAGGTGCTCGACATGTGGGTGCGGCTGGCGAAGCAGGGCATCTTCATCTACGGCGGGCCCGAGTACTCGGCCAATTCGGCGTTCCAGGGCGGGCAGATCGCCATGCTCATGCAGTCGACCTCGTCGCTCGCCGGGATCACGAAGGGCTCGAAGTTCAAGGTGGGTACGGCGTTCCTGCCGCGGCTCGAAGGCTATCCGTCAGGCAACTCGGTGATCGGCGGCGCGAGCCTGTGGGTCACCAAGGGGCAGAGCAAGGAGCAGTTGCGCGCCGTGTGGGCATTCCTGAAATATCTCGCGCAGCCCAAGGTGGCCGTGGCCTGGCACAAGGGCACCGGCTATTTCCCGGCCGTCAACGCCGCCGTGGCCGATCTGCTCAACGAAGGCTGGTTCAGCAAGGACCCGAACTCCCTCACCGCCTTCCTCCAGATCCTCTCGGGCCGGCGCGACACGGCCGCTGCTGCCGGCGTGCGGCTCGGGCCCTTCGTGCAGATCCGCGAGTTCGAACGCACAGCGATCGAGAAGGCCGTGGCGGGCCAGCTCTCGCCCAAGGCCGCCCTCGACGAGGCGGCGCGCAAGGCCGACCAGCTGCTCGCTGATTTCGCGCGGCTGAACCCCTAGGCCGCGCCGGCAGGGGGGTGGTCCGATGGCGAACGCCGCCGACCAGGAGCGCTTTCCCGGGCACCCCCTGCTGCCGTACGTGCTGGTCCTGCCGTCGGTGGCGGTGATCGGCGTCTTCCTGGTGGTGCCCTTCCTGCAGAGCGTGCAGGACTCGTTTTACGCCTCGACCGCCTTCGGCACCAACACCATCTACGTCGGGCTGCGCAACTACGAGCGGGTGCTCGCGTCGTCCGACTATCGCGATAGCGCGCTCGCCACGCTGCTGCTCTCCAGCTTCGTGATCGTGGTCGGGCTCGCGCTCTCCCTCGCGATCGCGCAGCTCCTGAATCAGAAGATCAGGGGGCAGGGCTTCTACCAGGTCGCTTTCATCTGGACCTATGCGCTCGCGCCGTCGGTGGCTGGCGCGATCTGGGCCCTGATGTTCGCGCCGGCGACGGGCTTCGTGCCCTTCGTCGTCGCCGAGCTCTTCGACGACTACGTACTCAACTGGATGACCAACGGCGACCTCGCGCTCCTGGTCGTGTCGGTCGCCGCCGCCTGGAAGATGCTCGGCTACAACATCGTGTTCTTCCTCGCTGGTCTGCAGAACATTCCGGAGGAGTTCGTCCAGGCCGCGAAGGTGGACGGCGCCGGGCCGTGGCGCACGTTCCGCGACATCACCTTCCCGATGCTCTCGCCGACGACGACGTTCCTCCTGTTCGTCAACACGATCTATGCCTTCTTTCAGATTTTCGGCCTGATCGACATCATGACGCGCGGCGGGCCCGGGAACGCGACCAATATTCTCATCTACAAGCTCTACCGGGATGCCTTCCTCTACCTCGATGCCGGAGCGGCGTCCGCCCAGTCGATCATCATCTTCGTGGTGATCGCCGTGGCGGGGACGATCCAGCTTCGCTTCGCGACGCGCAAGGCGATCTATGCGCGCTAGGCGGGAAGGCGCGATCCATGTCGCGCTCGGCGCGCTGATCGTCGTCATCACCTTCCCGGTGTTCTACGCGCTCATCGTGAGCACGCTCAGCTTCGAGCAGGCCTACGAATATCCGCCCCGGCTCCTCCCCGGCACCGAGCTGCAAGCCAACGTGACCGAGGCCTGGGAGCGCGTCAACATGGGGCGCCTGTTCTTCGTCACCGGGGTCATCTCGGTGGGCACGGCGCTGGTGAAGATCGTGCTCTCGCTGATGGCGGCTTTCGCGTACACGCACTTCAGGTTTCCCGGCCGCGCGCTGCTCTTTCCGCTGACCATGGTCACGCAGATGCTGCCGCTGCCGGTGCGCATCCTGCCGACCTACGAATTGATGGCGGACTTCCACTGGATCAACACGTACTGGGCACTGATGTTTCCCTACTTCGCCAGCACCACCGGGATCCTGCTGTTCCGGCAGTTCTTCCTCACCGTGCCGCGCGACCTGCCGGACGCGGCACGCATGGACGGCGCGGGCCCGGTGCGCTATTTCTTCGACGTTCTCGTCCCCCTCTCGCGCACCAACATCGCGGCGCTGTTCGTCATCGAGTTCGTCTTCATGTGGAGCGAGTACCTCTGGCCCCTGGTCATCACCACCACCGAGGAGATGCGGGTGGTGCAGATCGGGCTGAAGATGCTGATCGCCACCGACCAGATCGCCCCGGCGTGGAACGTCATCATGGCCGGCACCGTGATGACGATGCTTCCGCCGCTCGCGGTGCTGCTGTTCTTCCGCAAGAGCTTCGCGGAAGGGATCGCGATGCAGACACAGAAATAGGACGGGAAGGGTATGGCGGCCGTCTCCTTTCGGAACGTTTACAAGTCCTTTGGCGAGGTGAAGGTGATCGAGGGGGTGTCGATCGACGTGGCCGACGGCGAGTTCGTGGTGATCGTCGGTCCTTCGGGCTGCGGCAAGTCGACCCTGCTGCGCATGCTGGCGGGGCTGGAGCCGGTGACCTCCGGCGAGCTCGCGATCGGAGGCAAAGTGGTCAACGAGCTCGAGCCCAAGGAGCGGGACGTCGCCATGGTGTTTCAGAACTACGCGCTCTACCCGCATATGAGCGTCTACAACAACATGGCCTACGGGCTGAAGATCCGCGGACTGTCGAAGGCCGACATCGAGAAGCGCGTGCAGCGCGCCGCCGGCATCCTGGAGCTGACCGAGCTGCTCAAGC
>Ga0209343_10009802_pt1 | contig 10986 bp, 14 predicted proteins | sample RifCSPlowO2_02_FD_184026 | JGI IMG/M metagenome (GOLD analysis project Ga0209343, IMG submission 184026) | Groundwater microbial communities from Rifle, Colorado - Rifle CSP2_plank lowO2_0.2 (SPAdes) (version 2) | ecosystem: Environmental > Aquatic > Deep subsurface > Groundwater | place...
TCGGCGACCCGTTTCCGGCAATCTGGGATCAGCTGCACGGCGCGCATGGTCCCCGTGAGGCCGCGCGGCTCTTCGCCAAGGTGCTCGGGCAGCTCGACACGTACGGCGCGGCCGTCGTGGTGCCCGCGCTGACGCAGGCGCTCGCGACGGGGACGCCCCTGCTGCTGGCCGTCACGCCGGCGCGATCGACACCGGCCTGTGTCGCGCTCGACGCGGTGCCGGCCCCGTTGCGCGACATTGCCGTCACGAGCGGCTGTGCCGCCGACTACGATGGCTGGCTGCTGGGGGGTGTCGCATGAGCGCCACCCCCCTCGCCCGCGATCTCGTCGTCGCACAGACGCGCGCGTTGAAATTGCCGGGCATCGCGCGCACCTTTGAAGCCCTCGCGCGTCAAGCGCGCGATGCGCATTGGCCGCATGAGGATTATCTCCATGAGGTGCTCACCGCGGAGCAGGCCTCGCGCCACGAATCCGTGATTCGCCAGCGGCTGCGCGAGGCGCGCTTTCCCGAGGTGAAGACGCTCGACACGTTCGACTTTGCCGCAGCGGACGGCGTCAGCGCAACCCAGGTCCACACGCTGGCGCGCGGCGAATGGGTCACCGCCCCCGAAAATCTGATTTTCGCCGGTCCGATCGGGACCGGCAAAACCCACCTCGCCATTGCACTCGGCGTCGAAGCGACCAAGCAGAAACGGCGCGTGCTCTTCGCCCGTGCCGCCGACCTGGTGCGTCAGCTCCTGGAAGCGCGGGATGGACGCGAGCTCACGCGTCTGCAGCAGCGACTCCTGCGCGTCGATGTCCTCATCGTCGACGAAGTGGGATTCGTCCCATTCGAACGGGCCGGCGGCGAGCTGCTCTTTAATCTGATTACCGATCGCTACGAACGCCGGGCGACGGTCGTGACGACGAATCTCGCGTTTGCCGAATGGGTCACGGTGTTTGCCGGCGACGAAAAGCTGACGACGGCGTTGCTCGATCGGCTCGCTCATCATGCGACCGTGATCACCACCAAGGGAAAGAGCTATCGCATGCGGAAACGGCGCGGCGGCGGCTCATGACAGGGAACGATGCGACAAACGACCGCGTAGGATGCCTCAGGAACGACGATCGGTGCGCGGCCCAGGGTCTGCTATCCCCCGATTCAAGGGCTGAGGAGGTGATGACGACAATCGCACGCGGCTGTGGAAATGCCGCTCCTATGGAAATCACAAAACGATTTTCCACAGGAGCTTGGAAATCTCGCACAGAACGCGAGATTCCCACATTCCCACAAGCCGATTCCTTTCTACTTCAAATGAGAAGAACGTAGAATGAACCGCCCTCAGACTGGATCACTTTCCGAGCGGCGCCTCCATTATTCGAGAGTTCTCGGCCTCAGATGCTCTTTATGATCTGCTCGGCGATGCTGCTGAACACGTTCACGAACATGGCGGTGTCCTCGGCAGCGATAGTGACGCCGTGCGAGAGCTCCTTCTCGGGGTGAATGTAGTTTCGGTAGTCGCGAAGCACCTGCCCAACGTCCTTTGCCGCCTGGCGAATCCAGCCGAGTTCCTTTGCGACGTCGAGATAGTCCTTTAGGCCCCATTCCTTGAGCGGCTTTGACTTGCCGGCTTTGTCCTTCGGGGCGGTGGTCGCGGTAAACACGGGCGCGAGACTGGTCAGGCAGTTGATCCGAGCGAGGAATAGCGCCTCCAACAACCCTCCGAGCATCACAGTCGCGGCGAGATCAGCACCGACGCGTTGGCAGGCGAGCGTTTCCGTCCAGCGCCGGTCGAGGATTCCAAGCATCTTCGGGTCGGAGATGAGCAATTGGAATTGGGGCCGTGCGGGCTCCACCGACGGCGCCACCAAGACGCCGCTCGACCGAAGTTTTACGAGATGAGCCTTGGTTGTCTGAAGAAGGTCGCGATACTTCGCGCGGGTCGTATTCTGGTCAGCCCATTCGAGAAGTGACGCGAACGCCTGGTCGGCGGCTTTGAACGACGGATCTGATTGGAGGGCGGCGAGGGACGGTCGGTGGTTCTTGAACCACGTCTGCGCCGTCGCCTTGATCAGCGCGCGTTCATCGGGGTTGCGAACCTGGCGATGCTTGCTCTTGTGCAGAGCCCCGCGTAGTCGCGTTACCGCATCGACGGCACCATCGATAGGGCCAACAAGATCGGCCATGGGCTACCGGCCCTTTCGCGCGCCCTTCTTCTTTGCGTGTCCCTTCTGAGAGCTGGCCTTTCTCGCCCGTTTCGGAATCTTTGCCGTGTCGTTCGTCCCCGGCAAGGCCATCGCGACGAGATTCTCGCCGACTGAGTTCAGCTTGTAGCTGCCCTTGCCGCCACGGTCAAAGAGGCCATCGCGATAAGCGTTCACAAGTACCTGGGCTGGAACCTTCGGGCGCTTCCGGTCAACCTGCCGACACGCCTCGACAAGATCCTCCTTGGTAATGGAGTCCTTCCGCTGGCTCTCGGGGGATTTGAATTGGTGGTAGTACGCAACCGTCGCCGCAAAGTGCACGTCGCTTCGTGGTGCCTTTTCAGTCACGAACTTCTTGATGTCGACGGCAGCTTGACCGTCGGCGCTCCCAACAGCCCGGGCCATGTCGTCTCCCGCTTCGAGGCGCGGCGCAACGGCCGCAGGCGCCACAGGAGCCGTCATTCCCAGTTTCTCGCGCGCCCAACGGATGATCCGCTCACGGTCGTCGCTGGTGAACGGGTGTAGCGTTTCGACCAGGACCCGCACAGCTTCGAGGTCGTCAACCTTCGATGTCATCACAACTCCTTGCTGAGCAGAGCCCTGCAGTCCAGGTGCGGGCTGTCGACCTGCCGAGCAGGCACCGCACGAGGCCGGAATGCGGTAATATGCTTACAGATACCAATGAGTGTAAGCACAACGACGCAACGTCGAGGCGCCAGAGGCCAACTTCTTCGCCTTGCCGAGAAGCAGCCGGTCCTGCGGGCTCGGGACGTAGCTCATCAGGGCATTCACACTAGCACACTGACCCGAATGACCCGGTCGGGTGCTCTCGAAAAGGTCGGCCCTGGACGATATCGGCTGCCCACGGGGACCCGAGTTACAGAGCACCACGACCTGGCGGTTGCCACCGCCGCCATCCCGCGATCAGTGGTCTGCCTGATCTCAGCCCTCCGATTCCACGATGTCGGAACGCAGCTTCCGGCTGAGGTCTGGATTGCCGTTCCGCGTGGCGCGCGTGTGCCGCGCGTCTCGGCGCCGCCCCTTCGGATAGTCAACATCTCCACCGCCCTGTTCGATCTTGGCATCGAGGAGCACCGACTCGAAGGCCAGACCGTTCGGATCTACAGCCTCGCCCGCACTGTTGCTGACTGCTTTCGCTTTAGAAACAAAGTCGGCCTCGACGTGGCCCTCGAAGCACTGACGGAAGCGTGGCGCAGCAAACGCCTCAAGCTGGATGACCTGAACCGAATCGCCAAGAAGCTTCGCGTGCAGCGTGTGATGCAGCCCTACCTCGAAACGGTTGTCATGTGACCCGACCGGCGCCAGATGCCTTCAGCAAGGCCTACGACCGACGACCACTACTGGACCTCTTCGAAGCGGAAACGTCCGTCGATGCGCTGAGTGAAGTACTGGCCCTTCGATGAGGCAAGGGCTAATCCACGGTATAGGAACTCCGAAACGTTGAAGTAGCGGTATGTTCGACCGTTTCGAAACTCGATCTCCAAGATGGCCCCTTCGGCGTCGTACCCGAGCGACGTAATCATGGTCGAAGTTACGGGCTCGCGAATCATGCCTGAAATAGATTCCGCTGCCCGAGCCTCTGACGCACGCGCACAGACTTCGCTGCCGGGACATGAACGGGCTTGTCGCCCTGCACGGTTAGCACCTCTCCTCGCTGTAGCTCGGCGAAGGCAGCGCGGATCGATTCCTCGCTCCATCCTTGCATGAAGCGCACTGCAGATAGGGTCGCGTAGGAGCGATCGAGCTCGATGCTGAGCCACCTCCGGCCCAGTTCCTCAGCGACCTCGCCGGTCGTGTTCGAGCCGGAGAAGATGTCGACAACCAGGTCGCCCGGATCGGTGAGGAACTTCATGAAGAACCTCGGCAGTTCCGCAGGGAAGCGTGCCGGGTGCCCTTCCTGTTCAAGCATCTTGCAGGCACGCAAGTAGTGAGAATTGCTTTCGGTATTGGGGATCTTCAGAAGGTTGGAAGGGATAGCGCCTGCATTCTGCTTGCCGAAGGCTGCCGCGATGTCATGGCCTGACGGCCGGTTCTTCGGGCTGTAGAACTTCTTCGGGTCCTTCAGCAACGTCTTCATCCGCTCGGAGTACGGGACGAGCACCTTGGTCACGTCTGCCTTGGGATAGTCGCCCTTCGAGAACCACCAGACAGTGTTGACGGAATCTTTCGCGCGGATCTTCCGCTTGTTGACCCATTCGATGGGCGACGGCAGCTTGGCAGGGTTGTGCCAGAAAAACTCTTCCGCGAGGCGGTAGCCCAGACGGTCACAGAAATCGAGCAGCACGCGGAAGTTGTAGAGCGAACGGACTGGCCTGCCTCTCTGATAAGCACCGCCGAGATCGAGTACAAAGCTCCCCGTTTCCTTTAGGACACGAAACGCAGCCTCACCAAACTCGCCCAGCCAGGCGACGTACGGTTCTTGTTCGTGGTTGCCATAGCTCTTCTGTCGCAGCAACGCGAAGGGCGGGCTGGTGACTATCAGGTCTACCGATTCGTTCGGGAGGATCGACAGGATCTTGCGACTGTCCGCGGATGCCTGTAACCCGTGCCGAGTGCGATATACGATGTCTTCACGCGGTAACGTCAACGTCATCTGCTTCACCTGCTGCGGGCAGAACGGGGCCTGGATTCAGCTCCCATCGCCGCGCGATCCAGCTCTCCGCGAACGACCACAGGAGCGTGATCGCATAGTGCAGTTGTGGCGCCGTGTCCTCCAGCCCGGCAACGGCTCCGGCGACACGAGTGCGAGCCAAGTGTCCGACGAGCCAGACGGCCCAAAGCGAAGGCTCACTGGACCGAAGGCTGGCCGCGAGTGCGTCCAATGTGTGATCTGGTAGTTCGGGTTGCTGTCGCAGCGCCTCCGCGCACCCCGCCGCCACATCTGCGTTGGCTTCACGCAGACCAACCTGCAGCAACGGCACTGCGGTGCCCCCGAGCGTCACGACACCCTGGAGCGCTTCTTCCCGAATGCTCTGATCGACGTCCGTGAATGCCCTGATCAGTCGAGCAGTCGCGGTTTCTGTGCCGGTTCGGCTCAATGCCCAGGCTGCCGCACTCCGAAGGAAGTACTCTCTGCCTCCATCGTCGAGGATCTCAGAGATCAGATCAACGGATTCCGGCGTATCGGTTTCGCCCAAAGCGATCACGGCCTCAAGCCGTATCTGGGGATCGGCGTGCGCAAGGAATGGCCTGAAGAGTCCCGCGGCCTCCGCGTTGCAGACTGACGCGAGGTACGAAGCCGCTTCAAGCCGGATGTACACATCCTCTTCGTCGTCTGCCGCAATCCTCGCGATGACCTCCTCGTGACTCGCATCAGCTACGATCCGAGCGAGCTTCACTCCTGTAAACCGCTGGGTTCGCTCGCGCGATCCAAGGAGCTGCGAAATGTGCGCTGGTGGCAGGTGTCCCGGGCACTGCAAGGCCGCGGCCGTCAACGGCCTGATACGACCGGCGACCAATTCGTGCTGGCGAACGGCATCTCCCGCCGCCACGAACACCTCGAAGTCATTGGGGAGCGTCCGGGTATGTCGGTGCCCGTCTGAGCCACGCCGAATCGTCACACGACGACCATCGACGACGTCCACGGTTCCGTTCCTCGCCGAAAAGGCGCCGGCCCAGGATAGGGTCGTTTCGGACCCTTCGGTGACGCCCTTGGTCGCCGTCGTTGCGTGTGGCGTCGCTCGGAACGCTTCGACCGTGAAGTAATTCACCGCGCCGTCGACCTGCCACTCAACCCAATTGCGTTCGTGCCAGTACGATGTCTGTGAGCCAAGACGACCATGCGTCCAGAGCTTCTCGTCCATGGACTTGCAGACAGGAAATGCGATCCAGTCCGAGTTGACCATGCCGAAATCCCAAGCACGTTCGGCGTCGGTGAGACTGTGAGACATCGAGAGCTCAGGCTTCGTCTTGGCTCGGCTCTCCACGCGAATTCCGCAGCGCCCGCAAACAAGATCAGGAATCCTAACCCTCTTCCTCTTCACGTCTTTCCACAGCTTGGTGTCGAGCGAACCTCGCTCCAGTTCGTACATCAGGTGGCCGCGCGCGACAAGGTCGTCGGACACACGACGCGTTCCGATGGCGCCGAGAGCAATCTTTCGGAAGAAGCTTGAATCTGGTTTAAGCGCAAGTCTCGGCATGGTTGGAGATGCTATATGGGCCGGGGCACGACCTCGACAATCGCGATCCCGGAGCGGCTGACGTCAAGTCAGGCTGTCCCAGTGCGGGCGCATGAGCCGATTCTATCGGCAAGCGTAACAGGGCGGGTCCGAAGAGCGGACGTTCACCCATGGCGCTGTCGCAGTATAACCCTTGAGGCATAATGCGTCAGCGGCGTATTGCCCGACACCCGCCGCGAGGACAATTGAAGGAAACGACGGAGGGGGCTGTCGTGAAGCGGCATAAGTGGTCCGACGTCAAGGCTCGCACCAAGCCGGCGACTCGCGCCCGGATGGAGACGGAAGCGCAGCGTCTGTCCGACGATCTACATCTCTCGCAACTCCGGAAAGCCCGAGGTCTGACACAGGAGACGATGGCCGAACTACTCGGCGTGAGCCAGGCAGAGGTGTCCAAGATGGAGCGGCGGACTGAGCTTTACGTCGGCACGCTGCGCAAGTTTATCGAAGCGATGAACGGCGAACTCGTTCTCGCGGCACGCTTCGCCGATGGAGTCGAGGTTCCGATTCGTCTGGCAGGGGAAGAAGACGCCGCCTTAACTTTGGTCTTCGGATCTACCTAGATCAGCATGTGAACATCGCCGCGGGTTGGCAGCACGAGCGGCGAGTCGAAGGCCTGAACATCGAGCGTGTGCTTGGGTTCGGCGGGCCAGTGATACGCGTCCCCCTGCAGGCTGATATTGTCTGCCCGGCCAATCAGCGGCGCGATGCGTTCGTAGAAGGTCATGTCCCGGCCGTCGGGCGGTAGGAGCACGATGTGCTGCCCCATCCAGACGGCAACACCTTCGAGTTCGCGGGGGCTACGGACGTAGAAAAGCCCCTGTGATTTACGCGACGCGGCAACGTTTGTCAGCTTGAAGTGCGGGATGATCGCTTCGTCGCACTGCTCCAGTTGACGCTGCACAATCCTCAGCCCTGGCGCGAACGCGTACATGTAGCCCCACGTGGCGAATGCAACCATGTAGGCGGACTTCAGCCAGGCGACGTCGGCGCGCCGCCGCTTGACCTGATCCCATTTCAGCGTTAGAGGGAGATTGGCCCACGCAGTCGGATCCTTTGTGTCGAGGACCGTGTTGAAGAGCTCGACTGCTTTTGGATCATTCTGATTCTGTGGGATGGTGAAATTCCTGCCTCCCTTCCGTATCTCTTGATACGCGTTCACCTCGATCCCTCCGATGGCAATAGAGCAGGGACTGACGAACTGGCTGTCGTAGCGCGCGAGCGATGCGTCGACCGAACTGCCGAACGAGTTGTTGCAGGGTTTGCAGGTCAGCGCGATGGGTTTGCCGCCATATGACTTCGGCGGCGCATCCTCGAACGTTAACGTTCCGTCGGCCAGCCCCACGCTGGTGAAGGGCCTCCGGCACAACGGGCAAACGTACGGGTTCTCAAGCTCGGGGAAAGCGCGAGCGCGCGCGCCGGGAAACACGCGCTCAAAGGCAGCGGTACCAGCCTCGAACCACGCGGCCTTGGATCGCAGCTTTGCTTCTGCTTTCGGTTTCCTGCTCTTGGTCAAAGTTCGACTCGATTGCAACACGGCGCCCAAGCCCGTTGCCCTTTGCGCCGGGCCAATAAAACCTCTTAATGGCAGAGGTTTTGTCGTAGGATAGCATGGATGGGACGAAAGCCACTTCTGACCAAGGAAAAGGTTCTCGTGGCCCTCCAGCGCTGGACGGCCAGGAACGGTGCCCAGCCGTCGGTCGAGGAGTTGCGCCGCGAGTTGGGTGTCGCGTCAACGCGCACGGTCTTTCGCTATCTGCAGATGTTGGAGGAGGACGGCGCGATCGAGCGGTCCCCCGGCAAGCCCGGCGTGAAGCTGCTCAAGCCGCGCGCCGAGGGCGCGCAGACGCGCGCCGTGCCTGTGGTTGGCCGCGTGCCAGCAGGCGCGCTGATGCTTGCCGAGGAGAACATCGAGGGCTGGGTACACCTGCCGAAGACGCTCGTCAGCCCTCCGTCCGACAAGTTCTTCCTGCTGCGCGTTCGAGGAACGTCGATGAACAGGGCAAAGGTCAGTGGCAATACCGTTGACGATGGCGATCTCATCCTGGTCCGCCAACAACCGGTGGCACGGAACGGAGACGTCATCGTCGCGATGGTCGACGGAGAGGCGACGGTGAAGACGCTCGTTAGGGCGCCCGGCTACGTCATTTTGAAGCCCGAGTCGAAGGACAGCTCACACAGGCCGATCGTGGTGGACCACGACTTTCGTGTGGCCGGAAAGGTCACCCACGTCCTTAAGAAAGGCTCCGATCTGCTGCGAACGGTCTTCGCCGAATCGGACACGCATTGATGGCATAGCGACATTCCACGAACGGCAGAACCCGAGGCACACAGCATGCGCATCCAGATGGCCCACTTGCGTGATCAAGGCATTAACTTCGCAGTCTTTGCGGCTGACGCGGCAAACCGTACCGATGCGGGTCGGCGGGCGCTCCTGGGGGAACTTGTGGCGAAGGCCAGAGGCAATCGCCTGCGCGTCGACAAGGCGGCCCTCGCGTATCACGAGGCGGGCCGGACCAGGTTTTTCGGCGCGCCGGACCTCGTCAAGTACCTCGCGTCACGCGGCGTCCCGCAGTGGACGCACACGCTGGACGCCTGAGGTGGAGGAGTCATGGCTGACGCACGTGTCACCTGCATCACGAAGCCGAACCGCGAGAGCCAGCATGAACACATCACGCACCTTGGTGGGTCTGGCTGGAAATGGACTCGCGAACAAGTAATCCAGAGCATCGACGCCAGGACGAATACTTTCCATGTCATCGATGCGCAGGGGCACCGTTCTGAAGTCGGTGTCATCGATCCCGGCAACGGCCGGGCGCGCTACGTCCGCACGTACGCGGACGGAGACTGGAACAACAACTTACTAGCATTGCCGGAGTGTCCCTAGGCGCCTCTCAGACGATCGTCGCTGCAAGACGTGGTTAGGCCCTTTCGACCAGTGGCAGGTAGCCTGGGGACGGGAGTTTTATGAGCGACACATACTTCGAAGAGGGAGGTCCTTTCGACCTCAGGCACTCGGGGCAGGACAACATCACGATGAGCGTGCCGATTCCCACCGACGGCTACGGCATGCTCGCGCGGGAGTGCACGGACGAGGCATGTGTGCCCGGCTATTTCAAGGTCAAACCGGGCACTGGAATCGTTGGCGAGCAACAAGTCGCGTACTGCCCCTACTGTCGCCGCGAAGCGCCGCCTTCGGACTTCCTGACCAAGGCTCAGCACCAGTACGCGATTGACGCGGTGATGAGCGAGGCGACCGTCGCGGTCGACCGGATGATCAAGCAGGCACTGAATCTTGGGCCGACCGGCCGGAGGTCCTTCGGAAGAGGATTCATCTCGATGGAAATGGCCTACAAGTCAGGTGGTAGGCCTGAAGTGTCCCGCCCGATTGAAGAAGAGTTGCGCCGAGATGTTCGTTGCCCGCACTGCACACTCGATCACGCGGTGTTTGGATTGGCGACATGGTGTCCGGATTGCGGGACGGATGTGTTCGAAGCACACCTGGGTGCCGAGTTTCAGGTGGCACGGCGGATCCTGGCCGCGGTAGAGGATCGACGCTCGACACTGGGGCCTCGCGTTGCTGCCAGAGACATTGAAAACGCTCTGGAGGACACGGTCTCGGTCTTCGAGGCGGTCTTGAAATCGATCGCGCGCCGCCACCTTGTCGCCGCCGGCAGGACGTCCGAAGAGGTCGACAAGCTTCTCGACAAGACGATTCGGTCACAGTTCCAGAATCCTGACCTGGCATCGCGGCTGTGGCTTGAGCACCTTGGGCTCTCTCTGTTCGACGCGGTTCCTGCGGAAGTTGTTGCGGCTATGACCCGCACCTTTGCGAAGCGCCATCCTATCGCCCACAACTTGGGCGTTGTAGACCGCAAGTATCTCGAACGGGTCGCATCTGGCGAGCTGCACGGCAGAGAGGTCCGAGTCAGCGTGGCCGAAGTCGAGGCTGCTATCGATGCGACTTCGACCGTCCTCACGACCGTGTACCGTCGGCTGTTTGGAGATCGCGAACGCGCGCTCTAGCGGTGGTGCAACTCGTCTCGGGAGGGCGCAGGCGTCCACTGGAGATCGAGACCCTTGCGAAGTCTTGTGAGGGCGCGATGCCTCGCCCGTACGAACTGTCTGCGACGCACTTCGGTGTGTGGGTCGAGGCTTTCCCGCAACCGGCTGGCAAGTGCCTCACGAGCCTCGGCGGGAAGCGCCAAAGCGTCCTTGAATATGTCTGCGGCCTTGCGATCCATGGGTGGATCTTAGCAGCCACGACTGCCCTGCAGCACCGACGGTGGGGCCAATAGAGCGAGCCGTTGCCAGCCCCCGTCCTATTGAACTGCTGACGCCGCGAGGGGAGCCGCGACAAAAAGCGGTGGTTGTCCACCGTGGATCGGTCCACAAGAGGACGCTGAGCAACCCCTTCACGCGGACCTGCGGTTTCCATTGGCGACTCGCCAAGTGATTGGCGTCATGCAAGTTGACGTGCCTCATCGCCGCATCGCACGCGCGGCGCTCTCTGCCGCGCGCTAACCGTCTCTCGTCACCGTCCGCAAGGGAGCCGGGGCGTGAGCAACCCCCCTGTTTTTGCCGGGCCACCGTCCCGGACCCTGTTC
>Ga0209343_10009808_pt1 | contig 10984 bp, 8 predicted proteins | sample RifCSPlowO2_02_FD_184026 | JGI IMG/M metagenome (GOLD analysis project Ga0209343, IMG submission 184026) | Groundwater microbial communities from Rifle, Colorado - Rifle CSP2_plank lowO2_0.2 (SPAdes) (version 2) | ecosystem: Environmental > Aquatic > Deep subsurface > Groundwater | place: Rifle...
CAACCAGCGCAGGGCACTGTTCAAGACCATGTTCCTTGCGTTTCGCAGCGCCGGCGCGAAGAATTGGCGTTCCAATCTAGCCATTGCGCTGGACCACTCCGGCTCTCACGCCCGGCTGTAGCTTCCCATGAAAATCCCGGCTCCGCATGAATTACAATCCCAGCCATGCAATTCTCCACCCAGTCCGCAATAACGCCGAAAACCGCGACCGCCGGAGAGTAGGTGAAAATCCTTGTCCATAGCGACCTCGATCCGGACCGCGTCCGCGCCCGCTACGAGAAGGTGGTCGAGATGCTCGCCCGCGACGACTTCCGCTCGGCCGAAGTGAAGAAGCTCGCGGACCGCGATCTGTACCGCGCCAGGCTCGACTACACGAACCGCCTGCTGTTCCGCATCGCGCGCTACGGCGGCGAGCGTTACGCTCTGCTGCTGGAGATCATCGAGAACCACGCCTACGAGAAATCGCGCTTCCTGCGCGGAGCACAGGTGGACGAAGCGAAGCTCGCGCCGGTGGAATCCCCGGCGCTGCAGGACGCGAAACTGCCCGCACTTGCCTACGTCAACCCCGCGAACGCGCGCTTCAACCTGCTGGACAAGGTGCTCTCCTTCGACGCTGCCCAGGAGGCACTTTACCGGCTGCCGGCGCCGCTCGCGATCATCGGCTCGGCCGGGAGCGGCAAGACCGCGCTCACGCTGGAGAAGATGAAGCACGTCGCGGGCGACGTGCTCTACGTCACCCGGTCGGCCTTCCTGTCCCGGCACGCGCGCGATCTTTATTTCGCGAACGGCTGGGATAGCGAGCAGCAGAACGTCGAGTTTCTCTCTTTCCGGGAACTGATCGAGTCGATCCGGGTGCCGCCGGGCCGGGAATTGGAATTTCGCGCGTTCCGCGACGGGCTGGCGCGCCAGCCGCGGGTGCGCGCGACGCTTGCGCACAAGCTGTTCGAGGAATTCAAGGGCGTGCTGACCGGCCTTTCGGTCGACAGGCCCTGGCTCACACGCGAGGAATACGCCGCGCTCGGCGTGAAACGCTCGATTTTCCTCGAGGACGAGCGCGACGGGGTGTACGACCTGTTCGAGCGCTATCTTGCCTGGCTGAGGGAGTCCGGGAGCTACGACTCGAATATCGTCGCGCAGCAATACCTCGCCGACGCGAAACCGCGCTACGACTTCGCGGTGGTGGACGAAGTGCAGGACCTTACCAACGCGCAGCTGGCCCTGGTCCTGCGGCTGCTTCGCCACCCCGGCCAGTTCCTGCTGTGCGGCGACTCCAACCAGATCGTGCACCCGAGTTTTTTTTCCTGGTCGCAGCTCAAGACGCTGTTCTTCACCGCCGAAGCGCTCGATCCGCGCGCCTTCATCCACCTGCTGAGGACCAACTACCGCAACGCGGCGAGGGTCACCGAGCTTGCCAACCGGCTGCTGCGCATCAAGCAGCGCCGCTTCGGCTCGATCGACCGGGAAAGCAATTACCTGGTCGAGACGGCCTCGTCCGAGCCGGGAGCAGTGGAATTCCTCGCCGACGAGCGCGCGGTTCTCGGCGAACTGGACCGCAAGACCCGGCAATCGACCCGGTTCGCGGTGCTGGTGCTGCGCGACGACCTGAAAGCCGCGGCGCGCGAGGTGTTTCGCACGCCGCTTGTTTTCTCGGTGCAGGAGGCGAAGGGCCTGGAATACGACAACATCATTCTGTACAACTTCGTCTCGAGCGAACGCCAGAGCTTCGCGGCGATCGCCGCCGGCCTCACCGCCGCGGAGATCGAGGCCGGCGAACTCGCCTATTCCCGTGCAGCCGACAAGACCGACAAGTCGCTGGACGCATACAAGTTCTTCATCAACGCGCTCTACGTCGCGGTCACCCGGGCAGTGAGCAACGTGTTCGTCGTCGAATCCGACACGCGCCATGGGCTGCTGCGGCTGCTGGGTCTGGAGCAAACGCGTGAACGCCTCGAACTGGCCGAGCAGAAGTCCTCCCTCGAAGAATGGCAGTACGAGGCGCACCGGCTGGAGCAGCAGGGGAAGCTCGAACAGGCCGAGGAGGTCCGGCGCACGGTGCTGCATGTGCGGGCGGTCCCCTGGCCGGTGCTCGATGTGCAGGCGCTCGCCGATCTCGCCGGACGCGCTCTCGATCCTTCCAGCATTTCCAACAAGCCGCGCCAGCAGCTTTACGAATACGCGGTATTCAACGACGAACCGGCGTGGGTGATGCGGCTTGCGGATCTGCGTTTCGAGCCGGCGCGAGGGATGCTATCCATCCTGGAAGAAAGGGGCGAGCGTCTGGCGGAAGTCGGGGCCAAGCTCGTCAAGCGCCACCATGCTCCCTTCGAAAGCGGGAATCCGAAGGAGGTGCTGCGCCAGGTCGATCAATACGGGCCGGATTTCCGCAACCCGTTCAATCACACGCCGCTGATGCTCGCCGCCGCGCGCGGCAATGTTGCGCTGGTCGAGTCCCTTCTCACCCGCGGCGCCGAAGTCGAGCTTGCCGACAACCACGGCCGCCTTGCGTTCCATCACGTGCTGTTGCGGGCATTGCTTGAGCCGGAATACGCGCGCGGGCCGTTCGACGCCCTGTATCGTCTGCTGGCTCCCCAGGCGATCGACCTCATGATCGAAGATCGCCTGGTGAAGCTGGATGCGCACCTGATCGAGTATTTCCTGTTCAACGCGATGCTTGCGCTGATGCAGCACCGGCTCAACTACCCGAAGTGGTGGCGCGTGGGATTAAGCGTCGAGGACTTCGAGAGGCCGGCAGCCGCGTTTCCGGAAGGCGTGCTGCCCGAACGGCGCAAGCGCAGGCAATATCTGAGCGGCGTCCTGGCAAGGAACGAAATCTTGCGCGAGTACGCGCATAACCGCAGGCTGTTCGCACGCACCTCGCGCGGCTTTTACGTGCTGAATCCAAGACTGTCCTGGCGCGTTCGCGACCGGTGGACGCCAATCTACGACCGGCTCAACCCGCCTGTGCTCGACTGTCATCTCGGCCATCGCGCCCGACTGGAAGAGGTTGTCGCGTTCCAGGCGCTGTACGCGCGCGACAAGGAAGCAGCGCTGGCAAAAGTGCTGGAGAACCTGGAAGACACGGACCTGCGCCAGGCGCAGCTTCCTCTTGAATAGCACCCGCTCCTGTGAATGATTCCGAGGGGCAGTTCTGCGCCGCCGAATGCATGGTCGATACCGCGCGCAAGTTTCAGCCGGCAGGCTGCATGCCTACTGACGCTTGATTCCGGCTTGCCGGATCACCTGTGTCCAGTTTTTCAATTCTGCAGCGACGCGGTTGCGCATTTCCGCGGGTGTGCTGCCCCGGACATCGCCTCCGATTTCCTCAAGCTTGGCGCGCACTTCGGGAGTCCGAAGCGCGCGCTGCATCTCGGCGTTGAGCCGATCGATGATCGGCTGCGGCGTGCCGGCCGATGTCGCCAGACCCATCCACGAGCGAACGTCGAAATCGGCCACGCCGGACTCCGCCACCGTCGGAACGTCCGGCATTCCCCGCCATCGCGTTGCCCCGGTCGCGGCGATTGCGTGCAGCCTTCCGGCGCGAATCTGGCCGAGCGCGGCGGTGGCGGGCGCAATGACGAATTGCGTATCCCCCCCGAGCAGTCCCGTGATTGCAGCCGAATCCCCCTTGTAAGGCACATGCATGAATTTCACGCCCGCCATGCCGCCCAGGAGCTCGCCGGTGAGATGCTGGGTTGCGCCGGTGCCCGCAGAACCGAATGCAACCGATTCCGGCTTGGCTCTCGCCATGTCCAGCAGCGATCGAATCGACTGCGCGGGGGAGTCGCTACGCACGATGACCAGAAATGGAAAGAACGTTATCGTGGAAATCATCTCGAAGCTATCGACTGCTTGGTACGGCAAGGACTTGTAAAGTGCACCGGCGACGGCGTTTCCTCCAGTAACCAGGAGCAGGGTGTAGCCGTCGGGTGCCGCTTTCGCAACGGCGTCGGCAGCAATGGTGCTTCCGGCCCCCGGTTTTGCTTCAACGAGGACCGGTTGTCCCAATCCCTTTGCCATTTCCTGCGCGAGAATTCGCGCGACAGTATCGGCGTTGCCGCCGGTGGCGAATCCCTGAATGATCTTCAGCGGGCGAGCCGGAAAATCCTGCGCAACAGCCTGCGGCAACACAGCCGCCAGCGCAATCATCATGGCAATCGAAACAAGATTTTGCATGTTCATGTCCTATCCTCCATTAACTCCGGTCCTGAATGGCGTTATGCGGTAATGATTTCCCGGTGATCCGCCGCTTTGACGCGTAACATAGCGTACAAACGGACCGGCCGGTAGGGGATTGTTTACCGACGCGCGACCGGGACAGCCACAGGCTGAATGACGATTATCGAAGAGGAGGCTGTAAAGCCATGCCAGCAGCAAAGCGCAAGGCCGCCAATGCGCCCCGTTCGGGCCCGGGGGGCGGGGGAAACGTCAAGATCGAATTCGAGGATGGGATCGCCTGGGTGATGCTCAATCGCCCTGAAAAGCGCAACGCCATGAGCCCGGCACTGAACCGGGAAATGATGGGCGTCCTCGATGCCCTGGAACTGGATGACCGATGCCGTGTACTGGTTCTGACCGGTGCCGGTGAGTCGTTTTCGGCGGGCATGGACATCAAGGAATATTTTCGCGAGATCGACCATGCCACCCCGACGGAGGTCATGCGGGTGCGGCGCGACTCGATGGGCTGGCAGTGGCGGCGGTTGATGTTTTTCCCAAAGCCCACCATCGCCATGGTGAACGGCTGGTGCTTTGGCGGCGCCTTCACGCCGCTGGTCGCCTGCGATATCGCCATCGCCGCAGAGGAAGCGGTCTTCGGCCTGTCGGAGATCAATTGGGGCATCATCCCCGCCGGCAATGTCATGCGCGCCGTGGCCGAAAAGATGAACTCGAGCGACGCTCTGTACTATCTGATGACCGGAGACTCGTTCGACGGGAAAAAGGCGAGCGAGACTCGTTTGGTCAGGGAAGCCGTGCCGCGCGCGCAACTGCGCGATGCGACCAGGGCGCTCGCACGCAAACTCATGGAGAAGAACCCTCATGTCCTTGCCGCCATCAAGCTCACGTACCGGCGCGTCAAGGAAATGAACTGGGACGTGGCAGAGGATTATCTGTATGCCAAGGCGGGGGACACCTATGCTTCCGACCCGGAACGCGGCAGGGAAAAGGGCATGACTCAATTCCTTGACGACAAGTCCTTCAAGCCCGGCATCGGGAACTACAAACGTTGAAGCAGCCCGTCTTGTCAACCTATCAACCGAACGAGTGACTTGAATCTGATGGAGTCGCACACCAAGGATTTTGCCGCGGTGATGGCGCGCGAAGTCGGCGCCTCGGAGGGGTGGGCCGGATTCAACGTGCATCTGGCGGCGTGAAACCTGCGCGAAGACGGCAAAGCGGAAACGGTCGCTTGCAGGCAGGCCCCCCGCAACACGCCGGACACGCCGGACATGCCGAATGAAACCGATGGACTGGTCAACGCTGAGGGTTTGGGGCGACATCGCTCGGCTGAACGCGGCAGCCTTCGGGGACAAGCCCGCATTCGTCAGCGCGGGCACGTCGGTGAGCTTCGCCGAGGTCAATGCCCGGATTAATCGTCTTGACAACGCGCTGGCCGGGCTCGGCCTCGCGCACGGGGACAGGGTCGCTGTCCTGTCCCGCAACCGACCCGAACTCTTCGAAGTGTACGGCGTGGCGAAGGGCGGTCTGGTCGCCGTGCCGCTGAATTGGCGCCTGACGGCGCGGGAACTTCTGCACCCTCTCAAGGACAGCCGCCCGCATGCGATCGTGGCCGAGCCGAACTTCACGCCGATCATCGACGCCTTGCGCCCCGAGTTGGCGAGCGTCCGGCATTTCATCGTCTTGGGCGAAGCGAGGGACGGCTGGTCCGCGTACGAGAGCGCGCTGGCGGAGGCTTCGGCCGACGAACCTCGATTCGAGGCCAATCCGGAAGACGCGCTGTGCCTGACGTACTCCAGCGGCACGACGGGGATTCCGAAGGGGGCCATCATCACACATCGCGGCGCGCTGAACAATTGCCGCGCCATGATCGGGGACATGCTCAAGCTGACACCTGATGACATCGCCCTGGCGGTGATGCCGTTGTTCCATGTCGGTGGCATGTGGTACCACCTGTTTCCGAGCTACGCGTCCGGCGGCACCACGATCATGTTGTCTGAATTCGACCCGCGCGCGGTATTGGCCGCGATCGAGGAGCGGGGCGTCACCCAGGTCCACCTGGTTCCAACGATGATCGGCGCTCTGCTGGATGAACCGGGCGTGCGGGACAGGGATCTGGGACGATTGCGAACGCTCTATTACGCGGCCTCGTCGATTCCGCTTGCCTTGCTCAATCGCGCGATGGAAGTGTTCCGGCATTGCGGGTTCATCCAGTCCTTCGGGTCCACCGAGGCAGGCAGCGTCACCGCCTTGCTGCCGGAAGACCACGTCGCGGCCGTCAGTGATCGGGCCAATGCGGGCCGGCTGCTGTCCTGCGGGCGCGCTTTCGGCGGTGCGCAGGTGGAGATCCGCGACGCCTCGGGTGCGAGCGTCGAGCAGGGATCGATCGGCGAGATCGCGGTCCGGAGCGACAGGATCATGGCCGGCTATTGGCAGAATCCCGATGCGACGGCGCAAACGCTGGTCGACGGATGGCTCTACACGGGCGACCTCGGTTACCTCGACAGCGCGGGTTATCTGTATATTGTCGACCGCAAGCACGACCTGATCGTGACAGGTGGCGAGAACGTCTACCCGCGGGAAGTCGAGGACATCCTGTATCAGGATGCCAACCTCGCCGAAGTCGCGGTGTTCGCAATTCCCGATCCCAAATGGGTGGAGCGCGTTGCGGCCGCCGTGGTTCTGAAGCCGGGCCGCGCCACCACGGCCGACGACATCAGGCGTCGCGCAGCGCAAGGCCTGGCGTCCTACAAATGTCCGAAGACGGTTCTTTTTGTCGACAGCCTGCCGAAAAACGCGACGGGCAAGGTCCTGAAGAAGGAACTCCGGCGGCAGTATGCCGACCTGCTGAAATCCGAGGCGGGGAATTGAAGGGCCTGCCCAGGACGGGTGCGACCGGCTACGAATTCGATGACGGGAATTGGAGGAAAGTCGCGATGGATTTCTACTTCGATCAGGACCTGAAGGAATTTCGCGGCCACATTGCGCGCTGGGTCGACGAGCGATTGGTTCCACAGTCCGATGCCTTGGATCGGAGCGGTGAATTTCCCCGCGAGCTGTTCAAGGAGCTGGGTGGTCTGGGCTATTTCGGAGTCATGTACCCGGAGCAGTACGGCGGCAGCGGGTTGGAGCGGCCCTATCTTCATTACACGGTGCTCTGCGAAGAGCTGGCCCGGGGGTCGATGGGGTTTGCCGCGATCGTGGGCATGCATGCGTCCGCGGCGACTCACACCATCTACGCCTGGGGCAGCGAATCGCTGCGCCAGCGCTATCTGGTGCCGGCGATCCGCGGCGACATGGTCGGTGCCTTTGCCATCACCGAGGCGAACGCCGGCTCGGATGCCGCTTCGATACGAACGCGTGCGGTCAGGGAACGCGACGGCTGGCGCCTGAACGGCGCCAAGATCTTCACCTCCAACGGAACCATCGCCGATTTCATCACCGTTGCCGCCACCACCGATCCCGCGAAGAAGGTGCGCGGGATCGGCCTGTTCCTGGTCGACACCACGACTGCGGGGTTTCGCGTCGGCCGCAAGATGGAGAAGTTCACCACGCATTGTTCCGACACTGCCGAACTCGTTCTCGATAACGTGTTCGTTCCGGATGAATGCCGCCTGGGCGCGGAGGAAGGTGGGTTTCTCAACGCCTACAAGGCGCTCACCATCGACCGTATTTTCACCGCAGCACTGGCGATCGGCACCGGCCGCGCGGCCTACGATGCGGCGCTGAAGTATGCGAAGGAGCGCGAGCAGTTCGGCCAGCCGATCGGAAAATTCCAGGCCGTGCAGTTCAAGCTGGTCGACATGCTCGCAACGCTGGAGCAGGCGCGCCTGTACACTTATTACGCTGCAGCGCTCGCGGACCGTGATCAGCCGATCACGATCGAAGCGGCGTTGTCGAAGATCATCGCCGCCGACGGCTGCAATGAAGTGTGCCAGAAGGCGCTGAACATCTTCGGCGGATACGGGTTGATGAGCGAGTTTCCGGTGCAGCGCTACCTGCGCGATTCCTATTTTCCGATGATAGGCGGGGGCACCAGCGACATCATGAGGATGATCGTTGCCCGGCAGCTCGGGTTGTAACCGTGTTGTGCACCAAAGACAACCGAAGCAGTGAGCGCCCGAAAGGGCGGAGAATCGAACCCAGAGATTAGACAACCAAGTTAGGAGTCATTACCATGCTGACGCTCTATTACAGTCCTGGCGCATGTTCCATGGCCTCTCATATCGGCATCGAAGAGACCGGAGCCGCGTACGTGGAAAAACCCACCCTGCTCGCGAAAGGGGAGCAGAAAACGGAAGCGTATCTCAAGATCAACCCGCGAGGGAAAGTGCCGGCGCTCAGCGTCGACGGCCGAATCATCACCGAAAACACGGCGATCCTCACCTATCTCGCGAGGCAGTTCCCGCAGGCGAACCTGCTGCCGGCGGACTTGGTGGGAGAAGCGCAGTGCATCGAGACCATGACGTGGTTCTCCACTATCGTTCACCCCTCGTACCAGCGCTACACGCGACCCGAGCGCTTTGCCGAAGGCGAGGCCGCGCAAGCCACGGTGAAGGACATGGGATATAAATCCCACTGGGCCAACCTCCAGGAAATCAATTCCCTGCTCGAAGGCAAAGACTGGATGATGGGAAAACGGTACACGGTCGTCGATCCCTACGCGCTTGTTTTTTACAGCTGGGGCATACGCGGGGGGTTTCCGATGAAGGAACTTGCTGCCTACACCGCATGGAAGGAGCGCATGCTCAAGCGTCCGGTGGTCATGAAGATCCTTCAGAGCGAGCAGAATGTTCTGGTGAAAGCGGCCTGAACCAGGCAGCGTGACAATGCCGTCCGAGTCGGGGAAAATTCACGAGGACACGATGATTTGGGAATCACGATGAGCGAAATTCGCTATGAGGCACCCAAGACGCTGCGCTCGGCGGTCGCCCTGCTCGCGGGCGCGAATGGCCAAGCGAGGGTGCTGGCGGGCGGAACCGACCTGCTGATCCAGATGCGTTCCGGCCGCGTCGAACCGGAACTCCTGCTGGACATCAAGGGTGTTCCGGAGCTGAGGTCGATCGTGGCGAAGAGCGGCGGCTTTCGTTTCGGCGCGGCCGTCACCTGCATGGAGCTGATCGAGCATGAAGGATTCGCAAGAGCATGGCCCGGCGTGACCGACGGAGTCAAGCTGATCGGTTCCATCCAGGTGAAGGGACGCGCGACGGTGGGCGGCAATCTGTGCAATGCCTCGCCCGCTGCGGACAGCGTTCCGGCCCTGATCGCCGCGGCAGCGGTCGCGAAGATCATCGGGCCCAACGGCCAGCGTGAAGTGCCCGTCGAGGACATTCCCGCCGGCCCGGGCAAGACCTCCCTCGCCAAGGGCGAGATCGTCGTCTCCTTCCGGCTGCCGCGGCGCTCGCCACGGTCCGGTGATGCCTATCTGCGCTTCACTCCGCGCACCGAGATGGATATCGCGGTCGTCGGCGCGGGGGTCAACCTCACGCTGGACAGGAAAGGCCTGTGCACGCAAGCGAGGGTCAGCCTCGGTGCGGTGGCGGAGCGCGCCTTGCTGGTGCACGACGCGGCGGCGGCACTGATCGGTACCCCGGTCGACAATGCCGCGCTCGATCGCCTGGCCTCCGCGGCGAGCGCAGCCTGCCGGCCGATTGACGACAAGCGCGGAACCAGGGATTTCCGGATCAAGGTGGCCGGCGTGATCGCGCGGCGCGCGGCGGAAATCGCGCGCGAAAGGGCAAGGAGGACGAACTGATGGCAAAACATCGCGTGACGGCCACGGTGAACGGAGACGCGGTCGAATTCCTATGCGAAACGCAGCAGACGCTGCTGGAAGTGCTGCGCGATGAACTGCGCCTCACCGGCACCAAGGAAGGCTGCGGCACCGGCGACTGCGGCGCCTGCAGCGTGACGCTGGAGGGGCGCCTGGTGTGCTCGTGCCTCGTCCTTGGCGTCGAGGCCCAGGGCAAGTCGATACAGACGATCGAAGGCATGGCCGGCGCCGAGGCGTTGCATCCGCTGCAGCGCAAGTTTCTGGAGCACGCAGCGCTGCAATGCGGCATCTGCACCCCCGGGATCCTCGTTGCGGCCCGGTCGCTGCTGGAGCGCAATCCGGATCCGACGGAGGACGAGATTCGCTACTGGCTGGCCGGCAACCTGTGCCGCTGCACCGGGTATCACAAGATCGTCGAGGCGGTGGTCGATGCCGCCCGCGAAATGCGGGGAGGCTGACCGTGTCGACCATGATGAAGTACGAGGACAAGAAGTTCAAAGTCGTCGGCACGCGTCCGCTTCGGCCCGACGGCGTCGACAAAGTGACCGGCCGTGCCCGGTTCGGCGCCGATTACAGTCTGCCGGGCCAGTTGGTCGGCAAGGTGCTGCGCAGCCCGCATGCGCATGCGCGCATCAAGTCGATCGACACTTCCAAGGCGCAGGCGCTGCCCGGCGTGAAGGCCATCGTCACCCGCGATGACTTCGCCGACATGCCGGTGGAATACGCCGCGGCCGGTGAACTGGTGATCAATTTCCACGACGTCACCCGGAACATGATGGCGCGCGAGAAGGTGCTCTACGACGGACATCCGGTGGCGGCGGTTGCGGCGACCAGCGAAGCGATCGCGCGCGAGGCGATCAAGCTGATCAGGGTCGAATACGAGGTCCTGCCTCACGTGATCGACGTGGTCGAGGCGATGCGGCCCGGCGCCCCGCTGCTGCACGAAGAACAGTACACCCAAGGCGTCACGCCGCGGCCGGACAGGCCGTCCAATATCGCCAAGCGCGTCGAATTCTCGCTTGGCGACGTCGGGGCGGG
>Ga0209343_10009811_pt1 | contig 10982 bp, 13 predicted proteins | sample RifCSPlowO2_02_FD_184026 | JGI IMG/M metagenome (GOLD analysis project Ga0209343, IMG submission 184026) | Groundwater microbial communities from Rifle, Colorado - Rifle CSP2_plank lowO2_0.2 (SPAdes) (version 2) | ecosystem: Environmental > Aquatic > Deep subsurface > Groundwater | place...
CAAGGTAAAGCCGGGCTTGAGCTTGGCATTGAGCATGACGGCGCTGTCCACATAACCGATAGGCCGGTTCGCGGCGCGTTTGAGCACCTGCAGCATGCGGGTGAAGTGCAGCATGACCCACATCACGAGCGCACCGGCCGCGGCCGCGACACCGGCCCAGCCATAACTGCGGTAGGCCAGCACCACCACGGCGACACCGGCCATCGGAACAAGGATTTTCTGGAAGTTCATACGGGGATTTTCGCAGGGTTGTCGCCAGCGCCTTCTGTGGTCAATGCGTGACCCTCAGCCTGCTGGCGTTCTTGGCCACCGGACCGTCACGGCCAGCCCGCCCAGCGCCCTGGAACGGGCCACAGCCACCTGGGCGCCATGCACCTGGGCGATCCGCCGCATGATCGACCAGCCCAGGCCACTGCCCGGCTGGTCGCTGCCAAGAACGCGGTAAAAGCGCTCCCCCAATCGCGCCATCTGCGCCTCGCTCATGCCGGCGCCGCTGTCCTGCATCTGCAGCAGCGTTGCGCCATCATCGAGCGACACATGGATCCGGATGGTGGCGCCATCGGGGCTGTAGCGCATGGCGTTGTCCAGCAGGTTGCGAACCAGCACCCCCAGGAGCATGTCATCGCCGGCAACCTCGCAGCGTACCGGCGCCTCCAGTTCGAGTTTCTGCTGCCGCGCCAGGGCGGCTGGGGCCAGTTCGGCGGCGACCCGGCGCGTCAGCGCACTCAAGTCGAGTCGGGTCACATGGATCGCGGGGGCCGCCTCCAGCCGGGATAGCGTGAGAAGCTGCTCGACCAGTCGCGTGGCGCGGTCACACCCGGCCAGCGTCGCCTGCAGGGCATGCTGGCGTTGCGCTTCGTCGGCACCCGCACCCATTGCCACCTGGGCCTGAGCCCGGATAGCGGCAATCGGCGTACGCAACTCATGCGCGGCATCGGCCGTGAAACGGCGCTCGGACTCGACCATCCCGCCAATTCGCTCAAACAGATGGTTCAGGGCCTGGAGCAGCGGCACCATTTCAAGCGGCGCATGGTCCAGCACAACGGGCTCGACCGCCTGCGCACGCCGCTGCTCAAGAACCCGACTGAGTTGACGCAGCGGCGTCAGCCCCCGACGCACGGCCCACCAGGCTGCCAGCGCCAGCAGCGGCAAGGCAAAGAACAGGGGCCACAAAACACTGCGCAAGACGGCCCAAAGAATGGCATTGCGTGAGGCAGTCTGCTCGCCCACAACCACCTGCACATCGTTCTTCGCGCCACGGGTGGCAAACACCCGCCACTCTTCCCCCCCGGCCAGACGCACCGTTTCAAAGCCACGGGTGATACTGGTCATCGGCGTGGCACCGGCATTGGCGGAACGCATCACCAGGCGCTCCTCATGAAACACCTGAAACGCCACGCGGGGAGCGTATTTGTGCAGCGAAGGGGCGTCGGCCACGCCATCGTCATCGCCCTCCCCGGCCTGCTGCACCACCAGCAAGGCGGCCGCCTGCGCCAGATGGCCGTCCAGCAGTTCGTCGAGTTCATGGCGTGCATCAATCCACGTGGCAACCGCAGCACCCAGCCACACGATGGCCACCAGACCCAGCACCAGGGCCAGCAGGCGCGCCTGCAGGGAACCCGGTGCGCGCACGGGAGTCATGCGGCCTGCCCATCACCATCACGCGCCATCGCGTAGCCAATGCCGCGCACGGTCTGGATCAAAGCCGGCTGCAATTTGCGCCGCAGATGGTGAATATGCACCTCGATGGCATTGCTGTCCACTTCATGGCCCCAACTGTACAGATGCTGCTCAAGCTGCTCGCGCGACATGACGCGGCCCGCATTGAGCATCAGGGCATGGAGCAGATCGAATTCGCGCGTGGACAGCCCCACCGCCTCTTCATTGAGTCTTGCCAGGCGCGCGGCAGGATCGAGCACCAAGGCACCACAGCGCAGGCTTTCCTGCGGCTGGCCGTGCGAACGGCGCACCAGCGCGCGCAGGCGGGCACCGAGCTCGTGCAGGTCCACCGGCTTGACCACATAGTCGTCGGCGCCCAGATCCAGTCCGCGCACACGGTCGGGCACGGCGTCGCGGGCCGTCAGCACCAGCACCGGGGTGGTCATTTTTCGGGCGCGCAGGGCTTGCAGCACATCCAGCCCGTCCTTCAAAGGCAGCCCCAGATCGAGCACCCCGGCGGCATACACGCCGGACGCCAGTTCCCGCTCCGCCGCCGCCCCGTCACGCACCCAATCCACCTGGAATCCGAGCTGGCGCAGTCCGGCACGCAGTCCGTCGCCCAGCAGGGTGTCGTCTTCAGCCAGCAATATCCGCATCAGGAAAACTCCGGGGTGCGCCAGTCCGACATCATGCCCCGGGACGCAACATCTCAGTGGCCGTCACGGTCATGTTTTTTTGAATTTTGCTTTTTCCATCACGACAACTCCGGCCGCAGATGTTTGCTCGCCTGCCGGTGCAGTCTTCCACTGCAGCCACCAGAACCCCAGGACAGCCGCCACGAGGAGGAGCGCCAACGGGCGCCAGGCCCAGCCAATGCCCTCATGGGGAGCGCCCTCCTTTTTGCCGTTCACCATGGACAGCACCAGGTTTTCGCGGTGCAGCCAGCTCGCCAGCGCAACACCGGCCACATGCACACCCACCACCGCCAGCATGAAATTCGACGCGCCTTCATGCAACTCTTCAAGCAGGTGGCCCCCCAGATTGTTGTCGATGGCCCAACCTGAGGCAACCGTGGCAATGCTCAACAGCAGCAACAGCATGATCGCCACAGCACCCGCCGGGTTGTGTCCGGCATGGTGCTCCGGCCTACCGCTCAGCAGGGAGCGCACGTAGCGCATGACGGCAGAAGGGCCGCGCACAAAACTGCCAAAGCGCGCGTAGCGCGTTCCCATCAGCCCCCACAGGATGCGAAAGGCCACCAGCCCACCCAGGGTGTAGCCCAGACTCACATGCACCAGTCGCCAGCGTTCGCTCTGCGCCGTGAGGTAAGCCCCGGCAAAACTCAGCACCAGCAGCCAATGAAACACCCGTACCGGGGCGTCCCACACCAGGATTTTTGTCTTTGAATCAGTCATGATTTTTTACTTCGGAATCTTGATGTCGCGTTCGCTGAAACTGCCCTGTGCCGCGTTGCCGTGGCAGGCCGCGCAGTTGGCCGCGCTGCCTACCGAGGCGCGCTTCCAGACCGCTGGCGACACCTCCCGCTCGTTGTGCTTGCGCAGGAACCAGGCGGACCGGGTGATGCGGTCCTGCGGCGGCGCTTCGTTCGCCCGCTTGTAGGTGCCGGCATGGGCCTTGAGCCAGCCGCCGATCTCGCGCACGCTGGCCTCGTCCAGCGAGGCATCGGTCCCGTAATGCTGCCCAAGTGAACCCATCATGCGCTGCCACGAAGCCGCCGGCAGCAGCCCAGGCGGGTAAGCCATGTGGCAGGCTGCGCATTCCTGCTGGTATTTGGGCAGGGGCGGGACGCGGGCGCCCACACTGTCTGCATGGGCCGTGGCCCATGCAGACAGCAGCAGTGCGAGCGCAATTTGGCTGAGTTTTGAACGTGGCATGAGGTTCTTTCAGAGAAGTTGATCGGGGCTCAGCGTTTGAGCGTCAACAGCCAGGCCAGCACGTCCGCCTTTTCGCCCGCCGTGCATTCACGCCCCATGACGTCGTTGCAATTGCGGCGAAACCATTTTTCGGTCTTGGCCGCATCCGTAAAACGCTCCGGGTTGAAGGCCGGGGCCAGCGGCCCGATCACCTTGCCGGTGCCGGCGTGCTTGCCCGCCACGGTCGGTGCCGCAGTGTGGCACGAGGCACAGCTCCAGTCCTTCCCATGCCGGGTCGTGAACAGTTGCTGCCCGCGCGCAGGCTGGGCCGCAGCGGCGGCTTGCGTGGTGTAGCCGGCGAGTTGTTCCACCGGGGTGCTGGCATGGACCAGCGGGCCCAGCGCCGCCCCGCTCAACACCAGAACGCGCAGCAAAGAAGTCAAAATGTGCATGGCACCTCCATGGACAGCCATGGTAGGGCGCACAGATTAAGCATTCCTTAAGGGCCGCCAGTCCGTACATTGCGGGCGCCAAAAGCTATCTATTTAATAGCATTTTCCACCTCTGAGGCATTCGCTTGGAAGTGGTGCTCAGGCCAGACTGCGCACCACTTCCAGCGCCTGCTCGACCCGCTCGACCGCGTGAATGACCAAGCCTTCAACCGGTTTTTTGGGGGCATTGGCTTTAGGCACGATGGCCACACCAAAGCCCAATTTGGCGGCCTCTTTCAGCCGCTCCTGACCACGCGGCGCCGGGCGCACCTCTCCCGCCAGCCCAACCTCCCCAAACGCAATGAAGCCCTTGGGCAGGGGCTTGCCGCGCAGGGACGAGGTGATCGCCAGCATCACCGCCAGGTCGGCTGCGGGCTCGCTGATGCGCACGCCGCCCACGGCGTTGACAAACACGTCCTGGTCCATGCAGGCAATGCCGGCGTGGCGGTGCAGCACCGCCAGCAGCATGGCCAGCCGGTCGCGGTCCAGGCCGACCGACAGGCGGCGCGGACTCGGACCGCCGCTATCGACCAGCGCCTGGATTTCAACCAGCAGCGGGCGTGTGCCTTCGAGTGTGACCATCACGCAGCTACCAGGCACCGGCGAGGGGTGCTGGCTCAAGAAGATCGCGCTCGGGTTCGTCACACCCTTGAGCCCTTTTTCGGTCATCGCAAACACGCCGATTTCATTGACGGCGCCAAAGCGGTTTTTGATGGCGCGCACCAGGCGAAAACTCGAATGGGTGTCGCCTTCAAAATAAAGCACGGTATCGACCATGTGCTCGAGCACGCGCGGGCCGGCCAGCGCGCCTTCCTTGGTGACATGGCCGACCAGCACGATGCAGACGCCGCTGGACTTGGCCGCGCGCGTCAGGTGCGCCGCGCACTCGCGCACCTGCGCCACCGAGCCTGGCGCCGAGGTGAGCTGATCGGAGTAAACCGTCTGGATGGAGTCGATGACCGCAATCGCTGGTTGGGCGGCCGCCAGGGTGGCGAGGATTTTTTCAAGCTGAATTTCAGCCAGCACCTTGACTTGCGAGCCGTCGAGCCCCAGGCGCCGTGAACGCAGCGCAATCTGCGCGCCACTTTCTTCACCCGTGACATACAAGGTGCTTTGCCCCGCGCGCTGTAGCGAATCCAGCGCCTGCAGCAGCAGGGTTGATTTGCCGATACCGGGGTCGCCGCCTATCAGCACCACGCCGCCCTCGACAATGCCGCCGCCCAGCACGCGGTCCAGCTCTTCATGCCCGGTCGGCGTGCGCGCCATGTCGGTCGCTTCAATGTCGGCCAGCGTTGCCACTTCCGACGCTTTGGCTAAAGAGGCAAAACGGTTTTTTACCGGCGAGTTGCTTTCAACCACCGATTCAACCAGCGTGTTCCAGGCACCGCAGTGCGGGCACTTGCCCAGCCACTTGGGGTTGATGCCGCCGCAGTCGGTGCAGGTGTAAATCGTCTTGTCTTTGGCCATGAGCCGATATTACTGTAATTATTTACAGCACGAAAATACCCTGCGCGTTTCGACTCGAAAACCACGCTTGACGTCGCCTTAAAATGGATTCAAAATGACTCCGTTTCGGAATTTGGAGCCAAAATGTCTAACTTGTCGATTAAAGACGTACCCGAAGCCTGGGCCGCGGCGCTGAGGCAGCGCGCCCTGCGCAACCACCGCTCTTTACAGGGGGAGTTGATGGCCATCATTGAGCAGGCGGTGCGGGACGGCTCGTCGCCCCCCGGAGATGTGCCGCTTTCTGGGGCTTCCTCGCCAGCGCGCGCTACGCGGCAAGGTACCTTGGTGGGTTATGACCGCCTGGGCCACCCGATCATGCGTTACGGCTGGAAGACCATTGAGCAAATTTCAGATGAACATCGCCTGCGCTTTCCGAAGCCGATCACGGGCGGGCCACTGGCGGTGGACATCATCCGCGAAGATCGCGACTCGCGATGAGCGGTTCTGAATCAATCGTCGCATCAGAATCCGCAGAGTCAACACAACGTTTGTACCTTGCCGAGCCACCGGCCAGCTATCTGGTGCGGCCCGCTCTGGTGGTGGACTGCAGCGTATTGAGTGCGGCCATTTTCGAGGAAGAAACGCGTGACCAGGCACTCAGCATGATGGTTGGCAAAACGCTGCATGCACCGTATCTGCTTGACCATGAAATCATCAGCGTTGCGTTAAAGAAAGCGCGTTTGGGGTGGCCCGAAGATGCAGTTGCACTCGCCTTGTCTGACTACGCCGAGCAGGACATCGAATTGCACCGCACGTCTTCACAAGTGCAGCACCAACTCGCGATACGCTACAAGCTTTCAAGCTACGACGCGGCTTACCTGTGGCTGGCAGCAGAACTCAAAGCCCCACTGGCCACGTTTGATGAAAAACTCGGTCGGGCTGCGCGTACCCACTTGGCCAGCCTGCCCTGATGACCCCCCACCCTCCACCACCCGCATGACTTCAACGCGCGCCCTGGGCGGAACCGCGTTCACCATCATGTTCACCGCGCTGCCCAAGGCGGGGCGGTGATGGTGCTGGGCCTGCGCAAGCGCTGAGCCGGTTTAGCCCCACAAGCATTGAAGGCGTACAATTGCTATACATGTATAGCGGAGATTGCCATGCTTGCCATCAGACTGCCTGAGTCCATCGAACAGCGCCTGAATGCCCTGGCCCAGGAAACAGGGCGGACCAAAACCACGCTGGCACGTGAAGCCATCCTTGAGTTCATCGACGACCTGGAGGACTACTACCTGGCCGAGGCCCGCGCACGGAAAAACCGTAAAACCATTCCACTGGAAGACGTGGAGCGCCAGCTTGGCCTGGGCCGTTGAATTCGATCCCGACGCCGTCAAGGACCTGCAGAAGCTCGACAAGCAGGTTCAGGCGCGCATTGTTGAGTTCTTGCGTGAGCGCTTGGCGCGCCTGGACAACCCCCGCGAACTGGGCGAAGCGCTGGCCGGCAGCAAACTCGGCAACTACTGGAAATACCGCGTGGGCGATTGGCGCATCATTTGCGTCCTGCTGGACAAACGCATCGTCGTTCGTGTGCTGCGCGTGGGCAATCGGCGTGGGGTTTACCGTTAACAAAGCCGAACCGATCACCAGTTCGACAGATTTATCATTCGGCCACCACCACCGGCACCCTCGCGGCCAGCGCACACATCAGCGCATACCCCACCGTCCCAGCCGCCCGCGCCACCTCGTCAATCGACAACAGGGCACCGCTGGAAGACCGTCCCCACAAGGTCACCTCGGTCCCCACGCCCGCATCGGGCACCGGCGAAAGATCGACCGTGATCATGTCCATGCTGACGCGCGCCACCATGCGCGTGCGCACACCGTTGACAAGAAGGGGGGTGCCGGTCGTGCAATGCCGGGGATAACCATCGGCATAACCGCAGGCCACGACCCCGATGCGCAACGGCTGGTCAGCCGTGAAACTGGAGCCATAGCCGACTGTATCCCCCACCGCAAGCTGCTGAGTAGCTATGATTTTTGAAGCGAGCGTCAGGGTCGGCAGCAAGCCCCAGTCGGCCGCGCTTTGTGAAGGGTAATCCGGGGCGCTGCCGTAGACTGCGATGCCGGGGCGCACCCAGTCGGATTTTTCGCCGATGACCGCGCCGTGCCGCAGGATGGCGGCGCTGTTGCTGAGCGTGCGCTCGCCCGGCAAATCGTGCGTGACGGCTTCGAAGGTGTCGAGTTGCTCCGCAATGCCCTTGGCGCCGTCGGCATCGCTGAAATGGGTCATCAGTGAAATCTCGTCCACCTGCGGCAGCGCGTTCAACCGGGTCCAGGCGGCGCGCAAGCGCCCGGGCGGAAAGCCCAGGCGGTTCATGCCGGAGTTCATTTTCAGAAACACGCGGTGCGGCGCTTGCGTTTTGTGCGTGGCCAGCATGGCGATCTGCTCGTCGCAATGGATGGTGTGCCACAGCCCCAGGCGCGAACACAGTTCCAGATCGCGCAGCTCAAAGCAACCCTCCAGCAGCAAAATCGGGCCGCGCCAGTCCAGCGCCCGCAGGCGCTCGGCCTCGGCCAGGTCCAGCAGGGCAAAGCCGTCGGCGCTGCGCAAACCTTCAAAGACCCGTTCGATGCCATGGCCGTACGCATTGGCCTTGACCACCGCCCAGACCCGCGCATCTGGCGCAGCGGCGCGGACCCGCGCCAGGTTGTGCCTGAGCGCTGCGGCATGAACGGTGGCAAGAATGGGGCGGGGCATGGCAGGCTCGGGCTCGGTATCGGTATCGGTATCGGTATCACAAAAAAATGGGCGGGGGCATCGAGGGTTAACGCAGGCCCGTCAAGGCCAATTGGTCGATTTTGCCAGCTTGACCGTGCTATAAACCGTCATCGTTGGAGACATCCACTTATATCTTGGCATCAGACGGCCTGATGCATTCGCCATGGTGATCAGAACAGTTTAATGAAGCGCGGTTTTTACACCATCATGGCAGCCCAGTTTTTCAGTTCGCTGGCTGATAATGCGCTGTTCGTCGCTGCGGTGGAGCTGCTTCGGACCAGTGGCGCGCCCAAGTGGCAACCGGCCGCGCTGGTGCCGATGTTTGCACTGTTTTACGTCGTTCTGGCGCCGTTTGTCGGGGCCTTTGCCGACGCGCAGCCCAAAGGCAGGGTGATGTTCATCAGCAACGCCATCAAGGTGGTGGGCTGCCTGATGATGCTGTTCGGCACGCACCCGCTGATGGCCTACGCGATCGTCGGCCTGGGCGCCGCCGCGTATTCGCCGGCCAAATACGGCATCCTCACCGAGTTGCTGCCGGCCTCGCAACTGGTCAAGGCCAATGGCTGGATCGAGGGCCTGACGATTGCGTCCATCATTTTGGGCGTGCTGCTGGGCGGCCAACTGGTCGGCTATTCGGTGTCGCACTTGCTGCTGTCGTTTGACTTTCCGGTCATCGCCACCGGCATAGACACGCCGCCCGAAGCCGCCATCTGTGTGCTGATCATTCTGTACGCAGCCGCAGCCTGGTTCAACACGCGCATTCCACGCACCGGCGTTGAAATGCGCCCCATGCCGCGCAACAAGCTGGAGCTTCTGCCCGACTTCTGGAATTGCAATGCCACACTATGGCGCGACAAGCTGGGCCAGATTTCATTGGCGACCACCACGCTGTTCTGGGGGGTGTCCGGCAACCTGCGTTACATCGTACTGGCCTGGAGCGCGGCCGCGCTGGGCTACAGCACCACCCAGGCCTCGTCGCTGGTGGGTGTGGTGGCGATAGGCACGGCGGCCGGTGCGATTCTGGCGTCGATGCGCATGCGGCTGGAGCATGCGGCCAGCGTGATGCCGCTGGGCATTGCGATGGGCGTGCTGGTGATCTTGATGAACTTCATCTCCAACGTCTGGATCGCCGCCCCCTTTCTGATTTTGCTCGGCGGCCTGGGCGGCTTTCTGGTGGTGCCGATGAACGCGCTGCTGCAGCACCGCGGCCACAACCTGATGGGCGCGGGCCGCTCCATCGCGGTCCAGAACTTCAACGAGCAGGCCTGCATCCTGGCGCTGGGCGCGGGCTACAGCCTGTCCACCGGCATGGGCTTGTCGGCTTTTGGCGCGATCACGACCTTTGGCGTGGTGGTGGCGGGCTTCATGTGGATGATCCAGCGCTGGCACAAAAACAACTGCATCAAATACAAAGAGCAGGTGGACCACCTGCTGACCCTCGCCCGCAGCGACAACTCCCACTGATGCAAGCTGGCGCGACCCAAGAAAAATGGGCCCCTTCTAGTCGTGAAGGGGGCCGCGCATTGCGCAAAGCGGCAAGCGTGGGGGCCTTGGTTTTCAACGCCTTGGTCTGGGGCGTGTCCTGGTGGCCGTTTCGCGAACTGCAGTCGCTCGGGCTGCATCCCCTGTGGTCCACCTCGCTGGTCTATTTTTTTTCGCTGGCCTGCGTGCTGCTGGTGTGGCCCAGGGGCTGGCGCGGCTTTGCGCAGCACCCGCTACTGTGGCTGCTGGCGGCAGCCGCCGGCCTGACCAACGTCGGCTTCAACTGGGCCGTCACCGTGGGCGACGTGGTGCGTGTGGTGCTGCTGTTTTACCTGATGCCGGCCTGGTCGGTGCTGCTGGCCTGGGCCGTGCTCGGTGAAAAACCCACGCGGGCTTCGCTGCTGCGGCTGCTGCTGGCGATGGCCGGGGTGCTGATTGTGCTGAAGTCGCCCGGCTCGCCCTGGCCCGTGCCGCAAGACGCGGCGGACTGGCTCAGCCTGATGGGCGGCTTGAGTTTTGCCGCCACCAACGTGCTGCTGCGCAAGCTGGCATACACGCCCAGCGAATCCCGCATGATGGCGATGTTTGGCGGTGGCGCCGTCATGGCCAGCGGTACGGCCTTGCTCGGCATGGCCTGGCTGATCGTGCCCGCACCGGTCTGGACGACTTCGTGGCTGGGTGTGGCCCTTGGCCTGAGCCTGGCCTTTCTGGTCAGCAACATGGCGCTGCAGTACGGCGCGGCGCGGCTGGCGGCCAGCACCACCGCGCTCGTGATGCTGACCGAGGTCCTGTTTGCGAGCCTGTCGTCCGTGGCGCTGGGCGCGGCAGCGCTCAGCCCGTACACCTTGCTCGGCGGCAGCCTGATTGTGCTGGCCGCCGTGTGGGCGGCGCTGGCACCAGCGCCGGAGAAATAGCCCCCACGCATTACGCGAAGCGTACAAGCGCGGGGGCCGTATTTTTAGAAGCGTGGAAGGTCCGGGTGTGACAACCGCCCGCCGCGCACCAGCATCTTGCCGTATTCGGCGCAGCGTTGCAGCGTCGGAATCACCTTGCCGGGATTGAGCAGGCTTTTCGGGTCAAACGCACGTTTGACGCCGAACATCTGCTCGTTCTCGGCAGCGGAGAACTGCACACACATGGAATTGAGTTTTTCGACACCGACGCCGTGTTCACCCGTGACGGTGCCGCCCATGGTCACGCTGGTCTCCAGGATGTCGGCGCCGAACAGTTCACAGCGGTGCAACTGGTCGG
>Ga0209343_10009817_pt1 | contig 10979 bp, 12 predicted proteins | sample RifCSPlowO2_02_FD_184026 | JGI IMG/M metagenome (GOLD analysis project Ga0209343, IMG submission 184026) | Groundwater microbial communities from Rifle, Colorado - Rifle CSP2_plank lowO2_0.2 (SPAdes) (version 2) | ecosystem: Environmental > Aquatic > Deep subsurface > Groundwater | place...
CGGTTGGAGCGAACGAGCTACAGAAAGGGCTATGGTGCAATGAAAAGAACCCCTAGCGTCACGGCTTTGGATCCATCCCGGGTGCGTCGGGAACACGATCTGCTGGGCGAGCGCGACGTCCCATCGGCCGCCTATTACGGCATCCATACACTCCGGGCGCTGGAAAATTTCGCCATTACGGGAACGCCCATAGCCATCTACCCCGACCTCGTGGTCGCGCTCGCCTGCGTCAAGCAGGCGGCGGCACGCGCCAATAACGAGCTCGGACTGCTGGCCGACGAGCTCGGGCACGCCATCGAGCGCGCTTGCGAGGAGATCCGGGGGGGCGAGCTGCTCGACCACTTCGTGGTCGACGTCATGCAGGGCGGGGCCGGTACGTCGACCAATATGAACGCGAACGAAGTCATTGCAAACCGGGCCCTGGAGCTGCTGGGCCATGCCAAAGGCGAGTACGCCCGGGTGCATCCGCTGGAGCACGTCAACATGAGCCAGAGCACCAACGACGTGTACCCCACGGCGCTCAAGGTGGCGCTCCACATGGGGGTGCGCCGGCTCGTCGAGGCAATGGCGGAGCTGCGTGCCGCCTTTGAAGCGAAGGCCGTGGAATTTGCGGACATCTTGAAAATCGGCCGCACGGAGATGCAGGACGCGGTCCCGATGACGCTCGGACAGGAGTTCTCGACCTATGCCGTCATGCTGGGCGAGGACGAAGAGCGGCTGCGCGAAGTGCTGCCGCTGATCTCCGAGATCAACATGGGCGCCACCGCCATCGGCACCGGGATCACGGCGCACCCCGGATACGCGCCGCTGGTGTGCAGGCATCTGTCGGATATCACGGGGCTGCGCCTGGTGACCGCGCCCAATCTGGTGGAAGCGACACAAGACGCGGGTGTTTTCGTGCAACTCTCCGGGGTACTGAAGCGGGTGGCGGTGAAACTGTCCAAGACCTGCAACGATCTTCGCCTGCTATCCTCGGGACCGCGCGCCGGCCTGGGCGAGATCAGGCTCCCGGCGGTGCAGGCTGGATCGTCGATCATGCCGGGCAAGGTGAATCCGGTCATTCCGGAGCTGGTCAACCAGATCGCGTTCGAGGCCATCGGCAACGATGTCACGGTGACGTTTGCAGCGGAAGGAGGGCAGCTTCAGCTCAATGCCTTCGAACCGGTCATCGCCCACAGCCTGTTCAAGACCCTGGCGCACCTCCGCAACGGCTGCATCACGCTGGCCGAGCGCTGCGTCCGGGGCATCACGGCGGACCGGGAGCAGTTGCGGCGCACCGTCGAACGTTCCATAGGAATCGTCACGGCGCTCAATCCCTGGATTGGTTACGAGAAAGCGACGCAGCTCGCCCAGGAGGCGCTCAACACGGGAAAAAGCGTGGTCGAGCTGGTGCTCGAAAAAAAGCTCCTCACCCGGGCGCAGCTCGAAGACATCATGCGGCCGGAGGTGCTGATCCGGCCGAGCCGGGAGCTTCCGGGCAGCAAATGAACCTACTGGCGCTTGGTGATTTCCACGATGCCCTGATCGGCGTCCACGCGGACCCAGTCGCCTGTTTCGATCACTTCGAGCGGATCCTGGTCGAGGTCCGTGACCGCCGGGGCGCGCGTCACGACCGCCCCCAGGGCGATCTTGGTCGTCATGATGTTGAAGATCATGGCGGCGGGCGCCGCGCCGGCGAGCCTCGCGAGATGAAATCGCGTCGACCAGCCGGACGACCCTTTGGCGCCGGGAAAGACCAGGACTTTGCCCTTGAAGCTCTGGCCGCGCAGCTCGTGCCGCGTTTCAATGATGGTGCCGGTCATGGGGTTGATGCCGCCCCAGCCTGAAATCGTCTCGCGGGTGACCAGCGCTTCGCCCTCGGCGACGCCGCCGACGACTTTCCTGCCGTGAAGAACGATCTTTTTCATTTCAATTCCCCGCGCCACTTGCCGGTGATCGCCGCATTGATGCAGTCTTCGGTGGATCCGAACCAGCACTGTACGCCCATGATGGCGGGCATATAGTGCGCCTGCTTGGCGGAGTCCACGGCCGCCACCTTGGTGCCCTTGGGCATGACTTGACCGAGAGCGGTACAGGTGTCGCTCATCAGCACGCCGCCCGCGTCGCTGATGATCCTGGTGTAGCCGTTCTTGTCGGCGAGCTCGCGGATGGCGCGCGGCGTAAAGATCCACAGACTGCAGTCGGGGTGGAGGCGCTTGCCTTCCAGCAGCCGGCACGCCTCCCAGATCTGCTCGATGGTGTAATGCGGGCAGCCGAGCATCACGTAATCGACGTCGGTGTCGTGCGCAGCCGCGTTCAGCTTCTCGAAGGTAGCCTTGCGCTCGGCCGGGCCATAGACGAGGCTTGCTGTCGGGTTGCGGCTGCCGAACGCTTCCTCCAGCGTGCGCGCTTCCGGCGTAATGCCGGCCATGTGGTACAGCTCCACGCCGCCCGAAGACGACGCGGCCGCGCCGAAGTGTTTCAGGCGCACCATGTTCGGCACCTCGCGCACACCGGTGATCACGGGAATCCGGTCCTGCACGATGTCGCCGATGTAGTAGCCGAGCATTCCCCAATCCGCCGTGCTGCGCACATCCTGCTCCAGCTCCACCAGGTGCGTGCCCAGGCGGTTTTCCTCCTGGTGGTACCCCCAGTAAGGGATCTTGCCCGTAAGCATCGCCGCGCCGGTGCTTTCCCGGCCTTCGGTGTTGGTGCGGGCGCCGAGCACCGAATTGCAGTAAATAACGGCCGACGATTCCATCCAGGCGCAATGCTCGCCTTTGACCGGAATGTTGCCCACCTGGTAGGGGGTGCAGGTATTCATGAGCTGAATGCCGACGCGCGCGCTGAAATCTTCCTGCTTCCGGTGCAGGGCGAGCACATCGGGCTTCACGCCCTGGGTTTGCGCATGCGTGGGGTCCAGACCCTGGATCAGCTGGCAGGTGAACACCTTGGCGAGCGGAATCTTCACCACCACCGGGCTGTCCAGGTTGAATTCGGAAAAAACCGCGTCCAGGCCGCCGGGTCCATTTGCAAAATCCCGCAGGACCGGGGTCGACGCGCCCACCGTGCCGCAGACGTTGCGTGTGTCCACCAGCCGTTCGGCGCCCAGGGCCTCGCCGTAGCGCACCAGCAGGTCCATCGCCCGCGCCACGGCTTCGCCTTCCCGGCCGTCCAGCAGGGCTTGCTCTTCGGCGTTCAGTTTCATTGCGACTCGAACCTGTCCCTCTTCAGGACTCGGCGAGGGTCGCAATTTCGCGGCGCAGCTCGCGGTAGCGCGTGTTGCAAGCCCCGCCGAAAAGCGGGTCGACCTTATCCGGCACGGCGGCCGCCACGATTGCCCAGTCTTCCTGCGTCAGCAGCTTGGCAGCGCGCGACAGGATCTCGGCTTCCTCGCGGTCGATGTGCATGCGGTAGTAGTTGGCATACAGGGCGGCCGCAGCCTCCACGGCCTTGCGGCGCAGCACGGCTTCCCCGACGATTTCGTTGAGATACTCGAGCAGCGTCTCGCCGGCTTCCGCGATCACCTTATGTTCACGGATGAGCGCTTCGGCAACGGGTCCCAGGCTGGGATCGCGCTTCACCAGGCAGGCAAACGCGGCGTCCTCCCTGGCGTGATGCAGCTGGTCCGGAAAGTGGCGCAGATACTGGACGATATCGGTCATGAGGCCGTAGTTGGGCTGTCCGCCGTCGTGGAAAACGGCCACTTCGCGGTCCAGAAGGTCGAGGAGCCGACTGAAATCCTGATGTTCGGCGTGCCAGAGCGCTATGGGGTCCATGAGTGACAAGATGTTTCGGGCTGTTGAGTCATTCTGGCCGGAATCACTCTGGCAACCTTGACATAGGTCAAGGCCGGGAGCGTAGCGCCCGGCACCCGCTTCAATGCGGCCGCGGCGAGTCGCCCGGAATACGCCGGTGATCGAGGTGTGGCCGGTCGCGAAGGTCCGGCTTCAATGAGGCCGCGGCGAGTCGCCGCGGAACGACCGCCCTGCGATCGACCACATATACGAGCCGTCGCGGCAACTGTGCGCCGCCGGCCCGAGCAATAAGCCATAGCGCCATGACCGCCGTCTTCCCCAAGCCCGTCGGGATGTCCACGGCGGCAGGAATCTCGCCCTTCTCAAAATATTCTGAAAACAGGCGTGACTGCCACGACAGCGGCGAAAATCCGGTCAGTGTCTTGAATTGGCTATCCAGCACTCTGCTTTCTCTTGGAGTCTCTGGCGCACGGGGAGCTTCGTGGTCAGTCCAATGACAAATCTCCCCTGAATCAAAGCAACGCCTCCTCGAAGCGCCGCCGCCAGATGTCCATCAACGCTCGCCAGTCGTTGCGGTCGGCAGCCCGCAAGGCGGCGAGATAGTGCACCGTCGGCTCGCCCGGATCGGGGGTCGGGTCCACATCCGGCAGCTTGAGGACGCGGGTGAGCAGATCGATGAACACGCGGCTGACGCGCCCATTGAAATCGGCGAAGGGGTGGATGCTCAGCAGCCTGCCTTCGGCGAACGCGAGGGTTTCGAGCCACAGATCGTCGGGCTCCTGCGGCAATGATGCGAGGCGCGTCTGCAGATCGAGTGCGTACTCGCGCATCCGTTGCGGCACCAAGGGATAGGCGGGCGGCTCATGGTCTCCGACCACGACGTCAGTCGTGCGCCAGCGGCCCGCGATGTCGGGAATCAGGTCGGCGCAGATGCGCCGGTGAAGCTCAAGAAGGAGATCCTCGTCGAACGTGCGGCCATCGAACTCGCCGGCCACGATCGCGCTTTGCAACGCCTGGACGCGCGTGGCCAGGTGAGGCGCCAGCTCGGCGTAACTGAGGACGCCGAGGGTGGTGTTCAGGTAACGGGTTGCTGCCCGAGGCGGTCGAGTTCCCGCTCCAGGGTGCGCTGGTCCACCGGCTCGCCCTCGAACGCCATGCTCCGCGCCACCTTCCGCGGCAAGCTGCCCAGGCGAATCCGGGCCTGCTCCTCCGGAGTGAGGTCGCGCCAGCGTTCGATTGTCTGTTTCCAGTCCATGGACTGGATTATCTGCTTCCTCCGACAAGGGCTCAAGGGGTTCCGGTGGCGGCGCCTCCTGGCCAGTTCGCCGCAACAGTCTTTTGATCCATCCGGGCACGATATTCATGGCCTCGAGCCGAGGGTTCGCCTTGGAACATCCACCAGCTCAGGCCATGGCTTTTCCGCGAGGCGGCACTGATACGGGAACGGCTTCAGTCCATCTGGTTGCTCGTCGGTACGTGTCGCGCGCTTGAAAAACTCTGCGTAGCTCATTACTCATTCCCGTCTGACTGTATCGACGAAAGCTCCGGCGCCCGCAACACCCTTGCCTTCCGCTCGATCGGTCCTATCGCTTCGATTTCTGTATCCTCCGGCGCGACCTTGAAATCGCGCAGCCTGCGAGCCCAGACGAGCACGCGCGTTCCGTCTTCTGCTTGCCTTGCCAATAGCTGTTGTTCGTGACTACAATGCCCAATGTAGTCACGTCTGGAGCCTGCCATGGAAATCTCGGTTCGCGAATTGAAAAGCCGTCTGTCCGAAACCCTGCGCCGAGTGACGGCCGGTGAGGAGGTGGTTGTCACCTCGCGCGGCAAGGAGGTGGCGCGCTTGCTGCCGCCGCGCGCCCGGCGAGGCAAAGCATTGTCCGAGGCGGATCTGATCGAACGTTTCCGCCGGCTGCCGGGGGTGCGTCCGGGAAGCGGCGAGAAACCTGCGTTGCCGAAACCGCTCGTCCGGATCGGAAAAGGCGAAAAGACTCTGGCGGAGATCGTGAGCGAACAGCGCGGATGATCCTTTATCTGGATACCTCCGCCCTGGTGAAGCTGTTCGTGGTGGAAGCCCACTCGGACCGGGTCCGGCAGGCGATCTCCCGGGCGCGCCTGATCGCCACGCATGCGATCGCCTACGTCGAGGCCTGCGCCACGTTCGCGCGCGTGGCTCACGCCCGCGGGGACGACGCGCTTTTCCCCGCCTTGCGCCGGAATCTTGACATCCAATGGGCGGCGTGGGAGATACTGAACGTGACCGAGCCGCTGATTCGCCGCGCCGCCGATCTGGCCGGGCGCTACCGCTTGCGGGGCTATGACGGCGTCCATCTTGCCGCTGCGGAGTCGGTGTTCGAGGGTTTCCGCAATCATGTCCCGTTTCATTTTGCGGTGTTCGACGGCCAACTGAGCGATGCTGCGAAACAGGCTGGAATCCCGTTGCTCGACGCGTAGCGCTTCGCCGCCGGTATCAAGGCGATACCCGCCGGGATGACGCACGGCCCACCCGACCGGGGCGCGTGGCGCGAGGCCCGCCAAAGCCAGGAGCGAATGCAGAAACGTGCGGCGAAGCATGATCGATCCCCATGTCGAAGTCGGCCATTGCGGCTCGTCTCGCCAATCTACCCCTCCCCGCTATCAAATCACGACAGTGACGCAACCGGCGTCACGCCTGATCCCTGGCGAGGCAGCACTTCTTGTATTTCTTGCCGCTGCCGCAGGGGCAGGGATCGTTGCGGCCGAGCTGCGCGACGTAGTCCTCCGAATAGGCTGGGAGCGCATTCGTATTGTTTACGTTCGCCTCTCTGGATAAGCTCATGGATTTCACGGGGAGGCGTACGGAGCCAGCGCCCGCTCCAGTTGCTGCCGCACGGAACCACGCAGCGACTCGGGCGCGAGAACTTCGACTTGCGCCCCGTGCCGCAGGATGTCCATGACCAGTTCGCGCTCGTCGCGGTAGGGGATGCGCAACTCGTAGCGTCCGTCGGTCAGATATTGGCCATACTGCCGCGGATGCCAGCGCTCGTCGGCCACCCAGCGCGCGCGTGCGGCTGAAAAGCGCAGCACGGCGGTCTTGTTGGCGCGGCCGGCGAAAATACCGTAGCTGCTGGCGAAGTGTTCGTCGAGTTCTGCATCAGGGATCGCATCGGCCGCCTCGTCCAGCTCCTGCGCGCTGCGCACGCGGTCCACCGAAAAGCTGCGCAGCTCGTTGCGCAGGTGGCAGTAGCCGTCCAGATACCAATTGTCGCGGTAATGCACCAAGCGCTGCGGCGAGACGTTGCGCTCGGTGACCCGGTCGCGCCGGCGAGCACGTGGAACCATTCGCCCGCCGGACGGGCGGCCATGCCGAGCACCCGGATGCGCCGCGCCGCCTCGCCCAGTCCCAGCCGCTTGTGCTGCAGCAGTTCCGCCACCCGTCGCGACAGCGGCGCGAGGTGCTCGCCGAGCAGCCCCGGCTCAAGGCTCTCGAACAGCCGGTCGAACACAATGAGCGCCTGAAGCTCGCTCGCGTTGAACCACAGGCCGGGCAGCTCGTAGCTGCCGCCCTCGGCATCGCGCCGATAGGTGTAGCCGGCAAGCTCGTCGTGCCATTCGATCGGGGCGTTGAGATGATCCTTGAGGAGCCGGATTAGGCGAAATACCGTAGGCTCGGAACATTCCAGCCGAACCATCAGGTCCGCGCGCGAGATCGGCGTGCGCCGCCCGCGCAGGATGTTGTGGAGCTGGTAGATGCGGTCGAACTTGTCCATGACGACCCATTCCCGACCAGCCCACGCAGTTCGCCCGGCGACCGGTTCCCCGACCGCCGGCGGTGAGTCCGTGGACTGCCCGCCTCCCCCTCAGAGACAGCATCAGGCCGCAGGAATGATACTCCCTGATGGCGGCGAGGCGGCAATGCGCATGGGGCTTGAGCGGCGCCGCCCTGGGCGGGCGGTTACAACCTGCGTTCCCTGGCGTTCCAGTGCCGCTCGAGGTTGTGCACGAGTTGTTCGCTCAGGTGGCAAAACGCCTGCTCATAGGCATACGTCGCCATGTACCTGCGGAAAGTGTCGAGCGGTTCGGTCTGGATCCGGATCGCCTTGCGGTTTCCTCCGGCGCTGACCATGCCCGAACCCAAGGCGTTTGCCACGCACCGCTCGACTGCCTGGTCGAGCCGCTCGCGCGGATGGATTTCGTTCACCAGCGTGAGCGCTTCGGGTCTATCCACGTGGAAGGTTTTGTCGAACATGATTGCCTGACGAGCCAGGCGCTCGCCCATGAAGCGGGGCAGGCGCAGGTTGGCGCAGCCTGGAATGATCCCCTCCTTGCGCGCGGGGAGATTGAAGTAGGCGCCGGATTCCGCAATCACGTAATCCATCACCAGCAGGAGCTGGCAGCCTCCGCCGATCGCAAAGGTATCGACCACGGCGAGCCAGGGTTTCTCCAGCGTCTGCTCCGGCTCGTCCGGATGCATCTCCATCACGTCCGCTGAACTTGCCGCGGCAAGGCCCCGGTACAGCTTGTTGACGAACCCCATGTCGCGCGTAAGATAGAAGAGATAGCTCTGCCTGCCCTGGTAGATCCGGGTCAGGTTGATCCCGGCAGAAAATACCCGCCTTCCCTTGTACTTGGGGTGCTCCACCGGACCGCCGCGCAACACGCCCATGCGCAGTCCCGGATGCAGCAGGATCAGGTCGCAGGCGATTTCCTGGGCGCCGAGCGTATCATCGTCCTCGGCATTGAGGTAGCGCGTATTGTGCAGGGTGAGGTACCCCGTTTCGCCCTTCGTTTCCACCCGAACCGTGCCGAGGTCCAGCTTGCCCGTGCGCTGGAACTCCGGCAGGCGCTCCACGGCCTCGTGCGTCGGCTGCAGCATCGCGGTGCACAGGTGCAGCCCGATGTCCCGATCGCTCAGCATCTGGGCAAAGAACAGCCCCTGGTGAATTTCGAGCCCGTCCTTGTCCATCTGCATGCTCTGGCTTTCCCGAGCCAGCTCGGCGCGGGTCGGCATAATGCCCTGCAGCAGGTCGGCGGCCTGCCACGCCAGGTCCTGGAGGCGCAGCGCGCGGCTGCGTTCCCGAGTCAGCGTGTCGTAGATCGGTTTCCTGTGAACGCGGAAAAAGCGCCACACGGCGTCGGCGAGCAGATGCACGATCGTATGGCCGGCTATTTTTTCCGCCGCGTTGCGCCGGGACTTCGCTGGAAGGCGCGCCAGCAGGTCACGCCCCTGGCGGCAGACACGGCCGAGCCGCTCGCCGCCCTGCGGCAATGATGCTGCCGTGCCATCGCTCCGCTCGAAGCGGACCGAATCCAGTCCTTCGAGGAATACGCGGGCGGCGGACCCGGACAGGCCGGCACCTTGAATCCGGGCACTGCGTTCGCGGTCGGGGATGATTTCTATCATGAATTCCTCGTCGGTTCTGCGCGGCTCCCGCTCGACAGACCGGTCTGCGGCCCCTGCGGCAATAATCCGTAAGGTCGATTCAGGCTTGACCACCGCAGTCAGGGGGCATTTCTTGGAGCCGTGTCTGAAAAGAGTCCAGCGGAGCATATCAAACTCGCGTCATCGGGCTTGCCTGGCCCCGGGGAAGACGTATCCTGAAGCCTGAAAACGACCCTTACGTCACCCAGAGAGGGTAAAAGGATGAATGACGTCGACTTAGTCTTAGCAATGATGGCGGACCCGCAGGTTCGCATCTGGATTCTGATCGCGACGATCGTGTTGTCGCTGCCGCCGGTTTTCGTCCTGTTCTCGAAGCGGGTGTCGGGCGGCACCAAGGTCCTGTGGTTCATTCTCACGTCAATCTTCAGCTGGCTCGCGTACGCGCCCTTCCTCGTCCTCACCAGGAAAAAAGGGAACGCGGACCCGCAAGCCGGGAAACCCTCAAGCTGACCCCGCCGCGCCGTGCCGGACGGCGTTCAGGCAGGTGGTTTTGCGGCAGCTCCCTGTACCCGCTGCTACCCGCAGACGATTTCAGGCAGCACAGCCAGGCTGTGGATTTCTCCATCAGGCGGCTCCGATATCCTTTCCGGCGCCTGCCCGAAACGGTTGCACCAGAGCACACGAAAACCATTGGCCTTTGCCGCATGCGCGTCCCAGCCGTTCGAGGACAGGAACGGTCAACCGGCCTTGCGTTTCTTGGATTGTGCAGGCTTGCGCGCCCAGTAGTCGGGCGCCGCTTTGGATTTCGCCAGCGACTCCGCCGTCTCAAACCCTGGTGCCATCGACGCCCCGGTGCCGGCCAACACCTGGTGGTGATCGATATTGAGCATTCTCAGCCAGCTCTGCTGGCCCAGCGTGAGGCCGATTGCGCAGCCCAATTCGACCAGTTCCGGCTCGCTGAAATGCCGAACCATGCGCTCCCAGAATACGTCGTCCGTATCGAGCCGCCAGACGATGGCCTCCGCGTAGGCAAGCGCCGCCTTCTGCCTGTAGTCGTACCTGACCGACTTCTCGAAATTGACCAGATCGTCGTAGTGCGCTTCATTCAGGCCCTCGTTCGCCCCCTTGATCGAGCGTTGGTTGCCGCAGAACTCGCAAATGACCGAGCGCGAAACGAATACGCGACACAGTTCCTTGATGGCATGATCGAGGATGCCGTTCCGGAATATGTCATTCCAGGAATTCGCGAAAAACCAGAAGCAGGCCGGCACATGCGCGCGCACCGCGGTGCTTTCCGGACGCGGCGTGCCTTCGCGCGCGCAACGGTCCATTTCCTCGCGCATTGCCGCGTCCATTTTCTCCAGCGGAACATAACTGATTCTCTGTTTTGCCATGATGCCTCCCGGCAAGTGGTGCGCGCACTCGCCGCCAGCTGAATGCAATGCCCCAGCGAGAGGAACGCAAGATATCCTAGCCCAGCTCCTTGATCGCCATCGGATCGACTGGCGAGCCTACGAAGTAGGTTACCGGCAGCAAGACCACGTCGCCCGAGTGACGGCGTGCTGAAGACACTCCCACCGGGGCACCTGGGTTCCGATCAGTGGAGATCGGAAAGAGCCTGCTCAGCGCGCCGCGCCTCCCGCCCGGGAGCCGCAGGGCGGGGAGCGATTCACGATCTCTTGCGCGATGTTGCCCGTGGTTGAATCCGCGTGGTTCGAGGTGGCTGAAACACATAGCCCTGAACTTCCGCATTTGCCACGCACCCTTCGTACTCCTTGTAGGAGCCAGGCGATTCCGCAACCACGGCCTGGCCGACAGAAAGCCGCTGCCATCTCCATTGCCGCTCCTGGTCCATATAAAAACGCCAAATCAAGTTCATT
>Ga0209343_10009820_pt1 | contig 10979 bp, 9 predicted proteins | sample RifCSPlowO2_02_FD_184026 | JGI IMG/M metagenome (GOLD analysis project Ga0209343, IMG submission 184026) | Groundwater microbial communities from Rifle, Colorado - Rifle CSP2_plank lowO2_0.2 (SPAdes) (version 2) | ecosystem: Environmental > Aquatic > Deep subsurface > Groundwater | place: Rifle...
GTATGGCGTGAAAAGCTCTGTGAACTATTGCATTAGAATCTAATATAACAAATTTGTTCATATTGTTTAAAACGCGGTTTTGCGAGAACCTTGTTGTTCGCTTTGCTCACAATTAAAATAATTCCATAATGCTTACAATAAACCCGATTATAAAAATAAGAGATAAAAGCCAAAGTATTGGATTTGATATATTAAACGAGAACAAAGGATTTTTTTCATCGCCCATTTTTTTAGCTTTTTTGTGCATAATAAAAATTATTATATTTATATATAAAGCTCCAAAAGCTCCAACAAAAGAAGTTATAATTATAAAATCATTTAAACCAAGTAAAAACATTATAAGAGGCGCTAAAAGCGAACCAATTGTGCTCCAAAAAATAGGAACTCCAAAATCTTCTAAAAAAGTCCGTTTTAATTCATTGCCTAAAGCAATAAACGAAGTAAACATAGCAAAAATTCCAATTACAGCTCCCATTGTCAAATATATGCTGCTAATATCTAAGCCTGTTAAAGCGTCTTGCGTTGTTTTATCTCCACTTATTCCAATTATAGAAAACATAAAAAGCAAGTAAACAAATGCTGGGATTGCCGTTCCTATCAATATAATTTTACCAAAATAAAGCTTTTGTCCTAAAGCTATATTTGTTTCTACTTCATTTTTTAAACTAGGTATTATAGATAAACCGCTCATAGCAAAAAGCACAACTCCATAAGGCAGTATTATGTTTTTCCAATCAATTGCTATAAATTGCGATAAATTAATAATATTTCCAAGCAACAAAGAGCGCGCGAAAAATAAAATTACCGCAATAACTATAATTATAGTAAAAATAACTTCTATTTTGCCAATAGTGCGAATTCCACGAATAACAACAAAACTTGCAATCGCAAAAAACGCAAGCGAGCTAATTAAAGTTGTATTTCCAAAAAAGGGTTCAAAAATAATATTTAAAAACTGACCTCCGACTATAGTATAAATAAGAAGAGATCCCCAAAGAAAAATAACTGATTGAATAAGAGTAATCCATTTCCATTTGTTTCCTAAATAAACTTCGCTGTATCCAGCTAATCTGTGATTTTCTTTAGTGCGAAGAACTATTTCCATATACATAGCGTGAATTAAAATTGATACAGCTCCAAAAATCGCTAAATAAAAAATAACAGGCAAAACACCTGCTTTCATTGCCACATAAGGAATGCCAAACATTCCAACGCCAATAATTGTTCCAGCTAAACTGCCAATAGTAAGCAGATGCGGATATTTAATTATAATATACATTATATCTAAATAATAGCCAAAAAGCTAAAAAAGCAAATACTATGGTTATAATTGTTAAAACAGCAAGTTTCATTTTAAAAATAAATAGCAACAAACATTAAAAATCCAAATAACAAATTTTTTATATTCTCCATTATCTACATTCTATTGTTCTTTGTTCTTTTTGTTTTTGAATGTTTGTTCATTATTTCTTCTAATTTTTCCTCTGGTTCAAATAAAAAAGCAATAATAAAAAAACTTATAATCGTAACTATTATTGCCAAAGAATATATTCCAAGTCCTATTAGCATTCCAATGGCTGTTGAAACCCAAATACTTGCTGCTGTTGTAACTCCTTGTAATTTATTATTGTTAAAAATAATAACTCCCGCGCCAATAAAACCTATTCCAACCAAAACCTCAGATATAATGCGTCCAGGATCATATTGAGATGAATTAAAAATACTTGTCGCTTTTAAACTAATCATAGTAAAAATAGTTGCCGCAAGAGTTATAAGCATATATGTTCTCATACCTGCGGGCTTATTAGAACGTCCGCGTTCAATTCCAATCGCAGCGCCCAATACTATGGCTAAAATAATTTTTATTAAATCAGTTTCCATAATAACTTTAATTTATTTTTTTTAATTCCAAATTCTTAAACGCATTTTCTTCTAAAATATTTAATTTAAGTTTTTTTTCTATTGCTAAAACATCGCTTAATTTCGCTTTTGTTTCTGGATGTTTAGGCACAAATAAAGAACAGCAGTCGCTATGAGGCTCTATTGATGTATCGTAAGTGCCGATATCTTTAGCTAATTTAATTATATCTTGTTTGTCCTCTCCTATCAAGGGGCGAAATATAGGAAGCGCGCTTGCCTGATTAATAACCCTTATATTTTCTAATGTTTGCGAAGCTACTTGCCCTAAATTATCTCCTGTAACTATTGCGTCAGCTCTTTCTTTTAATGAAAGCATGTTAGCGATTCTAAACATTGAACGGCGATAAAGAATAACGCGAAGTTTTTCAGGAGCGCTTATTAAAATATAGTTTTGAATTTCCGCGAGCGAAATAAAATATATTTTACGCGCGCAATTCCATAATGCAAGTTTTTCAGCTAATTTTATAGCTATTTTTTGCGATGTTTTATTAGTATATGGATAAGAGTGAAAATGTAAAAATATAATTTTTGCTCCGCGGCGCATAATTTTAAAACAAGCAACAGGCGAATCTATTCCGCCAGATAACATTCCAATGACATTTCCCGAAGTTTCCAGTGGCAATCCTCCAACGCCCTGATGTTTATTAAAATAAAACAATATATTATTATTATTTGCTTTTTTTGATTTTTGCGGTATTTCAACAAAAATAGTTAAATCAGGATTTTTTAATTTAACTTTGATATTCAATTTTTTTTGCAGTATTTTCCCTAATTTTTCATTAATGTCTTGAGAAGATAAAAAAAATTTTTTATCTGAACGCACGGTTTGAACTTTAAAAGAACTCGCTTTATTATCGGAAAATTCGTTTAATTTGTTTAAAACATGTTTGCCAAGCTGTGGAATACTTGTGAATAAAATATTAAAAACAAGCGCAAAATTAGATATTCCAAAAATTCTCCGAATAATGTGGATAACTTCATTATTAAAAACTTTTTCTTTATTAATATATTTAATATCAGTAAGCTCAATTAAAATATTTCCAAAAGATTTACACGCTTTTGGTTTGTACTTTTTTAGAGCTTTTAAAATATTATTCTTTAGTTTTTGCTCAAAAAATTTTCTATTGCCTTTTTTAAGAGCAATTTCAGAATAATGTATAAGTATTAACATAAATATATAAAATACCTAATAATTAATTTTATGCTTAGTTATTAATAACATAATTTTTAAAATTAAGAAATATTTTTTATTTAGTGTTGACCGAAGTATATAAAATATGTATAATCTAAACAATGCAAAAAATTATATTCTTAGTTATCATTTTAACGCTTTTATCCTTTGACAATGTTCTGGGCTCTATAATAGTGCCTGAAAAAATAGAACGCGATTTTAGCGATACTTTTGCTTCTTCTAATAAAATAGATTTTAAATTTACTTCTGCTATTTGGGATAAAATTGGAAAAAGAATTATATCGCGAAAGAATTTTAACGCAACAACATTTCCTATAAGTCAAATTATTCCGCCCTGTAACGCCGCAGAACTAAAAATTGATTTAAATTTAGATATCGTAAGCAGACTAACATGCGCGCGATTAGGTAATGATGTTTATATAGGAGGATTTTTATCAAGAAATAAAAATACGAGATTGTATGAAGGTAAAATATATTACTATGATTTAGCGGATTCTAATTTTCAACCTGTATTGATTAGTGATGGCAATAGTTTTAACAATACCAGTTTAGGCGATTTGCTTATTGGAGCCAAATCAAATAAAGAATTATTAGTGGTTTATATTCTAAATAGCGGACGCAACACAACCATTTGGACTCGAACAGGAGGAATATGGAGAGAATTATTAAACAAACCGCCTGTTAATTCTTTATTTAAAAAAACAACTGAAATAGTGTGGTCCGGACGAAATTGGTTTATGTCTTCTGCTGTTAAAAACTTACAATACCTTGAAAATGAAAGCTTAATTGATGTTTATAATCAAATACCTAATTTAGATTTTGGAATTACTAATTTATTTGGAAACGCAGACAATACTTTTGTAATCGCTGGAACAGATAAAGCTATAAAAATCACTGACAATGGATACTTTAATGTTTCTACTGTTGAATCAAAAGAAATAAGATCAAGTAAAGAAATAAATGAAGCGATTATAAAAAAATCAGTTTTAGGCGCGCCTAATGGAACAAGTGTTAAATTTTTTCTTTCCAATGATAATGGAATTACTTATCGCGTTTTCAATCTTGGTTCAATTGGATTATTTGGATCTGATAATAAAAGCCTTCGATGGAAAGCCGAGCTTTTATCTAATGGCAACGCAACTCCTGAAATAAAAGAAATCAGCATTACTTATATTTCAAGCGGAACGTCTTTAAAAGATATGGACTCTCGAGATAAAAATAGAATAAGCGCGTTAAAAAGAGCTGCTAAAATATTATCACAATATTACAAAGACTTTGGCTTTTATCCTGCTAATATTTTTAATGCTGATGGGACGCAATCTTGGCAACAGTTTAAAAATATAATCAATATTACTGAATATCAAAAAAGGAAAAACTATTCTGAAATACCTAAACAACCTATTACAGATATTGATGATTTTAAATATCATATTAAAACAGATGCTTTGGGACAAAATTATGTTTTATGGACAAAATTAGAAAACAAAAATTCTAAACTTTTATTAAAAAGCCCTGTGGATAACAATGTGATTAAACTGGGGATAAATTGCGATAATTCAATATATTGTTTAACCAGTATAAAGCAAGTTTTTATTACTCCTATTGTTAAACCAAAAATAATTGAAAAAACTCTGGTTCCTAAGAAAAAACCTGTTGTTATTAAAAAAGCTATTCGCGCGGTAAAAAGCGATTTATCAGATCCTGGGCCTGGTTCTCTAATTAAAGAAAAAGATAAAGATTCTGTTTATTTTATAACAAAGCAAAAATTTAAAAAACACCTTTTAAACGAGTCCGTGCTTAATTCCTATGAAAGTAATAGAGATAAGACTATTCAAATTGTAGATAAAAAAACTATAAGCAAATATAAAAACGCAAAATTATTTAAAGTATTGGATATGCCTGAAATATACTTTTTAGAAAAAGGGGAAAAACGTTTAATAGAAAACAATGAAATATTTGAAGCGCTTGGCTTTAAAACAGAAGATATTGTTATTATAAATGAATTTGAATTAAATGCGTATACTAATGGAAAAAATTTGTCTTTAAAAAAATCAGGTTCATTTAGGAGAGTAAATGATTTTTTCAAAGATTTTTTCGCGTCTCTTTTTAATTATCTGCGATGATTTATAAAACCGCCTAATGGCACTATTTCTATTTTATTTTGAGTAGAGCGAAAAATTTGATCTAAAAATAAATTCATTCCAATTGAATCAGATGACATATGCCCTGCAATAACCATATTTATATGAGCTTTATCAGCGTTTTCTCTATTTTTTTCAGCTAAATGCATTCCAACAACTGTGCTTACTCCAGCATTAGATAATTTTTCGTAAATTTCTGGAGAGCCAGTGGTTCCACCTGTCATATCTATAATTATTTTTCCGCAATGTTTATTTAAACTACCAGAAAAAATACGAGGACCTGCTTTAATTTTTTCCGCTTCCTGATACTCTGGAATATCCATTAAAATCTTCATTAAATCAAAAATAAATAATGGCTTTTTCTTTTTAATAAGCGAACTTAAATATTGCGCCACCATATTATCAGTAATCGTGTGAAAAGAAGCCAGTGGCATATTTAGAAGCCTCGCTGTGTCAACTGTTCTATTATGATTAATAGGCGAAAGCCCTCTATTAACCTCGTTAATGCGAGGACCGAGTAGCCCTTCAACAGCGCTTATTGGAACTCCATATTGCGATAAAATATCAGCCTGAAGATGCATAACTTCATCCAATCCTGCTAATGAAATACCAATGGGATGATGCGATATCACTAAATCAATATCTCCTAATTTATCAGCCAGTAAAAGCTCTGATGAATCAATATCAATGCCAACAGCTATTTTTTTAATCTGCTTTTTAGAATCGCCTTCCCATAAAATCCTTGTGTCAGAATAAGGGTTTCTTAAATTTTCTTTATCAAAAAATTTTTTCTTTTTTTCTGGTAATTTATCAAATTGTTCTTTTTTCTTTTTTAGCATTCTATTAATTTCAAGTTTAGGCCGAAAATCATTTTTTATTCCTTGTTCAATCGCTAAATTGTATATTTGTTGTATAGTCATAATAATAAAAATAAAAATAATTATTCTAATCGTTTTTTTAGCTTGAAACAATGTATTTATCAAGCACTTGAGTAAAAATTTTCTCATTCAAAATCTGCTGAAAAATATTGCTCTTAAACTGCTCTATGTTTAAATCTTTTCCTAATTTATCTAATGTAATATTATTTTTTGATAAAATAAATTCAATTTGTTGATTTACTTCTTGGATTTCAACTTTTATGCTGTGTTCTTTGGCAAGTTTTGCTAAAATTAAAGAATTTATAATTTTCATTTTAGCTAAATCCTTTTGTTCTTTAGCTAATTCATCTTCTGTTTTTTTAATTTTTTCCAAATATTCCTCCCATTTAGTTCCTGATTTAATAACTTGATTTTTATGTTGGTTTAAAATAACTTGCGATTCTCTTTTAATTAAAATAGGGGCTATTTCCGCTTTTACTTTTTTAGAAATACTTTTTAAAACCTTGATTCTATTTTGATTTTTTTCTATTTGTTCTTTGTCCTTTTCTATTCCGCTTCTCATTGATTTTTTCAATTCTTCCAAATTTTTAAAATTGCCTAAACTCTGGGCGAATTTATCATCTATGTTTTCAGCTTTTCTTGCTTTTTTTAAGTATTCAATGGACTTATCCACTTCTTTGTCTGAAACAAAAACTTTTTTTGACTTTATTTCAATATTATTTAAAGAAGGGATTGTAAATTCTGGGTATATAGAAACAATGATTTTAAAAATAAAAGGGTTGCTTGGCGCTATTTTTAAAACCTCTATTTCTGGCTCGCCAAGAGTATAAAGTTTTTGATTTGCAAAAAAATCTGGCAAGAGCGAATTTAACGCTAAACTAATAACTTCTTTATACGCTTCTTTCTCTCCTACTTCGCGAGCCACTATATTAAAAGGCGCGTTGCCATTTCTAAAGCCCTTGATTGAAAATTTTTTTGATAAATTCTCAGCTCCTTGTTTAAAATATTCCTCTATTTTCAAAGCTGACACAGTAACTTCAAATGTTTTTTGTGCTTGACTATCATCTATTGTTTTAATATCCATAGCTTAAATTTAATCTTTTTTATTTTTGGATTTAGTTTTAAAAATCTTAGAAGCAATTTTTTTTAGCTTGGGTTTTTTTACATCTTTCTTGTCTGCTATAGCTTCGTTTGCAATACCAACAGGCTTAACATAAAATGCTTTTTTAGATTTATCTCTAACATCCTGTGATTTTTTATCTAATTTAATATCTATTTTCCATCCTGTAAGCTTAGCAGCAAGTCTTACATTTTGACCATTTTTCCCAATAGCAAGAGATTGTTGGTCTTCTGCAACATAAACATCTGCTTGATTATTTTTTTTATTCACAATATCAACTGCGAGCGTTTTAGCGGGCGAAAGCGCGCTGCTAATAAACTGCGACGGATTTTCAGACCATTCAATTATATCTATTTTTTCTCCGTTAAATTCATTGATAATCGTGGAAATTCTAGTGCCTTTTTGCCCAACGCAAGAACCAATCGGGTCAATATCAGGGTCATTGGAAAAAACAGCGACTTTAGCGCGAAGGCCTGGCTCTCTGGCAATAGATTTAATTTCAATAATATCTCCTGCAATTTCTGGCACTTCTTGCTCAAATATTTTAATCATTGCCTTAGTGCTGGCGCGAGATAAAAATATAGAAGGTCCTTTGGCTGATTGCTCTACTTTGCTTACTAAAAATCTTAGTCGCTGATTAACTTTATAATATTCGCCTGGAATTTGTTCTTGATAAGGCAATATTCCGGTTGCGCGGCCTAAATTCACATAAACAAAATTATTATCAATTCGCTGAATAAATCCGCTTATAATTTTACCTTCATGCGCTTTTAATTGCTTAAATGTATTATCCCTTTCTAATTCGCGAAGACGTTGCGAAATAACTTGTTTGGCTGTTTGGGCTGCGATGCGACCATAATCAGAATACTTGATCAAGGGAAATAAAATACTGTCGCCTGCTTTTGCATTAGAAATTACTTTTTTTGCTTCTTTTAATAAAATATGCCTCTCTGGCTTAAAGCGCAATAAATCGTCTTTTTCATCAGAAGAAATCATATCAGCGTCATCTTCCTCTAAAGACGCGTGTTCTAAAAATGGTTTCTGGGTTTTATCCAAATTTTTTATTTCCTGAATTGCTGTTTCAGTTGCTTCTTCTGGATTTTTAATTATATCCTTGTTTACAACTAATTTTTTTACAAAAACTCTAATCTCTCCGCTTACTTCGTCAAACTGAGCTTCTATTTTTTCATCTTTATGACCGTATTCTTTTTTATAAGCCGAAGCCATGGCAGCAATAATAACCTCAATTACATTGTCCGCTGACAAATCTTTTTCAATAGCTATTTGAGAAATAGCTGACTTTAAATCTTTTAAAAGCATAGTATAATTTTTTAATTTTAATAAAATTACTCTGGGAAACCAGAGCATTAAATTAATAATACTCTTTACAACAACAATGTCAAGTGTTATATTAAAAACAAAATTCTGCGAAGCAGGTTTTTGTTTTTGCTTATCTTTGTTTTTTCTTATGCTTATAGTTCAAACTTGCCAGCCAGTCTTTTTCATAGGAACTCCCCGTAGTTCAATGGATAGAACAAGGGACTCCTAAGCCCTAGATATAGGTTCGATTCCTATCAGGGAGAATTTTATTTTTCAATTATTTAATTACGGGTGCTTAGCTCAGTTGGCTAGAGCGACTCGTTTACACCGAGTAGGCCGGGGGTTCGAGCCCCTCAGCACCCAATTTTTTAAAAACTTACGGGCGTTGGTTAATGGCAAACCACCCGCCTCCAGAGCGGGAACTGGGGGTTCGAATCCCTCCGCCCGTGCATTATTAAAAAAAGATTTTCTTTGGCTTTTTTGTAAAAACGTGGTAAAATATTTTTATGGGAAAAAATATTTCTTACTCTTCTATATTAAAAGTATTTGTGGTTATCGCGGGTATCTGGTTTTTATATCAAATTTTAGATGTTGTTGCTGTTGTGATTTTTAGCATTATAATTTCATCAGTTATCGCGCCAATAATTGATAAAATGCAATTATATAAAATACCTCGCATTTTAGGCGGCGTTATTATATATTCTATTATAATTTTTATAATTGGCTTAATTTTATTTTTATTGATTCCTCCTTTAGCGCAAGAAATAGCAGGATTAGCAAAACAAATGCCTTATTTTATAAATAATTCTGATTTTCTTTCTTTAAACGATAAAAGCGCTGTTTCTTTGCTTCAATTCTTAAATCAATTAAGTAGCAATCTGCCAGGAGCTACTTCGTCTATTTGGACATGGGGAGCTGGGCTTGTTGGAGGCATAGGAAATGTTATATTTGTTTTTGTAATTTCGTTTTTCTTATCTATACAAGACAATGGCTTAAAACAGCTTCTTCGCGATAGCTTGCCTATTAAATACCAACAAAATGTTTTAAATATCATTTTTAAAAGCCAAAAAACTTTATCTAATTGGCTAAAAGGACAATTGGTTTTAATGTTTTTAGTTGGGCTTCTTACTTTTATAGGACTTCAGTTTGTTAATGTTCCTTATAAGCTAAGCCTTTCTATATTGGCGGGATTATTAGAAATAATTCCTTTTGTTGGTCCGCTTATAGCGGCGATTCCCGCTATAATATTTGGAATAGGCACATCTTTAATTACTGGTGCTTTAATAGTAATAATATACCTTATAATTCAGAGAGTGGAAAATATCATCTTAGTGCCTTATGTAATGAAGGTTGCGGTAAGAATAAATCCTATTTTAGTGTTAATCGCGATATTAATTGGAGCTAAATCCGGAGGCGTTGCTGGAATGCTTTTATCTGTCCCTATTCTGGCTATTGGCATTGAATTTTTTAAAAAATATTATAGTTCAAAATCCAAAACACAAACTTAGATTATGAAATATAATAATATAAAGCTTATAGACGCGCATACTCACGCGCACTTCAATGCTTTTAAAAAAGACAGTAAAGAAATAATAGAGCGGGCTTTAAAAGAAAACATTGGCATGATTTTAGTGGGCACAGAAAGCTCTACTTCGCGATCCGCAGTAGAGTTTTCTAATTTATATCCTGATAAACCTGTATTTGCGTCTGTTGGACTTCATCCAATACACTTAGAGCGCTTAAAAATAGACGAGCAAGAATTAGGGCGCGAATTATACAATACTGGCTTTACTAAAGCAGAAAAATTTGATTACGCGTATTATAAAAAATTATCGCTTAATTCTAAGGTTGTTGCTATTGGAGAAACAGGATTAGATTATCATTGGACAAATAAAAACAATAAGCGCGCAATACAAAAACAAAAAAATGTTTTTCGAGAACAAATTGAACTTGCAATAGATATGAAAAAACCTTTAATAGTGCATTGTCGCAAAGCGCATGATGATTGTATTAAAATACTAAAAGAATACTTTCAAGCAAAAACCTCTAAATTAAACGGCGATATTCATTTTTTTGACGGAACGCTTAAAGAAGCGCGAGAGTATATAAAAATGGGATTTACTCTTTCTTTTACTGGCGTAATCACATTTAAAAACGCTCATTACCATCGCGAATTAGTAAGAAATATTCCATTAGACAACATACTTATTGAAACAGACGCTCCTTATGTAACGCCAGAGCCTTTTCGCGGCAAAAGAAACGAACCCTTGTATGTAAAATATATTGCTCAAAAAATATCTAAAATTAAAAAAATACCCCTTAAAGAAGTATTAAAAATAACAACTGAAACAGCAGGAAAAGTATTTAGAATAATGTAAAATATTTATTTTTTGTTATGTTCCAAATTA
>Ga0209343_10009826_pt1 | contig 10976 bp, 10 predicted proteins | sample RifCSPlowO2_02_FD_184026 | JGI IMG/M metagenome (GOLD analysis project Ga0209343, IMG submission 184026) | Groundwater microbial communities from Rifle, Colorado - Rifle CSP2_plank lowO2_0.2 (SPAdes) (version 2) | ecosystem: Environmental > Aquatic > Deep subsurface > Groundwater | place...
GAGACCCGAAGGAAAGTATTTTTGCAAGGGGATTATGGCAGCATATTATATGGGTCGGTTTATTGATGTCCTTCGGCACACTCGGTGTAATGGCATGGGGACTTAAATATGATGACCTTGACCATGCGAGGAGCATGGTGTTCTTTACCCTTGCAGGTTTCCAGATGTTTCATGTTATGGCTATCCGCTCCGAGAGGGAATCAATATTTACACTTGGGCTCCTTTCAAATAAGGCACTCCTTGGTGCAGTATTGCTGACATTTCTGCTTCAGCTTATGATTACATATACCCCGATATTGCAGAGGATATTCAAGACAGCCCCCCTGAGTGCAGTAGAACTGTTTATTTGCGTAACTATATCATTCAGTGTATTTATTGCAGTGGAGGTTGAAAAAACATATTTCAGACTCAAGAGTCGCTAAATTATTGGAGGGAGAAATGTCAGATGTATTAATGGAGACGGATTTAAAAGGTATTAAGTTTTTAAGACGGGGAAAGGTTAGGGATATTTATGAATTGAATGAATATCTTTTGATTATTGCCACAGATAGAATTTCTGCCTTTGATGTTATTTTACCAAATGGTATTCCCGGGAAGGGGAGGGTGTTAACCCATATATCACTTTATTGGTTTAATCAAATGAGTGGGATAATTGAAAATCATATTATTGCAACAGATGTAAAAGATTATCCTAAAGATTTGTATAAATATAAAGATATACTTGAAGGCAGGAGTATGCTTGTAAAAAAGGCAAAGCCGCTCCCGGTTGAATGTATTGTAAGGGGATATCTCTCTGGCTCAGGATGGAAAGAGTATAAAGAAAGAGGAACAGTCTGCGGAATTAAGCTCCCTGAAGGGCTTGTGGAGTCTTCAAGACTTGATAAACCTATATTTACTCCAAGCACAAAGGCAGAGGAAAGGCACGATATAAATATAAGCTTTGATGAGATGAAAAAGATTATCGGTGTGGAGATTGCTGAAAGGCTGAAAGAGGCGAGTCTTGAGGTTTATAAAAAGGCAAGGGAGATAGCTGAAAAAAAAGGTATAATCATTGCGGATACGAAAATGGAATTTGGTTTGTATGGAGATAAAATTATTCTAATTGATGAACTCCTTACACCTGATTCCTCAAGATTCTGGTCAATAAAAAATTATCAGGCAGGCAAGGGGCAGGATAGTTTTGACAAGCAGATTGTAAGGGATTATCTCCTTATCCTTGATTGGGATAAGATGTCTCCAGCTCCCGAACTTCCGGAAAATATAGTAAAAAAGGCTTCAGATAGATATAAAGAGATACTAAAAATCCTTACACGATAACTTATTGAAATTCCTATACATTAAACTCACTTAATAATTTTAGCCAATCGGTTTACCCCGTTAGAAATAGAACTTCAAAATCGTTTGCCATTCCCCTTGACGTTAGAATTTCTAACGGAATTCAGGGCGGGGTCTCTAACGGGGTTTACTACCCTCAATTGTCTTAAGGATACCATTCAGAATGTCAGCAGGTTTTGGCGGGCAGCCGTGAATATAAACATCTACAGGAATGATTTTACCGATTCCTCCGAGGGAGGCGTAACTTTCTCCAAACATACCGCCGTTATAGCCGCACTCTCCGACTGCAATCACGAGCTTTGGATTGGGTGTAGCATTGTATGTTCTGCGAAGGGCTGTCTCCATGTTTATAGAAACGGGTCCTGTAACAAGGAGTATATCCGCAAATCTTGGAGATGCTGTAAAGTGTATGCCGAATCTCTCGCAATTGTAAATCGGATTATTCAGTGCGTGAATCTCCAGTTCGCATCCATTGCATGAGCCTGCATCTACCTCTCTGATTGTGAGGCTTCTGTGGAAACGTTTTCTCACAGCATCTTCCAACTTTGCCCCGACTATTTCTATTTCAGCCTCCACTGGTGAAGGGAGAGGCTCAGTAACAATACCTGTCCTAAATATCTGATGAAGAATTCTTAACATTATTTTAAATCATATAATTAACGATTAAAAAAATCAAGAGATCATGAAAAATTGATGTGACAAAAAACACATTTTTTGAACACATTTTTTGAATTGACACACCTCAGATTTGGGATTATTATTTACCTGTTTATAGGCATTGGTAAACGCAGGTTTCATGCCTGCGAAAATTTCTGTTATTCAACATGGCAGAAAGTCATGTTTCTACAATAGATAAGTAGATAGCGATTATGGAGGTGTAAAATGTATAAGAGGATTGGATTTTTTAGCGTCGGGAAGTCTTCAAACCTGTTATATTTTTTCTTTTCTCTTTTCATCCTCTATTTTTTCACCAGCACAGCCCATTCTGCACCCGATACCAGAGGAGTTCGTATTACCGTCCGTGACGAAGGGGCGGCTAAGACCCTTGCCCTTTATGACAAAATAACCGCTGTCATTATCGGTATAGACCGCTATCAGAACCTCAAAGCCGAATACCAGCTCAAATTTGCCGTCAGGGATGCAAAAGGAGTGGAGCAGGTCTTAAGGGAGAGATACCCTGTTAGTAAAATTATCACCCTCTATAATGAGGAGGCAACGAGGGACAATATCATGAAGGTTCTTCAGGGAGACCTTGCCACTGCAGGCTCCGATGAAGCGATTTTTATATACTTTGCAGGGCATGGGATTACCCGCTCTCCCCAGCAGCAGAAAAAACTTGGCTATCTAATCCCAAATGACGGCTCTCTTGAAATCAACGAAATGCACAAAAATATATCCATGCAGCAGATAAGCTCCGATATAAGCCCCCTGATTCCTGCGAAGCATGTCCTCTTTATAATGGATTCATGTTTTGGAGGGCTACTACTTTCAACAAGGGGTGCAGGGATGGAACCATCTCATAAGCTGTCATATCTCGAGGAGATTACCCGTGAGCCTGTCCGCCAGATAATAACAGCCGGCGGCGAAAACGAAGAGGTTTTGGATGGCGGGCTTTACGGTCATTCCGTATTTACAGGCAGGCTTATAGAGTCGCTCAAAAACAACAAGGATTTCATAACCGCACAGGAATTGGGGCTTGAGCTTGAGAAGAAGGTTTACGGCGATGCCATGTCAAGGGGGCATAAACAGAGACCTCAGGCAGGAAAGATTTACGGAACGGGTGATTTTGTATTCATACCTGACTTTGAAAAACTTAAAAAAGAATCGGAGGGGGAGGTATCCACCCTCGAGGCAGAGATGAGAGAGCTTGAAAGGCTCAAACAAGAGGCAGGGAAAAGAAAAGAGGATGCAAAGATAAGGGAGCTTGAAAGGGAAAGGCTGTTAAAAGAGTCTGCCTTAAAACAGGCGAGGCTCCGTGAAGAATCTGCCCAAAGAGAAGCTGAAATGAGAAAAAAGATAGAGGAAGAATCGCTGAAGGACACTGAGAAGATTAAAAGACAGGAAAAGGAGAGGGGCGAGAGGCTTGCATACTTGAAGCTCCAATCCGAAAAGATGAAACAGGAGCTTGGAAGCATTGCATCTGCACTGGGCATTACAGAGGCACAGGCAGAGGTAAAGAGGCTAAACTCTATGATTGCAAAACTTGAGAGTGATTATCGGACAGAACTGCCAAAACAACTGAAATCTGTAAAGGATTACTATGAGCAGAAGATTAAGAAGGCAGAGAATCAGCCTCCGATGGATAAGATGTTTGAAACAGAGCCGGAATACAAAGAGAGGCTAAGAGAAGGCAAAAACAGAGGTATCCTCATTAGAGATAGAATTATCTCAAAAAGAGGCATCGCTTACAGAACAGTTAAAGACAGATATGTCAGAACAGATTAAACCATTTCTTGAGCAGCGAGATAATCTAACTAAACAAGAATTCCCTGTAGGGAATAAAGAGATAAAGTGGAAGTTTGCAAAATACAATCCGGAGAAAGGGGAGTTTAGTATATCAGTGACAATTATGGATATAAGAGTAGAGACAAATGTCCCTATTCCAAAGGTAAAGGCGAGGGAGTATTATCAGAATCCTGATTTGCTCGTAGCGAGTGCGGTCATAAATATTAACTCCAATGGCTCAAGAAATCCTCTTAAATTTACCCTTCAGGGACCAGAGGGGGATAGCTATGCCCGAAATGTTTATAGTGGCAACTTGGTAAATAATAGGATTGTAATGGTAAATAATGGGACTGTAGTGGATACTGACACAGACCTTATGTGGCAGCAGGGGGAGAATAATAAAATGAATTGGGATTCTGCAATTGCCTATTGTAAAAATCTTTCCCTTGCAGGATATAATGACTGGCGATTGCCAAATATAGAGGAACTTAAATCCCTAATAGATGTTAAAAAAAACCCTAAAATAAATAAAACCCATTTCCCGAATGCCTATTCGTCCTACTACTGGTCGTCTACTGCGGATACGGGCAATTCGTCAAATGCGTGGTATGTGAATTTCGTCAATGGCAATGTCGACTACTACGGTAAGTCGTGGTACTACTATGTCCGGTGTGTTCGAGACGGACAGTGAATTGGTTATTTGATGATTTGGCTATTTTGTGCTGTCAGGAGTATCCTCCTGACAGCTATGTAGCTCTGGTGGTTTATCCCCCGCTGCCGACCATAAAGGTCGGCGCTACGGATTAATTTAACATTTCTTTTGCTGGTTCAATCTACAAGATTGAACCAGCAGTTAGGGTGCAGGGGGTTAACCTTTGAGTTGACATACTTATTTATGTATTTTAATATATGCTAAAAGGAGATGTATATGGGAAAAACAAATGTTCTTGTAAACGATGCTCTTATTAAAAACGCTCTAAAGATAACCCACATGAAAAGCAAAAAAGAGGTTATCGAGGCAGGACTGCAAGAATTAATCAAGAAAAAAACCCGAGACCTCTTGAGACAGGAACTTGGTACATTTGATATTGATATCTCTTTAGATGAATTAAACAGACTGAGGTCTGATCAATAACATGATGCTTATAGATACCTCTGTATGGCTGTTTGCTCTGAAAAAGAATTTTCATCCAGTTATAAAAGAAAAAGTTGAATTGCTTTTGGTAGAAAATGATATTGCCATCAACGGAATTATAAAACTTGAGATATTAGGCGGAGCAAAGACAGAGGAGGAATATAAAAAACTCAAAAATCGGCTTGATACTCTTTGTTATATAGAATCCACTAAATCGTTATGGGATTTTTCTTCAAGATTGGCATTTGATTTAAGAAAGAAAGGAATTGTCATACCGTATACCGATATTTTTATCGCTGCCTCGGCTTTGAAAGAAAATACTATCCTTCTACATGCAGATTCTCATTTTGACCTTATTGCAACGCATTCTGCTTTAAAAGTAGAAAGTTTCGTATCTCTCATAAGTCAAAAACTTTCTTAAAAAAGGGGAGGGGTCTCGTAGCAGCAGGTTCCCTGATAGAATCATTCAGGGGCTATTTTCTAAGGTTTTAAATTTCATCTGTAGAGTTCAGAGATAAAGAACCGACAACTGACAACAGTTGTGGGTTGTAAGTTGTAGGTTGTTAGTTTTTTTCTGTGAACTCTGTGTCCTCTGTGGCTATATTGGTTTTTACAAGTCATGCCCCGAATATGATTGATTAAAGCTCTTGTTACAGAGCGGGAAATCAGGAACAATATTCCCATGGATTGCCTCCTCAAGTGCAATCCAGTTCACACTGGACGGGTCTCTTACCATACACCTATTTATTTCACCCTTTAGTCCAGACTGAACCCAGTAAACAATCTCGCCTCTCCACCCCTCTACAACTGCAAAACCAGACTTATCAGGTGATGGAGGGGTAAGGCTTTCTGTAATTTTACCATCAGGAAGACTATTCAATATCTCCCTGATTAATCTAATAGAATCTCTTACCTCCTCAATTCTTACCCACACCCTTGCATGGACATCCCCTGAATTTAAAACTGTCATTTTAGGAATGATACGGTCATAAGGTGAAAATGGACTCTGGATACGGCAGTCTATACCCTGACCACTTGCCCTTGCTACAAATCCGACAACAGATAATTCCTTCGCCTTTTCAGGGGTAAGCACACCGGTATCTCTTAATCTATCATCAAGTGAAGAGTTTTCATCATAGATAATAACGAGCCTTTCAAATTCATTTGTAAGCCAATCCATTTCTGATAATATCTCATTTTTAGCATCTGAATTAATATCAACAGTAACTCCGCCCGGTATAATTTTGTCCATCATAAACCTGTGGCCGAAGAGTTTGTAATTTGTGCGGAGGATTCTTTCTTTAAGTATTGTAAGTTGATACAGCATAAATGCAAATGCTGCATCGTTACAGATTGCCCCTATATCACCAAGATGGTTTGCAATCCTCTCCCTTTCAAGCATCAATGCTCTCAGCCACAATGCCCTTCTATGCGGATTGCATCCTGTCATTGATTCCACTGCATGAGAATAACATAAGGCATGGGCAACAGTGGTATCCCCTGACACTCTCCCTGCAAGTTTTGCCCCTTCCTCCCATGAAATGGATTCAAATCTCTTTTCTATCCCTTTATGGGCATAACCAAGTTTTTCTTCAAGATTGAGAATATCCTCACCAACTGCCTGAAATCTGAAATGACCCGGCTCAATAATCCCTGCATGGACTGGACCTACAGGTATCTCATAGACACCTTCACCTTCAGCCCGTATCCACTGATATTCACCTTTTGCTCTTGAGATGGATTTTGAGGCATCAAAGGTCTTTCTAAGAGGATATACATTCTCTGGCCAGTCTTCATGCTTTATCCATGGCCGTGAATCCGGATGCCCAAGAGGTATAACACCCATAAGACTTCTCATCTGCCTTTCAAAACGATAGGCAGGGACAAATTTCTTCGTAAGACTTGGAAATGTCAGGTCTTCTATAGGTGTGTATGTTTTTACAATCAGATACTCTGAATCTTTTGCATAACAGGCATATATTCCAAATCCTCTGCCAAAACCACTCTCATCTGTTGCCCACTCTGCAACAAGCCTCGCCCCGGCAGTCTTCATTGACTTTGCAGCCTCCGCAAACCGTTCTTTGAGGATTTGATAGAGAGGCACAGTGGCAGGATACTGGCTCTCATCCCTTTTCGCATCGTTTCCAAATAATGCAATTATATTGTTCTTCATATAAGGAAATTATAAAAATTTGACATGCTTAACAGGATTAATAGTGAGCATGCCGAACTATGAATATTTTTATCCTTCGACAAGCTCAGGATGCAATCCTGTTTTATCCTGTATATCCTGTCTAAAATTAAGTCTTTGTTCTTTAGGGTTTCCATATTTTCATTTCAACAGTTCCACTGCCGTGTGAAACCACTCCGCCAAAAAATTCGGCATATATAATCCTATAATAAGAACCAATACCATGTGCAGGATAACCGGTATATGGGCTGCTTTTAATGGATGCTGGTTTGCAGGGATTATGCCTGCAACCATTGGTTGAACCCTTCTAAAAAGGGCTGCAAATGCAACTCCAAGCCCTATCACGAGTAAAGGGGTTAAGAGCGGTGCATCCTTCATTGTTGCGGTAAGAATTAAAAACTCGCTTACAAAAACCCCGAATGGAGGCATGCCTACAATTGCCATAACTCCAAACATCAATCCCCAACCGACAAGGGGATTTCCCCTGAGAAGCCCTTTTATCTTATCCATCTCCTGTGTCCTGTGCATCTGGGAGGCATGTCCTGCTGTAAAAAATATTGATGACTTTGTCAGGCTATGGACAAGCATGTGCAAAAGTGCGCCAAAGGTGGCTATCTGTCCGCCAAGACCAAATGCAAAGGTTGCTATACCCATATGCTCTATGGATGAATATGCAAACATCCGTTTTATATCCTTCTGCCTCAAGAGCGAAAATGCAGCGACCAAAATAGAGAGAAGCCCAAACCCCATCATTATATAACCTGCCTGATGAGTGCCGGTGGCACCATCTACAAGGACCTTACATCTTACCAATGCGTAGAGTGCAATATTAAGCAGAAGACCTGAAAGGACTGCAGATATGGGTGTGGGTCCTTCGCTATGTGCGTCTGGAAGCCAGTTGTGAAGGGGGGCAAGACCAACCTTTGTGCCATATCCGACCATCAGAAATACAAAGGCAAGTGAAAGGACCGTCGGCTCAAGTTTATCACTTACCTGACTTAAGTTTGTCCATAGGAGCGCCTCACCACCCTCACCTAAAACCTTTTCTGCAGCAAAGTAGAGCAGCACTGTTCCAAATAGTGCCTGTGCAATCCCTACACCGCAGAGGATAAAATATTTCCATGCAGCCTCAATTGCAGTTGGTGTGCGATATAGTGAAACAAGCAAGACTGTGGACAAAGTGGCAAGCTCCATCGCTATCCATAAGACACCAACATTGTTTGTCAGGAGTGCCAAAAGCATGGCAAAGATAAAGAGTTGAAACATGGCATGATAGAATCTCATGCCCCAATGACCTACGCGCCCATGTTCCCTTTCCCACCGCATATATCTCCTGCTGAAGACAGCCGTTGTCATAGAGACAAATGATGTAAGGACAGCCAGATAAACATTAAAGGCATCAACGAAGAAAAATTTTCCACCTGCAACCATTGGCCCATGCATATAGACTTCTATAGACAGTCCAACCCCTGCAACAAAAGTTGCAGCAGAACCAAGAATATTTATTTCAGGTGCAAATTTTCTGTCTCCGACAAAGGCGAGAATAATAGCAGAGAAAAAAGATACACCGAGTAAAATTAAAAGCGTCAATCTTCCTCCTTCAATTTCGTCATCTGTTCTACATCCAGACTGTCAAATGTTGTGCGAATCTGAAAGAAAAATATTCCAAATATAAATGCAGCTATCAGTATATCCAATGCCACTCCAAGCTCCACAACCAGAGGCATACCGTAGGTTGCACTTGTAGCAGCAAAAAATAGTCCGTTCTCTAATGCCAGGAATCCTATGATTTGTGTAACAGCATGTCTTCTTGTAATCATCATCAAAAGACCGAGCATGACAGTGGCAAGTGCAACTGCAAGGGTAGAACGGGTTACCAATGTTGAAAGTTCACGAATAGGTGCAGTCAAATAGTATGAAAATATTACAAGTGCAATGCCAATCAGCATAGTAGTGGGGATATTTACCAGTTGCTCCACCTCTTTATGGATATGCAGTTGCCTCATAAGAAAGTGCAAAATATATGGTATTAGAACTACTTTTAATGCAAGTGTTAAAATAGACGAGATATACAGGTGATGTGTACCTGATACATACCCCACTATTGCTGTGCTTACAGAGAGAAAGAGCCCCTGCCATGCAAATAAATGGAGAAGCCCATACATCCTTCTCTGGACAAGGAGACCGAATGCCGTAAGGAGTATAAGTGCTGCCATAATACTATTTATCTGTGCCGCAAGATTTATAGACATAACAAAAGTTGCAAGTTACAAGTCGCAAGTTGCAAGAAAAAACTTGAATCTTGCTTCATGCAACATGAACTTAAAAATTCACTCCAATATAAAATACGACAGCATACCCAGGGTAGATAACAAAAATGCACTTCCTAAAAACTCAGGAACACGAAAGATTCTCATCTTTGCAAGACCTGTCTCGATTAATATAAGTCCAATGCCTAAAAATCCCAGCTTAAGTATCAGGAAAATGATACCGGCTGATATATTAAGTAAATTTACTGATGTTGATATTCCCCATGGGAAAAATGATGCTATCCCTATGGTTGTAAAGAGAAAAAGTTTGAGCATCCCTGCCCACTCAATAAGGGCGAGGTGTCTGCCTGAATATTCTAATATCATTGCCTCATGTATCATTGTTAATTCAAGGTGTGTAGCAGGATTATCCACTGGAATTCTCCCTGTTTCTGTAATAGAAATTAATACGAATGCTAATAACGCAAATGCCATTGAAGGTCTTAAAATAAACTCTTTATGGATGATTACATCTACCATATTGGATAGGGATGTGGTCTGGCTAATCAATGATACTGTAAATATTGCCATTAGCATTGCAGGCTCGGCAAGTGAGCCTATCATCATCTCACGGCTTGAACCCATGCCGCCAAAGGCTGTGCCAACATCCATTCCAGCCAATGCTGTAAAAAACCTTACCATGGCAAACAAGGCTACTATGGCAATTACATCGGCTACTGTCGCAAAAGGCAAGCTTACAGAAAGGATTGGTATAATCCCCCCCGCAAGAACAGTAACACCAAAAACAAGATATGGTGTAAAACGGAAAATCCATGATGCATTTTCAGCCAATACAACATCTTTATTAAAGAGTTTTATGATGTCCCTGTATGGCTGAAACAATCCGGCAGAGGTGCGTCCCTGAAACCAGCACTTTAACATCCTCACCCATCCGATGAATAAAGGGGCAAATAAGAGGACAATGATAATCTGGATTGCTTCTATTATGAATGGATAGAGTTCTATCATCTTGATGTATAGGAAATTATATAGCCACCAAGACACAAAGGCACAAAGAACTACCCCACCCTTCCCCTCCCCTTACAAAGGGGAGGGCGGGGGAGGGGTTATCTTTGAGTCTTAGAGTCTTTGAGGCAGGTTTTTGTTCTCTCATCTTGCAAATACCAGTAAAATTATAATGGTGATAAATGAGTAAATCAGGTAAATGTGTATATATCCATGCTGAAGCCTTCCGAGCTTGCGTGATATCCAATAACTTGACTCACTTATCGGTTTATATATCCATCCCCAGAAACGGTCCCTTATACGAAGGCGGTAATATAATCTGTTAGGGAAAGAGGGGTTTGTTGATATGCTCAATCTTACCTGTTCTCTGATATTAAAAAGAAATCCAAATATCCTTCTGATAGGCATGGAAAATGATGTGGCATTATACTGCATTCGTGGAGTAATCTTTTCAAAGCCGCAGTCCCACAATGGTACCCTGTGTATAGCAGTCTTTCGGCTGTGAAGTAATATATACACCAGCATGACAACAACTATAATCCATAAGAAAACAATAGCACCCGAATAAGATGCCCGCTCGTGGGCAACAGGTGTA
>Ga0209343_10009829_pt1 | contig 10974 bp, 7 predicted proteins | sample RifCSPlowO2_02_FD_184026 | JGI IMG/M metagenome (GOLD analysis project Ga0209343, IMG submission 184026) | Groundwater microbial communities from Rifle, Colorado - Rifle CSP2_plank lowO2_0.2 (SPAdes) (version 2) | ecosystem: Environmental > Aquatic > Deep subsurface > Groundwater | place: Rifle...
GAACAGGCCGATGGCTTTGCCGTGGCCTGTATCGAAGAGGCGCTGCAACTGCGCGAGGCCGGCATTCGCGGACCGATCCTGTTGCTGGAAGGCTTCTTCGAGGCGGACGAGTTGGCATTGATCGAGCAACATGGTCTCTGGTGCGTGGTGCATTCGCTGTGGCAGCTGGAGGCCATCGAGCGCTCGTCCGTGCGCAAGCCGCTGACGGTGTGGCTGAAGCTGGACTCGGGCATGCACCGCGTCGGCCTGCATCCGGCCGACTACCAGACAGCCTATCGCCGCCTGCTGGCCAGCGGCAAGGTGGCGAAAATCGTCCTGATGAGCCACTTCGCCCGTGCCGACGAACTGGATTGTCCGCGCAGCACCGAGCAACTGGCGGTATTCGAGCAGGCGCGGCAAGGCCTGGTGGCGGAAATCAGCCTGCGCAATTCGCCGGCCGTGCTCGGTTGGCCGCAGCTTGGCTATAAAGAGCAAGCGAGTGACTGGGTGCGCCCCGGCATCATGCTCTATGGCGCCACCCCGTTCGAGCAGGCGCAGGCCGTGGCCGCGCAGTTGCAGCCGGTCATGACCCTGGAGTCGAAGATCATCAGCGTGCGCGAACTGCCGGCCGACGAACCGGTCGGCTATGGCGCGCGCTTCGTCACCGAGCGGCCGACCCGCGTCGGCGTGGTCGCCATGGGCTATGCCGACGGTTACCCACGGCACGCGCCGACCGGCACGCCGGTGCTGATCGATGGCCAGCCGAGCCGGTTGATCGGCCGGGTATCGATGGACATGCTCTGCGTCGATCTCAGCGATCTACCCGCCGCCGGGCTCGGCAGTCGGGTCGAGTTGTGGGGCAAACAGGTCCTCGCCAGCGACGTGGCGGCCTGCGCTGGCAGCATTCCGTACCAGCTTTTCTGCAACCTGCGGCGGGTGCCGCTGCTCTATTCCGCGGGCTGAGAGGGGGCTGGGCAGAATTTGCGATCAAGGTGTTGTAAATACCGAACGCTGTTGCCATGATACGGGCACTTTTCCGTATCTTCCCGAGGGGGCTCCAGCATTGGACGTCGGTGTTCGACTGCAATCCATTCGCAAACTCAAGGGCCTGTCCCAGCGTGAACTCGCCAAGCGGGCAGGCGTCACCAACAGCACCATTTCGATGATCGAGAAGAACAGCGTGAGCCCCTCGATCAGCTCGCTGAAAAAGGTGTTGGCGGGCATCCCCATGTCGTTGGTGGAGTTCTTCTCCCAGGACGCGGAGGAGGACAACCATACCCAGGTGGTGTACCGCGCAGCCGAACTCACCGATATTCACAGTGGCGCGATCAGCATGAAGCTGGTGGGCAAGACCCACCCGAATCGTGCGATTACCCTGCTCGACGAGACCTATCCGGCCGGTTCCGATACCGGCGACGATATGTACACCCATGAGGGCGAGGAAACCGGCTTGCTGGTGGAGGGGCGTCTCGAACTGACCGTCGGCGCTGAGGTGTTCATCCTCGAGCCAGGCGACAGTTACTACTTCGAGAGCAGCAAGCCGCACCGCTTCCGCAATCCGTTCGACCAGCCCGCGCGGCTGATCAGTGCCACCACCCCGGCGAATTTTTAAGCGGCAGCTTGCCGCCCAAGCCAATAACCCTGCGACAATCTGGGTTGTTTCAGCTTGGCAGGCTTCCCGTTATACTGTCGCCCGCTCGCGAAACCGTGGCCGCGGGCGTGACTAGCCACGATGAGGGTGTACCGTGAATCTGATTAAGAAAATGCTGGTAGCGCCGGCTGCCGTCTTGGCCCTGTGGGCAGTGACTGCTCAGGCCACGACCGATGAGGCCATCGCCGAGCGCCTGAAACCGGTCGGTGAAGTCTGCATCATGGGTGAAGAATGCAAGGGCGTGGGTGCGGTGGCCGTTGCTGCCGGCGGTGCCGCACGGACTGCCGATGACGTGGTGGCCAAGCACTGTGGCGCTTGCCATACCGCTGGCGTGCTGGGCGCGCCGAAGATCGGTGACGCCGCGGCCTGGCAGGCCCGTGCGACCAATGGTGTCGATGGCTTGCTGGCGAACGCCATCGCCGGCATCAACTCCATGCCGCCGAAAGGCACCTGTGCCGATTGCTCGGACGACGAGCTGCGTGCTGCCATCGAGAAGATGTCCGGCCTGTAAGCTAACGTGCGCTGAGAAAAAAGCCGCCTTCGGGCGGCTTTTTGCTTTCTCGCTACAGGTGCTCAGCAGAAGCCGGGCTGCCATCGTCCATGCTCAAGTGCCCATGGATGTCGCGAGATTTCGCCTGAGGTCGACGGGCCGATCCATCGCGGCCTGTCGCCTCGCTCCGGTCATTCCAGGAAGCTGACCTGGCCATGGGTCAGGGCGCTGATGCGCGCCAGCGACTCGACCCGGTAGCCCAGGCCGTCGAGTTCGGCGCGACCGCTCTGGAAGGATTTTTCGATCACCACGCCAATCCCGGCGATGCTCGCCCCGGCTTGCTGGATCAGATCGATCAGGGCTTTGGCGGCATGGCCGTTGGCGAGGAAGTCGTCGATTACCAGCACATGATCGCTGGCGCTCAGGTGCTTGGCGGAGATGGCGATGGTGCTTTCGGTCTGCTTGGTGAAGGAGAACACCTTGGCGATATACAGGTCATCCTTGAGCGTCAGCGACTGGTACTTGCGGGCGAAGATCACCGGCACGCCCAGCTCCAGGCCGGCCATGATCGCCGGGGCGATACCCGAGGCTTCGATGGTGACGATCTTGCTGATGCCCTGGCCGGCGAAACGCCGGGCGAACTCGTGGCCGATCTGCTGCATCAACGCCGGATCGATCTGATGGTTGAGAAAGGCATCGACCTTGAGCACCTGCTCGGACAGCACGATGCCGTCCTGGCGAATCTTCTGTTTCAGCGCTTCCACGCGGCAATCCTCGTTATGGGCATCGGTTTTATTTCTTCAGCATCGCTCGCATCGCTGCCAAGGCATCGTTGCCGCGGGCGGCCTTGACCTCTACCGGGGCGTCGTCGAGGCCTTCCCAGTGCAGGTCTTCGGGCGGTAGCTCATCGAGAAAGCGGCTTGGCGCGCAGTCGATGATCTCGCCGTACTGCTTGCGCTTGGCGGCGAAGGTCATGGTCAGATTGCGCTTGGCGCGGGTGATGCCGACGTAGGCCAGGCGGCGTTCTTCCTCGACGGTATCGGCCTCGATGCTGGAGCGGTGGGGGAGGATTTCTTCCTCCACGCCGAGGATATACACCGAGGGATATTCCAGGCCCTTGGAGGCGTGCAGGGTCATCATCTGCACGCCTTCGGCGCCTTCCTCTTCCTCCTGCTGGCGTTCCAGCATGTCGCGCAGCACCAGCTTGCCGATGGCATCCTCGATGGTCATCTCGCCGTCTTCGTCGCGCTCCAGGGTGTTCTTCAGCGCCTCGACCAGGAACCAGACGTTGCCCATGCGCGCATCGGCGACCTTGTCGTTGGAGGCGTTCTGCCGCAGCCAGTTCTCGTAGTCGATGTCCATCACCATGCTGCGGATCGCCGCGATCGGTTCGTTCTGCGCGCACTCCTTACGCACCCGGTCCATCCACTTGGTGAAGCGCGCCAGGCGTTCGGTGAAGCGCGCATCCAGGTGTTCGCCCAGCCCCATCTCGCCGGCGGCGGCGTACATGCTGATCTTGCGTGCGGTGGCGTAGTTGCCGAGCTTTTCCAGGGTGGTCGAGCCGATTTCGCGGCGCGGCACGTTGATCACCCGCAGGAAGGCGTTGTCGTCGTCCGGGTTGACCAGCAGGCGGAAGTAGCTCATCAGGTCCTTCACCTCCTGGCGGGCGAAGAAGCTGGTGCCGCCGCTCAGGCGATAGGGAATCTGATGGTGCTGCAACTTCAGCTCCATCAGCTTGGCCTGGTAGTTGCCGCGATAGAGGATGGCGTAGTCGCTGTAGGGGCGCTCGGTGCGCAGGTGCTCGGTGAGGATTTCCAGGGCCACCCGCTCGCATTCGGCGTCTTCGTTCTTGCAACGGATCACGCGGATCTCGTCGCCCATGCCCATCTCGCTCCACAGCTGTTTCTCGAAAGCATGGGGGTTGTTGGCGATCAGCACGTTGGCGCACTTGAGGATGCGGCTGGTGGAGCGGTAGTTCTGCTCCAGCATCACCACCTTCAGCGAGGGGTAATCCTCCTTCAGCAGCATCAGGTTTTCCGGGCGGGCGCCGCGCCAGGCGTAGATCGACTGGTCGTCGTCGCCGACCACGGTGAACTGGTTGCGCATGCCCACCAGCAGCTTGACCAGCAGGTACTGGCTGGCGTTGGTGTCCTGGTATTCGTCGACCAGCAGGTAGCGGATGCGGTTCTGCCATTTTTCCAGGATGTCCGGGTGCTCCTGGAACAGCTTCACCGGCATCAGGATCAGGTCGTCGAAGTCCACCGCGTTGTACGCCTTGAGCGTGCGCTGGTAGTGCAGGTAGACGATGGCGGCGGTCTGTTCCTTGGGATTGCGCGACTCGGCCAGGGCCTGCTCGGGCAGGATCAGCTCGTTCTTCCAGTTGCCGATGTAGTTCTTGATCTCGTCGGCACCGTCGTCGCCGGAATATTCCTTCTGCATGATGTCGCTGAGCAGCGCCTTGATATCGCCCTCGTCGAAGATCGAGAAGCCCGGCTTGTAGCCCAGCGCCGCGTATTCCTTGCGGATGATGTTCATGCCCAGGTTGTGGAAGGTCGACACGGTCAGGCCGCGGCCCTCGGCGCCCTTGAGCAGGCTGCCGACCCGTTCCTTCATTTCCCGCGCGGCCTTGTTGGTGAAGGTCATGGCGACGATATGCCGCGCCTGGATGCCGCAGTTCTGCACCAGGTGGGCGATCTTGCGCGTGATCACGCTGGTCTTGCCGGAGCCTGCACCGGCGAGCACCAAAAGAGGGCCGCCGACGTAGTTCACGGCTTCTTGCTGCCGGGGGTTCAGTCGGGACATTGGATCAATCGCCAGGGGAGTGGGCGCGCATTTTAGCAGGCCCTGCGATTTGTGCCCGAATCCGCTGATGTTGTGTGATGGAATGCGTGCTGGCAGTAGGCCAGGCTTGGTTATTTCGTGTAATCCAGTACTCTGCCTGCACTTGCCGGTTTTTTGTCTTTATTGCAGGATGCGCGAAGCAGCACTCGGATGTGCCTGATTAGACGCCAATTACGGCGCATGAAGGCGGCATGCCACCGACTATCTTTAAGGCCTGGGGAGGTTGATTGTCCGCGCTCGACGAACCCTTGCGGTTGGTTCTGCTGGCTGAAACGCCAGAATGGCCCGAGCTATTGCGCCAGCGGCTAGGCGCTTTGGGCAGTCTCTTCCCGCTGATTACCGCGCCAACGTGGGCGGCGGCCAGCAGTCTGTTCGATAGCCAGGTCAATGGCCTGCTGCTGACCACCGAGGCGCGCCGACCCGCGGCCGGGACCTGTCCTCTGCCGATCATCTTGCTGCTTGAGGAGGAACCTGCCGAAGCGCCTGCGGGGGTCTGCGACTGGCTGGTGCGTGGCGGCCTGACTGTCGATGTGCTGCGTCGCTGCCTGCGCTATGTGCGCGAGCAGGGCCGTCTGCAAGAAACCCTGCAGCGCCTGGCCGAGCGGGACGCGCTGACCGGCATCGCCAATCGACAGGGCTTCCAGACCCTGCTTGCCGCCCGCCTGAGCGAGTGCCAGGGCCGCGGCCTGGCACTCGCTCACCTCGATCTGGACAATTTCCGCCACGCCAACGATGCCCTCGGCCACCAGGCCGGCGATCACCTGATCCGGCAAGTGGTGACGCGACTCAAGGCGCAGTTGCAGGCGGGGGATCAGATCGCCCGCCTGGGTGGCGACGAGTTTGCCCTGCTCCTCGATGTGCGCAGCGATCCGCAGCGTGCGCCGCGTCTGGCCGAACGCCTTACCGAAGTCCTGGCCGAGCCCTACTGGGTCGACGGCGAAAGCCTGTTGATCGGTTGCAGCATTGGGCTGGCCCACGCCCGGGCCGATGCTGGTGCCGACCCGCTGATGTGGCAGGCGCACATCGCCATGCAGCAGGCCAAGAGCCAGCAAGGCTGCACCTTCCATGTCTTCGATGAACGGATTAATCGCGGCGCGCGCAGCCAGGCCGAACTGGAAAGTGAATTGCGCCGGGCGCTGCGGCGCGACGAGCTCGAACTGCATTATCAGCCGCGCCTGTGTCTGCAGACGGGGCGCATTGTCGGTCTGGAAGCGCTGGTACGCTGGCAGCACGGCGAGCGCGGTCTGCTGGCGCCGAACGAATTCGTGCCGCTGGCCGAAGAGAGCGGGTTGATCGTGCCCCTCGGCTACTGGGTGATTTCCCGGGCCCTGCGCGATATGCAATGGCTGCGCGGGCGCGGTCTGCCGGCGTTGCACATGGCGGTCAACCTGTCGTTCCGCCAGTTCCAGGACAGCCAGCTGTTGCCGACCCTCAGTCGCCTGATCGCAGAGCGGGGCGTCGATGCGCGCTGGCTGGAGTTCGAGTTGACCGAGACCGCCGTGATGCGCCGCAGCGATCATGTGCAGCAGACCATGCTGGCGCTCGGTCGGCTGGGCGTGCGCTTTTCCCTGGACGACTTCGGCACTGGCTTCTCCTCCTTCGTCCACCTCAGCAACCTGCCGATCGCCCTGTTGAAAATCGACAAGAGCTTCGTCGGCGACATGGACCAGCGCCCGGAGAATCGTCAGTTGGTGCGGGCGATGATCAATCTGGCCCACAACCTCAATCTGCAGGTGGTCGGCGAAGGGGTGGAAAACGCCGAGCAACTGGCCCTGTTGCGCGAGTTCGGCTGCGACCAGGTGCAGGGCTACCTGATCAGCAAGGCGATCCCGCTGAACGAGCTGGCACGCTTCCTGGTGTTCGGCATGCGTCAGCCGCTGCTGGGATTGCTCAAGCCCTGAACCCGTCTGTGCCGGGCACGCCGCCGGACGCCGTTGCGTAGGGTGCGCTGCGCGCACCAGTTCCAGCCTTGGCGCGAAACGCTCCGGTGCGCGCAGCCTAGGCGGCCCCGCGCGCCCTACGAGAGGCAGGCCTCTCCTTCCAGCTGCTCCGAGCGCAGCAGCCGCGCGCTCTTCCACTCGAAACCCAGGCTCAGGCCGATGGCCGCGCACGCCAGGCCGCTGGCCAGGCCCCACCACACCCCTGGTGCCCCCCAGCCCAGCGCAAAGGCCAGGGTCCAGGCCAGCGGCGCGCCGATCAGCCAGTAGCAGCCGAGGCCGACGAAGAAGGTGGTCTTGGCGTCCTTGAGGCCGCGAATCGCACCCATGGCGATGGTCTGGATGCCGTCGAAGAATTCGAACCAGGCGGCAATCGCCAGCAGGCCGACAGCCAGGGCCGTCACCTCGGCGTAGGCCGGGTCGAGTCGGTCGAGAAACAGGCCGACCACCCACTCCGGCGCCAGCCAGAACAGCGCGGCGAAACCGAGCATGCAGGCCGCGCCGAGGCCGATGCCCAAGCGTCCGGCGCGGCGTGCTTCGAGCAGGCGGCCGGCGCCGAAGTGCTGGCCGATGCGGAAGGTCACCGCGTAGGACAGCCCCACCGGCACCATGAAGGCCACGTACACCGACATGATCGCAATCTGATGCGCGGCCAGTTGCAGGCTGCCCAGGGCGCCCATGCACAGCGCGGCGAAGGCGAACAGACCGGCTTCCACCGCATAGGTGCCGCCAATCGGCAGGCCCAGGCGCAGCAGTTCCTTCAGCTCGCTCCAGAGCGGACGCAGCAGCCCGCGCCACAGCGGGTAGCCGGCATAGGCACGGTGGCGCAGCACATGCCAGGCCAGCAGCGCGGCCATGGCATTCATCACCAGTGCGGTCACCAGGCCGATGCCGCTCAGGCCCAGGTGCGGCAGGCCGAACCAGCCCTCGATCAGCGCGTAGTTGAGGACCAAGTTGGCCAGCGCGCCACCGATGCTGATCGCCATCACCGGGCCGGGGCGGCCGATCGCGGCGGTAAAGCCGCGCAGCGCCATGAAGGTCATGTAGCCGGGCAGGGCGAATACCAGGGTGGCGAGAAACTGCGTGGCGCCGGTGACGTTCGCCGGCAGTTGGCCGACATGCAACAGCGCCGGCTCAAGGTTCCACAGCGCTACCCCGGCCAGCAAGGCCAGGCCCCAGCCCAGCCAGAGGCCGTTCTGGGTCAGGCGGGTGACGCCGGCGGCATCGCCGGCGCCGTGACGAATCGCCACCAGATTGCCGACCGCGGCGATCACCCCGACACAGAAGATCGACACGAAGGAATAACTGGCCGCGCCCAGGCCGCCACCGGCCAGGGCCGCGGGGCCGAGCAGGCCCATCATCACGGTGTCGGTAAAGACCATGAGGACATGCGCCAACTGGGCGGCGATCAGGGGGCCGGCCAGGCGCAGGATGGCGCTGAGTTCGTCGCGAAAAGCGTGCGTCATGATGAGTCTGGCTCAGTAAGAAGGCTTGCCCGGGTTGTCCGGGCGAGCGGAGAATGTCGCTATTCTCTGGAGTCGACAGCATTCGCACAAAAGGAAAAAAACCATGGCAGGCATGATTAATACTCATGGATAAAAACCGTCGTCTGGCGCCGCTGTATGCCTTGCGCGCCTTCGAGGCGGCGGCCCGGCACGGCTCCTTCACCCGCGCCGGCGAGGAGTTGGCGATCACCCAGAGCGCGGTGAGCCGGCATGTGCGCACCCTGGAAGAGCATTTCGCCTGCCGCCTGTTCGAGCGCCGTGGACGCAGCCTGCAGTTGACCGAGCCGGCGCGCATGCTGCTGCCCGGCCTGCGCGACGGTTTCGATGCCCTGGAGCGCGCCTGCACCACCCTGCGCGCCGACGATGCGATCCTGCGCCTGAAGGCCCCCTCGACCCTGACCATGCGCTGGCTGCTGGCGCGCTTGTCGCGCTTTCGCGTGCAAAACAGCGATATCGAGGTGCAGCTGACCAGCGCCTGGATGGACGTGGACAAGGTGGACTTCCTGCATGAGCCGTTCGACTGCGCGGTGCTGCTCGGCACCGGCGGTTTCCCCGAGGAGTGGGGCAGTGTCCTGCTGTTCGACGAATGGCTGATCCCGGTTTGCGCCCCCGAGGCGACCCAGGACGGCCCCTGGGATCTGGCGCGACTACAGGGTGCGGAGTTGCTCCATCCGACCCCGGACCGCCGCGATTGGCGTCAGTGGCTGCAGGCCATGGGCCTGGCCGAGCAGGTGCCGCTCAAGGGCGGCCAGGTGTTCGATACCCTGGAGCTGGGCATGGTCGCCGCCGCGCGCGGCTACGGGGTGTCGATCGGCGATCTGGTGATGGTCGCCGAGGATGTCGCCCAGGGTCGCCTCGGCCTGCCCTGGCCGTGCGCGGTGTCCAGCGGTTGCAGCTACTACCTGGTCTGGCCCAAGGCGCGGCGCGGCCAGGAGCGCTTCCAGCGCTTGCGCGATTACCTGGTCGCCGAAGTGGCGGCGATGCAGTTGCCGGTGGTGCAGCGCCTGGTTTGACCGGCTTGGAAATGGGTGTGTCCCGCTTAGGCGGGATAGGCGGAGGGATGCGTGCTTTGCTGGCCTTTCCCGGCTTGAAGCCAGGCCAGCGCTCAGCTCTGCGGATGGCCGCGGTACTGCAGCGCCTCGGCCAGGTGACTGCGGGCGATCTGTTCGACCTGCTCGAGATCGGCCAGGGTGCGCGCCACCTTGAGCACCCGGTGCGCCGCGCGCAGGGACAGGCCGAGGCGTTCGCAGGCGCTTTCCAGCCAGCCCTGATCGACGGCGTGCAGGCCGCAATGCTGGCGCAGGCCGGGCAGGTCGAGAAAGGCATTGGCCACGCCCTGGCGCAGCACCTGGCGTTGCCGGGCGCGCGCCACCAGGGCGGCACCGGTGGCCGTGTCGGCGCCTTCGCTGGGCGGTACGTGCAGGGCGGTGGCTTCCCGCGCCACCGTCACATGCAGGTCGATGCGGTCGAGCAAGGGGCCCGAGAGCTTGCCGCGGTAGCGCTGGATCTGTTCCGCGCTGCAGCGGCAACGGCCGCTGGGGTCGCCGAGAAAACCGCAGGGGCAGGGGTTCATCGCCGCAACCAGCTGGAAACGGGCGGGAAAGCGCACCTTGTCGCGCGCCCGGGCGATGACGATCTGCCCGCTCTCCAGGGGTTCGCGCAACACCTCCAGCACCTTGCGGTCGAACTCGGGCAGTTCATCGAGAAACAGCACGCCCTGATGGGCCAGGGTGATTTCCCCGGGTTGCGGACGGCTGCCGCCACCGACCAGGGCCGGACCGGAGGCGCTGTGGTGAGGGTTGCGAAAGGGCCGCTGCGGCCAGGCATCCAGCGGGGTGTGGCTGGCCACCGAATGAATCGCCGCGACTTCCAGGGCTTCCTGCTCGTCCAGTGGCGGCAGCAGGCCGGGCAGGCGGCTGGCCAGCAGGGTCTTGCCGGTACCCGGAGGACCGGTCAACAGCAAGTTGTGCGAGCCGGCCGCGGCGACCAGCAGGGCACGTTTGGCGGCGACCTGGCCCTGCACTTCGGCTAGATCCGGGTAGGGTTGGGTGCGGCGCAGCAAGCCCTGGGCCTGGTAGGGGGCGATTGGCGCCTGGCCGTTGAGATGGGCGGCCAGCTCGAGCAAATGCTCCACCGCGATGACCACCAGTCCGGAGGCCAGGCTGGCTTCCTCGGCGTTGGCTTTCGGCACCACTAAGGTGCGTCCGGCGGCGCGGGCCGCCAGTGCCGCGGGCAACACGCCCCGCACTGGACGCACCGCGCCGGACAAGGCCAGTTCACCCAGGCACTCGAGCTGTTCCAGGGCGCTGGTCGGCACCTGGCCGCTGGCGGCGAGAATGCCCAGGGCGATGGCCAGGTCGAAGCGCCCGCCGTCCTTGGGCAGGTCGGCCGGGGCCAGGTTGAGGGTGATGCGCCGCGGCGGAAAATCGAAGGCGGAGTTGAGGATGGCGCTGCGCACCCGATCCTTGCTTTCCTTGACCGCGGTCTCGGGCAGGCCGACCAGCGCCAGCGACGGCAAGCCGTTGGCCAGGTGTGCCTCGACGGTGACAGCGGGCGCTTCGACGCCGACTT
>Ga0209343_10009830_pt1 | contig 10974 bp, 8 predicted proteins | sample RifCSPlowO2_02_FD_184026 | JGI IMG/M metagenome (GOLD analysis project Ga0209343, IMG submission 184026) | Groundwater microbial communities from Rifle, Colorado - Rifle CSP2_plank lowO2_0.2 (SPAdes) (version 2) | ecosystem: Environmental > Aquatic > Deep subsurface > Groundwater | place: Rifle...
CTGAGCCTGAAGGAACCCCTGGTCATTCGGCCAAGCTGCCAGGAAACGCCAGCCAAGCCGCTGGTTATGCCGAAGCGGTCGCTGTCTGCCGGGCGAAAAGACTCACTCAATTTTCTGCGCCCGCTGTTGCACTGCTCGCGACAGGAGATTCTCGACTATGCCGTAGCGCATCAGTTGCACTGGATAGAGGACGAAAGCAACGCCGACGACAGCTATCCGCGCAACTTCTTGCGGCATCGCGTAATGCCGTTGCTGGGCGAAAAATTTCCGGCTTGTCGCGACACCCTGGCGCGCAGCGCGCAACATTTCGCCGAGGCAAGCGAGCTGCTCGATGATTTGGCGCGTCTGGATGCACCCGATTTGTTCCACACAGGTGCCAAGGGAGAGGGCGGGGAGAGGGTGGAATGTTACAACCTGGAAGTATCGCGCCTGCAATCTCTTTCCCAACCCCGCGCAAAAAACCTGCTGCGCTATTTTCTGCACGGCATCGGGGTACCGATGCCGCAAGCCGTACAACTGGACGACATGCTGCAACAATTATGCAACGCGCGGCAAGATGCGGCGGTATGTATCGGATATGGCGGCGGCGACTGGCAGGTGCGCCGCTATCTGGGCAGGGTGCATGTGCTGCGCGCGCCGGGTGATTTTGACCGGAACCTTGTCTTGCCGTGGCGCGGAGAGAACTATCTGGACTGGCCGGCCTTGCATATGCGGCTGCGTTTCGATTCCACACAAGCATCCGGCATCAGCCTGGAAAAATTGCAGCGCGCGCCGGTAACGCTACGCCTGCGGCACGGCGGCGAAACCCTGCGTCCTTCCCCGAAGGCCGCGACGCGCACCCTGAAGAATCTGCTGCAGGAACACCATATCCCGCCCTGGCAACGCGACCGTCTGCCGCTGCTGTATTGCGGCGAAGAGCTGGTATGCGTGCCGGGTGTGGCGATTGCGGCGGAGTATCAGGCGGCTGCGAAAGAGGCGGGGGTGAAATTGAAGATTAAGATGTAGGGGCGTGATTTATTGCGCCCTTGCAGGATTATTTTTAAACGACAAGATCGACTTGCTGCAACGTTCCCGCGCTGCCGTCTTCGCGCAAATAGATGCCGCTGCTGCGCACTTGTCCCTGCAAATCGTTTGCGGAATTTTTCAGGTCGAACGGGGTTGTAATATTACCGAGGTAGAGCGCGCCGATATTGAGTTTTGCCAAGGTGCTCAATGTGTTTTCACCGGCTGAGTCCTTGCTCCATACCTGTAGTTTCGAATAGATGGCGTCGTTCTCGTCTATCCAGCTATTTTGGTTGATGTCGTATGAGGCCAAATCTGCAAAGCCATTGCCGCTTTGGGTGCCAAATAATTCGGAGCCGTTGTCTATGATGCCGTTGCCATTCTTGTCCAACGCCAGAAACCCGCTTCCGGCCCCGACAAAGGAGATTTTTTCGGCATGGCCGTCGCTGTCGAGATCGAAGCTGAATTTTGTATCAGTAAGCTGTGCAGCAGTGCCGCTGAAGTTAATCACCAGCGGATCTTTTCTCACTCCGTCGCCTTCGCGTATGGACAGGTTGTTTTCCTGAAAAAATTCCCGCTTCATGTCCAGAGACAGGTTGAACTGAATTTCCTTGCCGTCGGATGTTTTGATGACACCTTGAGCGGTGAATGCGGTTTGCTCAGATTCGTGAAGCGACTCGTGCCTGTCATATTCGATACCCCAGCCATGGTGCCGGGCTGGTGTTGCGCTCTGATTCGATCGCGTAGCTTCGGCTGCTTGCTGTGCCTGTGCTTGAGCCACATCGCCAACCTTCATGTCATTCGGGTTGAATAGCTTTATTTTTCGGCCGGTCAGAGCCTCGATCAAGCTGATGAGGAGCTGTATTTTAGGATCGTTGGATGCTTGATCCGAAGCGTTTTGTATTTCAGCGGTAGTATCGGTGGAAGATTGGGGGTCGGAGGCTGCCTGTCTGCCGGCGGCCGATATGGTTGCTACGGTTAATTGCATTTGGGTAGAGTCTGTGTTGCTACGGAAATTATTTTCAGAAGCGCGGCTCTCGAAGTTGGGGCGTTGTTGCCCAACCCAGACGCGCAAAGACTCCTCGACCGTCACTTTTCTCGAACTTGCGTGCTGGCTGGTTAAGCCGATATTTGAGCTTTCGATTTTCAAGATGTTTATCTCCAACCCTGGCAGTTATTTATCGGCATGAGGTTGGCATTCTTTAATGTCTGAGTGCAGCAGGCGGCGGGGTATGAAACCCAATGAAATAGGCTCTAAGGGGGGCGTTGATCAGTATTTCTCTAGGCCGAAATATATAGATATTTCGGCATATTGTTTTATTCCAACGGCCCGAGTAGCGTGGCAAGCTGCAAAATGCGGTATCCGGCAACACAACTGTAGCGCTACCACAAGGGGCAACAGATGCGGGTCAAGCGTTGGAAAAAGCAACTCACGGATGTCGACCCGCTCGACTTTTCCCCCGGCCTGCTGCGCATCCAAGCTCAGCCGCCCACCCCCTTCGCGCGCGCCCTGCTGTACGGCCTGCTCACCTTGTTGGGGCTGCTATTCATCTGGGCCATCTTCGGCAAACTCGACGTCGTCGCCAGCGCCGAAGGCAAACTCCTCCCGCAAAGCTACCTCAAAATCGTCCAGCCCTCCGAACAGGGGGTCATCCGCGACATCCTCGTGGAAGAAGGCCAGCACATCAAAGCCGGGCAAGTACTGATGCGCATGGATACCACCCTCACCGAGGCCGACGGCAAAACACTGGAAAGCGACACCCGGGGTAAACGTATCACCCTGCGTCGCATCGACGCCGAGCTCGCCGGGCACTCTTTTGCCAAACAACCTGGCGACCCCGATGAACTCTACACCCAGACCCTCGCCCAATACCGAGCCAACCGCGTCGCCTACGAGACCGCCCTGTCTCAAGAACGCAGTCTGTACGACAAGGCGCAAAGCGACCTGTCCGCCGCCGAAGAAATCCGCACCAAACTGCTCAAGACCCTGCCGCACTACCGCCAGCAGGACGAAGCCTACGAAAAGCTCGCCAAGGACGGCTTCGTCAGCAAGATCATGGCCACCGACAAAGCCCGCGAACACATCGAAAAAGAGCAAGACTTCAAATCGCAGGAATACCTGATCCGGAGCGCGCAAGCCAGCCTGGCCCAATCGTCCCGCAGGCTCGCACAGATCACCGCCGACTACCGCCGCCAGCTCCAGACAGAACGCGCCGACATCGAAGACAAACTCGACAAGTCACAAGGCGAACTGGCCAAACAGCAATACCGCCGCAACCTGCACGAACTCAAAGCCCCGCAAGAATGCGGAGGAGCGACCGCGGAGCAGCCGGGCACCAGCCCCACCCTTGGCGGGTGCATCGTCAAAGACCTCGCCACCCACACCATAGGCACCGTCATCAGCCCCGGCACCATTCTGATGACCCTCGTGCCCAGCAATGAGATACTCCGCGCCGAAGTCTGGGTAGGCAACCAGGATGTCGGCTTCATCCACACCGGCGAACCGGTCAAGATCAAACTCGCCGCCTACCAGTTCCAGAAATACGGCATGGTCGAAGGCCGGGTTGCCCACCTTTCCGCCGATGCCAGCGACACCCCGCCGAATCAGCAGCAACCCGGCAAAACCGGCAACAGCCTCCCGTTCGCCTACCGCGCCCTGATCGACCTCAAGGCGCAACACCTCATCGCCGACGGCGTACGCCACAGTCTCACGCCGGGCATGCAAGTCACCGCCGAAATCCACCTCGGCACCCGCACCATCATCGAATACCTGCTCTCGCCGGTGCTGGGCGCGTTTCAGGAAGCGGCGAGGGAGCGGTGAGCGTGATGAATCTGATAATTTTAATTTTAGATAAAAGTGCTGCCAATTGGCTACCACCAGCCGTTCGTCCTGAGCTTGTCGAAGGGTTTGTTTTCACTATGCCTGTGGTTCGACAGGCTCACCACGAACGGAATAGATTATTGGTGTTTGGAATTACAGGAGCGCGCAGCGGAAGAGCCGCTACGCGGCAACGGGACACCCACCGGCACATTCCTTCGCGCCTTGGTGGAGATACATCAGCCACGCCATCAGGCAGAGTGCATTTCCTTGCGGATGGTTTCACGCACCACGTCAGCCAGAGACAAACCCAGCGCGTACTGTTTCAACGCCTCGTTCATCATGGTCTGATAACTGCCGCCACAGGTCTCGGCACGTGCCTTGAACATAGCCAGCACAGAATTATCCACACGCATGGTAATGCGTGTCTTACCCGCCATTTCGGCTTGCAGCTTGGCCAGATGGGGCACGTCCTTGGCGCGTTTTGCGTCCGTAAAATCATATTCCTTGCGCATAATTTTTCTCCTCTTTTTTCGTGGCATTGCGGCGGTTATGGCAATGTCATCCCGGCTGGAGCGGGCTCAGTTACTCCATTTTTCCCAGCACACCCTGGGCGAAATAATAGGCAAATTGTCCACCATCTCAAGCGCCAGCAGCTCGGCATCGCCCGTGACAAAGCAATCCACATCAGCCTGCAATGCGCACGCAATAATCCACGGATCATCCGCGTCACGAATAGGCAAAGCGGGCGCAACGGCCTGCGCGGGAATCACACGCAACAAACGCAACTCGGCCTCAACTTTGATCAGCAACTCACTGTTAGCGCGAAACTTGCGTTGCAGAATATCCAGCACTTCAACGATCACGGGTTCGCCGATAACGATTTCATGCCCGGTCAACAGCCGCTCATACAAATCGGCGCACAACCCGCGTGTGGCCAACGCGCTGACCACAACGTTGGTATCCAGAAACACCTTCACGAAACGACCTTAAACACATCCTCGTCAGTTAAAAAACCATTTTGTTCGGCGAACGGCATCACCTCGCCACGTACCGACCGGAACCGCCCCAATGCCAATTGGCGGCGCAACGCCTCGCGCACAATATCGCCCTTGGGCCGATGTGCGGCCAATGCAGCCTGCGTGAGTTCACGCTCCAGCTCATCGTCGATACGAATACTTAAAGTAGCGCTCATGACAACCCCCAAATCAAGTGTGCTTCATTGTAACACAGCGGGCTTTTCTTGCACATACAATCAAGCGGCGAACGATGCAGCGCACCTACCTTATCAAACGGAAGAGAAGAGCCTCCCATGCTGACTTTGCTGGCATTTCTTGAACTCCTGCACTCGCGCACCCGGGGCATTATGCATTGGATGTGCATGCGGCATCGTTTGTATTACCGCAGCAAGACTGTATCGTCAGCCAGCAAACATAACCACCGCCATTCCCCGCAAAAACCGGAATGGCTCAAAGCCGAAATTATCCGCCTCAAAGCGCTCATGCCACAGGCCGGATGCCGCAGCATCGCCGACATCTGCAACCGCCGTTTCGCCGCCTCCCGCAAAGTCACCGTCGGCAAAACCTACGTCCACCAAATACTGCAACAGCACGACTACGAAATCAAAATTCTGCGCCGCAACCTCAAGCACGCAAAACCCAAAGCTATACCGCGCAACCTCATCTGGGGAATAGACCTCACCGGCAAAACTGACACCAACAAAAACCTTCATGCACTATTCGGCATCATCGACCACGGAAGCCGCACCTTATTGCACCTGCAAGCGCTGCGCGATAAAACTTCGCGCACCCTGATTGACTGCCTGTGTGATGCCATTCGCATCTACGGCAAACCCAAAGTCATTCGCACCGATAACGAAGCGATCTTCACTTCACGCATATTCCGTTGCGGACTAAAACTGCTCGGCATCCGCCACCAACTAACCGATCCCGGCTGCCCCTGGCAGAACGGCAGAATCGAACGCCTGTTCGGCACCCTCAAACAAAAACTCGACCAACGCATTTACTTCCCTCTCCCCTCGGCGGGAGAGGGATTGAGGGAGAGGGGAGGGGTAAGGGAGCAACTCAATCGTGACCTCAATGTATTCCGCTACTGGTACAACCACATCAGACCACACCAGAACCTCGATGGAAAAACTCCGGCAGAGGCATGGTGCGGCGATAACCCATTCGCAAAGCCACCCAAGCAAGAGCACTGGTTCGAGGCGTGGGATGGACTGCTGATGGGATATGAATTGAAGCGTTAACAGAACCGTTCGCCCTGATGTATAGAAGGGCGAGCACTTGTAGGCGAAGGCACTGGAAGTGTCCGCGATGTAACGCCAGCGAGGCAGAAAACGAGCGGAAAATGATAAGAAACGAGGAACACAGGCAAGGCAAACGGGTAAGTAAAGCGAAAGATAGCGGCAATAACTGAATAGGGGGCGCAAAAAAATGAAGAAATCAGCACAAAAAATAGTACGGCGGACGCGCGGACGGGGCACCGACGGCACGGTGCTCACCAGCAACGAACTGCTGGCGCGCGGCTTCGACCTCGACGGCACAAATCTTGACAGGTTACGATGGCGCATACGTTCGGAAAATATCAGCAAAAGAACAGCGGCGAACGATGAGGTAGTCAACGCATGGAGGGTTGCAGCATGAGAACCCTTCACGGAATGTTGAAGCAAATTACGAAACTTGGATTGCTGTTGATGATGGGGATGAGCATGAATGCAGGAGCGGGGTTGTTCGGGTTTGGTGGGGATAGCTGGAAAGAGGAAGTGCTGTTGCACGGTGGCGGCAAAATTATCGCAAAACGCTCGTTGAGTTATGGCGGGCGGCGCGAGATCGGGCAAGGTGCGCCGATCAAGGAGCAGAGCATTTCATTCACGCTGCCGGGATCGAACAAGACCATCAAATGGACGAGCGAATACAGCGAGGATGTCGGGCGTGCCAATTTCAACCTGCTTGCGCTGCATGTACTCAACGGCACACCCTACATCGTCGCAGAGCCTAACCTGTGCTTATCCTACAACAAATGGGGACGACCGAATCCGCCTTACATCTTCTTCAAATACGACGACAAGGAATGGAAACGCATCTCCTTGTCTGCGCTCCCCGTTGAGTTCAGGACACTGAATGTCGCCATTTATCTTGGGCATCAGGACGTTGAGGCAATGGTCAAAGAAGGTTTGGTTCCGGCGGAAACGATCAAGAGGCGGAATAGCGAACTGACCCAATACCCTCAATTCAAAACCATCCTGCGCGATCCGTATCCGGGGGCGGCTGGGGGGTGTGATGAAATGGTGTACTACAAAGGCGCGTGGGTTGGGCCGGGTGATTCAATTGGCAAGCGAATGATGGACAGCAAATCAAAATAACTTTCGCAATCTACCGTACTCATTTTTTCAGGGAGAAATAACATGACTACAGCAATCGAATACGCATTGATGGCGGGCGCTTCCTATATTTCCACACGCCCTGACCCAAACAAATTTCCTATCCCACAAGGTTGGGTAAAGGTTGTTAATCCCGATTCATATGTCAGAGACCCAGGCTCAGGCTTCGAGGCCATCTCCTTCACCAACGGCACCAACATCGTCATCTCCTACGCCGGCACCTATCCCAAGAATCCGAACGGTGATTTGTTCCCAATCCCTCCCGTTGATATTGCCGCCGATATAGGCCTTGCGTTTGGCTACGGTTCAGCCCAGCTTACGCAAGCCGTGGATTACTACCTGCAAGTCAAGGCCGCCAACCCCGGCGCTGCCATTACGCTTACCGGGCACAGCTTGGGCGGTGGCCTTGCTTCATTGGTCGGTGTGTTCTTCGGCGTACCGACTACCACTTTTGATCAGGCGCCGTTCGCCAATTCCGCGCAAGACCCTTCGATCACCGCTTCGCTCAATCCGCTCAACTTTCTTTTTGGGGCACCGGACATTGCGGCGGACATGAAGCAATATCTTCAAGGCAAGGCATTTTTCGCGGGAACACCAGAAGCCGCTGCACGCGACAGCATGGTGCAGCAGTTGGACAGCTTCCTGGCACAGCGGGCTAACGGTGGCATCACCAACTCCAACCTCGTCAGGAACATCCGCGTGGACGGCGAGTTTCTTTCTTCTTTGCCCATTGGCATCTATGGCACCATCGGCAATACAGCACCGGCAGATGTCATCACTCATGGCACGTATAACGACCCTTCCATGGATTTGCACGCCCAATCGCTGCTGACGGCCTTCCTGCAAAGCGATGCGACTGCGGCTACCGATGCCGCCGGACAAAAACACAACCTCAACGAAGTCAGCAAGAAACTTACCGGTCTGTTGGGAATGATCTTTGACGACAAGATGTACTCATTCGATACAGACAAGGCTCAAGAAAATTTCCTCGAACGCCTCGTACGCCACGAAGCAGGCAACGCACCTTTGCCAAATGGCGGCACTGTAGCTGCCGACGCCATGGTCACCCGCTTCACCGCCGACCTGTGGAAACTCGCCCAGGACGGCGGGTTGACGATGAACGAGGGCATTTGGTCTGCCTACAGTAACTATAACAACATCAGCAAGGCGCTCACCGCCTTCGCCATGCAAATGTACTACGAGGACACCGCCAACGCCACAAATACGAACAAACAGCTCTTCACCGACCTTGCCACAGCGGGCACCGGAAGCAACGGCATCCAGTTCGACATGCACGATGTATCCAAAGATGTCGCAACCGCGATGGATGCAAACGCACAAGTCGATCTCACCAAAGCCAAGGGCTACCAATACTTCCAAGCCTACCTCGACACCACGAGTTTGCTCTCGCCCGCCGAACGCACCCTGATCAAATCCATCCTCCCGCAACTGCGCGACTGGTACGTCCAGGCCGGGGCATCCGGCATGAACGCCACCGACACCCTCAACCGTGGCGCATTCATGCTCGGCGGCGCCGGGGCGGACACCCTCACCGGAGGCACAGCCGCAGACCTTTTGGTAGGCAATGCCGGAACCGACACCCTCCAAGGCGGAGGCGGCAACGACACATTATTGGGCGGCTCTGGCAACGACACCTACAAATACAACACGGGCGACGGCCTCGACACCCTCCTTGATTCCGACGGACAGGGCGGCATCGTAATGGATGGCGCTACTCTCACCGGAGGCGACCAATACGGCGATGCCCGCGTCCACAAAGACGCCAACGGCCACCTCTACGTGGATGTCGGATCAAACCGTCTGGTGATTGACGGCAACATCGTGATCGAAGACCAGCAAGCGGGAGAACTGGGCCTCAACATGACCGGCGCGGTAGCCGACGTTAACCCCAGCACCACCCACGACATCACCGGCGACCCGATTACTTATTGGGCGACGCTGAATAGCTCAACGGGACCTGGCAGCGGCTGGAAGATTTTTAAAACTTACCCTCAGGCCAGCGATGGTAGCTACCGTGTCGATTATTACCTCGTTGATGCCGACGGCAACCCCACCGAACCGGGAGGCGCCGCCTTGGCCGACACCCTGTACAACACCGCACAAAACGACCACATCATCGGTGGCGCGGGCGACGACACCGTCAGGGCCGGCGCACTGGAAGGCGGAGCCGACCTGATCGAAGGCGGCGCGGGGCGCGACTACCTTGAGGCCGGATCGGGCAATGACGTGGTCATGGGCGGCACGGAAGCGGATGTGCTGAAAGGCGGTTCTGGCAATGACCGCCTGTATGCGGATACCCAGATCGACGTGGCTACTGCCATCGCCCTGGGCAATGCGCAAACAGGCAGCGGACTGCAAGGAGACTACCTGTCCGGGGGCAGCGGCGACGACACCCTCATCGGCGGTAACGGCAACGACGTGCTGGCGGGGGGCGGCGGCAAAGATTTGCTGATCGGCGGCGCGGGCAACGACATGCTGCTGGGCGACAGCGACCTCAACCCAGTCAATATCAACTGGTCGGTTTCCGGCTTGGTCATCAACGGCACGGTCGGCAACCAAAACCCGGCAGACGGATCGGATGATGTCATCTATGGCGGGGCAGGCAACGACACCATACGCGGCAGAAAGGGCAACGATGTCATTTTTGGGGAAGGGGACAATGATGACATCACGGGCGGGGCGGGCAATGACGTTATTCTGGGTGGCGCGGGCAATGACATCCTCAGCGGCGACTACGACAGCCTGTCGCTGGGCAATGGCGATGACTACCTCGACGGCGGCGCGGGGGATGACGGAATATGGGGCGACGAAGGTAACGACATCCTCATCGGCGGCAAAGACAACGACCGTCTCGAAGGCGGCAGCGGCCAGGACACCTATATCTACAACCTGGGCGACGGCATAGACAATATCTACGACAACCTGGGCGAGCGCAACATCCTGCGCTTCGGGGCTGGTGTGGACAGCCGTAACATCAAACTGCACCTGGGCTCGCTGATGCTGGACCTGGGCAATGGCGATGCCATCCATATCCAGAACTTCAACAACAACGATGTGTTCAACAGCTCCAGCATCAGCGGCTTCGAGTTTGCCGACGGCAGCACGCTCACCACCACCGAACTACTCGCACGCGGCTTCGACCTCGACGGCACGGCGGGCGACGACACCCTCATCGGCACCAACACCACCGACCGGATCAACGGCTATGGCGGCAATGACTTCCTGATGGGCTTGGACGGCAATGACACGCTGGACGGCGGTGCCGGAAATGATTACCTGATGGGCGGTTCCGGGAGTGATACCTACCTGTTTGAACTGGGTGGCGGGCAGGACAAGATAGAGGACTACACTACCTACAACCTCCCCACCACACCCCCGTTCAATAACGACACCGACACCATCCGCTTCGGCGCGGGCATCGCCCCTGCCGACATCCTGTTTTCACGCAGTGGCAATAACCTGGTGCTGGGCATCAATCCCACTTCGACAGGCTCAGGACAGGTGCGCGACCAAATACACATCAAGAACAGCGACGCGAACGGCACACTCACCGACTTCGACCGGAACGACGTGTTCAACAGCTCCTCTATCGGCAGCTTCGAATTCGCCGACGGCACGGTGCTCACCAGCAACGAACTGCTGGCGCGCGGCTTCGACCTCGACGGCACAAATCTTGACAGGTTACGATGGCGCATACGTTCGGAAAATATCAGCAAAAGAACAGCGGCGAACG
>Ga0209343_10009831_pt1 | contig 10973 bp, 14 predicted proteins | sample RifCSPlowO2_02_FD_184026 | JGI IMG/M metagenome (GOLD analysis project Ga0209343, IMG submission 184026) | Groundwater microbial communities from Rifle, Colorado - Rifle CSP2_plank lowO2_0.2 (SPAdes) (version 2) | ecosystem: Environmental > Aquatic > Deep subsurface > Groundwater | place...
TTCGTAAACGTTATATAATATATGCTTTTCTTTTTCGGCTAACGCCTTACACTTTTCTATAATGAACAAATTTTATTTTTATTTATTTTAAGAGGGGGGGGTAAGGTGTTTTTTTATTTGCTAATAATTTTAACTTGACCTATTATAGTTATGGGTATATACTCATAATAGGTAACAAAATAAAGGTCGAGTTACCGCAAATAAAAAAATAATTATTACAAATTTATGCCAAAATTAGATGGAACAGGCCCAATGGGCCAAGGTGCGGGAACTGGCCGAGGAATGGGTCCTTGTGGCGCTGGTTCAGGAATGAGACGAGGTTGCTGTGGCGGTTATGGTTTCGGTCGCAGGAGATTTATTTCTCCTAAAAACGAGCTGCCCGCTTTAGAGAACGAGGAGAAAATGCTTGAGGAAGAATTAGCAGCAATCAAAGAAGAAAAATCAGCTCTACAAGCCCAGCAAAAATAAAAGAAGGCACGGGAGTCGGTCCTCCGCCAAAAGCGGAGGGCCGGTTGGCCTTCTCTTAATCAAGAATTTATCATAAAACATAGAAAGTATCAAATATATGCCAAGACCAAGACTTTGCAGAAAAATTGAATTTAATCCGAATATAACTTATTTCAAACCTCAAGGCGTGCCGATGAGGGAACTTGAAATTGTAGAGCTTACAGCCGAAGAGATAGAAGCGTATCGCTTACGCCATATTAACGATATGGAACAGCAAGAAGCGGCAGACAAAATGCACACTTCTCAAAGCACATATCAAAGAATACTTTATTCGGCATATAAAAAAATCGCTGACGCTTTAATAAATGGTAAAGCGATTAAAATTATAAAATAAAACATGAGAACCAAAATATTATTTTTAATCTCTTCTCTTTTTCTTCTTTTGCCAACTGCATTATTCGCCCAAAATAATCAGGAACAAAACGAGGAAATTTTTAAAGCCCGAGTTGTTGAAATTGTTGAACAAAAGAATGTCACTCGTGATGACGGCTCTGTTTCGATTCAGCAAAAATTAAAACTCAAAGGACTTGAAGGAAAGTGGGAAGATAAAGAAATAATTTTTGACGGAACGGAATTTGATGTTTTATCTGCCAGCGAATATAAAATCGACGATAAAGTATTGGTAAATTACAGCGTCGGACCAGAGGGTGAAGAAAATTTTTATGTGATTGGTTTTTCACGCACCAGCCCTATTTATTGGTTGGCTTTTTTGTTTGCTTTAATTGTAATAGCCATTGGCAGGCTGAAAGGGTTTCGGGCGCTTATTGTCTTACTACTAACGTTTTTAATCATTTTGAAATTTATCATTCCAAAGATATTAACCGGGAGCGACCCCCTTTTAATTACTATAATTGGTTCACTTTTTATTTTAATATTGTCCGTCTACATTACAGAAGGACTTAAACGTACATCAACAATTGCTATTTTTTCTATCTTAATATCTTTAATAATTACTGGTTTGCTATCCGTCTGGTTTTCAGCAATAACAAAATTAACGGGTTTTGCGAGCGAGGAGGCAATGTACTTGATTGGTTTATCGGGCGGTAATATTAATATCAAGGGTCTTTTGCTTGCGGGAATTATTATTGGCGCTTTGGGTGTTTTAGATGATGTAATAATTTCACAAGTGGCGTTAGTCAAAGAATTAAAAATTTCAAATCCAGAGCTAACAAAAAGCCAAATTTACAACCAAGCCATGCGAGTTGGAATTTCTCATTTAAGCTCAATGGTTAATACCTTATTTTTGGCTTACGCTGGCGCCTCTTTACCACTGCTTATCTTGTTTAGTGTTAAACAGCCACCTTTTTTAACTTTTAACCAAGTCATTGATAATGAAATGATGGCCACGGAAATTGTTAGAACTTTTACTGGTAGTATTGGATTAGTTTTAGCTGTCCCAATAGCGACATTTTTAGCTGTCCAATTTATAAAAAAGGTTAAAAATTAATTTACGTTAAATTCCAACAAGGAGTCTTGGCTTCGGGGCATTCACCCCCAGCCCCTCTGCCCAAAATCCAAAACAAAAATCAAATTTTCTTAACAATAGAACAAAGTTTAGCCCAATAAAAATCGAGATAAAAAATTTACATCGCACAACACCGAATATGAGGAAAAAATAAAATTCACTTTTATATATTCCGGACTTAAATTTCATTTTTTACCCAAATTTTTGCCCTTTTCTTCTATTGATATATAATAAGGAAGCGGACAAAAACTTCTCATATTCGGATACATTATATGAAATATGCTTTTCTTTTTACGGCTAACGCCTTACACTTTTCTATAATGAACAAATTTTATTTTTAATTATTTTAAGAGGGGGGTATAATGTGTTTTCTCCCTGCCTACCGCCTGCCTGCCGCCTGCCTGCCGGTAGGCAGGGTAGGCAGGGCAGGCAGGCGCTCCGCTCCGAAAACGATTTATTTATAAACTTAAATCATTAACTACCACTATGCAAAATACAAAAAATATTATTCGGCCATTGCTCTTAACGGTAGGAATATTACTGATTCCATTCTTTGGGGATATGTTTGTTGATGGATGGAATTGGCCATGGACTGCTTTCGCTTTTTTCGGTGTAGTCTTGTTTAGCGCAGGTCTCGCATATGAACTTGCGGGAAAGTATGCCAAGACAGGAGTAATTAGTGGTTTTGTCTTCGGCGAAATAGTTGCTGGTGGCGTAATAGCAACATTGCGATATCTGAACCCAAATGATGATGTGGCAGGAGTTGTTATCATTACCTTCCTAATTTCTGGATTATTTTTTGCGTTTGTAGGATATTTAATTCAGAAATATTTTGAAAAGAAGAGGAATCATTTATAAACCTTCATTCTTAATCACAGCCTATGCAAAAATTTACAAAAAGATTTATAGTGTGGGCTATCGTTGTACTGTTTATACTATTGATACCCTTGGCAATGCAGTTCACAAATGAGGTTCAGTGGAATGAGGCCATTGCCTATGGCGTAATACTTTTAGCTATTGGCGGAATCTATGAATTATGGCAATGGTTAAAGAAGCGGAATATTACATATCGATCCGCTTTTATCGTTGGGTTCATGGCAGCGTTTTTTATAGGTTGGGTCAATGGAGCTGTTGGTATAATTGGAAGTGAAGATAACCCTGCCAACCTACTTTATGGAGCAGTATTTATTGTTGGACTTATTGGTTCAATTATTTCGCGTTTTAAGCCACTCGGAATGGCACGAACTCTCTTCGTTGCGGCGCTCGTCCAATTACTAATTCCTGTATTTGCACTCTTCATTTGGCCTGCCCAGACCTCTTGGGGCGAGGCGGGTGTAATTGGTGTATTCGTTTTTAATTCCATATTCGCCATATTGTTTATTGTTTCGGCAATGCTTTTTCGATGTGCAGATAAAATTGAAAACCGATAGTCCAAAAAAATACATTAGAATTAGGAGTTTTGAAAAATTAAATTCACCCCTAACCCCTCTTTCATTTTTCAAAACGGAAAAATCAAATTTATACGAATTGAGGAAAGCCTATCATAATGTGTAAGAACGAAAAATATTTTTTGACTCACCCCGCTCCGCTTCGTGCCACGCTGCGCTCTCACTCCACTTCGTTCCGTTCGGGTCACTTAACAAGGGATATACGGTTCGGCCCTCGGCTCGGGCTTCACCCAAATGCTCGCTATCGCTCGCACTTCAGATATGCCGGTACGTTAGGTAAAATAATAAAAACACCATAAATAAAATGGCCTACGCAAAAACTCAGATATTTTATATTCATGGAGGAAACACATTTAAAAACAAATGTGAATATTTGCATTTTTTAAAGACGCGCGATCCGTCTATTGAAAAGAAAATCGCATGGAACGACAAGTATCTTGACGACAAATTGGGTAAACAATTTTATATCATCAGGCCACGCATGCCTCGACAAGACGGTGCGACATTTTCCGAATGGGCAATACATTTTGAACGGTTTTTCCCGAAGCTCAAAAATAACTTGATTCTCATCGGCCAATCTCTTGGCGGCATATTTTTGGCCAAATATTTGTCTGAACATAAATTTCCCAAAAAGATACTTGCAGTTTATCTTGTATGTCCGCCATTTGATGATACATTACCAACAGATACATTGGCTGGGGGCTTTAAACTAAAATCAAACTTGTCGCTTCTTGAAAAAAATTGCAAGAAACTAACATTGATGTTTTCCAAAAATGACATGGTGGTGCCAGTATCTCAAGCCAAAAAATATGCCGCCAAGTTAAAAAATGCAAATATTCTCGTCTATAAACACATCAACGGACATTTTCAAATATCTGAGTTTCCAGAAATTGTAAAAATGATTAAATCTGATGTTAGGAATTGGTAGGTGTTTTTATTACATCGCACAACACCGAGTATGCGGCTCAAAAGTTTTGCGTTATAAGATTTCTATATTAAGGAGTGCAAAACTTTTTCGACCCAAATTAGCTTTTCTCTGTTTGGTGGTAAATCAAGTATAAGTACAATTTTTTAAAATTTACCCCGCTCTCTTTTTCCTTGATATTTTCGCCAAAAATAGCTACAATAAATCTCATGGCTGAAATTATCAACGGCAAAAAAATCGCCCAGCGCGTTTTGGCTGGCCTTAAAAAACAGACTATCAGGCTTAAAAAAAATCAAAAGCCCAGTTTGGCCGTGATTTTAATCGGCCATGATCCGGCCTCGCGCCTTTATGTCTCGCTTAAAGAAAAGCGCGCCAAAGAAGTCGGCATTGCTTTCAAAAAATTTTTTCTCCCCGCTACCGCGAGCCAAGCCGTCATCATCAAACTGATTAAAAAGCTCAACGCCAATCCAGAAATAACCGCTATTCTGGTCCAGCTTCCCTTGCCTGGCAGGCAAAATGTTGAAAAAATTATCTCCGCTATCTCGCCGGCTAAAGACGCCGATGGTATTCATCCCAACAATTTAAAAATTCTAAAAGCACACGCGCAACCCCCCATCTTACCAGCTACCACCGGCGCCGTTATCGCCATCTTAACGGCACTGAAAATCAAACCCCATGATAAATCCGTGGCCATCATTGGCAAAAGTAAAATCGCCGGTCTGCCCACTTATTATTATTTAAAAAATAAATGCCGGGCAATTTCTATTTACGACCGTTCAACCAAAAACCTGGCCGGCAAAACTAAAAAAGCCGACCTGGTAATCGTCGCCATCGGCCAACCGAAATTTGTCACCGCCAAATATTTAAAACCGGGCGCCGTCGTCATTGACATTGGCATTAGCAAAGTCAAAAAGAAAACCGTCGGCGATGTTGATTTTGATCAAGCAAAAAACATCTGTTCGGCCATCACGCCCGTGCCCGGCGGCGTCGGCCCGGTAACCGTCGCGATTTTACTCCAAAATACTCTCAAGCTTTATCGTGATCAACTTTAATCTTTGCCTTTTGCCTTTTAACTTTGCCTTTTGCCTTTTAACTTTGCCTTTTGCCTTTTAACTTTTTCCTTTATGCACTCCCCTCAAACTCAAATCAATAAAGAATTTTGGCAAAGACTTTGGCTGGTGCTCAAAGCCTTTCGCAAGAAGATAATCCTGCTCTTTTTTATGATCAGTATTTTTGAGATGTTAACGCTCATCAGTCCCTACCTTTTAAAGCTCATTATTGACGCCCTCACTAAGCTTGGCCAGATCGATATCCTGAAAATAATCGGCTTAGTTTGTCTCATGCTCGCCACTGATGTTCTTGTCAGTTCCGTTCACTATTTTAAAGACAGAAAAATCTTTGATTTTCTTATTGGGCTTGAATATCAACTGCCCATTACTTTGCAGAAAAAATTAGTTTCCCTTTCCCTTGGCTACCATGAAAAAGAAAACACCGGCAATAAAATCATCAAGGTCCAACGCGGCGTGGACAAATTATCCGAGTTGATGGTCAACGGCTGCTGGGAATTTGCCCCAACCGTCACCCAAATTATCTTTACCTTCGCCTCCATGCTCTATTTCAACCTGTATGTCTCCTTAATCTTCGTCGTTTTTATTCCCATCTTCATTTTCATCACTTTTAGAATGAATCGCATCACCAATCCCTGGCGCAGCCAAAGGCATGAAGAATATGAAAATGCCTCCGGTATTTTGGGTCAGTCTATTATCAATATCTACACGGTACAATCGTTTGCCCAGGAAAAAAAAGAAACCCAAAAATACCAGGGCATCCGCGATCGTATTGCCGCCTTGGAAGGCCGCGAATGGCGCGTTGTCCTTGATTACAATCTCTTGCGCAACATCATCATTGACATCGGCCGCGTCACCGTTATTCTCTATAGCGCCTATCTCGCCTGGCAAGGCATAATTACCATCGGCAGTCTGGTTTTTTTTATCACGCTGTCGGAAACCGCCTATCACGCCCTGTTTCGTCTTTCCCGCACCTATGACCGCCTGATAGAGAGCTCAACCGGCGTACAGCGCATCACTAATCTCCTCCAAGAAAAATCAACCATCGTCAATGATCCAGTCATTTCCCCGCGCCAAAAAATCTACGGCCAAATAGAATTTAAAAATGTTTCTTTTTCTTACCGCCAAGACAGTAAATTTAAAGCCTTAAAAAACATCAATCTCTTCATCAACCCGGGCGAAACAGTCGCGCTAGTCGGTCCATCCGGCGGCGGCAAATCAACCATTATTAAACTGATCTACCGCCACTATGAAGCCACCACTGGTGAAATCATAATTGACGGCCAAGACATTAAAAACTATGACTTGCCGTCATATCGTTCACGCCTCGCCATTGTGCCTCAAGATGTGGAAATTTTCAATGCTTCTCTTAAAGAAAATATCGCTTACGGCAACCCCAACGCCGCGGAAAGAGAAATCCGCGAAGCCGCCGCTATCGCCAATATTGATTTCGTCAAATTATTGGATAATGGTTATGATACACTCGTCGGCGAGCGTGGCATCCGTCTCTCTGGCGGACAAAAACAAAGAGTTGGTATTGCCAGAGCCGTGCTGGTCAAACCAAGTATTCTCATTTTCGACGAAGCCACCAGCAACCTGGACACCCACTCTGAAAGGCTGATTCAAAAATCTATTGAAAAAATCTCCCGACAACAAACTATGATTATCATCGCCCACCGCCTCTCCACGGTCATCGGCGCTGATAGAATTTTTGTCATTAACCAAGGCCAGGTGGCCGAGTCAGGCACGCATGAAGAACTGCTCAAAAACAAAGGCGGCATCTACTCCGAGCTCCTCCACCTTCAAGCTATCGGCGAGCTAAAATAAATACTGCCATTTCACGCCAAACTAAAATCGCTCCAATGTCCGTTGGAACGATTTTATAATTTTCCGAGTCAACGCCAGCGAACAGTTAGGGCGAAATAAATAAAGCCGCCTTATAAAAATTCAGATTAAAATTCAAGCAAAGCCAAACTGGGTTTTGCCGCCCAACTGTCTGAAGCCCCGCCTTGGTTCTGCGGGGCAAGTTTTGGGCGGCCAGTTTGGCGAAACGCAGAATTTTACTGGATTTTTATACAGCGGCGATTTTTACGCCACTTTTTCTAAAAAAGTGGCAGAAAAACATACACCACAACAATTAAATAACTGCGGACATTCCAGAGCCCAAACTGAGTACGGGTTAAAAACTACTGCCCTTTTCCAAATTTTTGATTCAATTTACCTACCTCGCCAAACATGAGTCGAGGCGAGCAAAATTGAACCAATAAATATAATTTTGCTTTTTGCTTTTTATTTCCCCATTATCCTCTTCGCCCAATTCCTCCAATCATCTCCTCCATCTTTCTCGCTCGCCTCATATTCCAGCCAAAAATCTTTCGGTTTCACCGCCCTGATCCCCCTGTATTCTCCCACTTCAATAAGATGCATATCATTGGAAATAATGTACTTGGCACCGGCCTCTTCCGCGCAGGCAAAAAACTTATTATCATCCCTGTCATACTTGACCACCTCAACCCGCTTGCGAACTTCAACCATCTCTACCGCGCCGGCAAAATTATTGGCCAAACTATAATGTTTTTGGTCGTTGACCAACCGGTCCAGAATCAGTTGATATTCCCGCCAGATTTTATGCGACGCCACGGCCAAAATGTCGCCCGTAATCACCGCGTCCACTATCCGCCGTGCGTAGCTGAAATTATCGACCCAGGCGTCCATTAAAATATTCGTATCAACCACGATCTTTATCATATTTATGATTAACTTATCTTGCCTAACTCGCTTACTGCTTACCTCGCTTGTCTTACTATATCATAAATGCTAATCTAAAATCAATCAAATCAAATCTTTTATCCCTCAATTTCTAGTTTCTTTATTTCTTAATTTCTTTTTTATGCAAATCGGCATCGTCGGCTTACCCAATGTCGGCAAGTCAACCCTTTTCAAAGCCCTGACTAAAAAACAGGTTGAGATCGCCAATTATCCTTTCTGCACCATTGATCCCAATGTCGGCGTGGTGGCCGTGCCGGACAATCGGCTGGACAAACTCGCCGCTCTTTATCATTCGGAAAAATTTGTGCCGGCCACCATTGAATTTGTGGATATCGCCGGTCTAGTCAAAAACGCCCACCAGGGCGAAGGTCTGGGTAACCAATTTCTTTCCCACATCCGCGAAGTTGACGCCATCGCCCATGTCATCAGAAATTTTCATGATGACAATGTTGTCCATGCGGGGGGACAGATCAATCCAGCGGAAGATCTCGCCACTATTGCCACCGAGCTCGCTATGGCCGATCTCGCCACTGTAGAAAACGCGCTCCACCGCCTGAAAGAAAAAACCAAAGCCGGTGATAAAGAAGCCATTAAAACCGAACGGGTTCTCGCCCAAATAAAAATTTTGCTTGATCAAGGACTCAAACCAGACGCTACCTCTCTCCCCGCTGACGACCTGAAATTAATCAAGGGCTTCAACCTGCTCACGCTCAAGCCAGAATTATATATTGAAAATATTGATGAAGACAGTATAAAAAAATTCGCACCGAGCATTCCGAACTCTATTCCCGTTTCCGCCAAACTTGAGGCCGAGCTCGCTGATCTCTCCGCCGATGAAGCTAAAAAATACCTTCAGGAACTGGGTTTGAAAAAAACCGGACTGGAACAGTTAATCGCCGCCAGCTACCGTCTTTTGAATCTGATGACTTTCTTCACCGCCGGTCCTAAAGAATCCCACGCTTGGCCGATTAAAAATGGTACCAAAGCTCCGGCCGCGGCTGGCGAGATTCACACTGATTTTGAAGCTGGTTTCATCCGCGCCGAAATCATCAACTGGCAGGATTTAATCAACTGCGGCAGCGAGGCCAAAGCCAAAGAAAAAGGCCTGATGCATCTGGAAGGCAAGGACTATATTATGCGCGACGGCGATACGGCCTATTTTCATTTTAATAAATAACCTACCTTAATTTTGATTTTTGAATTTTGATTTTTGAATTTATCTCAATCTCCCCCTGCCTCACCACTTCCACCTTTCCACCTTGAACCCTCACAATCGTTGAGGGTTTTCTCTTTTTTAATTTGCCACCGTCAATTATCAAATCAATTTTTCCCACAGCCCCAATATTCCTAGCCCCTTTAGGGGCGTCTCCTACCAACCGCCCTAAAGGGCGTTTGAATTTCGTTCTCCCCAACTGCCCCACCACTTCTTCCACACTATAACAATTCTCCTCCCCGCTCACATTCGCGCTTGTCGCCGTAATCGGCCGGCCCAATTCCAAAGCCAATTCCCTGGCCAATTTATACCTAGAAATCCTCACCGCGCAAGTCTTCTGTCCTTTTAGTAAATAAATCTTCTTTAATTTTTCAGCCTTAGGCTGATCCGCCTTCCACGAATGTGGATTATTCGCATCAAAACTTGGCGGAGGCTTTTGACTTTTGACTTTTAAAACCATCGTTAATCCTTTGTGTTTCTTCACCATCTCTAACTCTTTTTTCCCCAACTCAAAAAACTCCCGCATCTGTTCCAAGCTCCCGACAATTAACGGCAAAAATTTATTAAAACTCCTGCCTTTAACCTTATATATTTTCCTAATCGCCCGGCCATTCGTCGCGTCAGCCGCGAGCCCATATGCCGTTTCCGTCGGCACAACCAAAACACCGCCGGTCCGCAAAACATCAACGGCTTTTTCTATTACTCTTTCTTTATTCCTGTCTTTGCTCAACCTTATTGTCATAATTTTGCATTTTGAATTGTCATTTTGACTTTTGCCTTTTTAATTTTGAATTTTTACTGGCGTCCCCGCCTCTACCCAATTGTAAATTTCTTCCGCCGGCCCTACACCCAGCCGGATGCAGCCGTGCGACACCGGCTTTCCCAAATGATCCGCTCCTTCCTTATAACCGTTTGGCCACTCCGGCAGCTCATGAATCCCAATGCCTTTCTTCGGCTCAATCAACATAAAATACGGCATCCATAAGCCTGCCATCCTTGACCAGGCTCTTTTCGTTTTATTTTCAATTTTAAATTCTCCCACGGGCGTAGCCATCCCAGGTTTGCCCGTAGAAATTAATGTTTCTTTGATTATAATCTCATTTTCATACAAACGCATTTTTTGTTCTGATAAATCTATCTCAATTTTTTTCACCTTCACCACCTCTTCGTTTTCGGGCAAACCCTCGATCCAGGTTTGTCCCTCGCTCAAGGGCAAAACATTTATCACCTCCAAAAAATCTTCCGTTCTATATCTGTTTTCATTTATCTCCTTGGCCAAAACCGGCGCAAGCATCACCAGCGCCAAACAAAATAAAATTACTATTCTTATGGTCTTCAACCCCTTTCTGCTCATAAATTATCTTTTTACTTTAACTATTGCTATTATCCAACTTAATCATTCTCATTTGCGCTATCTTGCCGAGTCAGCGTCTGCGAGTATTTGGAGCGAGAAAATGAAAATCAAGCGAGAGTGATGCTTAGAAAAATCTTAGGGGCGGAGCAAAGCGGAGCGGGTTCCCTAAGATTTTTCAAGCGAACGAGAGCGTGGATTTTCTTTTGAGCTCCACTGCGAGCTAGT
>Ga0209343_10009836_pt1 | contig 10972 bp, 11 predicted proteins | sample RifCSPlowO2_02_FD_184026 | JGI IMG/M metagenome (GOLD analysis project Ga0209343, IMG submission 184026) | Groundwater microbial communities from Rifle, Colorado - Rifle CSP2_plank lowO2_0.2 (SPAdes) (version 2) | ecosystem: Environmental > Aquatic > Deep subsurface > Groundwater | place...
ATCAGCCGCTGCGCCAGTTGTCCGGCGGCTTGTGCGTCCGGCAGGTTGGTGATGACTATTAATATGTCGTTCATTTCGCGAATCTCAGCCCGAGTTGCAGCAATTCATCCCACACATCGCCCTGGCGCAGGCCCTTGATGGTCTTGTCCAGCCGCGCGGCTTGAAGCAGGGCGCGTTCGATGAACGGCAATTTCAGCCGCCGCGCCGCGTTCTCGATCAGACCCTGCCGGTCTTTGCGTACCCGCATGTCGCGCAGGGCGTTGCCGAGATTGGCGCCGCACTGCACCGCCTGCAGCACCTTGCCCAGCGTGCGGATATCTTCGCTGACCGCCCACAGCACCAGCACGGTGGCGGTACCTTCGGCGCGCAATCCGTCGAGAATGCGCGCGAAACGCGTCGCGTTGCCGCTCAGCATGGCTTCGGAAAGTTTGAAGATGTCGTAGCGTGCCACATCCATCACCGCATCCCTGACCTGCTCGAAAGACAAAGGACCGGCCGGGAACAGCAGCGCGAGCTTCTGGATTTCCTGGAACGCCGCCAGCAGGTTGCCCTCGCAACGGTCGGCAAGAAACTCCAGCGTGGCCTCGTCGGCGCTCTGCTCCTGCCGTTTCAGGCGGGCGGCAATCCAGCGCGGCAGCGCATTGCGCGGAATGTCGTCGGCGGAAACCATTACGCCGTGCCGCTGCAATGCGGAGAACCACTGGCTTTTCTGCGCGCTCCAGTCCAGTTTTGGCAAGGAAATCAGCGTCAGCACGTCCGGGCTCAGGTCGGCAACGTAATCCTGCAACGCCTGCCCGCCTTCCGTGCCGGGCTTGCCGGACGGGATGCGCAGGTCGATGATTTTGCGCTCGGCAAACAGCGACAGGCTTTGCGCGCTGTTGCGCAACTCGCCCCATTTGAAATACTGCTCGACCATGAAGGTCTCGCGTTCGCTGTAGCCGGCCGCACGCGCCGCCGCGCGGATACTGTCCGCCGCCTCGACCGCCAGCAGCAGTGCGTCGCCATACACCACATACAGCGGCTTGAGGCCGGAGGCAAGATGGCGCGGCAGGTCTTCGCTGGCAATTTGCATGGCTTATTGCGGCTGCGGCCTGGCGCGGCTCAGGCGGCGCACGATCTGCTGCACCATATCCGAACGCATGCTCTGGTAGAGCAGCATCTCCTCGGCTTCCTTGGCGAGAATCTTGGTGTCGTCATACAGGTAATCCCGGCGCTGCACCATTTCCACGGCTGGAATCCAGTCCTGCCGCTTGAGGTCGTAGGCGCGCAGCGAAACGCGGTAGAGCAACTGGAACTCGTTCACGCGCCCGCTGCCGCCCAGCGTGAGAATCTGCTTTTCCGGAATCTCGCTGACGATGTTGAGCACCACATCCGCCTGCTCGGCGCTGTTCACCAGCTTCACGTTGTTGGCTTCCAGATTGCGGCGCAGGTCGGCAATAAAAGCGGATTGTGGATTAGCCGCGTCCAGATACAGCGTGTCGAACGGCATGCCTGCCTGGCCGCGCAGATGGAAGCCGCAGGCGCTCAGCAGCAGGATCATCATCATGGCAAACAGTTGCGGGAATATGCGCATGGCCTCTTTCCTAAGCAACAATGTTGATCAAACGACCAGGCACGATCACGATTTTTTTCGGTGCCGCGCCCGCCAGATGTTTCTGCACCGACTCGTGAGCCAATGCCAACTGTTCCAGCATCGCTTTATCGGCATGCTTGTCAACGGTCAGGTTGCCGCGCAGCTTGCCGTTCACCTGAATCACGATTTCGATTTCGTCCTGCACCAATGCGGCCGGGTCGGCCTCCGGGAAACCCTGATTCAGCAGGTCTGTCCCGGGGCGCAACTCGGCCCACAGCGCCTGACAAACATGCGGCACGATCGGGCTGAGCATCAGCGCAATGGCTTCCAGCGCCTCATGCACCACGCTGCGTGCGACGGGCGTCTGCTCGTCAAACCTGGTCAGCGCATTGAGCAGCTCCATGTTCGCCGCAATGGCGGTGTTGAAGGTTTTGCGCCGCCCCATGTCGTCATCCACTTTCCTGATGGTCTGGTGCAGTTGCAGGCGCAGCGCTTTCGCTGCCGTACTCAACTCGCCGCTGCGATAGGCGGCCACGATACCCTGTTCTACATGGTCATGGGTGGCCTTCCACACCCGCTTGAGAAAGCGGAATGCGCCTTCCACGCCGGCATCCGACCATTCCAGCGACTGGTCCGGCGGCGCGGCAAACATGATGAACAGCCGCGCGGTATCCGCGCCGTATTCGTCGATGATGGCCTGCGGGTCGACGCCGTTGTTCTTGGACTTCGCCATTTTCTCGGTGCCGCCTATGGCAACAGGCTGCCCATCTGCTTTCAGCCTCGCCCCCGTCGGGCGCCCCTTCTCATCGGTTTCCACCTCGACATCGGCAGGGTTGATCCACAGCTTCTTGCCGCCGTTGCCTTCGCGGTAGAAGGTCGGCGCGACCACCATGCCCTGGGTCAACAGGTTCCTGAAGGGCTCGTCCAAGGGGTTGAATACGCGTAGCGCTTCGTGTGCCCCCTCCCCCCTCGCGGGGGAGGGTTGGAGAGAGAGGGAAGAACCAAACAACCCCTCGTCGCGCATCAGCTTGTGAAAGAAGCGTGCATACAAAAGGTGCAGGATGGCGTGCTCGATGCCGCCGATGTATTGATCGACCGGCAACCATTTCGCCGCTGCGTCCTTGTCCACCATGCCGGTAGTGCAATCCGGACTGGTGTAGCGCGCGTAATACCAGGACGACTCGACGAAGGTGTCCATCGTGTCGGTCTCGCGCCTGGCCTTGCCGCCGCACTTCGGACAAGTGCATTCGTAGAACTCCGGCATCTTCGCCAGTGGCGAGCCGGCACCGTCCGGCACCACGTCTTCCGGCAGCTTCACCGGCAATTGTTCGTCCGGCACCGGCACGTCGCCGCAGCTCTGGCAATGAATGATCGGGATCGGGCAGCCCCAGTAGCGCTGGCGCGAGATGCCCCAGTCGCGCAGGCGAAATTGCACCTGTTTGTCGCCCAGGCCCTTCGCTTTCAGGTCGGCGGCAATGGCATCCACGGCCTGCGCATAGTTCAGGCCGTCGTATTTACCGGAGTTGATGCATACACCTTCCTTGGTCGCGTACCACTCTTGCCAAGCCTTAGTGGAGAAGGGGGAAACCTCCGCGCCGCTGTTACCCTTCTCCCTTCTCCCTTCTCCCTTCTCTGCAATTGATTGCTTGATCGATAGGCCGTAGGCCTTGGCGAAATGGAAGTCACGCTCGTCGTGCGCCGGCACCGCCATCACCGCGCCTTCGCCGTAGCTCATCAGCACATAGTTGCCGACCCACACTGGTACTTGTTCGCCGGTGAGCGGGTGGGTGACTTTCAGCCCGGTGTCCATGCCCTTTTTTTCCATCGTCGCGATGTCGGCCTCGGCCACGCCGCCCTGCTTGCACTCCTCGATAAACTCGGTGAGCCTGGTATTGCCCTGCGCGGCACGAGTTGCCAGCGGATGTTCGGCGGCGACGGCGACGAAAGTAACGCCCATGATGGTGTCGGCGCGGGTGGTGTAGACCCACAGTAGCTCCCCTCTCCCGCTGACGGGAGAGGGTTGGGGAGAGGGGGAGACCGCCTGCGGGAGAGGGAGCGAACGAGAAGAGCCATTTTCAATCCCTGCGGGGATTTCAAACGCAAAGCGCACGCCGTAACTCTTGCCGATCCAGTTGGCCTGCATGGTCTTGACCTGCTCCGGCCAGCCGTTGAGCGTATCGAGGCCGGCAAGCAATTCGTCGGCGTATTGCGTGATGCGGAAGAAATACATCGGAATATCGCGCTTCTCCACCAGTGCGCCGGAACGCCAGCCTCGCCCGTCGATGACCTGCTCGTTGGCCAGCACAGTATGATCCACCGGATCCCAGTTCACCGTGGCGAGTTTCTTGTAGATCACGCCCTTTTCGAACAGGCGGGTGAACAACCACTGCTCCCAGCGGTAATAGTCCGGCTTGCAGGTGGCAATCTCGCGCGACCAGTCGATGCCCAGCCCGAGCGATTTGAGCTGCTTTTTCATGTAGTCGATGTTGGAATAGGTCCATGCGGCGGGCGGCACGTTGTTGGCCAGCGCGGCGTTCTCGGCAGGCAAACCGAACGCGTCCCAACCCATCGGCTGCATTACGTTAAAACCTTTCATGCGGTGGTAGCGGCTCAACACATCGCCGATGGTGTAGTTGCGCACATGCCCCATGTGCAGCTTGCCGGAAGGATAGGGGAACATCGACAGGCAATAATATTTGGGCTTGCCGGACTGTTCGGTTGCGCGGAATGCCTGGCGGCTTTCCCAGTGTTGTTGCGCTTGCTGTTCGATGGATGCAGGATGATAGTTGGGCTGCATGATTTTGCGGTCTAGGTTCTGTTTTTTTGAATGCGGCATTATAGCGATATCGTCTTTGCCGCGCTTAAAGGCGGTTCTGTTAAAGGTTATCGTTTCGCTCGAAATGACAAAGAATGAATTTTTAGAGATGCACAGTAGTTGAGCGGGATCAGAGTTGAGCAGGGTGCTTTGTTATAGAATCATCACCCAATACAAAATTCCATTCATATTGTTTCGGGAGAAATCATCATGTCGCACAAACACCCCGTCATTGCTGTCACCGGATCTTCCGGCGCGGGTACCACTACGGTGAAACAAGCCTTTGAAAATATTTTTCGCCGCGAAAAAATTGCTGCAGCAGTCGTCGAAGGCGACAGCCTGCATAGCCTGGACCGCATGGCATTTCGCGCTGCTGTGGCCGAAGCGGCCAAGGAGGGTAATTATTCACTCAGCCACTTCGGCCCGGAAGCAAACCACTTCGATAAGATCGAGGAAATGTTCAAGGTCTATGGCGAGACCGGCATGTGCAAGCGACGTTATTACGTGCACAGTGAGGACGAGGCCGCGCTGCATAACGAACACTTCGGCCTGACCGACCTGAAGCCCGGCATCTTCACCCAGTGGGAAGATATCGAAGCCAATACCGACCTGCTGTTCTACGAGGGGCTGCATGGCATGGTAACCGATGGCGACATCGATGTGGCCAAATATGTGGACTTGGGTATCGGTGTGGTGCCGGTGGTCAATCTGGAGTGGATCCAGAAAATTCACCGCGACAAGGCCGAGCGCGGTTACTCGGCGGAAGCGACGGTGGATACCATCCTGCGTCGCATGCCGGACTACGTCAAATACGTCACCCCGCAGTTTTCGCGCACCCACATCAACTTCCAGCGCGTGGCGACGGTGGACACATCCAACCCCTTCATCGCGCGCGACATTCCCACTCTGGACGAAAGCTTTGTGGTGATTCGTTTCAGTAAACCCAAGGGTGTGGATTTTCCCTATTTCCTCACCATGATCCACGACTCTTTCATGTCGCGCGCCAATACCCTGGTGGTACCCGGCGGCAAGATGAGCTATGCAATGGAAATCATCCTGACCCCGATCCTGCATGAGATGATCGAAAACAAAAAAAGATAAAAGAAACCGTCATGCCGGACTTGATCCGGCATCCGGCGGGGCCGGCGGCGTATTTTTCCCGGCTTTGCCAGTGCTTGATTCCATCGCTCCAGCCTACCGGCTATAATGCCGCGCATGAATAAACAAGTCTCTGCCGCGCCGCGCGCGCTCGACCTGGCCCGTGAAGTATTGCGCATCGAAGCCGATGCCGTTCAAACGCTCGCCACCCGCCTCGACGGGAACTTCCTGCGCGCACTGGATGTAATCCTGTGCTGCAGAGGCAGGGTCATTGTCAGCGGCATGGGCAAGTCCGGGCACATCGCGCGCAAGATCGCCGCGACCATGTCCAGCACCGGCACCCCCGCCTACTTCGTGCACCCCGGCGAGGCCAGCCATGGTGATCTTGGCATGATCACCAGCGAAGATGTCATTATTGCGTTGTCCTACTCCGGGGAAAGCCAGGAGCTGATGACCATCGTGCCGGTCATCAAACGCCAGGGCGCCAAGCTTGTCAGCATGACCGGCAATCCCTTGTCCAGTCTGGCCATGGCCGCTGACGTGCATCTCAATGCGGCGGTAGACAAGGAAGCCTGTCCGATGGGTCTGGCGCCCACAGCCAGCACCACGGCGGCGCTGGCGCTGGGCGATGCGCTGGCGGTGGCGCTGCTGGACGCCAAGGGTTTCGGCGCGGAAGATTTCGCCCGCTCGCATCCGGGCGGCAGTCTGGGGCGGCGTTTGTTGACCCGCGTGCGCGACATCATGCGCAGCGGCGAACGATTGCCGATGGTTCAGGAAGATGCGCTGTTGAGTGACGCAATCATGGAAATCTCCAGAAAAGGCGTGGGCATGACTGCCATCGTGGATGCCGGACAGCATGTGCTGGGTATTTACACCGACGGCGATTTGCGCCGCACGCTGGCGAAGAAATTCGACTTCAACGCCACACCGGTGCGCAGCGTGATGTCCGCCAACCCGCGCTGTATCGGTCCGGATGCGCTGGCCGCCGAAGCGGTTCAAGTTATGGAGCAACACAACATCAGTCAAATGCTGGTAGTGGATGAACAGCACAAGCTGGTCGGTGCGCTGAACATGCACGACCTGTTACACGCCAAGGTTATCTAGGAGAAAAGCATGCTATCGAGCCGCGCCAAACTTATCCGTCTGATGGCCTTTGACGTGGACGGCGTGATGACCGACGGCGGACTGTACCTGTCCGACTCCGGCGAGGAATTCAAACGATTCAATTCACTGGACGGGCATGGCCTTAAAATGCTGCGCGCCAGCGGGGTTGAGATCGCCATCATCACCGGGCGCACTTCGCGTTGCGTTGCAGCGCGTGCGCAGAACCTTGGCATTGTGCATGTTTTGCAGGGCGTGGAAAACAAACTTGAGACAATGATTGGCCTGCTCAACAAACTTGAATTACCCCGTGATGCCGCTGCCTATATGGGCGATGACGTGGTGGATTTATCGGTGATGCGCCATGTCGGACTGGCCATCAGCGTACCGGAATCTCCGCAACTGGTGCGCGAACATTCCGACTATGTCACACAGCGTGGCGGCGGACATGGCGCGGTGCGTGAAGCCTGCGAGCTGATCATGTCGGCGCAGGGCACGCTGGATGCGCAACTGGCTCTCTACCTGCAATGACCGTCGCTTCCCGCATCCGTTACTGGCTGCCACTGTTACCGTTGCTTGGCCTGCTGGGAATTACCTATTGGTTGAACCTGCAGGTAATGCCGGAAGCCCCAAAGCCGGATAACGGCAAACGCCACGACCCGGATGCCATCATGGAAAACTTCTCTGCGATCAAGCTGAATGAACAGGGTGTGCCACGCTTCATCATGGCAGCAAGAAAAATGCAGCATTATCCGGATGACAACAGCACCACACTGGAATTGCCGCGCCTGACCACACTATCCGCCGGGCACCCGACGATACACACCGTCGCCAAGCGCGGTATCGTCTCCAGCAGGGGCGATGAAATATTTCTGCACGGCGATGTCGAGGTGCTGCGCGAGGCAAGCGGACAACAGAGTGAACTTACCCTGCAAACAGAATATCTGCACATCATCCCGGATCGGGATCTCGCCAGCACAGACCGCGCCGTCGCCATTGTCGATGGGCGCAGCACCACACATGCGACAGGCCTTGAAATGGACAACAAGGCGCGCACCCTGAAACTGCTTTCCAAGGTAACAAGCGAACATGTGCCCAGCAAATAAAAAATCGGCAAGTGGGTTGGCGCTGCGCGCCTCCGTGGGGAGTAGCGAGTGGATCGGCGCTGCGCGCCTCAGTGGATCGGCGCTGCGCGCCTCAGTGGGAAGTGAAAAATCCACATCCCACTCCCCACTCCCCACTTTATCCTCTCTGCTACTGGCCATTATTTTTTTTTATACCCCAATAAGTTTAGCCGAACGCGCCGACCGTGACAAACCGATACACCTGGAGGCCGATCAGGTGCGGATAGATGACGCGCGGCAAATCAGCACCTTTGTTGGCAATGTAAAACTTTCCCAAGGCACGCTGCTGATACGCGGCGACAAAATCGTTGTGACACAGGACCAGGACGGTTTCAAACACGGCACGGCCTATGGAAATACCGCCAGCTTCCGGCAAAAGCGCGAGGGTCTGGATGAGTACGTGGAAGGCTATGGCGAGCGCATCGAATATGACACCCGCGCCGAGACGGTGGATTTTTACGTGCGGGCGCGCCTCAAGCGGAATCTGGATGAGGTGCTCGGCGAACACATCACCTACAGCGCAAAAACCGAAATTTTCCAGGTGAATGGCGGCGGCGCAAGCACGGAAAGTTCGCCGCCCAAACGGGTGCGCGCCGTACTGCAACCCAAGCCAAAAGAAGACGCGGCATTACCGCCCGCTTCGGGCGGGCTGCCCATCACCCCCAGTGAAATACCTGCACCCGACCATGAGTGAATTGCGCGCAGTCAGCCTCAATAAGAAATACGGTTCGCGTACCGTGGTGCACGATGCCTCGCTGTCGCTGAAAAGCGGCGAAGTCGTCGGCCTGCTCGGGCCGAACGGTGCGGGCAAGACCACTTCGTTCTACATGATTGTGGGATTGATCGCCGCCGATGGCGGGAAAATCTCCATTGACGGGCAGAACATCACTCACCTCCCTATCCACCGCCGCGCGCGCATGGGATTGGGTTATCTGCCGCAGGAAGCGTCGATTTTCCGCCGCATGACGGTAGCGCAGAACATTCAGGCCGTGCTGGAATTGCAGGGGCTTGCCAACGGTGACATACAGAATCGCCAGGAAGAGTTGCTGGAGGATCTGCATATCACCCATATCCGCAACAACCCTGCCATCAGCCTGTCCGGCGGGGAGCGGCGGCGCGTCGAAATTGCGCGCGCACTGGCAACCGATCCGCGTTTCATTCTGCTCGATGAGCCGTTCGCCGGTGTCGACCCCATCGCCGTGCTGGATATTCAGAAAATTATCCGTTTCCTCAAGGAACGCAATATCGGCGTGTTGATTACCGACCACAATGTGCGCGAAACACTGGGCATCTGCGACCGCGCCTATATCATCAACGCGGGCTCGGTCATGGCGGAAGGCAAGCCGGATGAAATCATTTATAATGAAAGCGTGAGGAAAGTATATCTGGGTGAACACTTCAAGCTATGACGCGAAGGTATCCCGGGTACGACACCAGTCAATGAAACCCGCTCTCCAATTAAGATTGTCGCAGCAGCTGACGCTCACCCCGCAGCTGCAGCAGGCTATCCGTTTGCTGCAACTCTCCACCCAGGATATGCATCAGGAAGTTGCCCAAATGCTGGATGAGAACCCAATGCTGGAGTTGGCCGAAGAATCCGCGCCAGGCACTTTCTCTTCTGAATCCACCCCTTCCGCATCGCACAACGACTCGGCCGCAGATGAACCAACCCGGAGCGATGACCGTGGCGCGGACGATTTCGGCAATGAACAGACTGACTGGAATGCCGGCGGCGGCACGGCGCACGGCACAGACGATGAGGACGAAACCTACCCGGAACAGGCTGCCGAACAAGCCAGCCTGCGCGAATATCTGCATAGCCAGTTAACCACCAGTTCACTGGATGATCGTGACCGGAAAGTGGTTGGCCTGCTGATCGACGCGCTGGATGGGAACGGCTATCTGGTGCAGAATCTGCCGGAACTGGCAGACTTGTTGCCCGCAGAACTTGGCATCACGCTGGATGATCTGGAAACCGCGCTGGTGCAGTTGCAACATCTGGATCAACCCGGCCTCGGCGCACGCAATCTGTCCGAGTGCCTGACATTGCAGCTCAAGGCGCTTCCGGAAGACACCCCGCAACGCGATCTGGCGATCCGCTTGGTAAGCGCTCATCTGGATCTGCTCGCCGCCCACGATTTCGCCAGAATCAAAAAACTGCTGCGCTGCTCGGATGATGAATTGCGTTCCGCGCAACATTTGATTGTCGGCCTGAATCCAAAGCCGGGCGACACATTCGACAAAAGCGTTGCCGATTACGTGGTGCCGGACGTCATTGTGGAGAAACACGGGAACAAATGGCGCGCCCGGCTCAACGCAGAAGCCATGCCCAAGTTGCGCATCAATCAGATTTACGCCAATATCCTGCAACAGCGCAACGACAAGAATTCATCGCAACTCGCCACGCAGCTGCAGGAAGCAAAATGGCTGATCAAGAATTTGCAGCAGCGTTTTGAAACCATATTGCGCGTCGCGCAGGCCATCGTGGAACGGCAAGGCAATTTTTTCGAGCATGGCGAGATCGGCATGCGCCCGCTGGTACTGCGCGAAATCGCCGAGGTGCTCGACCTGCACGAATCAACGGTATCGCGCAGCACCACACAGAAATTCATGCTGACCCCGCGCGGCATTTATGAATTCAAGCATTTCTTTGGCAGCGGCCTGGCCACGGAAAGCGGCGGCACCTGCTCTTCCACCGCAATACGCGAACTGATCAAACAACTGGTCAGCGCGGAGGACCGGCGCAAACCGCTTACCGACAGCCGCATGTCGGAAATTCTGGCACAGCAGGGCATCGTAATCGCCCGGCGTACCATAGCAAAATACCGGGAAACATTGCATATACTCCCGGTTAATCTCCGTAAATCACTCTAAAAGAAGGAGCAAGACATGAACATCCATCTAACCGGACGCCATCTGGAAATCACCCCCGCCATCCGCGACTATGCGACCGGCAAGTTCGGCAAGATCAAACGCCACTTTGACAATGTGATTGACGTTAATATTATTCTCTCGGTGGAAAAGCTGCGGCAGAAAGCCGAAGCGACCGTACACATCAGCGGCAAGGATGTATTTGTGGAATGTGACGACGAGAATCTGTACGCCGCGATTGACGCGCTGGTGGACAAACTGGACCGCCAGGTAAAAAAACACAAGGAAAAGTTGTCGGCACGCCGTCACGACGATTCCGGAAAACATGCCGCAGCGGAGTAATTAACCACGGGCGGCAACATGCCGCCCCTTTTTATCCTACCCGACCTC
>Ga0209343_10009844_pt1 | contig 10968 bp, 9 predicted proteins | sample RifCSPlowO2_02_FD_184026 | JGI IMG/M metagenome (GOLD analysis project Ga0209343, IMG submission 184026) | Groundwater microbial communities from Rifle, Colorado - Rifle CSP2_plank lowO2_0.2 (SPAdes) (version 2) | ecosystem: Environmental > Aquatic > Deep subsurface > Groundwater | place: Rifle...
AGCGCCTTGACCCGGCTTTGCGCCTGTTTCGCCTTGCTGGCCTTGGCCTTGAAGCGGTCAATGAACTTCTTCAGGTGGGCAATCTTGTCCTGCTGCTTGGCAAACGCGTTTTGTTGCAGGTTCATCTGCTCGGCCCGCATGTCCTCAAACTTGCTGTAGTTGCCGCCGTAGCGCATCAATTTGGCCGCGTCGATGTGCAGCGTGACGTCCGTCACTGCATCCAGAAACTCGCGGTCATGGCTGATGACGATCATGGTGCCGTCATATTTCTTGAGCCACGACTCCAGCCACACCAAGGCGTCCAGATCCAGGTGGTTGGTGGGCTCGTCGAGCAGCAGCAGGTCAGACGGGCACATCAGCGCGCGGGCCAATTGCAGCCGCATGCGCCAGCCGCCCGAGAAGCTGTTGACCGGGTTGTTGAGTTCGGTGGTCTTGAAGCCCAGCCCCAGGATCAGCGCTTGCGCGCGCGCCGGCGCGTCGTGCGCACCGGCGTCCTGCAGCGCCATGTAGGCGTGTGCCATGCGGTCGTAATCGTCGGTGGCCTCCGATGCGGTGACTTCCTGTTGCGCGGCCAGCAGCGTGGTGTCGCCGTCGACCACATAGTCGGTGGCGCTTTGCTCGGTCTCGGGCATGTCTTGCGCGACCTGGCCCATGCGCCATTGGCTGGGGATGAAGTATTCGCCGCCGTCTTCCGGCAGCGTGCCGTTGAGCAGCGCAAACAGCGAGGACTTGCCCGCGCCGTTGCGGCCCACCAGGCCGACTTTTTCGCCCGGATTGAGGGTGACGGAGGCGCCGTCAAGCAGCACTTTGGCGCCGCGGCGCAGGGTAACGTTTTTTAGAGTGATCATGCGGGAGGGGAGTTTGTGTCCGGGCCGGATTGGCCGAGCGGCAAACCGAGAAAAACAAGGTGAGCTTTGGAAGGCTCTCTGAAGGATGAAATAGGCACGAAGTCCAGTTGTTGGTAGAGCGCGAGGGCCTGCGTGTTGTGCGGCCAGGTGCAGATGGCGGCTGTCGCGTAGCCCGCTTGCCTTGCGCGGGTGATGAGCGCCTGGGTCAGTGCGCGCGCCAGTCCCTGACGACGAAAGCCATCCCGGACATAGACGCGCTTGATTTCTGCAATGCCGCTGTGCGCCGTGGCCGTATACGCGCCGCAACCCGCCAGTTCACCGCCGACGGTTGCCAGCACCACAGCGCCAACGGGCGCTGCGTAGCGTCCCGGCAACTGCTCGATGTCTTTCCAGATGGTGCTGTTTTTGGGGTCGTCCAGGTCGCGCGCAGCGTACTCCAGCAGCAGGCCTTTGAAAATCTCATAGTCTGCCGGGGTCGAAATATTTGTCAGCTGGAACAGTGCCTGCATGGTCTTTGTACTAGTCCTGCCGGGCTTCCCGGTTGGCCCTCAGGGCCTCCCGTGTCAACAGTAGCACCTGGTCTTCACCGGCGCTGGTTTCCAGCCAGATCGCTTCCAGCTTGGGGAAGGCCGCTTCAAAGTGCTCGCGCTCGTTGCCGATTTCCAGCACCAGCACGGCGCCTTCATTCATGTGCTGCGGCGCCTCACGCAAGAGCGTGCGGATGAAGTCCATGCCGTCATGGCCGCCAGCGCGGTTGCCGTCCAGCGCCAGCGCGGGCTCGGCGTGAAATTCAGGCGGCAGTTCGGCCATGCTCTGCAAGTTGACGTAAGGCGGGTTGCACAAAATCAGGTCGTAGCGGCCCGGCAGACTGGCAAAGCCATCCGATTCGATCAGGGTGATGCGCCCGCCCAGGCCATGTTTGTCAACGTTGATGCGGGCCACCGCCAGGGCCTCCTTTGACAAGTCGGAGGCGTCTACTGTCACGTCCGGGTAAGCCATGGCCGCCAGCACGGCCAGACTGCCGTTGCCGCTGCACAGGTCCAGCACCGCGTGTGTGGCATCGCTGAGCCAGTAGTCGATGCCGCCGTTCACCAGCAACTCGGCAATCAGCGAGCGCGGCACGATGGCGCGCGGGTCCACGTAAAAAGGCACGCCCATCAACCAGGCTTCCTGCGTCAGGTAGGCGGCGGGCTGGCGGGATGTGATTCTTGCTCTTATAAGGGTAGCTACCTGCTCTTGTTCCACGGGGGTTACAGGCCGATTTGCTGCAAATTGCGGCGCATCATGCGCATCTGCTGGCGGTGTATCGAGTGGTGTATCAAGCGGCAACCCGAGTTGCCACAACACCAGCCAGGCGGCTTCGTCAAAGGCGTTGTCAGTGCCGTGGCCAAATGCCACCCCGGCCTCAGTGAGCTGGGCGGCAGCCGCTTCAATCAGTTCCAGCACCGTCATGCGCTCAGTCCCGCACTCAGGTTCTCCAGCACGCGCCGGTAGATGTTCTTTAGCGGCTCGATGTCGGCAACGTTGATGTGTTCGTCGATCTTGTGGATGCTGGCATTGGGCGGGCCGAACTCAATAACCTGGGGGCAAATTCTGGCAATAAAACGGCCGTCGCTGGTGCCACCGGTGGTGGACAGAACGGTGGTGAGGCCGGTCTCTTGTTTGATCGCGTCCACCACCGCGTCGACCAGTGTGCCGGGCTCGGTCAGGAACGGCGTGCCACCGAGCGTCCACGTCAGTTCGTAGTCGAGCTCGTGGCGCTCCAGCACCGCGGCCAGCCGGGTCTGCAGCGACTCGGGTGTGGACTCGGTGGAAAAGCGGAAGTTGAAGTCAATCACCACCGCACCCGGAATCACATTGCTGGCGCCGGTGCCGCTGTGGATGTTGCTGATCTGCCAGGAGGTGGGCGGGAAGAACGCGTTGCCCCGGTCCCATTCGACGCCCACCAACTCGGCCAGCGCGGGCGCGACCAGATGAATCGGGTTTTTGGCCAGGTGCGGGTAGGCGATATGGCCTTGCACACCTTTGACCGTCAAGCGGGCGCTGAGCGTGCCGCGGCGGCCGTTTTTGATCATGTCGCCGGTGCGCTCCAGGGAGGTGGGCTCACCAACGATGCAGTAATCGATGCGTTCGCCGCGCGCCTGCAGTGCTTCGCAGACTTTGACTGTGCCATCCAGCGCCGGGCCTTCTTCGTCGCTGGTGAGCAGAAAACCGATGGCCAAAGCCGTGTCAGGCTGGGCCGCCAAAAACTCTTCAACCGCGACGACGAACGCCGCCAGCGAGGTTTTCATGTCGGCCGCGCCGCGACCGTACAACTTGCCATCGAACTGGGTGGGCGTGAACGGGTGGCAGCGCCATTGCTGCACCGGGCCGCTGGGCACGATGTCGGTGTGGCCGGCAAACACTACTAATTTGGTAGCGTGTTGCGCAGATTTGACGGGGGCCGCAGCCCGTTTCGCCCATAAATTGGTGACGCGGAAATCAGCCGGGCCGCTGGTGATGGTTTCACAGCTAAAGCCCAGCGGGGTGAGTCGCTCAGCAATGATTTGCTGGCAGCCGGCATCATCGGGCGTGAGCGAGGGGCGGGCGATCAGTTGTTCGGCCAGGTGCAGAGTTTTTGGCATCAGCTTCAAAGTGGGTGGTTCACGACCCGTGTTTCACGTCGAACGTGATTTCGGTGAAGGAGGGTTGATCATCCGGGTCTTCGGCGGGCTCGGGCGCTTGTGTCCGGGCGTTGAAGTCGTTCTGCAGGCGCCACATCAAATTGGTCGGCGAATCCGAGTTGAGCAGACCTTCCTTGCGGTCCACCACGCCTTCCAGGATCAGGCGTGCGATGTCTTGCTCGAAGGTCTGGCCGCCTTCGGCCATCGACTTTTCCATGGCCTCCTTGACACCGGAGAAATCGCCTTTTTCAATCATTTCAGCCACCAGATTGGTGTTGAGCATGATTTCCACCGCCGGGATGCGTGCGCCGGCTGTGGTGCGAAGCAGACGCTGCGACACAATCGCCTTGAGCGAGGCGGACAGATCGCCCAGCATGGTCTGGCGCACTTCGACCGGGTAAAAACTCAGGATCCGGTTGAGCGCCTGGTAGCTGTTGTTGGCGTGCAGGGTGGCCAGGCACAAATGGCCAGTCTGGGCATAGGCAATGGCCGCCGACATGGTCTCACGGTCGCGGATTTCGCCAATCATGATCACGTCGGGGGCCTGGCGCAAAGCGTTCTTCAGTGCGATCTGGGTCGACTGGGTGTCGCTGCCAACCTCACGCTGGTTGACCACCGAGCGCTTGTTTTTGAACAAGAACTCCATCGGGTCTTCAATCGTCAGGATGTGGCCGGTGGCGTTGGCGTTGCGGTGGTCAATGATGGAGGCCATGGTGGTGCTTTTACCGGCACCGGTGGCCCCCACCATCAGCAGCAGGCCACGCTTTTCCATGATCAACTGGCCCAGAATCAGGGGCACACCCAGCGTATCGAGCGCTGGGATGTCGACCGAGATATAGCGGATCACCGCCGCTATGGAGCCGCGCTGGCGCATCGCGCTGATGCGAAAGCGGCCGACGCCCGCCAGCGACCAGCCGATGTTGAGCTCATTCAACTCTTCAAGTTCTTCGAGGCGGTTGGGTGGCAGTATTTCGGCCAGCAAATTGCGTGGCGCATCGGGCGGCAGCATCTGGCTGTTGATCGGAACGCATTGGCCGTTGATGCGGATCAGGGCTGGCGAGTTGGAGGACAAATAAACGTCGGACGCTTTTTTCTCGCTCATCAGGCGAAGAATTCGCTCCATGGTGCCGGAGGTGCCCGGTGTTGCGTTTGGTGCGCTGGTTGCCATGCTTGCGTCCCGGTTTCTATGCGTGTGGGGGTAGAAAAAAATCAGTCGCGCAGCAGGTCGTTCAAGCTGGTTTTGGCCCGCGTTTGTGCATCCACCCTTTTGACGATGATGGCCGCATACAGGCTGTATTTGCCCTCGTTCTTGGGCAGGCTTCCGCTGATGACAACCGAGCCACTGGGGATACGGCCATAGCTCACGGTGTCGGTGGCGCGGTCATAAATGGGCGTGCTTTGCCCGAGGTAAACGCCCATCGAGATGACCGAGTTTTCTTCCACGATCACGCCTTCCACCACCTCGGAGCGGGCGCCGATGAAGCAGTTGTCCTCGATGATGGTGGGGCCGGCCTGCATCGGCTCCAGCACGCCGCCAATACCAACACCGCCGCTCAGGTGCACATGCTTGCCGATCTGCGCGCAGGAGCCCACGGTGGCCCAGGTGTCGACCATCGTGCCTTCATCGACATAGGCGCCAATGTTGACGTAGGACGGCATCAAGATCACGCCCTTGGCCAGGTAACTGCCCCGGCGCGCTACCGCCGGTGGCACCACGCGCACGCCCGAGGCCTTCATGGCCTCTTCGTCGAGGTGGGTAAATTTGGTGGGCACCTTGTCATAAAAGCCCAGGTCGCCGGCTTTCATGACCTGGTTGTCGGTGAGACGAAAGCTCAGCAGCACGGCTTTTTTGATCCACTGGTGCGTGGTCCATTGGCCCACGCTCTCGCGGGTGGCGACGCGCAAGCGCCCGGCGTCGAGGTCGGAGATGACGTGTTCGACCGCATCAAGCACTTCTTTGGCGGCGGCGGCGCTGGACAAGTTGGCACGGTCTTCCCAGGCCGCGTCGATGATGGATTGCAGTTGTTGCGTCATGAAAATTCTTCTCGGGAGGTGAAACCGTTTCGGTTTCAGGTTCTGGATTTGACAAATTGCGCGATGCGCCGGGCGGCTTCCACGCATTCGGCGGTTTCGGCCACCAGCGCCATGCGGATTCGCCCGGCACCGGGGTTGCTGCCTTGCGCTTCACGCGCCAGGTAGGAGCCGGGTAAAACCGTCACATTGTAAAGAGCGAACAAGTCGCGGGCAAAGTCGGTGTCATTGCCCTTCACTTTGGCCCATAAATAAAAGCCGGCGTCGGGCAGCGCCACGTCCAGCACCTCTGCCAGCAAGGGGGTGACCTGGGCGAATTTGCTGCGGTACAGCGCCCGGTTTTCGACCACGTGCTGCTCATCGCGCCAGGCCGCCGTGCTGGCGGCTTGCACCACCGGGCTCATGGCGCAGCCGTGGTACGTGCGGTAGAGCAAAAACTGCTTGATGATGGCGGCGTCACCGGCCACAAAACCGCTGCGCATGCCGGGCACATTGCTGCGTTTGGACAGGCTGGTGAGTGAAATCAGGTTCTTGAAGTCCAGCCGGCCGAGTTGCGCCGCGGCTTCCATGCCGCCCAGTGGCGGTCCACCCTGGGCGTCGTCGCGGAAATAGATCTCGCTGTAGCACTCGTCGGAGCCAATGACAAAGCCGTGGCGGTCGCTCAGTTCAAACAGCATTTGCCACTCCGACAAGGGCATCACTGCGCCGGTCGGGTTGCCCGGCGAACAGACGATCAGCAACTGGGTGCGCGCCCACACGCTAGCTGGCACACCGGCCCAGTCGGGTGCAAAATTACGCGCCGGGTCGCTGGCCACGTAGTAGGGCTGGGCACCGGCCAGCAGTGTGGCGCCTTCGTAGATTTGGTAGAACGGATTGGGGCAGACCACCAGCGGTTTTTCATGCCCGTGCTGGCGCGCGCTGGGGTCAACCACGGTTTGGGTCAGGGCGAACAACGCCTCGCGTGAGCCGGTCACCGGCAGCATTTGCGTGGCCGGGTCGGCGTTGATGGCATAGCGTTTCTTCAGCCACTGGGCAAAGGCTTCACGCAGGGCGGGCTCGCCCTGCGTGGCCGGGTAACTGGCCAGGCCACTGGGCGTGCGCCCAATGGCCTCGATCATGGCTTGTTGAATGAAGGCGGGGGTGGCGTGTTTGGGTTCCCCCAGCCCGAGGCTGATCGGCCGCAGGGCGGGGTTGGGGGTGACGCCGGAGAAAAGTTGCCGCAGCCGCTCAAACGGGTAGGGCTGCAAAAGAGTGAGCAGTGGATTCATGGGCAGCGATTATCCCGCCTGAGCGGCGGGCCTTGCTGTCCCTCTACCGAGCGGCGAGCAAAGACAGCTTATTTTTTGGTTTTTTTGCGCGCTGGCGCCGATTTGGCTGCTGACTTGGCTGCGGGTTTGACGGCTGGCTTGGCAACTGGCTTGCCGGCTGACGCCTTGGGGACGTCTCCGATCAGGGACTTGACCGGGCAGATTTTGAAGACCGGGCATTTCTTGCAGCCGACGGCAATGGCGATGGGGCAGATGGTCATTATTATCCTGTGTGGGTGCTGGTGTTGAGCCTTGCAGTATGCCCCTGCACCCGGTTTGAATCCATACCGCTCGAAGGGGAACGCCCCTAATTCCGTCAAAACCCCAGCGTTTCAACTTCGCTTGAGACCGCCAATTTGCTGTTGGCAAACTGCGCCCGGTACTTGTCCAGCCGCCTCAGGTCGTACAGGTAATTGACCATCATGCCGTAGGACTGTTTGAAGCCTTTGGCCGAGAGATCTCCGCCCCAGTTCAGCCGCTCGACGCGTGCGCCATTGCCCAGATGGAAACGCGTCACCGGATCCAGTGGCTTGCCTTGCGCCAGCTCGTGGCCCAGGTAGTGGGCGGCGCATTGCATCAGGAAGTGGCGTAGCGGCGATCTGGCGTCAAGCGACTGCGCCTGCTCGGCGGCCGCCAGCAGGTCCGCTGCCGCCAAAGGCTGCGCGCCCACGGCACTGGCAAGCGCGGCTCGGGTCTTTTCATCGAGCCGAGCCAGCATGGCGGTGGCGTTTTTGCCCAGCCAACTGCGAAAACCCGGCATCGGCGAGAGGGTGGCAAAAGTCCGCAAGCGGGGGAACTCGGCCCTGAGGGTCTCCACCACACGCTTGATCAGCGAGTCGCCAAAACTCACGCCGCGCAGACCGGTCTGGGTGCTGCTGATGGAGTAAAAAATAGCGGTTGTGGCTTTAGCCAGGTCGGCCGCTGCCGCCGCTTCGTCCAGCAGCGGCGAGATGGCGCAAGGCAGCTTGTCGAGCAGGGCCACCTCGACAAAGATCAGCGGTTCATTGGGCAACTGAGGATGAAAAAAACCGTAACAGCGGCGGTCCGAATCAAGCCGGTTCTTGACGTCATTCCAGCCGCGAATGTCATGCACCGCTTCGTATTTGATGAGCTTTTCAATCAGCGACGCGGGCGAGTCCCAACTGATGCGGCGCAACTCCAGAAACGCGACGTCAAACCAGCTGGAAAAAAGGTTTTCCAGCTCGCCGTCCAAGGCCAGCAGGCGCTTTTCGGCTTTCAGGTGTGGCAGCAACTCGGTGCGCAGGTCAAGCAAAAATTGCATGCCCTCGGGGAAGGCTGCAAAGCGCTGCAGCAGGCGGCTGCGCGGCGACACCAGCGCCCGGCGCAAGCCGATCTCGGCTTGCCCGGCGTCGGGCGTGTTTTGGGCCGCCTCGTAGTGTCCGCGCGCGGTCTCGACGACGTCGGGGTTGGGTGCAAACTGCTCGCTCATCAGCAGCCAGCAGTCGCGCCGCTGCGCGGGCGAGGCGGTGGCATACCAAAGTGCGAACTGACTGGCGCGGCGCCCGCCTTCGACCTCGCTGACCTGGCTGTCGAGTACGGCCTGCAGTTCGGTCAGGGTGCGACGCAGCAGGCGCGGTGAGAGCGCCTCGTCCTTGTGGCGCAAGGTGCCTGCCAGGCGTTCGCGCAGGGAGCGGGAAGTCGATCGCTCACTTGTGCTGGTCGACGTTGACGGCTGGCTCACGGCTGCAGCGGTCGGTGTCGGCCTCGCTCCCGCCGTCGATACGCTATTGGTTGCTCCCATATATATAGCACTATGGCCATATTCCACGGGGGCTAGCGTCACTTTTTGCATTGAACCTGCGGCGGGCAGCAGTTTGGACACGCTGCGGGTGATCCATTCGGAGGTGTTCATGGTAAGTGCCTTCCTTTCATGCGGACAGCCTGAGGCCGCTGGTCTACCAACTTGCCATTTGCGCCAGTTGCTTGGCAAGCGGTGGCCGAATTCTCTCTGTATAGTACTGAGCATTCCGTGCCAAAGCAATTGCAGCTTGCGCCTGTTTTGTTGCGAAATGCGCCATTTTTTGTCGAAACTTCATGGACCATCGCGGTGGCAACCCCCCTATGCGCAATCCGAGCCCCACCATCCCGATGTCATTTGTTCAGAATCTGCTGATGGGCGCCATCCGGATGCTGGCGCCTGAGGCGATTGATGAGCTGCTTCGTCAGGCCGGTATTGCGCCCACGCTGCTCACGCAACGCGGCGCCCGCGCGACACGTGAACAGTTTGTGCGGCTCTATCAGATCACTGCTTTGAGCATTGGCGATGAGATGCTCGGCCTTTGGTCGCGGCCGATCCGCGCCGGCACACTCAAGTACCTGGGCCTGAGCCTGCTCGATGCGCCCTCGGTATTGGTTGCCATGTACCGGTTCACGCGGTTCTGGAACCTGCTGCTCGACGACTACGCACTGCAACTGTCACGCCAGAACCAGTGTGTGACCATTGCGCTCAAGCCGCTGGACACACTGACCACGCCAACGATCTTTGGGCATGAGCTGATGGTCAAACTCATCCACGGCGTCGCCTCATGGCTGGTGGGGCGTGAGCTGCCGATTGAAACGGTTGGTTTCGGCTTTGCACGTCCCGCGCACTTTGCCGAGTACGCCCAACTATTTCCGGGTCCGCTGAGCTTTGATCAGAGCTGCACATCGGTCAGCTTTGCCGAGCAGGTGTTGCGGCAACGCTTTCATCGCACCAAAATCGAGTTGGTCAAGTTCGTCAAACGCGCGCCCGATGATTGGCTATTTGTGACTTTCGATCACGGTCCGACCAGTACCCGCGTGCGGGAATACCTCCTGGCCCATTCGGGTGCCGATCAGTCACTGGATGCGGTGGCCGCCGCACTGTTCATGTCGGGTCGCTCCCTGTCGAGAGGGCTCGCCCTTGAGGGGGGCACATTTCGGAGAATCAAGGATGAGATGCGTCGTGACCTGGCGATAGAACGCCTGGTCAAGACGCGCGAATCCATTGACCGGATCGCCGCGCTGGCCGGCTTCGACAACACACCGGCGTTCCATCGCGCCTTCAGGGCCTGGACCGGCAGTACCCCTGGGGCCTACCGGCGACCGGCGGTGATTCCCTCTGCGTGATCCGGGTCAGGCTGCGCGACAAATCGAACGAAACGCAGACGGGTCAGGGCGTCAGTTGCGCTGCATGCCCGCCACCAGCTGCGTCACGTTGTGATGCATCATCTTCAGGTAAGTTGACCCGGGCTCGTTGGGGCCGGAGAGCGCATCCACATACAGCTTGGGGCCCAGTGCGACGCCCGTGTCCTGGGTGATTTGAGCCAGCAGCTTGGGGTTGCTCATGTTTTCAACAAAGACGGCTTTGATCTTGTCACGCTTGATCTGGCGGATCAATTGGGCCACCTCCTTGGCGCTGGGCTCCACGTCGGCATTGATGCCTTGAGGCGCCAAAAAAATGATCTGGTAGCGCGCTGCAAAATAGCCAAATGCATCGTGCGAGGTGATGACCTGGCGTTGTTTGAGACTCAAAGGTGCAAGCTGGTCTTTGGTGAACTGGTCCAGCGATTCCAGTTCCTTGATGTATGTCTCACTATTTTTTTGATAGCTGCTTGCGCCCGCTGGGTCGAGGCTGGCGAGTGATTTGGCTATATTTTTGACATACACCACCACGTTGCTGGGGTCTTGCCAGCCATGCGGGTCGGCTTCGGCGTGCTGGTGGCCTTTATCGAGTGGCAGCTTGCGCACCTTGATGCCTTGGGAGGCGACCAGGGTCTGGCCCTTGTAATTGGCTGATCGGGCCAGTTTTTGCGCCCAGGGTTCGAAGTTGAGCCCGTTGATGACAAACAGGCGCGACTGCAGAATGGCTTTGGCGTGCGCTGGTTTGGGCTCAAAGGCATGCGCATCGGCATCCGGCCCGACCAGCGTCGTGACCTTGACGCGCTCGCCGCCCACCACTTGCACCAGGTCGCCCAGAATACTGAAAGACGCCACCACCGGTAGCGGCTCGGTGGCGGGGCTGATGCTGGGCAGCAGGCCAATGGCCACCAGAGATGAGAGTGTCAAAAATTTGAGAGTTGCGCGTTTCATTGAACTGCTTTCAGGTGAAGAAAATTTCAGCCCACCCGGTGCGGGCGC
>Ga0209343_10009846_pt1 | contig 10966 bp, 10 predicted proteins | sample RifCSPlowO2_02_FD_184026 | JGI IMG/M metagenome (GOLD analysis project Ga0209343, IMG submission 184026) | Groundwater microbial communities from Rifle, Colorado - Rifle CSP2_plank lowO2_0.2 (SPAdes) (version 2) | ecosystem: Environmental > Aquatic > Deep subsurface > Groundwater | place...
GCCAGCCAGGCTTGCTTCGCGATAAGCACTTCACGCAATGCCTCCTCGGGCGTGTCTCCGAACGCGGAACATGATTTCAGGTCGGGAATGTCCGCGATGTAGCCCCCATCCTCTTCGCTATAGAACACGTTGATGTGGTAATCAGCCATGGCCGTTCACCAATCTGCTATCGGCTCGCCGCCGCTTCCACGGTTTCGAACAACAGTCGCCGGGTATCGGCCTTCGGGGAGCGCTTGGACAGGTGCAGCATCTCGATGCCGACGACGCGGTTCTGCGCGTCGTAATCCACCACGATGCCCGACGATACCTCCTCGGACTCGACCGCAGCGGCCTCGTCGAGCACCAGATACAGCGCGTCGGCTTCCTTGTCTAGCGCTGACCGGCGCCGTCATCTGAGACTACCGCGAAGCGCCGCCGCGTTTCCCCCGGCGTCCGGTCGAGCGCATGGTTGGGCGTGACACGTGATTCAAGATGCAGCGCTCAGGGCTTCGCGGGCTTTTACAGGGATGTCGACGGCGACGAACAAAGATTCGGGGTAGAGGTAATCCTCGCCCGACTCATCAATGATTCGTATGTAGCCATCGTGCTTAGCCTTGGCGTCTGGAACCGATGCGTAGACTTTACCTTTTTCAAGGTCGTCGCAGTCCTTGTTCGCTATGCACAGGACGTACTTTGATCTCGTCTGGGTTTTGGCCATGTTACTAATCCAGAAATCGCTTTATCTTCATTTTACGCCGTCCGATGCCGTGCGCCTCGGACCAGTGTATTTCCGCGTGCCGAACAATGCCATTTTCGATACGGACCATTGCGATACCTTTCATCTTGCGCCATCGGCCAGATCCAAACTGCTTTCGCAGCCGCATAATGTCGCGGATGCGGCCACCAACGGCGATCGTCTCGATTCGTTCAATCGCGCCGATTACTTCGAAATACACTGATGCGTCCTGTCACGCCCAACGAAGTCGGCCCCCCAAAAGGGGCCTCATAAGACCCCAAAGCGGGGTCTAGCACGGTCAGACTACGCTCAAGCCTTTGTTTCCTCAACCAGGGTGAACGGGGAATAGGCACCTGCACCGTCGTTGCCTTGCCGTTCAAGCGGACCAGATAATGACTTGAGAAACCCTCGTCATGAAAATTGGCCCAAGGATCTGACATCAAGCCCCAAGTCAAGCGCCGGCGCGCTATGCGTGATCCAGCCCGCCGATATGAGGTCGACACCGGTTGCAGCGACGGCGTTGACGTTTTCGAGGCGGATTCGGCCCGACGCTTCGACCAGCGCACGCCCGTTGACCCTGCGCACCGCCTCGCGCATTTGGTCGGGGGTCATGTTGTCGAGCAGCACGGCGTCGACGCCGGATTCCAGTACTTCGGCGAGTTGCTCGAGGGTATCGACCTCCACTTCGATTTTGACGAACGGGCCGGCTGCCTGACGGCTGCGCTCGATGGCGTTACGGACCCCGCCCGCCAGCGCGACATGGTTATCCTTGATCAGCACGGCATCGTCAAGGCCGAAGCGATGATTCGACCCGCCGCCGGCACGCACCGCATGCTTTTCCAGCATGCGCAGTCCGGGAGTCGTCTTGCGGGTGCAAATGATGCGGGCAGAATAGGGGCGCGCCGCGTCGACGAGGGCTGCGGTTGCCGTCGCCACGCCGGATAGATGGCATAGCAGATTGAGCGCGACCCGCTCGGCAGACAAGATGGCGCGAGCCGGTCCCTTGAGGCGGATGACGGCATCGCCGGGACTGACGCGGCTGCCGTCCGGTCTATCGACCTCCACCGAAATCCCGGAGTCCAGCAGGCGGAAGGCGAGCACGGCGGCATCGGTGCCGGCAACCACACCGCTCTGGCGCGACGCGATGACGCCGTCCATCCGGATGGTGGCGGGGATGGTTGCCGTGGTGGTTATGTCGCCTGCACGTCCCAAATCTTCGAGCAATGCCGCGCGCACCAGCGGCTCTATCATGATTGCGGGGAGGGGTTCTGCCAACATCATGCTGCACCTTTCACAAGAAAATGTTCCGATTGAAATTTCACCTTGTGCGCCGCTACATCGGCGAGCGTAAAACTGACTGAATGCGCCTGGCGCGGGGATGGCGCGGGATAGTCGCGCCGGTAGTGCCCGCCCCGGCTTTCGGCTCGTTCGACTGCGGCGGTTGCGATGAGAATGCCGACCATGGCGAGATCGGCATTCATCGAGGGCCGCGGCGCAGCAAACACGAGTGCTTCCAGGTCCGAGACGGCGGCCGCAAGGCCGGCATGGTCGCGGATGACGCCGACTGACTCGCTCATCAGGCGGCGGATTCTCGTGCGGGAGGCCGCATCGATGGCTGCCGCAGAGGCTGCGGGAAGCGGAACGGCTGTTCCAGTCTTAGGCGCTTCCCGGCCGGCGATGTCCTCCGCGATCCAGCGCGCGTAAGCCAGTGCTTCGAGCAGCGAATTGCTCGCGAGCCGATTCGCGCCGTGCAGGCCGGTTGCCGCCACTTCTCCGCAGGCCCATAGACCCGGAACGGAGCTGCGGCCGGATTTATCCACAGCGACACCACCCATGTGGTAATGCGCAGCGGGCCGGACCGGAATCGTCTGGGTTACCGGATCCAGCCCCGCGCGGCGGCAAAGTGCCGTGACCGACGGAAACCGCGCGGAAAAATCCTTGCCGATGGCCCGGGCATCGAGATAGACGTCTTTACCCGCTGCCGTTTCACTCCAGATTGCGCGAGCGACCACGTCGCGCGGTGCGAGTTCCTTACCGGGGATTCCCTGCATGAACCGTTCGCCCCGGGAATTGATCAGGATGGCGCCTTCCCCGCGGATCGCCTCACTGGCCAGAGGCATGGGGTCATCGCCGGAGGCTATCGCGGTGGGGTGAAATTGAACGAACTCCATGTCGCGCAGGAGAGCGCCAGCCCGCGCCGCCAGGGCGATGCCACTGCCGGTGGCACCCAGCGGGTTGGTCGTGTGCGCGTAGAGGCCACCGATGCCGCCGGTCGCCAGGACCACCGCGCGAGCCGGCATATACGCCGCTTGTCCCTTGCGCGCGGCGATTACGCCGGCGACAGTGCCATCATCAAGTACGAGATCGGTGACCTGCGTGTCCTCGATAATTTCGATGGAAGGCGATGTGCGCGCCGCGCGTGCGAGGGTCTCCATTACCCGGCGGCCGGTGCTGTCGCCGCCGGCATGGACAATCCGCCGCCGCGAATGCGCCGCCTCGAGACCCAGCGCCAACGCTCCCGTGGGAGCACGATCGAACGCCATGCCCCACGCGGCCAGATCGGCAAGGCAGCTCGCCGCCGCTTCGGCGACGCGCCCGGCAACGGCGGGATCGCACAGTCCCGCCCCTGCTGCCACGGTGTCGGCGGCATGCAGCGCGGGGGCGTCATCCCCACCCATCGCAGCGGCGATGCCACCCTGTGCCCAGGGCGTCGAGGCTTCCGTGCCGAGCGGCGCCTTGGCGATCAGGGTCGTCGGGAGCGGCGCAAGGCCGAGCGCCGTCGCCAATCCGGCAATTCCGCCGCCGATGACGATGACCCGATCCGAATTCTGCTGCGGCGAGGCGATGACGGGCTCACTGCAAGGCAAGCATGCGCTCGATGCTGGCCCGGGCGCGTTCCCCATGGGCCGGGTCAACGAGCACTTCGTGGGTAAGCGTCTCCAGCGCATGGCGGATTTTCGGCAGGGTGATCCGGTTCATGTGCGGACAAAGCCGGCAGGGGCGAACGATCTCCATATCCGGATACTGGGCGGCGATGTTGTCGCCCATCGAACACTCGGTTACCAGTGCCACCCGTGCCGGCCGCATCGCCGCGACGTAGTCGGTCATGGCGGCCGTGGAGCCGGCGAAATCGGCGGCAGCAACGACCTCAGGGGCGCACTCCGGATGCGCCAGCACCGCCACACCGGGGAAGCTTTCGCGCAGATCGCTCACGTTTTGCGCGGTGAATTGCTCATGCACTTCGCAGCGCCCGCGCCACGGAATAATCCGCACGCCCGTCTGCGCGGCGACGTTGGCCGCGAGATATTCATCCGGCAGAAAAATCACTTTTTCCGACTTGAGGCTTTCGACCACCCGGACCGCATTGCCGGAGGTACAGCAAATGTCGCTCTCCGACTTTACCTCGGCGCTGGTGTTGACGTAAGCGACGACCGGTACGCCGGGATGGCGCCGCCGCAGCATCCGGACATCGGCACCGGTGATGGATTCCGCCAGGGAGCAGCCGGCGCCCGGGTCGGGGATCAGGACCCGCTTGCCGGGGTTGAGCAGCTTCGCGGTCTCGGCCATGAAATACACGCCGCACATCACGATGAGGCCGGCACCGGTGCGTGCGGCCTCGCGGGCGAGCGCAAGGGAATCGCCCACGATGTCCGCGACGCCGTGAAATATCTCGGGCGTCTGGTAGTTATGGGCAAGGATGACGGCATTGCGCTCGCGCTTCAGGCGCAGGATCGCGTCGATGTCCGGCGCAAATTCCGGCCACTTGAACGCCGGTATGACCGAGGCGATGCGTGCATAGACCGAAGCGGTTCTTGCCGCTACCGCGGGGTCTACCAGGACATAGGCTTCGTCGATCGGCTCATGCGTTGGCATGAACGCCTCCTTATACTCAAGATCAGTATTAACGGGCTCAAGAAAATCCGGCAGTTCACCGGATTTGAGAATTATAGCAGACTAATACTTACAATGAGAATAATTGCCGGGGCCGCCCGCATCGGTGACGGCCATCTTCCCTTATTTCCTGCGCGCCGCTATCGGGAGGCGTGCCCCGGGGGTAGGGCGCTCAAGTAGTACGTCGTGACGATAACGAAGCAGGCGCGCCGGGCGGCCGGCAACTCCCGCCGACACCTCGCCGGTCTCTTCGACCAGGCCTTGGCTTTCGACGAGCCTGCGGAAATTGGACTTGTGCAGGCGCAAACCCGCGAGCGCCTCGACTGCGTGCTGAAGGTTGAGAAAGGTAAAGGTCGGCGGCATCAATTCGAATACCACCGGCCGATACTTGATCTTGCCCCGCAGACGGGCGATCGCAGTTGCGAGGACGCGTCGGTGATCGGCGATCATCGACGCGCCTTCCTTGATGACGCCATCGGCCGAGCACCAGGTGGGAGCGCGGTCGCGGTGGGTTTCCGGGACGAGGCCGATCTCGTAAAGCAGCTCATAGCGCTCGAGAACCCGCTCATCACTCCAGGGAAAATTGCCAAGTCCGAAGTTCGCGCGCACCCGCTCTTCGCGCGCGCGCTTTTCATCTGTGGTCTTGGCGTCGGCGACCCAAGTTCTTAACTGACGCTCGATTCGCGCCAGAATCGCCGGCTTGCCGTTGCGCCAGTCTTCCCACGGAAAGTAGTGGTACCAATCGCGCCAAACGGGCTGTTTGCCGCTTTCGGGGCGGGTTTCACGAACCAATGCGAGGTATCCGATGGAAAGCATGCGAACGCGGCGGCTAAAACCAACCACCATCCGGTTACGGTCGCCGAATGTATAGAGCTGCTCGACGTAGCCCAGGGACTGATGGGTCTGGTGCTCGACCCACGACCGCAGGCCAGCTTCCAGCGCGCGGTGGCGCGATTCGAGAGGGCCGGAAGGCAGTGCATCCGGTGCGTCGTCTTCCGATCGGATGGCTAGAACCTGGGGCTGATCGCCCGTCACGCCAACGATAACGGCGCTCAGATCGACAGCAAGCTCACGTGAAGCGGCGATTGGCTGCTGTTGCTTTCGCACGCTCATCTTATTTGAAGGAAAGATCCCTGCTGGCAGATCAAACCAAATTTATATTGGTTTGATACTACTCCTCTGCGCTTAAGTGCTTGAGACGGATTTTTAATATCATCCAATTATCGTCTCCTGGCCCTTGCTCCAGCAATCGGGGAATTCCCCCGGAGTTGTCGTATACCGACCACACAGGCTTCACTCCTGCAGGATTCAGCCGAACAGGATTTTCCTGCCGCCCCGCGCGTGCGCGGCAAGCGCGCCGCCCGCCGCGTCGAATTCCACGAGACGCAGCACCTTTCCATCGCCGCAGTCGGCGAACCATCCGTCGTCCTCGCGATACAGGCCTGGACCGCCGGTGCGTGCCTCGCGCAGCATTTCGACCCGGGTGCACAGTATCCGAACGCGAACGCCCGCGATGTCGGAGAACGCGCCGGGATATGGCGGCGCCACCGCGCGCACCAGATCGTGGACGCTGCGCGCCGGCTGGCGCCAATCGATGCGTCCGTCCTCGGGCCGCCGCCCGCCGAAATAGCTGCCCTGCCGCAGATCCTGCGCGCGCAGTCGGGCTGTTCCGGCGACGAGCGCCGGCAGCGAGCGGTCGAGCACGATTTCAGCGGCGACGGTGACCTTGTTGAACACCTCGAGCGCGGTGTCATCGGGGAGAATCGGAACGGCCTGCTGATCGACGATGCGTCCGGCGTCGGGTTTGGCAACCATCTCGTGCAGGGTGGCGCCGGTTTCACGCTCGCCGTTGATGATCGCCCAGTTCACCGGAACCCGGCCGCGGTACTTCGGCAGCAGTGATCCGTGTAAATTGAACGCGCCGCGCGGCGCTGTCGCAAGCAACTCGGGTTTCAGCATCATCCGGTAGTAGAACGAGAACAGGAAGTCGGGCGCAAGCGACATCAGTCGCGCCACGAACTCCGGCGAATTCGGGTCGTCTGGCGTCGCGCACGCCAAGCCGTTTCGCCCGGCAAGCGCGGCGACGCTTTCGAACCAGATGTTCTCGCCCGGGAAGTCCTGGTGGGAGACTACCAGCGGCACGTCGATGCCATGGGCAAGAAGTACCGACAGGCAGCGGACGCCTACGTTGTGATAGGCGAAGACGACAGCGGAGGTCATTGCCGGGGGGGCGTATCGTCGGGTGGCGCTTGCTCCAGCACGGCCTGCACCAGATACCGCGGCCGCTGGCGCACCTGCTCGTAGATGCGGCCGATGTACTCGCCGAGCAGCCCCAGGCCAAAGAGCACCATGCCGGTCAGGAAGAACTGCAGGATGTCGCGGTCCCAGATCGCGCGCACGCCGTCCATGAAGCTCTCGGCCAGGAACCAGCGCTCGACGATGACCACGACGTAGGCGAGCACCGAGGCGGCGGCGATCAGCATGCCGAGCAGCGAGAACAGCTGCAGCGGCTTGATCGAGAAGCCGGTGACGAGATTGAAGTTGAGCTGGACCAACTGGTACAGAGAGTATTTCGACTCGCCGGCGGCGCGCTCCTCGTGGCCGACTTCGATCTCGATCGGGCGCTGCGCAAAGGTGTAAGCGAGCGCCGGGATGAAGGTGTTCGCCTCGCGGCAGGCGTTGATCGCGTCGACGACATCGCGGCTGTAGGCGCGCAGCATGCAGCCCTGGTCGGTCATCCTGATCTGCGTGATGGATTCGCGCAGCCGGTTCATCGCCTGGGAGGCGTAGCGCCTGAAGGCCGAGTCGCGACGGTTGTGGCGGATGGTGCCGATGTAGTCGTAACCTTCGTCCATCTTGGCGAGCAGGTGGCCGATTTCCTCGGGCGGATTCTGCAGGTCGGCGTCCAGCGTGACGATGCGCTCGCCGCGCGCGCGCTCGAAAGCCGCCATGATCGCCATGTGCTGCCCGTAGTTGCCGTTGAACAGAATGACCCGCGTGACCTCGGGGCGGCGCTGGAACTGCTCTCGCAGCACCGCGGCGGAGCGGTCGCGGCTGCCGTCGTTGACGAAGATCACCTCATAGGCCACGCCGAGCTTGTCGAGTGCCGGATAGAGGCGCTCGAACAGGGCGGGCAGGCCCGCTTCTTCGTTGTACACAGGGATTACGACGGAGACCGTCACGACAGAGACGGGCAGGGTCATGTCAGCGCGATGCCTGAGCCGGGATAGCCGGAACCAAGTCGGTCGGCTGATTTTGGCATCGCATATCTCGTGATTTTGGGACGTTGCAACTTCGCAACGTCCCAAAATCACGAGACCGATTTAAACCCAAATCCTTCACCCGTTCTGTCGAAAGTTGAATCATAGGATCATCGAATCACGTTACGGCACGCTTCGCAGACGCGATCCACATCGGAGTCCTGCATCGCCGGAAACAGCGGCAGCGTCACGATCGCGCGGCCTATGCGCTCGGCATGCGGGTACTGTCCTTCGTGCCACCCGAGAGAACGATACAGCGAGAACAGGTGGATCGCGGGATAGTGCACGCCGACGCCGATGGCGGCCGCGCGCATCCGGGCGATGAAGTCGGCGCGCTTGACCTCATCGGGCAGCACCACCTGGAACATGTGCCAGTTCGAGTTTTCGAATTCAGCGACGGGCAGCTCGCAGCCCAGGCTCGCGTCGAAGCACGCGAAATAGCGGCGTGCGAGCGCGCGCCGCCTTTCGGTGAATTCATCCAGACGCGCAAGTTGGCCGAGGCCGATCCGCGCGGCAACGTCGGTGAGGTTCGCCTTGCCGCCCGCGATGTCCACGTCCATGCCGTCCTCGCCGAAACGCACCACGCCCTGCAGCCGCAGTTTCTCGCACAGCGGCACGTAGGATTCGTCCGGGAGCACGATTGCTCCTCCCTCGGCCGTAGTAATGTTCTTGTTGGCGTGGAAGCTGAAGGCGATCAGGTCGCCGCGGGCCCCGACCGGCGTGCCCTTCCAGCTCGAGCCGAAGCCTTGCGCGGCATCCTCGATAACGCGCAGCCCGTGCTTGTCCGCGATCCGGTACAGGCGGTCCAGATCCGCCGGCAGGCCGGCGAGGTAGACCGGAAGGATCGCACGCGTGTTCTTGGTGATGGCCTGTTCGACCAGACCGAGGTCGATGTTGCGCGTCGCCGGGTCCACGTCCACGAACACGGGCGCGGCACCTGCCTGAAGGATCACGTTGCTGCTGGCGACCCAGGACAGGGGGGTGGTGATCACCTCGTCCTCTGGACCGATGCCCGCGAGCTTCAGCCCGATTTCCAGCGCGGCGGTGCCGGTGGCAAGCGCGCGCACCGGCCTGCCGCCGCAATGCCTGGACAGCGCCGCCTCGAACTCCTTCACCTTCGGGCCGGAGGTGATCCAGCCCGAGCGCAGCACCTCGGCGACCCCTGCGATGGTTGCCTCGTCGATGGAGGGGCGGGTGAAGGGAAGAAAATCCATTAGCGGTTTCAGCTCCGCGCGACCAGGAATACACCTGCCACGATGAATCCGATGCCGATCAGCTTCTGCGCCGTGAAGGACTCACCGAACAGGTACCAGGCCGCGACCGCGTTCAGCACGTAGCCCACCGACAGCATCGGGTAGGCGATGCTGACCGGGACGCGCGACAGGCCCATGATCCAGACCACCAGGCTCACCACATAACACGTAACACCGCCCAGGATGTGCGGCTGGAGCGCTAGCTTCATGCCTACCGGAAGGATGTTCGCGGCGGTGAATTCGAAGTGCCCGACCGCATTGGTTCCGGCCTTGAGCAGCAGCTGGGCGCTTGCGTTGAGCAGCACGCCCAGCATCAGCAGCGCAAAACTGACCGTGCTCATGGTCTCGCCTCCGCACCATCGCGCCGGGGCGACGGTCGTTCAGTCGGCTCGCGAAGCCACTCGGCTGGTCGCATCCCCGCAAGCGGGGCCCCTGCTCCGGGCCTCATGGCTTCCTCACCACGACGCGGCGCGGGTCGCGCGCCACCACCTGCATCGGAATCTGCAGCATCTTCTGCATTTCGGGAAACTCCTTGGCGCCGAAGACAGCCCAGGCGTCGCGGTCGGACTGCCATGCACGCGCAAACGCGGCGAGGTCAGGGAGGAAATTCCCCGGCGCCCACCCGATCGGCTGGGCGAGTTCGTCCTTGTAGGCGACCATCGTGACCGTGCGGCCGAGGTAGTACGGCAGCGTGTGGTCGAAGGTGTTGACCGAGTAAAACGGCACGTCAGCTTTCAGCTCAGGGCGGATTTTCTCAACGATATGATACGCGGAGTATGCGGGCGACAGGGTCTCATGGCCGAGCAGCAGCGCAAGCGAGGAGAACAGTCCGCCCGCGGCGAGCAGGATGACGGACGCCACCGTACGCCGCCGCAGGGCGAGATAGGCCGAGGCCGCCGATAAAGCGAGCAGGCCGACCCCCGCGGCCATGATCCAGGGAATGTACTGCGACAACATCTGAGCCGGCAGCCCCGTATCCGCCGCCCGCAGAACGCGCGGCGCGAAGATCACCATCGCCAGTCCCAGCGCGGCGTACAGCACCCCCTGCGCGGCGAGCAGGGCGCGGTGCGCGCTCACCGCGTGCAGCGCGACCAGCACCGCGAGGGCGGGGAAAATCGGCAGGATGTAGGAGGGCAGCTTCGAGCCCGATGCCGAAAAGAACGCGAACACCAGCGCCGACCAGATGAGCAGGAACCGCGCCGGTCGGAAAGAGCGGTCGGGGGCGTCGCGCCACGCCCTCGCGAGGGCGGGCGCGAGCGACACGATCCAGGGCGAAAAGCCGATCGCAAGTATGGGAATGAAATACCAGGCAGGCTGGTAGCGCCCGTGCCCCTTGGTCAGGAAGCGCTCGAAGTGTTCCTGGATGAAAAAGAAGCGGAAGAATTCGTCGTTTGCCAACGAGACGGCAACGAACCAGGGCGCGGCGATTGCCGCGAACAGCAGCAGGCCGGTGCCCAGGTGCAGCCGCGCCAGGAGTTTCCAATCGCGCTGCACGACGACGTAGATCAGGAACGCGCCCCCGGGGAGCACGATACCGATCAGGCCCTTGGACAGAATCGCGAGCGCAGCGGCCGCCCAGGCGGCGTGCATCCAGCGCCATCGCGCCCGCGCGCTGGCGTCATCGAGCTGCGCGAGCACGAAACCGAGCACGGCGAGCGACATGAAAAACGAGACGCCCATGTCGAGCGTGTTGATGTGGCCGATCACCGCCCACAACATGCTGCCGGCCAGCACCGCGGCGGCAAGCCCGCCGACCGGCGGGCCGAAGGCGCGGTTTCCGAAATGCAGGACCAGCAGCACGCCGAGAAAGCCGGTCAGAGCGGACCACAGCCGTGCGGTCCATTCGC
>Ga0209343_10009847_pt1 | contig 10966 bp, 10 predicted proteins | sample RifCSPlowO2_02_FD_184026 | JGI IMG/M metagenome (GOLD analysis project Ga0209343, IMG submission 184026) | Groundwater microbial communities from Rifle, Colorado - Rifle CSP2_plank lowO2_0.2 (SPAdes) (version 2) | ecosystem: Environmental > Aquatic > Deep subsurface > Groundwater | place...
GATCAGCTTATGAGGTTTCCATGGAACGTGGTATTATACAAAAAAAGCCCGCATTCAGCGGACAAACATTAACTGCAAAAGTTGCATTTCAGTGTAAAATTTAGGACTTTAACTATATATTTATATTAGCATATTTAATATACCCTGTCAAGATTTACCTGTTCCCTTATTAGTGCTAAAATTAAACAATTAAATATAGTGGCAGCGCAGAAATTTACGCCAGTGAATAAAATATATTTGGCTTAATTTCTGCATGAATTTATTCGCTCCGCTCACAAATTCATATGAGAATAGTATCTGGCATACAGCCAACAGGAAATATTCATATCGGAAATTATTTAGGGGCAATCAAACAATGGATTTCGCTCCAAGAAAAAAACGAATGCGTTTTTATGATTGTTGATTTGCACGCGCTGACCGCTCCCTACGACCAGAAAACTTTACAGGAAAAAATTACAGAAAAATTAATTGCCTATGTTGCGGCCGGAGTTGACCCGGAAAAAGCAATTATTTTTGTTCAGTCTGAAGTTAAAGAACACACAGAACTAGCCTGGCTTTTAAACACTATCTGCCCTGTGGGCGAGTTGGAAAGAATGACGCAATACAAAGACAAATCTAAAAAATTCAAAGACAATGTAAATGCCGGCCTTTTAAATTACCCTGTTTTAATGGCAGCTGACATTCTTCTTTATAAAGCGGAGGGCGTTCCGGTTGGAAAAGACCAGGCCCAGCATGTTGAGATGACAAGAACATTGGCTAAAAAATTTAACAGCAAGTTTGGAAAAACGTTTCCGGAACCGAAAGAATTGATGCCGGAATTCGGCTCAAAAATAATGAGTTTAACTGACCCGAAAAAGAAAATGTCAAAATCGGACGACCCAAAAAGCTATATTTCATTATTTGATTTGCCAGAAGACATAGAGAAAAAAATAATGGCATCAGAAACAGACTCTGGCAAAGCCGTAATTTTTAACGTGACAAAAAAACCGGGCATATCAAACCTTTTGACAATTTACAGCATTCTAGAAGGAAAGCCGATTTCTGCGATTGAAAAACAATTTAAGGGAAAAGGTTACGGCGACTTCAAAAAATCACTGGCAAAAACAGTTATAAATTATCTGGAGCCTTTCCGCAGAAAACAAAAAGAACTCCTTTCAAGAGAAGTTTATGTCCAGGAAATTTTAAAAAAGGGCAAGGCGCGGGCGAAAACAATGGCAGAAACTACAATGCAGGAAGTCCGCGAAAAAATGGGTCTGTCATCTTGAAAACACAAAACAAAAAACAGCTCCGCTCCACTCGGGGCTGTTTCATTATGTGCGCGCAAGCCAAACACGTTTGCAATTAGGGCATTGCATCAAATGATATTTTACGCGTTGCGCTTTGCCGGGAGAAGCAACCAACGATTTGACATTTCCGCACCTCGGACACCTGTCTTGGCTGTGCAGGGTTGAGTAAAATATTCGCCCGCGCAAAAAATTGACGAAAGTTCTGCAGATACCTTGCATCGGCGACTCCTTTTTGTCAAAAAGCTGGAACTCAGAAATAAATACTGTTAACTCTTTTTGTTTTTATAACCCGTTATAGAGATATTTTTGATATATTTCCTGCGATAAAATATATATATCGCTTTGGTATTTCTCCGGCACGATTTTTTTATATAAATTTGTCCTTTCGCCGCTATAATGTAATAAATATTTCAAAAAATTAGCGCAATCTCTTTTATCCGGGCCGCCTGCATAACCCCTCATTTTTGCGTCAGTTCCCGATCTTCTTACCTGAACAAAAAGATTATCGGTAAACTGGAATAAAGTGGCATCTCCTGTAAATTTCAAGTCAACCAGTTTAGTAAAATCAACATTTGAGATGACTTCCTGTAAAATTTCCCGAACATTATCTATAGAAATTTCTTTGTTTCTTAAAGCCAAAGTTAGGGAAAGATAAAAGGTGTCGGTTTTGTCCCTTTTTATCTCGCCTTCTTCTTTGTCCCTTCTCAGTTTTATCGGGTCTGGCTCGCTCTCGTTGTAATATATTATGTCATCCCTAAAATAATAAACGCTTTTTATATTATTTTCTTTAAATATATCTTGAATTTGTTCGGAAATTAATTTTTTATTATTAAAAAGCCATGCGCCAAGGGCCGTTGCGATAACGCTGGCTTCTCCCGCGCTTTTTTCTCGCATAGCAATCGCTTTTCTTTTTAATTTTTTGGTCTCAATAAATTCTTCAAGCCCCGTTATCATTCCACCGCTTTCTTCTCCGCCAAATACCATTCTTGGCTGTTTTCCAAGATTTATTTCCTGCCCAAAAACATCCTCTATAATAACCTCTTTTTCCGGATTATCCAATATTTGTTTTTCTACTTTTTTAATTACAACGGCTATTTCCTTCATTCCTACCGGAGTTGTAACAATTTTTATTCCATTGTTTTTTGCCCATTCGTTCCAACATTTTGAAGAAGGAGTGGTGGCTATTATAAACCGAGGATGATTTTTCCAAATTCCCTCGTTTTTTAATTGTTTCATATAATAATCCATTATTAGAAAAAAAGAATACGTTGGACTATAAACAACAAATATTTTTTCGTCGTCTATCTTAATAAAATCCATGCCTAAATCTTCCAGAGTTTTTGCTTTGTTAACTGATTCAACTTGTCCTATCACAAGTCTATCGCCGTCAGGGTCTGTTATCAAGACAATATATCCTTGGGGCTTATCTTTTAAATCTTCTTCAAAATTTGCCGATTTTGCCACTTCTAAAAGGCAGAAATCGCATGAACCGTCAAAAAATTCTTTTTCGCCGGTTTTTGGATTTATCTTCCAAATCTTGCCGATTCCGTGAAAAAACGGATCTTCCTCTTTGTTTCTCCAATCAAAAACTTCTGCTATTTCTAATCTATTCAATATTCTAGACATTGTTTTGTACATACATCCCCCAACCGTATCATACATAATTCTAAACCCATTTTCGCCGGCTTTTTTTATAATTTTCAAGTTGGCAGGTTTGGCTACGTTTTTTCTCAAATAATCAACGTACATATCATAGCCGTTAAAATCTTCTTTTATAAAACCGTTATTTCTAGGGGATAGAATTATTTCATATCCTTCCGGATTTTCTTTTGCCTGCTTTATCACATCTTTTATTCTCGCAATAAATTTTAGCGACATTTCCGGCAAAAACTGACTCCCTTGATTTTCTAAATCCTTAGTCGCTGTTTTACTGCTTATAGCATGGGAAGAAGTTACAAATTCTCCTCCGTCATAATCTAACATAAATATCAAAAAAGAAACCATCCACACAGGAATCGTCTGTCTGTTAAAAGGCATATGGATATTTATTTCTAAATTCGCCTGAATTCTTGAGATTAAATCGATATAATCTTGAGTATTATATCTAACTTCTCCAGCCACTATTTTGTTAATTTCGCCCCTTACTTCTTCTTTTAAAACTAATGCTTTGCCCAAAGTTGCCAAGGCAATGCCCAATTGATTTATGGGAAATCGGCTATCCCAGTAATAAACAACATTCTGGGCCCCCCTGATTCCTCCGGTTGAAACTTTTGCTTCTTTCTCGTAATTCGTCAACCAATCCTCTGTTTTCAATTTTTCAATTAAATCTTTGGTCAAAGCCAATTTAATCTCGCCGGCATTATCCAAGTCAAAAATGGGAGAATTTTTTATCTCCTCTGGCGTAAATTTTTCCACCAATTTAAAATATTCTTTTTTTAAATCTTTAATCTCTTGTTGTCTATCCATTTTTTAAAAATTACGTATTGTTATTATTATCTCACTAAAGACTTGAATTTTCAAGGACAATCTGCTATAATATCAACATATGAAGACATATGAGTTAACATATATAATTTCCTCGGAAATTACCAGCGAGGAAGCTGGGGCAATGGCAAAAGAGGTAAATTCCTTCATTGAAAGCAAAGAAGGGACAATTTTAAGGTCTGAAAATCCTGTTGCCAAAACACTGTCCTACCCTATCAAAAAATTCGGGTCTGGCTACTTTGTTGTTTTGGAGTTTAGCGCGGAACCGGAAAAAATAAAAGAGTTGGGAGAAAAACTAAAAAATGACAAAAAAATTCTCCGCCATTTGGTTATAATAAAAAGGCATGCCAGAATAAAAAAAGAAAGAAAAAGTGTCAGAAAACTAATTTTTTCCAATGAAGCCGAGACCAAAAATGGAACTGCTGATAAAAATCTGCGCGCAGAAGCAGCAGAAGAAAAGGGTAAAAAAATTGAATTAGAGGAAATTGAAAAAAAACTAGACGAAATTCTTGGCGAATAGGATAATCCTTCGCCTATCGGGCTCAGGATGATTTTATTCACTCCGTTCATAAAATCATGAATTTAAATAAAGCATTTGTTTTAGGAAATGTCACTCGCGATCCCGAAGTTCGGGCATTGCCTTCGGGGAGCCAGGTTACCTCTTTTGGCATAGCCACAAACAGGTATTACACAGACAGCGCCGGGCAAAAAAAAGAGGAAGCCGAATTTCATAATATCGTTTGTTTCGGAAAATTAGCCGATATAAGCTCAAGATATTTAAATAAAGGTTCAATGGTTTTAATAGAGGGAAGGATAAAAACCAGAAATTGGGTAAATACAGCCGGAGTAAAACAGTATAGAACAGAAATAATTGCTGAAAGCCTCCAATTGGGTCCAAAAAACAGCGGTGGCGCTGGGGCGGGAGGATCAGGATATAAAAGCTCGAATTACGGAAAACCGTTATCCAATCCAGCCGAAAATGCAAACCCACAGGCCGGCGGAAAAGAGGACATACCAATTATTGAAGAAAACTACACTCCCCCGCCAAGCGCAGAAGAACCAAAAAACTCCTTTCAAGGAGATGCTTCTGATGAAATAGACGTAAAAGATATCCCTTTCTAAAATTACCAATTACCAATTTACAATTTCCAATGAATTTTTCAATGAAACATTGATTCATTTATTGAAAATTGGAGTTTGAAAATTGAAAACTAACTTATAATGTTTTGTTATTTTTGCCAAAAAAATATTGACGACATAGATTTTAAAAATACAGAATTACTGTCGCGTTTTATTTCCGGCTCCTATAAAATAAAACCGCGGAAAAAGTCCGGGCTCTGCGGACACCATCAAAAGAAAATCGCAACAGCAATCAAACGCGCCCGCCAAATGGGAATGCTTCCCTACACCCCAAAATAAGAGCTGAAATTAAAAACACCAAAAAAACAGCTTTTCACGGCTGTTTTTCGTTGTTTTCAAAGTTTTCTCTTGTACATACGATCGTATCTACAGAGGAAAACTTTACCTAGTACCTATACAGTTTAAAATGCTTCAATAAAATGTCGCCATTGTATATCTTTTCTGCTGTTATGATGTTAACAAATGGATTTATTTTAAAAACTTCGCACAAAAGCTGAATTTCCTTTTCGCAAGGATAAGGATGGACCCAAACACTTTTTTGAAGTTGATAAAACCCTATAGTTTGTAATTTATGCCTCATCGCATCCCGCATATGCCTTCTTTTTCTTTCAGGTATGTCGAATATAACAATTCGCCATTTTTTATCCCATATTTTTTGTTTTTCAATACTCATGCCATCAAATAGAATCTCTTTAACGATTTTCTTCCCCTTCTCCGTCAATCTTACCGTAAATTTGTCTTTTTGTTTTTTAATAATTATAATTTTATTTTTATTTAGACCCCATAAAGATTTAGCTAATCCTGCCTCGTCAATATCCCCGCCGCCATTCTTGCTATATTTTTTATGCTTTATGAGCCATCTTGCTATATTTATTAAAAAGAATGGCGAGGTTGCGGCAATAGCTAAAATGCCGACAACGGCTAATATTAATAAAGTATCTTTTGTAATTTCTCCATATCTTGCTTTCATTTTTTTATTTTATTCAAATAGCTTTCCCTTGTCAATACGATCGTAGTCACAAAGGAAAACTTTTCTAAACAAAAACAGCCTTCACAGCTGTTTTCGTTATTACTGAAGTTCTAAAGATTTTCTTAGATTTTCTATTTCTTCATTCTTTTTTCTCAATTCTTCTTGGGCCTTTTCAAGTCTTGCTTGTGCTTCTTTTTGTTCTTCTTTCGCTTAAGCAATATTTTGCTCATGCTCCTCTCTCTTTTTATTGGCCAAATCCTCCAAGGATTTTTTTCGTTTTGCCTCTTGAGTTTCGAATATTTTTTTATCCCTTTCTAAAAGTTCTTTTCCAGTTTTTTCTGCTTCTGTTACCGGCTGCTCTTCTCTTGATTGCTCATTTTTCATTTTTTTCAAAATTCTCTCTATATTTGACCAATGTTTTTTTGGTTTTTCTTCGGGTGTTTCTTCTAGTTGTCTTGGTATTTTCCCCCTACTTTTTAAAATTTAACAATTTAAAATTGATTGTAAATTGCAAATTTAAAATTTCCGTTATGCCTGCTGAAAGGCGGTTTTTTAGTTGCAAAAAGATTATTATTTGTTAATATAAAATCAGTACCTTTCATCACAACAATACAGGAGGGTCTGCAATGAGCGCCGCCCAATCGCCTATACAAAAGGAAGAAGATTTTCCGCGTGATACTCTTTGGCACTTAGAAAGACAACTCCAAGTTCTCCGAAGAAGAATAATGGCAGAAGCGGCGAAACTAGCGAAGCGAGAATCGCCGCCAGAAGAAGTAGTATTTGTGGTTAAGATAAAACACGTCCAAGCAGTCTTTGAAAGCATGGGCCTGGCCCGCATTTTGTCCTAACGGCCCCGAGGCGCAACAACCTCTCGGTTGACTTCTTAACAGCTAAAAGATAAAATATTTCTCGGCTGTTTTTTATTCTTTTATTTTCATCGCCTCCGTTTTTATCTTCTCCATTACTGCCGGATGCTCTTTTAAATATGCTTTTGTTGCCTCTGTCCCCTGGCCGATTTTTTCTCCTTCAAGGGTGAAATAACTTCCTGATTGTTTTATTAAACCGGTTGCCAAACCAGCCCTTAACGCATCCCCAGATTTTGAAATTCCTTCATTATAATAAATATCAAATTCGGCAATGCGAAAGGGAGCCGCCACTTTATTCTTTACAACTTTTGCTTTTACCCGATTTCCAATAATCTCATCTCCCGATTTTATTTGGGCAGTTCGCGCCAAATTAACTCGCACAGAAGCATAAAATTTTAGCGCCAAACCTCCTGGCGTTGTTTCCGGATTTCCAAAAACCATTCCAATTTTCATTCTTGTCTGGTTCAAAAATATAACCATTGTGTTTGTTTTTGCCATTATGGCAGAAAGCTTTCTGCAGGCTTGGCTCATTAAGCGAGCCTGCAAGCCCATATGCTGGTCGCCAATTTCTCCTTCAATTTCCCGTTGAGGTGTTAACGCAGCCACAGAGTCAACTACTATTACATCAATATTTTCTGACTTCACTAAAGTCTCAACAATCTGCAAAGCCTGCTCGCCAGAATCCGGCTGTGAAATTAGCAAGTCGTCAATATTAACGCCAATTCTGGCCGCATAATCAGGATCCATTGCGTGCTCTGCATCAACAAACGCGCAAGTGCCTCCTTTTTTTTGAGCTTCGGCTATTACATGCAAAGACAAAGTTGTTTTGCCGGAAGATTCGGATCCATATATTTCTATTATTCTGCCTCTTGGCATTCCGCCGACACCCAAAGCCATATCCATAGCAATGGAACCGGTTGGCACCACATCAACATTTACCGCATGAATTTCCCGCATTGTCATAATGGCCCCCTCGCCAAACCGCTCTTTAATTTCATCAATCGCATGTGTCAACGCTTTATTTTCCTTTGATGCTTCTTTTTTCCCCTCGCTACTGCTCGGGGTAAGTGTTCGCTCCGCTCCCTTATCTTTTTTATTTTCTTTCGCCATGTTATTACTATATTATTAATAAACCAATTTAATTTTACGATATAATTACACCTTTTGCCATTCGTCGCCGTTTGGCGCTTCTGATTCGTCTGGGCTGGCTTTTGGAGAGTTGGCAAAACTTACGCAGGGGTGTTCATAAACTTCCCTTGGTTTTGCTCCGTCAGCTGGGCCAACAAGCCCCTTATCTTCCAACATATCAATCAATCTGGCGGCTCTTGAATAGCCAATTCTCAAACGTCTTTGTAAAAATGAGGCAGATGCTTTTTTAGTTTCTAAAACTATTTTTTTTACCTCTTCAAATAGCGGCTCTTCTTCGCCAAAAAATGTTTCTCCGCCGACTTCCTTGCCCATAGCGTCTGATTTTTCAAGGCTATCCGCTAAACTCTGCGTCAATGCCGACTGATGTTCCTCTATTTTTTTTCCTTGTTCTACGCAATGGTCAACAACTTTTTTAACCTCTTTTTCTGAAATATACGGTCCTTGAATTCTGCTGATTTTCGCTGATTTGGAAGACAAGAATAACATATCTCCTGCTCCCAATAATTTTTCAGCTCCCGAAGTATCTATAACTGTCCTTGAATCAATTTGAGAAGAAACCTGGAAAGTAATTCTAGTTGGCACGTTAGCTTTAATCAGGCCGGTGATAACTTCAACGGAAGGCCTTTGTGTAGCCAACACAAGGTGTATTCCCGTAGCTCTTGCCATTTGGGCCAATCTCACAACACCAGCTTCTATCTCTCTACCCTTAGCCGCCATTAAATCGGCTAATTCATCAACCACAAAAACAATATAAGGAAGTTGTAACCCTGATGCAACTATAGATTTATTTGCGTTATAGGTTGCAAGATTTCTTGCCGGAACTTCAGAAAATACTTCAAACCTTTTTTCCATTTCTCTTGTAAGCCACTGTAAAGCATTTATAGTTTTTGTGGCGTCATAAATTACGGGGCATAAAAGATGCGGAATATCGTTGTAGTGCTGAAACTCAACTCTTTTGGGGTCAACCATAATCATTCGCAAAGTATCGGGCGCGCATTTGTACAGCAAACTCATAATCAGGGTGTTTAAAAATATAGTTTTACCTGTGCCAGTGGCTCCAGCTACCAACAAGTGCGGGCCCTCTGTGACATCAGTAAAAACCGGCGTTCCTGAAACGTTTCTCCCTAAGGCAACAGTTAACGGACTATTTTCATTATTATAGTTTGGATGAGTAATTAAATTTCTTAAAGTAACAATTGACCTTACTTTGTTTGGCACTTCAATTCCAACCAATGATTTTCCGGGAATTGGGGCTTCAATTCTGATAGGATGAGCCGCTAATGCCAGCGCCAAATTATTTGAAAGTGTTGTGATTTTTGAAAGCTTGACGCCTTCGGCGGGCTTAAAAGCATATTGGGTTACAGTAGGCCCCACATTTACTTCCGCCATTTCAACCGAAATGCCAAAATTTTCCAAAGTGCTTTTAATTATCATTGAGTTCTCTTTAATATTTCCTGAAGTGGGAGCCAATTCATTTTTATTCAATAAATCCAATGGAGGCAAAACATAACTGCCTTTTGAAGCAATTCCCTCCGGTTTTTTAACTTCTTTTCTTTCCGGCTCATCATTTCCTTTTTTAAACAAAGATATTTTTGAAACGGCCGGGGCATTCCTCTCCTGTTTTTCAGGTGTTACTCCTTTTATTTTTACATCATCTGTCTGCCCTCTGTTAAGCACATATGACTGCTCTTTTTCCTGTTTCTTTTCTTTTGGAATTTCAGACCATATAAACTGCAAATATATAAACAAACCAATAAGCAAAACGGCGCCGAATATAATATTAGCAACCAGCAAGCCGAAGAGGCCCACAAATAATTTTGCCAAAAGATATCCTATCCATCCCCCGGACATTTGAGTCAAATCTTTTGCGGCTAAAATTCCCGCCACGCCGACAAGAGAGATAATTATTGCCAAAACTATGGCAAGATTCCTTCCTTTTTTTCTGGATTTTAGGAATATAAGTCCTGCGATAAATAGAAATAGCGGAATTGTATATAGCGCTTTTCCCACCAAAAAGTCAGAAGCTTTTATAAAAAAACGGCCGGCAGAGCCCGCCTTATCAAAAAAAGGAAAAGACAAAATAGTGATAAGCGCAACTAAAAACATTAAAATTGCTTTCATCCATCTTTTTGTCCAAGATGTAAAAAGCGGACTTTTTATTTTTTCATCTTTTCCGTTTTTCCCGTTCCCGTTTTTATTTTTTCCGTTATTTTTATCTTTCGCCATAAAACTACTAAATTACTAATAGATACTAATATACTAATTCGCCGATTTATTAGTAGCGGATGGGGTAGATTAATAAATTATTACGTCGCCTTCCGTTACTTTGTAAATTTAAAAGTGGAAATTATTTGGTCACAAAGATCGGAATTATAGTTAACTGCCCCATTTTTATTATAAATTTCAAAAAGATATAATTTATCGCCTTTTACTAAGAATATAGTGCTGTCATTTAGAGTGTTTTCTTCAACATAATTAGGGTTTTGGGGATTTGCATCGCTCGGAGGATTGTCTTTTATAACTTTTTTACCAACTACTCCGCTTATTGCTATATCACTGGTGAAAATATTTTTCATGGGAGAAGCCGCGCCAGTCCCCACCATACTAGCGTATTCGTTGGCAGTTAAATAAGTGGGATTAATTTGCACTTCAATCCTGAAATAAATGGGTGTATCATTTTGTGATTCAAGTGTTAAGGTAAGCTGTATATCTGACCTCAGACTATCAGCAATACTCTCTTCTAGCGTAAGATTCATCGGATATTTTATTTCAAAGCCGTGTTCGTTATTTGTGTATGTTTTCCATTCAGCAGTCTGGTCTACTGGTTGCGCGTTGTCAACTGGCTGATTACTCGTTACTGGTTGTTGGTTTTGATTTTGGGACTGGTTATTTGGCTGGATTAAATATTGATAGCCAAAAACTCCGCCGAAAGCGACAACTGCCGTGGCAACAATGATTATTATGCCAATTAACGTTGAAACTCCTTTTTCCTTTGCCATATATTTATATCTTACAAATATAGAATCTTTTATAAATATAAGATGTTATTAATTTTATAATTTAACATGTTT
>Ga0209343_10009848_pt1 | contig 10966 bp, 12 predicted proteins | sample RifCSPlowO2_02_FD_184026 | JGI IMG/M metagenome (GOLD analysis project Ga0209343, IMG submission 184026) | Groundwater microbial communities from Rifle, Colorado - Rifle CSP2_plank lowO2_0.2 (SPAdes) (version 2) | ecosystem: Environmental > Aquatic > Deep subsurface > Groundwater | place...
CCCGCAGCGTTCGAGTGTGCGCAGCGAGCCAGGTGAGCAGATGGAGCGTTGCGGAAACCTGCCCCCACCCCGTGAAGTGATGCTCGACGAGAAAACTGCTGTGATAGCCGAAGGCCTCCGCCTCGATGTTGAAATCGATGAACTTCCTGAAGCCCTGCCCGGCTCCGGCGCCGGATTCGCCGCCGTGGGCCTGCGCGCCGCCGAATAGCCCAAATCGCATCACGTATCTCTGATTGTCGTTGAATGTGCCGGAGCAACCGCGCAATTGTCTCTCAATTGTCCGGGAAACGCGAAGGGCTAGTAAACCGGCCGAGGCCGGAGCAATGCATGCGAGCCTTTGAAGGCATCAGGATACCGGATTGCTCGCACGTGCTCGCCGGACCGCTCGCAGCGTTCAAGTTCGCCCGCGGCGACCCGTCGATGGAGTACCCCCTGCGCGGCTCGGCGAACATACTGACAAAGTGCTTGCGGCCGCCGGCAACATGCCGCTGAGATTGCCGCGCAGCCCACAGCGGCGTGAGGCTCAGGCGCGCTCCAACAGCCGGATGGTCTTCACCCCGGGATCGACGCGGACGATGTCGCCGGTCCTGATGCACTTGCGCGGGTCGCGCGACCAGCCCTCGGTGATCGTCAGGTTCGCAAACACCGCGCCCTGCACCATCACCGGATTGGTGACGCCGAAGATGAGCGCCTTCGGTGCGATGCCCTTGGCCTTGATGTCGTAAAACGCCCAGCCCGCCGCGATGCCGCCCTTGGCCGTGGGAAAAAACAGGATCTTGTCGCGGATGTTGACGCCCTCGAGCTGGTGGCCGGGCTTGGTGATGACGCCGCTCCAGCGGTCAAGGTCGTAGCGCGGACTGAACCCCTCATCTGACACAACGGCCTCGCCTTCCACCACGGGCCCGAAGGCGCGGTCCACGCGGATCGTGACAGGCGACTTCCTCACCGGAACACTCCGGTGCAGGCGATGTCCACGCAGTCGCGCGTGCGGCGCAGGATGGTATTGAACTTGTGCGCGGTGATCGTATTCACGATCTTCGCGGAGTTGGAGATCATGTTGGTCCAGCCATTCGCGGCGCGCATACGGGTCAGGTTCTGCAGGATGTATACGCATACCCCTTCAAGGATGGTGACGCCCGCGGCCTCCAGCGTCTGCGCGTAGCCGAGCGCCCGCGCCGCCGCCAGCACGCCGTTCGCGGTGGTGACGAACACCGTCGTGCCGGCGTGAACGCGCCGGCCGTCGAATAGCTCGGACAGCAGCTTCATTTCGAGAAGCGATTGCTGCGGTCCGGAAAATACCACGAAATTGCAGCTTCCATCGAGGTTCCGGTACCCCGCGAACACGCGGTCGATGTCGGCTCGGGTGATTCTCATCTTTTCCTTGGGGCGGCTCCCGCCCAGCGCCGCGGCCAGCGTCGACGCCTCGGGAGTCACGCCGACCATGTGGAACATGGCCATCGAGCCGTAGCTGGCGAGCGAGGCGCCCAGGTGCTTCAACTGGTCTGCCGTGGGCGCGCGCTTGATGCCCGTGAACACCGGCACCGCGTAATAGCTCTGGTGCGATTCGCCCACCCGCTTCGCCAGCGCGCCCCATTCCGCGTAGTCGTCGAGCGCCGCCGCGACCTCGACCACGAACGTGCCCCGGCGGTGCCGGTCGAGGTGATAGCCGTATTCCGGCACGCGCCCGGTCATGGCCGCCGCCATCGCGGCCGGACCCGACTCGAAATTGGTGCGCGCCCCGCACACGGAATTCGCCCAGATGACCGTGCCGGTGTCGCCCCAGGCCAGGCGCTCGCCCAAGCGCGGCTGGTAGAGCGTCTGGTAATTGATGCAGGTGTCGGTCGTCATCACGTTCATCCGGCGCAGGCAGCCGATCAGCTCGTGTTCCTTGGCTGCCTCCGCGGCGTCCTGGCCCAGCCGTTCCACGTGAGCAAAATCGAAGCAGCGCGCGTTGGTCGTGATCGGGATCTCGCAGCGCGCTTTGTCTTTGGCCAGGCGGCGCAGATGATCGAGCCCGCCGTCGCCCATCACCTCGATGTCGCCCATCATGTGCACGTTGGTCACGGGCACGAAGCGCCGCGCGCCGTAGAACTTCCCGACTTCGAGCTGCAATTCGAGCGCGCGCCTGACCGTATCGCCGCGCGCGCCGCGCAGCATTCCGCGCTCTTCCGCCGTCAGCCGCATGACCCCTCACCCATTACTCATTACTCAGATTAGTCGGTGCCCTTCGCGCCGGACAGCTTGACCAGCCGCGCGAATTTCTCGGTCTCGTCGCGCACGAACTTCGCCAGCTCCTCGGGCGTCGTTCCCACGGCCTCCGCGCCCACGCTGGCAAGCTTGTCCTTCACGTCGTGGAACTTGAGCCCGCGGTTGACCTCCGCGTTGAGGCGGGAGACCACGTCCGGCGGCGTTCCCGCCGGCACGAAATACGCGAACCAGTTGCTGATATCGAAGCCCGGCACGCCCGCCTCCGTCATGGTGGGCACTGCGGGCGCCGCGGGCGAGCGCTTGGTCGTCGTCACCGCCAGCGCGCGCAGCTTCCCCGCTTTCACGTGCGGCATGGCGGGCGGCATGCCCGAGAAGAACATCGGCACGTGACCGCCGATCAGGTCCGGCATCACGGGCCCCGCGCCCTTGTACGGCACGTGCGCCATGTCGAGCTTCATCGTGATCTTGAGCAGCTCGCCCGAGAGGTGCTGCACGCCACCGGTGCCGGCCGACGCGTAGTTCAATTGTCCCGGCCGCGCCCTGACGAAGGCGACGAGTTCTTTCACGCTTCTGACCGGCAGCGAGGGATGCACGACAAAAATGAGCGGCGTCACCGCCGCGAGCGACACCGGCGCGAAGTCCCTGGCGACGTTGTACGGCATCTTCTGCAGGTGCGGCAGTATCGCCATCTCCGCGGGCACCGCGATCAGCACCGTGTAGCCGTCCGGCGCCGCTTTCGCCACGATGTCGGCGCCGATCACGCCGCCTGCGCCGGGACGGTTGTCCACCAGTACGTTCTGCTTCATGGCCGCCTGCATCTTCTGTCCAACCAGGCGCGCGGTCAGGTCGGTCGCGCCGCCCGGCGCGTACGGCACCACCACCCGGATCGGCTTGACCGGATAGGCCTGAGCGAGAGCTGAGCCGCTAATCGCGACGAGGCACCCGCCCGCGCACACCGCCAGCAACTGGTCGAATCGAAGCATATTGGCCTCCTGTGTCGTGTGTGCAGCGAAAATTATTCATTCGGGCTTCATGCCCGCCGCCTTGATGATCTTCGCGTATTTGGCGACCTCCGCCCTGGCGAAGCGCGCCAGTTCCTGCGGTGAGCCCGGAACGACGTCCACCCCGGTGACGTTCTCTAAGTAGTTCACGACATCCGGCAGCTTGAGAATCCGCACGAGTTCGCCATGAAGTTTGCCGACGATCTTCTTCGGCGTTTTCGCCGGCACGTAGAAGGCGAACCAGATGCTGGTGTCGAACCCCTTCAGGCCGCCTTCCTGGGCAGTCTGCACGTTGGGCAGCAGTTTCGAGCGCTTCGACGTGGTTATGGCAATCGGCTTGACCCGACCCGCCTTGACGTGGGGAATGGCGGGTCCCATGCCCACGATGCCGAACTTCACTTCCTGCCCGCCCAACAGGGCCGCCGCCAGCGGGCCGCCGCCTCTGTATGGCACATGGACAGCCCTGCTTCCGACCAATAAGTTGAACAGCTCGAGCGAGAGATGCATCGGCGTACCGACGCCCGGTGTCCCGACCGATATCGAACCCGGCTTCGTTTTTGCCAGCTCGACGATGTCCCGCAGCGCGTTGCCCTGGAACGACGGATGCGCCGCGAACAACATGGCCGAGATCGTGCCGAGCGTTATTGGCGCGAAATCCTTCTCGGGATCGTAGGGGAGCTTACGGAAAAGGCCGAGGTTGATGGAAACCTCGCGGCTCGAGGCGACGAACACGGTGTGCCCGTCGGAAGCGGCTCTCTTCACGATGTCGGAGGCGATGAATCCATTTCCGCCCGGCCGGTTGTCGACCACAATCGGCGTGTTCCAGCTTTCAGTCATGCGCTGGGCAACGGCGCGAGCAAGGATGTCGGTGTTGCCGCCGGGAGCGAATGGCACCACCATGCGGATCGGCCTGTCAGGATAGTCCTGAGCGCGCACGACACCGGCAGCCAGCAAGAGGCCGGCGGCCAGGCTGAGGCTGAGTTTCAAAAGATTCGTGTGCATGTCGCCCTCCTTTCCCCGTTGTGAGACTTCAGTTGCGTGATCAGCCGAATACCGCAGGATACCCGGGTGGCGGGGAGAATCCGAGATCGCCGCGCTGGATCACCGCGTCGCGGCCGCCGGCCGCCTGCAACAGCTCGGCCTGCCGCCGCTTGGCGCGCGCATCCACTTGCGCCGGGTCGCACATCGCGTGCAGTCGCGCGCGGCACTCCTCGATCACGGCCGCGCATTCCGGGTCGCCGACGAGATCGCGCAGTTCCTCCGGGTCCCGCTCCAGGTCGAAGAGCTGCGGACGGTACGCGACATAGTGGACATACTTGTACCTTCCGTGCCGGATCATGAACGCGCCGGTGGTCGAGCCCATGCCATGGTACTCCGACAGCACGTTCCTCTGCGGTTGCTCGCCGTGCGCGAGCCGGGTGAGCGATACCCCCGGATGGCCGTCGAACATCTGCGCGTGATCCTCGCCCGCGCATTCCATGATGAACGGATAGGTGTCCACGTGGCTGGCCGGCGTGCTCACGCGCTTGCCTTTCGGCACATCGGGTCCGGCGATGATCAACGGCACGCCGGCGACTTCTTCGTACATCGTGGATTTGCCCCACAGCCCCCGCGCGCCGAGGTTGTCGCCGTGATCGCTCGTGTACAGGATGCGCGTGGAATCGGCGAGACCGACCGTCTCCAGCGTGCGGATCACCCTGCCGATGTTGTCGTCCACGAAGCTGCAGAGCCCGTAGTACGCCGCGACCGCTTTGCGCAACTTCTCCGGATCAAAGTAGCGGTCGTAGACGAAGCTCCCGGCATAATCGCGCAGGTACGGATGGTCGGGCCGCTCGTCCTTCGCATACTGTTTGGGCAGCGGCATCCGGTCGAGCGGGTACTGGTAGTAGAAATCGGCCGGCGCCACCAGCGGGAAATGAGGGCAGACGAAGGAAACGAACAACACCCAGGGCTTGTCACCGTGTTTGGGGGCTTCCTCGCGCAGCCAGATCTGCGCGCGCGTGGCAATGTCCCGGTCGTACGCGGTATACGGGGTCTCCCCGGGGCCTGCGAGCTTGGCGATCTTCCACGACAGGCCCCGTTCCGGCAGGTCCTTGCGCACGAGTCCCATCAGGTCGCCCTTGCCCTCGATGATCTGCATGGCAATCTGGACTTCGCTGAAGCCATAGTCGTCGCCTTCATGGCCGCGGAAATGGAGCTTGCCTATGGAGGCGACGTGGTGCCCCGCTTCGCGCAGCCGGTGGTGCCAGCTCGGGATCGAGCCGTCGTAGGCATCGGCGTTGTCCCAGAAGCCGATCTGGTGCACGTATTTCCCCACGGCGAACGCCGCCCGCGCGGGTACGCACACCGGGCAGGTGGTGTAGGCGGACGAGAACATCGTCCCGCGCGCGGCCAGCGCATCGATATTGGGGGTTCTCACGATGGGATGTCCGGCGCAACCCATCACCTTCGGGTTGTGCTCGTCCGACATGAAGATCAGCAGGTTGGCCGGCTTCATTTCATCCAGGAACGGACCGGACCGGCCTGGTGCGGCACAGTGTCGGACATCACCAGCCGGCGACGGTTGGGCGGGACATGGAGTTCCTGATAGTACAGCGGCCGCGCGTGACCGGCAGCCCGGGCGGCGTGCGGCCCAGGAACCGCGAGAGAATTTCCGGGCCCGAAGCGGGCACGCGCGGTGCGTCCGGCTTCCGTCTCGCGCCCGTGGAATGATCCCCCTCGAGCGGCTCGAAAAGCGATCGCGGCGCTATGCGGGTGACAGAAGCCATTTCTTCCCCTCCTCGCGGCCGGCTGAGATGGACGATGCCGGCACATGTGGGCCCGACGTGATCGGCGGGTTCGAAATTACTCTAGGGCCACATAGTAATTCTGTCAACTTCCGATGACGGCCTGCGAAAATGGCCGCGCCCAGACGTGCCCGTACTCGGGCGAGAACCTGCTCGAGGGTGAAGCCGGCATCGAGCTCCGCGCGGATTTGCACCTCCGTGGCGGTCAGCCGCCCGGCTTCGTTCAGCACTTTCTCCACGGCGTCGGCGGGAACGATGACAACGCCGTCCCCGTCGCCCGCCCCGCTCCACACGCTGACGCAGCCGGGCCCCACGCCATCCACCGCCTTCATCCTGTCTGGGTCGCCGCCGCCAGCGTAGGGACGCATCTCTCCGCAAAGCGTGTACGCCCAGCCCGCCAGCCCCTGGTGCTGGTAGCCGAGCGCATCGAGCAGATCCGACACGGTTGCCGACCGATAAGAGAATTCATCCGGCCGCGATTCCGCCGGGCTGAAATGTGTTTGCACAGAAACGCCAACCACGCGGCGCCCGGCATGACCTGGAAGTTGCGCTTCAAGCCGGCGTGCATCTTGGAGCGGTAGATCACGGTTCCCGTGGCCGCGTCGTAGGTCATCTTCTGCAAGGACATCGGCGCGCGCAGCATGTAGCCGGCGAGTTTCTTTCCCCCCTCGGCATCTTCGGCTGCCACCCTCACGTCGTTGTGCGCCGAGAAACCGCCACGGGGCCAGGATTCGAAATCGTAAGCGAAATGAAAGCGGAGCTGGCGCAATGGGCGCGCGTCGTCAAAAGCGCGAACATTAGCGCCAACTGAGGACACGAAATCAACTGCCAATCCAATCACGGGATTGGCAGTCCGCTCCGCGTCTGCTCAGCGCCTCATTCCCGAGTGACGCCGGCGTCCTTCATCGCCCGCGCCCATTTTGCGATTTCAGATTTGACGTAGCTAGCGAATTGCCGCGGCGTAGAAGGCGTCGCGGGCTCGAATCCGAGCGCTGCGAAGCGTTCGCGAATCTCCTGCTCGCCAATAGCCAATGCAATTTGCTTGTTGAGCAGGTCGATAATGCCTTGGGGCGTACCTCGAGGCACCAGAACTCCATACCAGTTATCCACCTCGTATCCCGGAACCCCGGATTCAGCCAGCGTCGCCAGATCGGGTGCAGACGACGAGCGCTTGCCGGCTCCAAGCGCAAGCGCCCTGAGCTTGCCGCTCTTGATAAGCGGCAGGCTCGATCCCAGGGTGGCCACCATGAGCTGAACCTCGCCCGCAACCACCGCCGTCAATGCGGGGCCGAGGCCCTTGTAGGGGACATGGACGATGCGAATCCCCGTCATGCTCTTCAGCATCTCGGCGGCCAAGTGATTGATTCCACCTGCGCCGCCGGAAGCGTAATTGAGCTTGTTCGGATTTGCCCTGGCCAGAGCGATCAGCTCCTTGACGGAGGTCGCCTGCACCGACGGATGTGTCACCAGTACGGCAGGCTGCGACGCAACGAGCCCAACGGCGTCAAAATCCCCAACAGGATCATAGGCCAGGTTTTTGTAATAGCTGGCGCTGATCGCGAAAGAGGCAGTGACCAATACGATGGTGTACCCATCCGCGGCAGCCTTCGCAGCGATGGCGCAACCCAACGTGCCTGCGGCACCCGGCCGATTGTCGATGACAAACGGCTGGCCCAGCCTTTCAGCGAACTTCTGCCCCACACTGCGCCCTACGATGTCGGTGCCCCCCGAAGGCGGGAACGGTATGATGAAGCGCACCGGCCGCAACGGGTAGCCTTGCCTCTCCTGCGCAAGGCTTGGCGTAACGCACAGACACACGAGGCCGAAAAGAAAAATCAGCACGCGGCAATTTGTCGCCTTCATGTCAGTTCCTTGTTTTTCGATTCACAAGTCGCCCGTCGAAGCCCGGATGATCTTCGCCAGCTCGCGTGGATCAGATCTTCACAGTGACACAGCGCGTATCGCCCCATGTCGGCATGAAGACGTTGTGGTTTCCGGCCCCGCCTGCCACGATGATCTGTATGTCTTCTTCGCTGTCGGCGATCGGTAGCTCGTTGGTTTCGCGGCCCGCAGGAAACACCCGAGGCCTTCTTCCCCTTATGAAATCCACCGTTTCAGGGTGGAACAGGCTAAGCGGCACCTTGGTGCCCTCGAACACAAACCGCTTGATATCCTTTTTGGATAGCCCTTCTGCACTCAGGATCGTCGCCTGTTCCGGACCGAGTATCAATAGAGGCTCTCCTCCGGAATAAAGGTTCTTGTAGCCCTCGCGCGGTATCGAACGCACGAGAGTGTCCAGAACTTTCTGTGCGCTCGTCCTGGCGTAATGAATGATGTCCTGGGTTCCGGCCACGCCGATCACGGAAACCGTGCTGTCATCCGCGGAAAATCCTCTTTCGACGTGAAACGGTTCCCACGGGCTCGCTTCTTCATTTTCCGCAATACACAGGGAGAACTTGCCGGGTTGCCCATGGCAGGCCTTGTCCACCTTGCCCGGAACGCCTCCTCCGATGTTGTTGAGAACAAGCCTGAGCGCGCGGCCTATGGTCGCGTTGGCTTTCCATCCCTGGCCGAGAACGTTATAGCCCGCGTTCAATTGAAGCTGCTTCACGACCGGACCATTGACGATGACCATCGGGGTCACCGGATTGGTGGTCGCCTGCATGGGAAGCAGGTTGAACTCCGGACGGCATATCGCGTTTACCGCGGCCAGAACGACGGGGAAATAGCCGGGCTCGCAGCCCGCCATCACCGCATTGATCGCAATTTTCTCGATGGTCGCCATGCCCATCCTGGGCGCGACAACGCCAATCACTGCGTCCGGCGCTTCTTCGACGACCGCGAGCAGCCGCTCCACGCTTTCGCAAACCGGCGGCATGATGGGCAAACCGTCGGTCCACCGTTGCGCGTAGAAATAATCGTTGACCTCTTCCAAAGAGCCGGACAATTCCAGGATCCTCGGCAGGCGCTCTCCAGAAACTGAGACGCTTTGCTCCTTTGCAGCGGCAAAGAGCTGGCTCGTGATGTCCTGGAACGCGTTTCTGGCTTTGTCCCTGACCTCAGCTTCTTTCAACTCCGCCAGGGGACGGTCGATCACGCTCGTCCTGAGATCAGGTGATCCCAACGCGGTCGCCACTGCCCTGCCTAAGTCGAGAAAGACGTCTGTGACGACGGTAACCGTCGGCACCCCTTTTTTCTCGAGCTCGATCGAGTCATGGAAACTCCATGACGTGCACGAGCCTCACTCGGACACGGCGTTGATGACGAAGTCGCAGCGCTCGGCAAGCAGATCGATATCAGGACACGGCGCGGCGGTCCTGGGTTTAGTGGTGTTGAACGTCTCGTATCCTTCCTTCCGGAGAAGACCCCCCACCGTTTCGAGGAAGAACGAGACATTCAGCTTGCTGTTATTGAGCAAACCGATGACCGGTCTTGCCCGTTCTTTCCCCTTGATTGCCGCGCCACTTCCTTCGCGGGCCGCGTTCTCCGCTGTCGGGTTCAGAATCCGCCCATATACGCCGTGCATATATTCGTCTCCTTTCCTTGAAAGATGCGGGTCCGGTGGGGCTACACCCAGTTCACGATGCGTGCACCACTGGTTCGCGCTCGACAGAAGATCGCATGAAATAGGGTCAGGGTTCACATTATCGACAAATTCGACAAATATGAACCTGTCTGAGCCTGGGTCGGGCAAAACCTGCACCGCTCAAGCGGGTTCTTTGATTTGCGGGCGGGGCGTATAGTATGGTTGAGCTTCCGCCGCCTGGTCTGCGACTGTCGGTAAAGCGATAAGAAAATCAATCCGCCCGCGATTTCGCCGCGCCGAGCCCGCGCGCCGGGAGCCAGTGCGAAAGCGCTCGCCGAACGCGCATAATCAGTCTTATGTTCATGCTGGCTTCCTCCCCATTGAGAAAACCGCGATCCAAGCTGACATCAGCGGTAAATTGCTGGGCAATCTACTCCACGCACCAGAGCAAGGCAAGCGCGGTTCCCACCCCCTGGCTGTCTCAAAGGGGCTTTCTCCGAGGGGCCTTTTCCGTACGGCAATTCAGACGATGTCGGGAACCGGGTGGTGGATCGACGGGCGGACTTCGCTCGGTGGGCAGCGGTGCCCACAGCCCCAAGTGTTCGAGGATGCGCCGGATGACTCCCGGATCCTCAATCAGCGCAATGACCCGCATCGGCCCCTTGCACTTGGGGCACTCCAGCGGATCGGCCTCGTAGACCTTGCGGATCAGGCGCGCCCAGGCAGCTTTCGCGCGAGCCGCCAATTCAGTGGCCGGCGCCTCGCCCGGGGAAGGCAGGGTCACGCCGGCTGAAAGGGGGGCTCGCCCGCGAGTTGCGGGGGCGGTATACGGCGCCTCGCAGCGGCGCACCGCTGTCTTCCGTGCAGGCTTGCCTTTGTCCTGGTTTGCGCTCCGGATCCATTCTGGACCAAACGCGCGAACCGCGAGTCCGCGGCACCGCGATTCGGCAGGCGGATCAACGACCGGATCCAGATCAACGGGAGCGAGCGAAAGGACGTTGAAGAGCAGACGCGCTTGAGGAGGAAGACCGCGGCTTAAGGCTAACCCGCACACGAGCGTCAGCATTTCCCGGGCGCTTCCCGTCACGCCCGTGCCCGCGCGACCGCCGGACGATTTTCCAGAAGTGCCGCGCGTGAGAAAGCCGTGGCGGTACCGCTCGCCGCTGAAGGATGAAGTCGGAAGGAGGAAAGCAGAAGGCGTTCGAGCGTCGCGCTTGGACGTAGATGCGCGGATAATAGGTTGACTTGTCGAGGAGGTACGCCATGAGCATCACCATCTGTCCCGTCACGCCGCACTTTGTAGCCGAGGTCGGCGATGTCGATCTCTCCCGGCTCTCGGAAGCCGATCTCGCGGCGATCAAGGCGGCGTTCTGGAAATACGCAGTGCTGATCTTCCCCGACCAGCATCTCACGCCGCAGCAGCACCTCGACTTCGCTGCGGCATT
>Ga0209343_10009849_pt1 | contig 10965 bp, 9 predicted proteins | sample RifCSPlowO2_02_FD_184026 | JGI IMG/M metagenome (GOLD analysis project Ga0209343, IMG submission 184026) | Groundwater microbial communities from Rifle, Colorado - Rifle CSP2_plank lowO2_0.2 (SPAdes) (version 2) | ecosystem: Environmental > Aquatic > Deep subsurface > Groundwater | place: Rifle...
ACGGCATGGCGATAATAGTGCGTTCAACATTGAAGTGATTTACCCAGTGCATCAGATCATCAAGCCGCCCCAATACTTTCACACCATTTAAAATGCAGCCCTGCTTATTGCTGTCATCATCCAGAAAACCGACCAATTTCCAGGAGGGGTTTTTTTCCAGGTCTTTTGACAAGATCACTGCCGCATCGCCGGCGCCCAACACCAACACCGGCTCAGCAGACAGCTTCATGCGTCCATATAGCCCGTTCTCCTTCCACATCCGATATAGCAAGCGACTGCCGCACATGATTAAAATCAGCAGCAGCGGATCTAATATCAACACCGAACGCGGTATGATCAGATCGGTATGTAGCATACGCAACGCAAATGGAATAGTTATTGCCGACAATAATATCGCCAACAAAATGCGGCGCAAATCGTTGAGGCTGGCATAACGCCAGATGCCGCGATACAAACCGCATCTCCAAAACAATATCATCTGCAGCATGGCTACCCACAACACGCTGTGTTTTATTTCTACCACAAAACTCGACGGTATCTCAAAATTAAACCGCAGCAAATACGCACAGATCCAAGCTAATATTGTCGCCACCGTGTCGTGCAAGATCGCCAGTGCGGCGCGAGTGTTCGATTTACGCAACATTTCTATTCTCCAGATTTGCTTGATATAGCCGCCAGCAACGATCAATCCATATCATTAAGCACAAATAAATTGCGCACCACCAAACCAGCAGGCCCAATTGCCCTTGGGTATCCAGGCCAATACCCCATAAGGCAGCCCCTCCCACCAGCAACATCAGCGCGTATTCGGCGAGCGCGGTGCTGCGGTGCCCAAAGCCCATTTGTACCAATCTCTGGTAATAGTGGTTGCGGTGCGCTTGTGAAAGTTTTTCGCCGCGCCACACACGCTTGAACAGCGTTATGGTCGCGTCGGCAACAAACGGGGAAAAAACCAGCACCGGAAACCAGAACGGCCAATAACCTTGTTGCCAGCCCAGCATGCCAAATGTGGCAGCGAGAAAACCCAACGGTATTGAACCTGCGTCACCCATAAATACCTTGGCCGGATGAAAGTTGAAAAACAGAAACCCCAGCGCTGCCGACGCAACAGAGAAATTCAGCAACGCGAATACTTCGCTCCCGCCTAACCATGCACCGATTCCATAACAGCCAAAACCGCACAACGCCATGCCGCCCGCCAAACCGTCCGATCCGTCCATGAAGTTATACAGATTGGTCATCCACATAGCAAATAGCAATACCGGAATGAAGCACAGCAATGACACCCCTGCACCTGATACCGCAATCAGTGCGGCAATAAAATGACCAATCAGCCGAGTTTGCGGGGACAGATTGCGCATATCATCCAGCAGTGACAGCATGAATAAACCCAATACAGGTAACACGATCCACCACTCCCAAAACTGGATCAGCAATATCCACCCCGATAATATCCCAATCATCAGGGCAATGCCGCCGGTGCGCGGTGTGGGCTTGGTATGCAGTGAGCGTTCGTTGGGAATATCTTGTATCGTGCCGCCCTTGTTCAAAATCAGGATCAAGGTCAGAGCGAATGTGACGAAAGCTGAAATGAATGGCAGATAATAAGAATTCAATGTGGTAGATATAGAATTGGTTTGGATAGGTTGTCGATGCGAATATCAATCAGAAGGTACAGTATGAGGTTCAGGGGGATTTTCAAATTCAATAGGCATTTTTACCTGAAAACCCCCGAATCAAAGTAAGCCATAATATTTTAATATCCAGCCATAGGGACCAATTTCGGATATATTCCAAGTCATATTCAACCCTTTTTTCCATCTTATCAAGAGTGTCGGTTTCACCGCGCCAACCATTAACCTGCGCCCATCCCGTAATTCCCGGTTTTACTTTATGCCGCAACATATAACCATGAATCAGCTTACGGTACTGCTCGTTGTGCGCTACTGCATGCGGGCGCGGGCCAACCAGCGACATTCGTCCTTGCAATACATTTATTAACTGTGGAAATTCATCAAGGGAAGTTCTCCTCAAAAATTTCCCAAGCGGGGTTATGCGCGGGTCGTTCCGTTTGGCTTGTGGAATATCTTTATCGTCTTCACAAACCGACATGGTGCGAAATTTCCATATTTCGACAACTTCACTGTTCAGGCCATAGCGCCGTTGCTTGAAAATTACCGGGCCCGGCGAAGTCAATTTGACCGCCACCCCGATTGCAATCATTGGTATAGCTGCAATCATCAGGAATAATGTGCCCAAGAAAAAATCTTCCAGCCGCTTAACCCAGCCCTCCACGCCCATAAAAGGCGTTTCATACACCCTGATGGCCGGTATCCCATGAAAATTCGTCCATCTGGCGTGCAGCAAATCAGATACGAACATATCTGGAACAACATATACCGAGGCCGTAGTATCCGCGAACGCGTCGACTAATTCAACAATACGGCTTTCCTGCTGCATGGATAAAGCGATATATATATAGTCTACACGCCCCTCCCGCGCCTCCCGTATCAGGTCTGCCAACACGCCTTTTAAGTAAGGCCGAACTTCATCCGAAACAGATTCATTCGGCACGTCGTCGTAGATACCCAAAGGCAGCATGCCCATCCACGGTGCACCCTGCGATTTCTCGATAAGGCGCACTCCTTGCATATTGGCACCCACAATACCCAGTGTCCTTGTATTTTTCCCTGCGCGGCGCATTTCCCGGAGAAATGTCCGAACGATCACCCGCGCCATTGCCAAACTGAATGGTGCCGCGATAAACCAGGTTATAACAACCAAACGAGAAAAATTAGCCGACGTCTTGCTCATAAAAGCAAGCATCACCAATACTGCAATAGCTGTCCCCCACGCTATGACGATATCCGTAATTTCAAGGACAATTCCGCCTATCCGCCATGAAGCGTATAGCCCCTTTGCTTCCGCAAAAAAATAAAAACAGATTACCGCCAGTACCGCCGATACAATGTTGCGGTCGTCAATATCCACCTCATATAATGTGTGTGAAGCCCATAGGGCAACACAAATCAATCCCGCATCAACCAAACGTTGGAGCAAGGAGAACTCTGAATGGTGTGGTCGAAATAATCCTTCAGACATAACCAGCCCTTAAATATTTACCAAGCCAGGGCAGATAAACCTAGGCTGTCGTTTTGTCACACAAGGCATGCAATTGGCTCTCAAAGCCACACAACACGTTTGACTTATCCCATGCTTGCGCCGCTTGTCGTCCAGCCGTTCCCAATTGTTTACGTTCATGCGGGGCATGTAAAAATTTCAACAATTCTTTCGCTATCCCCTGGACATTGCCCGGCTCAATCACCTTGCCGCAGGATGATACCACCTTGGCCAACTGTGTTCCGGGGTGTGCTGTCGCCAGTACCGGCCTGCCGCTTGCCAACATCCCGAGCAATTTGGAAGGCATGACCAAATCGGCTACATCGGCTCGCTGCGGCAGCAAATGCACATCCGCCAGATTGAGCAATTCGTTAAGTTTCTCCATTGGCTGCAAGGGAAGCCAGCGCACATTGTGCAATTCCGCCCCCATCTGCATCAATCGTTGCCGTGCTGCGCCTTCTCCGCATAACACAAACAACAATCCGGTTTCTGGCTGTAATAACTTTGCCGCTTCCAGCAAGATTTCCAATCCTTGTTTTTCACCCATATTCCCCGAATAAAGGGCTACGCATATATCATTCCCGATATTCAATTCCTTTCGATAGATGCTTGCTCTGGATAGGGGGAAAATATCTTGCGCATCCACCCAGTTCGGCAACAAGACGCTTTTCCCCCGCAGTACCCCTTTGGTTGCGAGCCGGTGAAGCATGCTGTCCGAGATCGTCGAGACACGGTCAAAACAATTCATCAGCCAACGCTCAATATTCGCAGCGGCCCTGCTGATGCCGTTTGCTCTAACCATCCCCAGTTTTAATGCGGCATCGACCTCAAAATCCTGCACATGCAGCCAGGTTCGCGTACCGGTCATGTGTGCCACACCTAGCGCAACTGGTGCGCAAAAGAGCGTAGGCTCAAGTACCACGATAACGTCAGGGCGCTTGAAAAGTTGAATGAGCAACAACGGAATACTGGTTAACGCAAAGGAAAATAGATGAAACAGACGCTTAGTGCCCGTCGGCTGATGCGGTACCCATAACGGACAGCGGTAGACTTTCACTTTATTGATCTGCTCAGTGCAGTATACCCAAGGCCGATAAGGTAGTTGCACCTGCCACCAGGGATAGTAGGGAGGAGCAGTGATAATCGCCACCTCATGACCCTGATTCGCCAGCCACTCCGCCATTTCGCCATTATATTTCCCGATACCCGTCATCTCGGGAGAGTAATTGATGCTATAAATTAAAATATGCACAGCAGATTTCAGAAAAATAAGACGTTATCGCTTGGCGGCAACACATAACAGACAATCTCCCTTGCCCATACGATTGCCCAACCAAAGCAAAGGGAAGCCCAAACTGCGGATCAACAGCATCAAACCAGCCACCAGCATAGCCGAACGCAATTGCATCGTTGCATATCCCGGCCTGCTGAACAGCTTGGCCAATATCGAATGCGCAACCCACAACGCAGGGGTTTCTTGGCGCAATTCTTTTATTTCAAATCCCGAGCATTGCAATACGTTTGCCAGTGTTTGGGAGGAAAAGTGAGAAATATGAAAAGGTACATGCCAGTTAATCCAGAAGCGCCCGAACACTGAGCGCAACCAGCTTTGGTTATTGGGGCAACTGATCCAGATATGCCCTTCAGGTTTAAGGGCGCGCGCTGCATGTTTGAGCATTTCGGCGGGATTCAACGCATGCTCCAGTACATTGGACAGTACGACAACATCATATTTTTCTGCTGGCTCAAATCGCTCAATCGGATCTGTATAAACCACAAAGCCCTTTTTCCTTGCCACACCCGCTGCCTTGCCATTGAGTTCCAGTCCTTCCGCAGCGTAACCGTTGTTCTGATAACGAATCAAGCCCCGCCCCTCGTTACATCCCACATCAAGTAACCGGCCATTGCCGCGCAATGTATGAAAGGAAATATCACCATCAATCTTTAACCAGAAATTCCACAGCCAGGAACTCTGGAATCGTTTGCGCAGTTGCACATAACGGCTTGCTGATTCCGCTTCCTCACCACCAAAGTTATAGTAGGCTTCATACAGTGTTTTCAGCTCTTCATCCGTTGGCAATGGAATGGTTTGTTCTAAACCGCAGTTTTCACAATACGCTGACCGATATGGCGTAGCGATGCCAAAACGCGTATCGAACAGCATATCGCCATTTATCCTAACGGGGCATCCGCAGCTCAGGCAAAAAACTGGGGCGAGATGGCTATAATTTATCGGCATGTGGTTGAAGCGAGTTATTGTCCGGCATTCGTTTTCGATCCGGCTCAGACGGTGAAGACAGCTCTGCCAACAACAAACCTACAATTAAACCGAAGCTCAACATTTTGTATGTTGGCTCGAAAAACAAGCCGATGATAATTACAGAGGATGCCGCAAGAAAAACCGCTAACCGATGACTGGAAGCCCAAACATCCCCTAGATTGACTCGCCGAAACAGCAGGGTCACGAATAACACCATCACCGCAACACCAACCACACCTGTTTTAAGCAGCCAGTATGAAATCAGGGAATGGGTAAAACGAGAGGTGCTGCCTTGGTATATGGGATTGATGAGTAATCCACCCCAGCCAACTCCAAATAGCAGTGTAATAAAGCTTTCAGAAATAGCGCCAAATACTGCATATAGCTCCTCTGGGCGGCTACTTAATCCAGCAGCCTGATGTTTTGCCCACAGTTGTGCCGCAAAATTTACTACCTGAGTATAGGTAAGCGATAAACCTAATATTCCTGCAACGATTAAATTGCTTTTCGGTATTCTTTTCAACTTGGTTAAATATATCACATAGATAATTAGTGACAGTACCGTTAACCCGCTAAATGCCCGCATTCCAAGTGCAGTAAATTCATATACACAAAGCCAGCCTCCTGACAGTGCCAACAATCCAAAAGACAATCGTCTTGGTTTAACCAAGATGAATGTAAGCCCAAGGCACAGGAGGTATATGGCTGAAAACAGGATTGCAGGATCTTGGCACTTTACCATCAACATTTGGAAATCATCGTTATATGTATATTCTATATTTTTGAATATAAGCATAAATGAACGTAGTATAAAACTTACAAACTTGTCCAACACGCTATCTGGTATGACTGTGCCATATCGAGATACATAACCGCTCATTGTTCCAAATATTTGTAATATCCCATAGTGAAACTGTATTGCGCTTACCAATCCGACGGTTAATATGGCGAGCAGCAGTGCACGAAGCCGATAAGGAGTATTTCTGTCTTGAGGGAGCAATATGATCAACAGCGGAATAACAACCATAAACATGAGAGGCGCAACGTCTCTAACCACATTAGAAGGGTTGTTACTATGTAAAACGCCTACCAGTAGCGGTGCCAACAAAAAATACGACACGCATAATACAAATAGCTTTAGATTTTTTCCTTCTCGCATGACGAGCGTAAAACCTAATAGCAGGCTGCCTATTGTCAAGCCGGTTCCCATGATAACTTCAACCACCCCAATTTTAGGGGGCATGGGGTAGCTAAATATAACAAGGAGATAAGAAATGATGACTATCCCCAAACCAGAATTAGATAGCCGAATTCTTTGTGTCCCAGTCTGCATTTATTATGAAAAATCAGTAGTGTCCGGTTTAATTAAGTAATGTCGACGGCAACGTCAATATCGACAAGGGTTTCAAGCGACTCATGGGTGTCCACGATTTGAATTTCAGATTGCGCATTTGCGATCATTCCGGGTTTATAGAATCTGGGGTGAAGCATGAACATTGGCAAGACGCTGTTTGCGCAGGTCATGGAGTATGTGCCGTGGAAGACATTCGGACGCATCATCGAACGGCACGGCGGCGATGCCGGAGTGCGCACCTTGGATTGCGCGAACCTGTTTCGTTTGATGGCGTTTTCGCAATTGACGTGGCGCGAATCGTTGCGCGACATCGAATCGTGTTTGGCGGCCAATCAAGGCAAGCTGTTCCACATGGGTTTCAGCGGCGCTCCCGCGAGATCGACGCTTGCCGATGCATTGAACCAACGGGATTGGCATATCTATCACGAGCTGGCGGTGCGCTTGATTCTGCGTGCCCGCAACCTCTACGCGAAAGACACGCCGATACCGGAACTCGATGCAACGATTTACGCTTTGGATTCGACCACCATCGATCTGTGCTTGAGTCTGTTCGAATGGGCGCCGTTTCGCCGCACCAAGGCGGCGGTGAAGATGCACACGCTGCTGGACTTGCGCGGCGCAATTCCGGCCTTCATCCACATCAGCGATGGCAAGATGGGCGACGTCAAAGTGCTCGACATCTTGCCCATCGAAGCCGGTGCGTTCTATGTGATGGATCGGGGTTACGTGGACTTCGACAGGCTCTACAAGATACATCAGGCGGGCGCGTTCTTTGTGACCCGCGCCAAACGCGGCATGGACGCACGGCGCGTGTACTCGACCAAGACCGACCGCACCACGGGAGTGATCTGCGATCAGGCGGTTCGTCTCAACGGGTTTTACGTCTCTCGCGACTATCCCGAGCATTTGCGGCGCATCCGATTCAAGGATCCCAACACGGGCAAGACGCTGGTGTTTCTGACCAACAACACCGCCTTGACTGCGCTGACTATCGCGGCTTTGTACAAGAGTCGCTGGCAAGTGGAGTTGTTCTTCAAATGGATCAAGCAGCATCTGCGTATCAAACGATTTTTGGGCACGAGCGAAAACGCGGTGAAGACGCAAATCTGGTGCGCCGTGTCCACCTACGTGCTTATCGCAATCATCAAAAAGGAGCTTCAACTCAATGCCTCTCTCTACACAATGTTACAGATTTTGTCAGTCTCAATTTTCGAGAAAAACCTTATTTCATGCGCCCTGCAGCCGGACGCTTTCCGAACCATTGATCCGCCACCTAATAACCAAATGATTCTATTTGATTTTTAACCGGACACTACTGAGTCAGCATATAAAACCAGAAGCTGATCAAACTGGATGTGGCAATATCATTGGCAAAAAAACCAGAGCCAGCCATTGCGCCAAGCAATGCCTGATTTGCCACAATAAACAAAGCAATTGTTGTCCCGCGAGCTCCAAGCACTATTGCCACCCAAGTAATCAGCAAGAACATCCAATAGCTTTGGGCAGTGTGTCCGATAATATTTGGTAGCCAGTCGAAAAAAATTATTTGACCAACCAGAATCACCAGGCCAAGCAGCAAGCATGCTTCAAAGATTTTTTTCGTTTCGCGCCAATCGATTCTAGCCTGCCACCAAACCAGCACCAATGGGACAACCAGTACAATTCCAAGGGTATCGGCCAAAAACCAGTGGAGCAGGCTTTCAAAATAGCCCTCTGTGGGAAGCAATCCGAAAACCAGTAATGCAATGTGTATAGCCAAAGCGCAAGTCAAAACGCTGGCAAACCCGCCCAGCATAATCAACCGAAAATAGTCATGCAAGGATTGGATGCGCAAATCAAAATTGCCTTTGCGGTTAAGCAGCCAATAGCCACAAAGTGCCTGTAGAGTATCGCCAGAGGCGACAATGGCCATTTCCAATAAGGAATCACCTTGGATTGTGTTGGTCAGAGCTGCGCCGAAGAAAATGCCCCATGCATATTGTTTTCCTCCGATCAGCAGAGCGGCCAATGCCAATCCGCTCGCCGACTCAAAGTGCCCGATAATCGCATCGCTCTCAAAAAACAAATCGCCCAAATAAAGCAACGACGCGTAGAGCGCGGCGATACCGACCTGTTTCAGCAAAGTGCTTGGGAGTGTGAATTTATAAGTGTGCATTGCGTCGTTTGCTTGCTTGGGCTTATAGAGTCGGCCATTAAATAATTTGCGTTTCCATAGTACGTTATCAGGCCAATTAAAAACCATCACCTTGAGCCAGAATATAACCCAAGAATATACCGCTTGTTCTGATAATCTTTCCGACCATCGGCTAAGGATTTACACGGATAAGGTAAGCCTAATAAAGTGCGCACAACTTAAACCGGGAGCAGCAATGCAATCCAAACAACGACAAACCGGCCTGACGATGATCGAATTGATGGTCGTCATAACCATAGCCGCCATACTGGCTGGCATGGTCGCACCATCGCTCGTCGATATGATCAACAGCACGCGCCTGTCTTCCACCATGTCGCAGCTCATCAACGACTTGAATCGCGCCCGCAGCGAGGCGGTCAAGCGCAACCGGCGCGTGCTGGTTTGTGTGCGCGGCACCGATACTGCCTGCGGGGCAGGCACCAACTGGCAAAACGGCTGGCTGGTCTGCTACGACGAAGATCAGGATGGCACATGCGATGCCACTTCCACCACCAACCCAAACCCGATTGTGGTACATCCCGCCATCCATACGCGCCTTACCCTTACCGGCAGCGCGGCATTCTTTCGCTTCAATCCCACCGGCACCCAGGGGGCGGGCGGCACGGCAACATTGACGCTTGCGGGCACTTGGGCCGGCGCGGTGAGTAGTGTCGCCACCATTGCCGCCACCGGCAACATATCCAAGACACCATAGGGGTTAGCCGATGCGCTACAACTTAAAACTATCCGCCCCAAACGCCGCACAACGTGGCTTTTCCATGCTGGAAATCCTGATCACCCTGGTGATCATCGCGATTGCGCTGCTCGGCACGGCCGGTTTGCAAGTCAATGCCATGCGCATGAATAAAGGCAGTCAATTCCGCACCCAGGCGATATTCCTGGCGTCGGACATGGCGGAACGTATGGAGGCCAATAAGGCTGAAGCCATTCTCGGAACCTATGCGGTTGCGGCCACCAGCGCGGTTGGCGCCGCCGCAACCAATTGTGCTGCTGCGGCCTGCAATTCTGCAGGCCTGGCGGCTTGGGATATAAACCAGTGGGGCACCTCCATCACCAATGTTCTGCCGCAGCCAAGCTGGTCCATCACCCAAACCGTTGCGGGCAATCCCAGCACCTACAGCATCGTCATTAACTGGACAGACCGCAGCCATGTCAAATCGGTCGCCAGCGGCGGGATTGTCGATACCTACACCGCAACACGAACCATAGGCAACTGACATCATGGAAAACAGAGGGCAGAAGACAGAGGACAGAGGACAGATTGTTGTGTGCCGCTGCGCGGCACATTCTGAAAAAATGTGCGGCAAAGCCGCAACAAAACCTCTGCCCTCTGAACGCGGTTTCAGTCTGGTCGAGATGATGATTTCCATCACTATCGGGCTGATGATCATCGCCGCATTGGTCGGGGTGCTGAGCAGCAATTCGAGCAACACCAGAACCAACGACCGCACCTCCGAGCTGCAAAGCAACGGGCGTTACGCGCTGGACCATCTCAAACGCGAACTGCGCCATGCCGGTTATCGCGGCTACACCTGGGCGGAACCGAATACCCCGACCACCGTGATTGCCGTCAACAACGAATGCCTGAGCGGCGCTGCCGCCGGTGCCTTTGTGCAAAATATCCGCCAGGGTATCTGGGGCGCAAACGATGCCAATCCCTTTACTGCCGACTGCCTGCCAGCCGCCAACCGGTTGCGTGGCGATATACTTGTGATTCGCCGTGTGGCCAGCGCACCAACCACCACCTTGGTGGCCAATACCCTGTACTTGCGCTCCACTTATGCTGTCGGCGAGATATTTCAGGGCACTGTGGCGCCGACCATCACCGGCACACCGCAAGCCGATTTTGCGTTACAGGAATATGTCTATTACATCGGCAATGGCGGCGATAACGGCACTGACACGACCACACCGGCGTTGCGGCGCATCGCCTTGCTAGCGGATGGCACTATGACCGACGAGCTGGTAGTGAACGGCATCGAGCACATGCAAGTGCAATACGGGAGTGCAACCACCGATCTGAACACCCAATACTAC
>Ga0209343_10009851_pt1 | contig 10965 bp, 6 predicted proteins | sample RifCSPlowO2_02_FD_184026 | JGI IMG/M metagenome (GOLD analysis project Ga0209343, IMG submission 184026) | Groundwater microbial communities from Rifle, Colorado - Rifle CSP2_plank lowO2_0.2 (SPAdes) (version 2) | ecosystem: Environmental > Aquatic > Deep subsurface > Groundwater | place: Rifle...
TCGCCGCGCCAGCGCTCGCCGTCGCCCGGCGCGCACGAGGGCACGCCGTCCAGTGACTCTACACCCACTCGAAAGTCTTTATGAAGCACGACCGAGAGATTGTGGAAAAGCCACTCGAAGAATCTGGGAAGGTCGTCGCGCTGGAGGAATAGTTCATATCCGATCGGCCACATCGTTTCGTACTCCACGTAATGCCGCCACAGGAAGTGACGGTCGGCCGCCGCGTCATTCACATCCCGGAAGTTCTCATCGGCGGTTGCGTGCTTGAAGGCGTCGGTGGCGATTTTGAAATAGAACCCCTCGCCCTTCGGCATTCCCGCTTCCAGAAAGGCAAGCGCCTGGTTGACGAGTCCATCGTGCGGGTCGAGTGCGCCCCAGGCGCCTGCGCGCAGCGGGCCGTACCCCGTGTAAGTCCAATCGGTCTTGGTCCAGTCGAGCTCATAAACGTCGCGAGGAACGTAGGGAATCTGGCTTCCATCGGGAAGGGGCAGCGGGCGGGCCTTGTCTCGAGCCTCGCGGTAGCGGTCGCAGAGGCACCCACGGTAGCTGTTCAGTTCGCGGGCCATCTCTTCCCCCCGCGGATGTCCAGTTTCGCGAAGCAGCCGGACCGCCTCGATCATACCGAAGATGCAGAAGGCGTCATTGAAGATCGTATTGCCCGAGAGCCAGTCGTGCGCGGAGGCCGCCGGCAGCAGTCCCCAGTGCGGCACCTTGAGGCCGTCTTCCTCACACATGGTTCGGAGGCGCTGGGCAGCAATCCAGTCACACGCGTCGAGAATAGCCTGGAGCGGCGACCCGGGCCCATTTCCCAGCCATGCCCGATCTCGGCCGATCCGGAAATGCGATGACAAAGCCCAGAGCTCCAGGCCGTGACTGAGGAGAAGCGTGTTTGCGGTCCAACCGCCAAAATTGCCGAGGAACCCTGGCCGCGTGGCGAAACCTTCCCCTCCCACAAACTCTCCGTCGCCCATGTTCTTGCGGGTCAGCTTGCCGTAATCCTCAGACTGAGTGGCTATGAAACTATCAAGCACGGGGCGTGTGTACGAACTTAATCCTCTCAAGTCCAGGCTCGGGAGGGCCTTCGCGGCATTGCAGGGCCAGTATTTCTCGTAATGGTTGGGACTCGTTTTGTACATCCACACACGGGTTTGGTGGCGGTAGGCAATTTGCTGAGTCATCTGTCCCGGCACCGCGGCCACGTAGTCGTTCACGAAGGGTTCAGGTGTCCGGATGGCACAGGGGGTATCCAGTAGATGTTCCCAGAAGCGCCGGGTCTCCCGATGCAACCGGTTCCGATCTAGACTGACCAGCTTTTCAGCCGTCGATCGCTCGACCGCTTGATAGGGCAGAGTCAAATCGAACGCGCCTGTCTCTCCCGGAGCCAGGGAAACTTCCCACTGCAACACGTTCCGCGGCCGAGCTTCCATGCCCTGAGGAGGGGCGATTTCTTCGTGGAAGCGCAAGGATCCCTTGGAGGGCGGGGGGATGATGTAGCGCACTTCGCTTTCGACCCATCCATACGGCGAGTCAAATCGGTGGGAAATACTTGGGCCTAGCTCATCGCCTACTCCGGCTTTATAGCCAAGCTGAATCTGGGACGTGTCTCCGAAATGAAGCCAAAGACTGCCGCGCTCTGACTGGGTTGAATCATTCCGGACATTGAACCGTGCATGCACCACCAGCAAATCATCCTCGCGGGGGTCCATGCCTTGATCGGGCGTCCGGCCGAAAAGGTGTGCAAAAACCACCTGCTTCCAGTCCAGGTCGCCGTCTCTTGTTTCAATGTGAGGGATGGGCAGGCGACCATCTTCCAGACTTCTGATCACCATTGAACTCCGGATGGAGGTCCGGTCCGTGAATCTTGCCGGAGTGCCATAGCCCACTGAAACCTGAAGCAGATTGTTGCCGAGGGACGCGGCTTCCTTCGCCACGATGGGGTCATTCCTCACTTCCTTGGTCGGGCCTATGAGCAAGGCCCCGTCCCAGAGGACCGCGGCCTGCCATTGATAGCCGGGAACGCCGACATGTTGGACGGCCCGGCTCATCGGTTTCCAGACCTTTCGCGCCGCCTCCAAGGTCCACTCCCGGGGATCTGGGTCGGGAACAAGGACTCTGTGCAAATCCGGAACCGCAAGGGCATACCCCGTTGTGGCAGCAATTCGCTGCAATACCTGCCGTCGGTTCAAACGATTCACCATAGGTCTGTTGCTCCTGTTGATCTATGCGGCGTGAGTTCGTGTAACCGGCTTAGCTCCAATCATGTTCCTCCGGTGGAACGAATTGCGCCAGGCACGCGAATGATTACGCCACTCAAGCTGGACAGGTCAAGGGAATTGAGATGAATGGCCTCACTCATGGAACAAATATCGACGCCCTGCGGCGGCGGCCACTTTCCCTCAGCAATCGCACCCCTCACGTGCCGTGGACTTTTTCAGATCAACCGCTCCTGAATTTCTAGAGACAGACGGCCGCCACTCGCCAGCTTCAAGTGCATTTAAAGTCAAGGATTACAATAAGTTGAGGTTGGTGGACCTGGTGGGGTTCGAACCCACGACCTCATGACTGCCAGTCATGCGCGCTCCCAACTGCGCCACAGGCCCGATCGAGCTAGATATCCTTTGTAGCATGCGCAAATCGGCACTGTCAATGAAGTGAGTGGGGCGGGGAGTACATCTCCACCTCATGGCCCCTTCCCCCGAGGCTGTGCAATTTTTGGAACAAACCTTTTGGGGCCGGTGTCGAATCTAACAGAGAGGTGAAGATTGTGGTCTTGTAGTTAGCGCGGGGCTCTGGTATTTTGGGTGCATCATGGGGATCGCGCGACCGGTTAGCGTGGCGATCGAAAAAGCGGCCGAAGGCAGCCGCGAAGCCGCTTTGGTCGCCGAGCTGCAAGGCGGGTCCGAAGAAGCGTTCTCCTACCTCCTGGCGGTTTACCAGAACCCAGTCTATAACCTGGTTTCACACATCGTGGAGTCGGGCAGCGATGCGGCGGATGTGACTCAGGGCGTTTTCATCAAGGTATTCAGCGGAATACGATACTTCCACGCGCAAAGCAGTTTGCGGACCTGGATTTATCGCATTGCGATTCGTGAGGCATCCAACCACCGGCGTGGCTGGCTGAGGCGCAAGTTGCGCGAAGCGTTTTCGCTGGACCAGGAGCCGGAACTCTCCGATGGCATATTCGCGAGAAGTTCCATCCAGTCGGAGACGCCTTACGAAATCGCGGAGTGTTCGGAGAGGCAGCGCACCGTACAAAGGGCGCTGGCCAGCCTGGCCCAGCCATACCGCACGGTGGTAGTGCTTCGAGAGATTGAGGATATGCCCTATGACGAAATCGCGGAAGTTCTGGGCATTTCCGAGGGAACGGTCAAATCCCGCTTGATGCGCGGCCGCGAGCTGCTGCGGAGGAAGCTGGAAGGTTATTGGAGTCAATCCCATGTTTGAGAATTGCACAGACATTCGCGGGTTGTTCTCCCGGTATCTGGACGGATACTGTGAGTCCCAGGAGATGAAGTCCATTCGCTTCCACTTGCGATATTGCCGCCCCTGCACGCAAGAGCTGGAGAAATACCAGACGATCCAGGCCGACCTTCGCGGCCTGCCCCGCCGGCGGATACCGCCCGAGTTGTCCCTTGCATTACGCGTCCGAATATCCCAGCAACTCCACAATAACTGGTTTGGTTGCTGGCGGATTCACATTGAGAACTTCCTGAAGCCGTTGCTGATTCCCACGTCGGGCGGGGTTTTGGCGGCAACGATTTGTTTCGCTCTGCTGCTGGGCTCGAACTTTTTCCCGCCTGTGCACCGGCCGGACGTCCCCTTGGCGCTGGTGACTCCGCCACGGCTGCTCGAATTGGCGCCCATCAACTTCAACACCGACGACGACCAGCTGGTGGTGATGACTCGCGTCAACGCTTCCGGGCAGGTGACCAGTTACGAAGTCGTCTCGGGCGACATTTCACCTGAGCTCCGGAACGATCTGGACCGCCTCATCTACTTCAGCGTATTCGCGCCGGCGACGACGTTTGGCACGCCGACGAACGGCAGGGTTTTTCTGTCGGTGAGCCGCATCACGGTTCGGGGATAGTCGGCTTGACCCTTCACGAACTCAAGAGAAATACCCAGATATCGCGGCGCAAACGAGAGGGACATTACTGTGCCTGGGCCGCTCTGTGCATGGTTCTGACGGGGACGGCGTGGGGCCAATCCCAGCAGCAGCACGGCGGCGTGGTGCTGGATTCCAGCGAATCGTTGTTTGGGGTTCTCGCGGCAAGAGTGGCCGCCGGGGAAGATATGGCGTATTCCTCGGCCACAGGCCAGGAAGGGCGCCGCTTCGCGAGCGATTACCTGGGGCGCAAACAGATTCCCGTCAAGGCTGAGCTGCGCGCTTTCTTTGCCGAGACTCAGCCGCACGCAAGCTCTGCCGGGATGCTGAGCGACTGTGTTTCCCTGGGGCTGCTTCTTGGCTCGCCTCCCAACTACAAACCCACCGCACCGGAAAGCAGCCTGCCTCCCGACGCGAGGAAGCTCGCGCCGGTGGTGCCGCTTCTCAAATCTTTATATGACCAGGCGAGCCTGGCGGATCTCTGGGCGCAGATGCAGCCCTGGATTCAGGGGGAGATCGACCGGCAAAGCCCGGTCGTGCGCAGAGCGATTGAGCTTTCCGACGCCTATCTGCGCTTTCCCGGGGGGACGTACCTGGGACGAACTTACGCGATTATCATCAGCCCGCTGGGTCCGCCCGAGCAGGTGCAGGCGCGCATTTACGGACAGAACTACTACGTGGTCGTGACGCCCTCGCGTGACATCAAAGCGCAGGAGATCCGCCACCAGTATCTGCATTTTCTTCTGGACCCGCTCGCCTACAAGTATGCGAAGGAAATCGAGCAAAAGTCGGAGCTGAAATCCTCGTTTCGCACGGCCGCCCTGCTGCCTGCGGATTTCAAGGAAGATTTTGGCTTATTCATGGTCGAGTCGTTGATCTATGCCGTGGAATTGCGACTCGACAGGCGCCCGGAAAAAGAAGCCAATGCGCGCATTGAGGCATTGGTCTCTCAGGGATTCATTCTGGTTCCCTATTACTACTCCGCGCTGCTGGCGTACGAAAAACAAGAATCTTCCATGAGCCTTTTCCTGAAGGAAGCGATTGAAAAGATCGACATCGCGCAGGAACGGCTCAGGGCCTCCAAAGTCCCGTTTGCGTCCCAGCCGGCGCCCGCCGGCGGGCAGCCGAAGCCCGCGCTGTCCCCGGAAGAGGCGTTGCTCAACCGGGCCGACAACCTGATCGCGGAGGGGAATTATCTGGAAGCCCGGACCGCCTACCGCGAGGTGCTCGACACTCTCAACGCCCGCAGCGAGCGCGCCCTGTTTGGACTGGCGGTGGTTTCCAGCAATACGCGCAAGCCCGGCCTGGCCGAAGATTATTTCCGAAGGACGCTGGAGGCCGCCCAGGATTTGCGTATCGTGACCTGGACGCACATCTACCTGGGGCGGATTTACGATCTGCAAACGGACCGGAGGAGGGCGCTGGAGGAGTATCAAGCGGCCGCGCTGACGGCGACGTCCTTTCCGGATGCGTATCGGGCCGTTCAAGACGGATTAGACCGGCCCTTTGGTTTTCATAAATGAAGGCACGGATGGGTCGTGCCGATCATCGTCCCGGGGGACGCATTGTGGATAGGCCGGTAGTGTTTCAGTTTTGATGTAGCGCCGACCTTTAGTGTTCGTTGCCAAGACATGTGTTACACGGGGTGCCAGGACATCCGTTACACTTCAGCTCCGGTTCTGGGGGCTGGGGGACCCGGAGGGAGCCCGGAGGGCGACCGGAGGGTTCCCCAGCCCGGCGGCTGCGGCGCCCTCGCGTCGCTCGACCACCAAGGGTTTGGTGCTGCCCCGTTCGAGGTCGATCTCGCGCAGGTACATGTGTCGGTAACTCACCAGCAGCTTGCGCTCGATGCGCTCGACGCGCACCCGTTGCCCGGCCAGCGCGCCGCAGACGAACCAGCGCCGTCCCTTCTCCTCCAGCATGCCTTGGGTGTTCAGCCGTTTCACTTCACTGCCGGTGGGATACTCCCAGGCGGGTGGCCGTTCCTGATAACTCCTGGTACTCGGCTGATAGACTTCCGCCGGTCGCCGCATGCCCAGCGCCTCATGCGGTCGCCGCTGGTTGTAGTCGCGTCGGACTTCGGCCAGCAGGGGCGGCCATTCCGCCCACCGCACGGGCAGGCCCCGATGCCGCAACTCTCCGCCCAGTGTGCGGTGAAAACGCTCCACCTTGCCCTGCGTCTGGGGGTGGCGGACCCGTCCGTAGAGCAGCCGAATCCCTTGTTCGATCAACTGCACGGAGAGCCAGGTCAGGCCCCAGCCGTTGTGCTCCGACCACCACAACGACCCGCGATCCATCAGCATGCCTTCCGGCACGCCAGAGTCTCGGAAGGTCTCGACCAAACACGGCCAGGCCTGCGCGGTGGTCAGTTCACGCAGCGCGTACAAGCCCACGGCGTAGCGGCTGTGATCATCCACAATCGACAGGGGGTGACACTCCGCCTGGGGCAGCGGATACTTCCCCTTGCTGTCCATCTGCCACAACTCGTTGGGCGCCGAACGCTCGAAGCGCCCCGGCGCCGGGGTGTGTACGTCCTCCTGCACCCGCCCCTGACGCTCCAGAATGCGATGAATCGTCCGCACCGGGACCGCCACGCCCTGCTCATCGCGCAGCACCACGTGCAACTTCTTCGCGCCCCAGCCCGTCTGGTCGCGCAATGCCGTCACCCGCTCCTCCTTCCACACCTCGGTGCGCGTCGGACTGTGACGCGGACGCCGGCTCTGCTCGCGCAGGGCGGTGAAACTGCCGGCCTGCTCATACCGCCCTCGCCAGCGATAACCCGTGGGCCGCGCAATCCCAAACTCGCGGCACAGCGCCGTCATCGGCTCCTTCCCGCTCACCGCTCGAACCACAAACTGCATCCGCTCCTCGTCCACGCTCGTCCTCTTCCAGGGCATCGCTCCCGGCCTCCTCCCACCGGCCGGTCACTCTACCGCAAGGTGTAACGCATGTCCTGGCAACTACTGTAACGGATGTCATGGCACCGTACACTTTAGGTCGGCAGATCCTACGCTTTGCCGGGCTTCAGAGTCTGTGTGATAACTAGCGGTTGGCGGATGTAGCGCCGCCTTTCAGGGCGGCATCTTGTTGATTCCATGAATGCCGGGCTGCCCGCCCCGGCTCGTGCCGGGAACGGGCCGGGGAAGCCCGGCGCTACAGAAAACAGTTAACACACAGGCCCCAAAGGGTTGGGTCCCGCCAGTCCCGGCGGTCGTGAGGCACGCGCTACCGCCGATCCTGCGTTTTCAACAACTTCCTGGCTTCCTTCCTCGGTTTTTTATTTGCGCAGGCCCATACGCCCCCCGGCTCCACCCCTTCTCCTTCCGCGAGGCGGCCGCATGTAGCCTATCATGGTTGCCTAGAATTGTCCAGAGATTTCGCGTGGCCGGGGGGGCTGGGGCATAGGGCGCGGCGGCCCGCCGTCAGACGAGGCACGAGTCTTCAACGAGGATGGCGTGGACGTGTTTGGGGCCGTGGACGCCGCGGATCAGGATCTGCTCGATGTCGGCCGTGCGGCTGGGGCCGGTAACAAAGACGACGGAGCGTCCGGGCAAGGGTTGGTTGGGGTCGGTCGGGACGGGAAGCCGCTCCAAGACCTCCTCCAATGTAGCTTTGGCCTGGTCGCGACGGTAAAGCGCGACATGTGTCGGAGGGGCAAGCGAGGCGAGTTGCGACCCCTCCGTGCGGCTGGTGATGACCAGGCTCCCCGACTCGGCGAGCACGAATTCCACGCCGCTGATTCCGATTTCGGCTGAAAATACATTTGTTTTGAATGACTTGGAGGCATCTTCCGCTCCAGGCCAGACCGTCGATTTGACTCCCCAGGAGGCAATTTTCTCCGGCAGACCCAGCGCTTTAAGGATCGGATTTCTGGTGCAAACAGCACTCTTTGCCTGATGGTCTTGCAATATCTTCCTGACGATTTCGTCAAGGCCGGCCAAAGTGCTCGCGCGATAAGTAAAGCCGTCTACTTTCTGAAGTTCCGCCTCAAATTTGTCGATAATCTGGTCGGAGGGAATGGGGCTCATGACCCCCTCAAGCGGGGGAAAAAGCTGGCCAGGATGCCGGTCAGGGGCCGACTCGTCGGGCCGCCTTCCAAGCGCTTTTCGGATGCGGCCGAAGAACTCTTCTCGTGTTGACATGGCTTCGAGGTATGAATATTTACCACAAGTGACGTCATTTTCCTAGACTAGCGCTTTAACTTATAGAAAATACAAGACATAAAAATCGTTGAAAAAACTTATAAAAACTGCATAATAGTGCAACTTTCCTCCCTTTTGGAACATCCCAAGAGGCGAGCTGTGAAAGTTCTAAATTTCCGAAAAGGTGTGGTTAAAGAATAGAAATGCCAACTGCCGTGAAGTCGAAAAAGTCTCCCTACAGAACGATCCTGATGAAGAAGCGGGAGGAATTGATTGCTTCCTCCCGACGGAGGCGCCCTGAGGCGCTGGCCATGAGCCTCCAGACTCCGGACGAGGTGGAGTTCGCCTTCCGTTCGGCTCAGCAGGACCTCAACGCCGCGACCATGGAGCTCCGTTCGCGGACGCTCCGCGAAGTCGAAAGCGCCCTCAAGCGCGTCGCCGGCGGAACCTATGGCGAGTGCGAAGCCTGTGGCGAGGATATCTCCGCCAATCGCTTGAAGGCGATTCCCTGGGCCCGCTATTGCCTGAACTGCCAGGAACTCCGGTCGAAGAACTAACCACTCTTCCCACTAGCTAACTTGGAATGCATTGCGCGATCGGGTGGAAGTGTGTCCGCCCGCGGCACCGTGGATTTCATAACTGGCGGCCGGTAGGCAAGTACCGGACGAACCATTCGCGACCACCTCACGTTGCTAACTTGCCCGCAGCGCTCTGGTTGCACTCAAACTTTAACTTGCCGCGAATACGACCATTCCGTAATATGGCCTCAGCAAAGTCTTATGTCCTTGAAGAAGTACCTTGAAGAGATTCGCACGCAATCCCTAAGCGAAAGAGGTTTCTACACTCCTCTCGCCACGCACATTTTTGGCGCGATCCTGGGCTACCCACCGAAGCATCGGGTGATTGAAAAGCGCGGCGAGCAAGGCATCCCTGACATTCGGCTTTATTCCAAGGAGGACGGATCAGAGTGGGTGGTGGTGGAAGCGAAGCTTGATGACGGTGAAATCCGGGATGCCGCAAGCAGGGAAATCATCTGGCGCGAGCAAGTCCGAAAGCACGGGTACATTCGACCTGATACGTTTTACGTCGTCCTCTGTGCGCCGAGAACATTCTACGTTTGCGACCTGGACGGCGGAATTCTGGAAGCTGTCCACATCGAAGACGACGAACTCTTGAACCCTGTCACCGGCAGTCAGTTCGCCCTCACGGAAGCGGCATTCCGCGAGCAGCTTCACATCATCAGCTATTCCGCGTCCGAGGAGAGGCTTCAATTCCAGGCTTTTCGTGAGGGCAAGCTCAAGAGCGGGCACATTCCACTCACTGCAGAAACCCTCGATGAGTTACAGGCTGTATTTTCTTCGGCCGTTGAAAAGTTGCGGGAATTTTGCCGTCTCCACTTCCGGCAATTGCGCGAGGAATATGACGAGGCCAAATCCCAGTTGGCCGAGATCGAGCGTAGGTTGGACAACATCGGTTCCGGAGCGGTACAAAGAAGGAAGAGGCTGCAATACCGGCACATCAAGATCCGCGCCAAGCACCGGCTTGCTTTGCAGCTGTTTGATGACGACTATCCAGAATTCAAGCACGACCAGACGTACGCCGGTACCCCCCAAAAAGAGGAGGACTTTGAGGACATCTTCTGCACCAACACCGCTTACGTCGCTCTCAGCCGGCTGATCTTCGTCCGCATTTGCGAGGATGCCGGGCTGACTACCCGGAAGATCTCCAACTCCGGCGTCGCGGTCTGGAGAGAATTCGTCCAGAACATCAAGGGTAATTATCAGGACCTGCTGGACGTGGCATTCAAAGACGTCGCGCACGTCTATTCCAGCCTCTTTGAATCCTCGGTTTTCGATTGGTTCGGGAAGGCGGACGGGAAACTCCACGATATTCTCGAAAGAATTCTCTTTCGCCTCAACGCTTTCAGTTTTCGCGAAATTAATCGCGATGTGCTGGGTTCGATGTACCAGTATTTTCGCCCGCGGATCGAGCGCCGCCGCCTGGGTGAATACTACACGCCTGTCGAAGTCGTGGATTTTATACTCACTCAGACGGGAATCTCTCAGGACCCGCAGATTATGCAGAAGCGCATCCTCGATCCTTCCTGCGGGTCATTCACTTTCGGCGTCCGCGTCATTGAGCCGCTGCTGCGGGCGGGAAACCGCCTTTCACCACAAAACAAAATCGATCTTGTCCGCACTTGTCTGCGGGGTCAGGACATCAATCCCTTTTCGGTTTTCCTTTCTCACCTGAGCATCTTGTTTGCGCTCCTCGACATCTACCTCGAAGCCAAACGGCTGGACCCCCAATTTGAAATTCAACCGTTCGACATCAAGAATCGAAACTCGCTCACCTATGGAGTTCCCGCGCCGGACGAGGAAGGCCCCGGAGTGGAGTCCAGTGATCTAAGCGAAGAAATCGAGAAAGTTGACTTTGTCATCGGCAACCCTCCGTTTGTTCGTAACGAGCGTATCCCCACCGATGACCGGGCAGTCGTAGATAAGCTTTACGCGAGCTTGCAGGCGGGCAACACCGATCTTGCCAGTTATTTCCTTTACGCCGCCTTCAATTATTGGCTGAAGCAGGGGGGCGCACTAGGTATGGTAGCTCCGTTAAGCATTGCTAACGCCCGGATGGCTGTGGCACTCCGCCGCTTCTTGAATAAATTTGAAATGACAGCCGTCGTGTCCCTGGAGTGGCTGAGGCTCCGCAAGGAAA
>Ga0209343_10009852_pt1 | contig 10965 bp, 5 predicted proteins | sample RifCSPlowO2_02_FD_184026 | JGI IMG/M metagenome (GOLD analysis project Ga0209343, IMG submission 184026) | Groundwater microbial communities from Rifle, Colorado - Rifle CSP2_plank lowO2_0.2 (SPAdes) (version 2) | ecosystem: Environmental > Aquatic > Deep subsurface > Groundwater | place: Rifle...
GTCCTCTCCATAGCCGCTGGCAATGTGCACAATTCCGGTTCCGTCTTGTGTAGTGACGAAGTCGGCGGCAATCACTTTCCATGCTTTTTCAAGACCCTCAAGCGGAGCATTGGTGTAGTAGTCGAAAAGAGGAACATAGGCCTTGCCCACAAGCTCCTTCCCTTTCATTTCTTTCTCGACTTTAGCCTTTAGATTTGCGATGTCAAAGTGTTTTTCGAGCAGTGCTTTGGCCAAAATGAAACTTTTCCCTTCGCTTTGAATCTGGACATAATCGATTTCCGCCCCAACGGCGAGCGCCACGTTTCCGGGAAGCGTCCAGGGCGTGGTCGTCCAAGCCAGAAAATAGAGATTAGGGTCGTCTTTGGATTGGAATTGGGAAGTCACCGAAAGATCCGTGACGTCTTTGTAGCCGAGAGAGACTTCAAAATTGGAAAGCGGGGTCGAGCATCGGGGGCAAATGTGCATTGATTTGAACCCTTGGTACATCATTTTCTTTTCCCAAATTTGTTTGAAGACCCACCAAATGGATTCCATGTAACTGGCGTTCAAGGTGGCGTAACCGTGTTCGATGTCCACCCAACGCGCAACGCGTTCAAAGAGTTCGTTCCACTGAACCGTGTAACGGAAAACGCTTTCCCGACATTTGGTGTTGAATTGTTCCACGCCCATCGTTTCGATGTCTTTTCGTCCGGAAAGTCCCAGTTCCTTTTCAATTTCGTATTCCACGGGAAGACCGTGGCAATCCCAGCCGTTAACGCGAGGAACATAGTAGCCGCGCATGGTGAAATAACGCGTGACAGCGTCTTTTAAGGAAAGCGCCATGATGTGGCCGTAGTGCGGAAGTCCGTTGGCGAAGGGCGGTCCGTCAAAAAACACGAATTTGGTTTTCCCTTTACGTTGCTCCACCGATTTTTCAAAAATACCCTTTCGTTTCCAGTATTCAATGTGCTTGTGTTCGATTTCGGGAAGATGCGTTTTTGGATCGACGGGTCGAAACATAGTGATTGTATTTTACTCGGAGTCTTACCGAGCGGGCAAGTGATATGGCACTTGCTTGAGGTGTTTCTCTTGTGTAGGGTGGAGAACCTATAAGAAAGAAGCAATGAAATTTTGCCCAGGACAATTGCTCCAAGGTGGTGCCGAGCATGAAGTGGCTGAATTAGATCCACACACCTTAATCAAATGGCCAAGGAGAGGAAGACAAATGCCGGATGGAGGTGTATTAAAGACATACTGGGCAATCCGAAGAGAACTTGAATGGCTCGGCCAATTGAAAGTACCTATGCCTAAAACCGAGATCTGCGGAACCTCTTCTATTGAAATGCCCGACGGTTACTTTATGGTTCCCTACTGCATGATCACGGAAAAGAAAGCAGGGACTCATTTTAGAGGGGCGGACTTGGCACGCCCTGAAGTTAGACGTGACTTCTCTACGATCATGGCAGCGGCGCGATCTTTAATAACTATGAGGGGTCATACTCTGGACTTATTTGGTTATAGAGAGATCCATAAAGCTCTCCGCCCTGAACTTCCTTTGACTCAAAACTTACTCACTTGCGAGGAAGGTTTAGTCCTCGTTGATCCTTCTTTAAGAGTGCTCCGTACCGGTTCTTCATTCAGGCGCGACATGGATATGGAAGTTCGTACTTTACTGCAAAATACTCTAGGCGCTGTACTTTTAGCGTGTCATGATGCCGTATGATCATACTATGAAAAAACCAAAAATTTGTCTCATCTTCTGTGGTGGAACGATCGGGATGGTGCGAAATCCCTCCACCGGCGTATTGGGACCGGCGCAAGATGCGTCCGAAATTTTACGGCTTTTTCCGGAGCTGCAAAAAATAATCCAATTTGATTTTAAGGTTTTGGTGAACATCGACAGCTCGAACATGAGCCCGGACATTTGGACGCAAATCGCCCGAAAGATTCACGAGCTTTACGATCTTTATGACGGTTTTGTGATTGCGCACGGAACCGACACCATGGCCTACACGGCCAGCGCCATTTCCTTTGCCCTGCAAAACTTGAATAAACCCATTGTTTTGACGGGTTCGCTCGTGCCGCTCAATGAAATCGGTTCGGACGGACGAAATAATTTGATTTACGCGTGTCTTACGGCCACGCTCGATATTGCGGAGGTCTGCATTGTGCTGTCGAATCACATCATTCGCGGGAATCGTGCGAAGAAGTTTCACGAATCGTTTTCGGCTCTTTTTCACTCCCCGAATTTTCCCGTGCTCGGCGAGCTCGGTCGTCCCATTAAACTGGAGGACTGGAGGCTTAAGAGGCGTGATCGAAAACTGAAGTACGAGCCGCGTTTCGACTCCAATATTTCGGTTTTAAAGCTTTTTCCCGGTTTTGATCCGGCCATCATCGATAAAGTGCTCGCTCGAAAAGCGCATGGCATCATTTTAGAAGGATTTGGTCCAGGCAACGTGCCTTCCAACATCATCATGCAGATTGACAAATGCAGCAAACGCGGCATTCCTTTGGTGCTCGCCAATCAGATGGAAAAAGGCATCACCAATCTCACTTCCTATGCGGTGGGCTTTGAGGCTTTTGAAGCAGGTGCCATCAGTTCCAAAGACATGACCACCGAGGCCTGTGTCGCCAAGCTGATGTGGGTGCTCGCGCAAACGCGAAAGTTGAGCGAAGTGAAAAAACTCATGGAAAGCGATTTGGCCGGCGAAATGAGTATTTAAAGATCGATGAAGCCGATTTATTGGCTTATTTGAGCTAGAATATACGCTTCGGAAAACTTCGCAAGTCCATATTTTTGTCAAGGGCGGCGCTTTCGCTTATCATTCGGCATCTTATTGCTTAGCAAACCCTTCGGGTTCGCCTCATGGAAAAAATAATCTCTTTTCAAAGATTTATTGTCGAACTGCTTACGGTGCAGTTGCCAAAGCTCAGCTTGAGTGAACTTGAAATTCTGGGTATTCAAGTGGCGATTTATTCCTATTTTGAAGATACCGATTCGCTGGAAAAAATCTATTTTGAAATTTTGGATTATTGCGATGAAAACGAAAAATTGAATGTTTTGCTCCCGAAAATTGAGGACTTTTATTCCCAAACTCTCGACTCATGAGTTACTATCAGGATCTCGAAGGAGAGATCACTCAGCTTAAAGAATTTGCCGAACCTTTAATGGATGAAGTAAAGGTAACGCCTCTCATGCCGGTCATTAATCGTATTATTAATCTTAAAGACAGGCTGCTCGGTCTTAGTGAGGGTGAACTTCAATACGTGCAGGCCGAAGTGGCGGAGTGCAAGCGTTTGCTCGATGACATTTCCTATGAGTACATCAAACAAATCATCACCAAGCCCATTCCTTCGGATGTGTTTGAAGTACTTTCCAGTGGAACAAAGTTCGAGAAAGCCTTGCGCGGAGCGATGGGGGAAAAAGTTTCCACCGGTAAAGGCGGCCCCGACGTCACTGTTACACCGGAACTGGTGGAAGCCCTCACCCGTTATCGATTTTCGCTCGGCACTCCTCCGGTCACGCCCAAAGGAATTCAAACGGTGGAGCAAATTGTTTTTGGAGGAACTTTGCAAAATATTTATGCCTTTCGCGATCTCATTCATTGCGACAAAGGAGTTTTCGATCGTTTTCTGGGCGCCGTCGATCGTTTGAACGAGCAAAGTACCCATTACACGACGGAGGCCGAAAAGCGCGATTTCAAAAAAAGAGCGATTGAGTTCCCTAATTTGGAAGGAGCTCGCGGTCTCACCAAAGCCCTTGTGAGCGGAACGAGTGAAACCGCTCTTCGTTTGATTCGTGAACAGCTTTTCAGCAAACACGTTAACGGGAATTGTCCGGTGCGCGTAATGGAAGAGTCACAACCGTTTACTCCCCGTTTGATGCAGGAAATGAAAGCGGATAAGAGGTCCATGTTTATCGTGAAGGCAAGTTCCATCCCCCATAACATTTTTACGGATGATGTTCTGAAGGAAGAATGGAAAGGGCTGATCGGCCGTTTGGTGGTAATTGATCATTCGGATGCCGCAAAAAGATCCGGCACCGTTTTGGTTTACTCTCTTATTCCGGAGGTCACCAAATATTTGGAGCAATTCCATGTGAAAGATTCGGGAACGCCCGCCAACACGCAAATGAATTTTCGTTTGATTTTGGAGAACTTTAAAAACGGCGATATTGATCAGCTCATTGAAAGCGTTGATAGGAAGGCCGCTCTTTTGGAAGCGGAGGGAGTGCATACGCTTCCGCATGGAGACGTTCGAAAAAAAGAATGGCAAAAAACAGCACAATTGGATCATGTGAATTTAAAAAAATTCAAACGCTTTTTGGAATTCGTAAAAAAAATGAAATCTGGTGATTTTTCTGAAATTGAAGAGAGCAATCGCCACCTTGCGAAACGAACCGGAGAACTGGCGATGGATTATTTTTTCAAAAATTTGAAAGGGAAAGGCTATCGTGCCATTACCGTTCCACAAGGCGGCGGCCGTCGTGAAATCGGACTTCCCGGACGTTTTCATTTGAAGGGTCACAATAGAAAAGTTGCCGACTTTAAGGAACAAAAACTTCAGGCATGCAGAGAAAAACTCCTTGCATTAAAAAGAGACCAGGGAATACCCGAGGGGACCACGGCGGCGGAAGCGGCGGCTTTGGAGCGAGCCTTGGATGCGCGCAGAAGTCCTCAGCTCCCACCCGAGGGAGAAGCGGCCAGTCGCATCGGCGCCCATGTAAAAACCCGCGTCACGGAAGTTCTTCACGAATCCGCGCTTCGATCGGATGCGGTCATCAACAGGGTGATAGCCCGCATGGACGAAGCGTTTGGCGTTAATATTCCGGGTCTTTTGAAGGAGAAGGTCACACAGCTTCTTCGTGAAAAAGGAATTGAAGCGGCTGCAAAAATGTTGGAACGAGGACGATTTAGAGCCGCGGCAAACCATCTTCGAGCCTTTGAGGGACGTATCAGAGTCGAAGCCGCCCGTTTTGCCGAGAAAATCAAAGAACCTTTGGAGAGTACTCGTTCCCGTTTGGAAGCGGCCGATCTGGACTTTGTGGAACGGCTCCTGAACGATATTGAAAACAAATCCTTTGAACCCAGTCTTGCCTTATCCGAAGTGAGTTGGACTGTGGGAGACGTTTTACGCGAAGAAGATTTCCCCAAAAAGAACTTTATAAAAATTGAGTTGAATGTGAACGGATCTCAAAATCCCGACTCTTTTGAAAGGCAACTGGAAGAAAAACGTCGCGCACTCGCCGAGTTTCCGGAACTTTTTGAACTCTATTGCTCCAGTATACTGATTTATTTCAATGATCCGCATAATCCCACTTCTCAAGTGGCTACTCCCGAAGTGAAACTTAAGTTATTGGATCTTGCCTCCCGCTACAACTTGGCCATTTTGGCTGATGAGCCTTATCACAAACAAGTTTCCAAAAAAGTAAAAGACCGACAAGGCGATTCCCCATTCGCCGAGTTCTACGAACAAAATCGAGCTCGCTTCCCCAATCCTGTTTGCATTTACAGTTCCATTTCAACGACGAAGTGGGCCATGGGTGCCGGTCGCCGCACGGGAGTCCTCCTGACGAATGACCATTCCGTAATGGAAGACGGAAAGAACTTTGAAGATTTTGTAGCGGAAAATATTGACGGTTGCAACGCCATGTCTTTGTACATGGATCTTGAAACTTTATTGGCGGGGCTTTTAGTGAAACGAAACTGCAAGGAAATCGAGCTGAAAACCGTTTTATTGAACCCTAGCAACCCCTATGAAGATTCCTGCGCTTTGATCGATAGCATTTTGAATGAGAACTTTTCCGATTTGAATGCGGAAGATTTTAACGGTTCGCTTTATTCCTTGCTTTTGAATGCACGCAATACGCTTGATCGACTTCAAGCGCGCGGTGCTGAGCCTCACGATTATCGCCAATTTTTGAGCCAGCTCGTTTCGAAACTCAAAGATTTCCGCCTCGACAAACAAACCCAAAAAGATTCCGCGCAAAGAAGCCAGGCCGCGTGGAATGCCGTGCAGCGTTTATCTACAGAATTTCCGGGTTTGGAAGAACGTTGCATCGAACCCCAAGGCCCTTTCTATTTCTTGGTGGGTCTTGATCAAACGGAAAATGATCCAGCGCTGCGGCCTTTTCTTTTGGCCTTGGCTCGGGCTCGAAAAATCGAGATTGTCCCTCAAGCCAAAGGCTATGCTCGTTTTGCTTTCGGGGGCTTGGTGGACGGAACCGAAGAAGGCTATAAGGATTTTAGTTTGGGCATTGAAACCGACCTTCGTTTGCTGCTCAAGTATTGGGATGAGTTCCAAACTATTCGCGCTCGCTTGAATCATGAAGAGGACCTTGATCCCATCAACAATGCGCTTAAGGAACTTTTCCCCGGCGGCGAAATTGATTTGGCACGAACGATTCAGGATAAAGGTGTGCTCCTCGACCATTTGCGTTCGAGACCACGCACGGGAAAGGACAGGCTCACCAATCCTTTTTCTCCAGCCGGTTCACAGTATATGTCCAGCATCGAACCCGGTTCCCCCGCCACCATTGTCACCATTCGTGACGTTCAGTGTCGAACGGCGGAAGATTTTATAAACAGCGAAGCTTTTCGAGATTTGTTCAATATTTTCTTACTTCAAGTGAAAGGACAAATTTCGGGCTTGGAACAAATGGAAGACAGTAACATTATTGCTCAATACGGTGCCGATGAATTTGCAAAACGCTTCAAATCACGTAACTTCCAAAATGTTCGCCGTGATATTTTTGAAGAAGTCGCCATTCGCGTTGCTCATTTGTGGTTCGACCCGAGTATGATCAAAATCCTCGGCCTCAAAATTCCCGACGGTCTTTCCGCCTCGGACCAAGGAGATCTTTTAAGAGGAGCGGAAGGCCGGATTTCCGATTTTATCCAGACGATCATCCAAGCTTTTGTAACTCCCGAAAAAGAGGCTCAAGTGCTTCAAGAAAGAATCGAAAGGGTCATCAAAGGACTCCATGCAAAACTTCCTCAAGAAGACAGGGATAAACTTCTGGCGTGCAGTCGGGACTACGAATTGTTTTCCGCTTTTTTGAACAGCCTCGATGGAAGTTTGGTCCCTCCCCATACTAAAGAAATGCTACTGGCTCTTACTCGAAACGTGAGTTACCCTCCCTGTTTTCAAGCCGCTTATCCCACGGTTCGCGGCATTAAGGCCGATCCTTGTTTGCAAGAATGGGTCCAAAAATTCATCGGCCGCTCGGAATTTGCGGGTCAAAGCGTGGCTACCGACAGGTCCCCCGCCATGGTGACTCCGGGTGCTACCCGCGTGGCCGGCTACGAACGAGGTATTTATCGCCGAGACGGAGACGGGACCACTGCTCCAGGGAAAGAGTTCTTCAGAAAACGTTTTGGTGAATTTGTCGAAGTCATGAACCCCAAAGACTATGTTTGCAAAATGGTCCAAGTGGGACCCACGCGCCTGATGCTCGTTATGCATCGATCCTACAGTCACTACATGGTGGAAGAACTGCGACTTTTCCCTCAGTTCGACGTCTCTTTGGAGGAAATGCAAAAGTTAAAGCCGGATGCCATCAGTTTTATGGGTATTCCCGCCAAAACAATAGGGGAAGATTACCGGATCGGTTATTTTTTGGATGAAGATTCCGCCGGAACTTCCATCCCTGTTTCATGGGTGGATGCCGAAAACATTACCGATTACATGGGCTATTTAAAAAAGCCCGTGCTGACGGTGGCCAACGAACGCGTGAAAGCCATTGGCGGAATGCCCGTTCACGGTTCCGCCTTGACCATTACCGCGAAAAACGGACTCCGTAAAACGGTGGTTATGGGAGGCGACAGCGGAACGGGTAAGTCGGAAACCATCATTGCGATGACCAATCAAATTATTAAGGGTCTTGGCGGCGCGAAAAATATTGAATCGGTCGAACTGCTTTCGGGAGATATGTTGTCCCTTTTTGAAGGTGAAGACGGAGAAATGTACATGATGGGAACCGAATCCGGAGATTTTATGAGACTGACCGACATCCCCAATGAATGGCAAGAACGAATGAGGGATTGGATCAACAGCTCCAGCAAGACCAATCTTGATGACAAAACCAATCCGAGAGCGACCATTAACGGTATTTGCGATCCCAATGTTTTCTTGAGTCCGGTTCGTGTGAATATTTTTGCCAATATCAATAATTTTGAAAAACCCGACGGGGCGGCTTTCCAAGAAGAGCGAAATCCTACGAATTTACTGCTCGACACTTATGTGAAAGGATACCGTCGTGAAAAAGGCACCAGTGGCGATCAGCCCAATCTTTTTGCCAGCACTCTGCACAGTAAAGTCCCCGACCGAGATCTGTTGCTCACCAAATATCAGGAAGATTTTGATAAGCTCCTCGGTTGGGATCTTATCCTGGCAAAGACCGGAAAAGTAAAAACCTCCATTCTTTCGTTCAAAGACGTTCCCGGTGAAGTGTTTAGAGCCCGTCAAATGGTGAAGGATCTTTTTGTCGGGAAGCATTGCGATGATAAGCATACGATTTTAGGGGCTCGATATGAGGTGCGTGAAAATCGTTTTTATGTCACAGTCAAAGAGGAAGATACGGGAGCGACGGAGGAAAAACTTTTGGATCGAAATATTTTCAATGGAGTTTACAATCCCATCGCCAGCACTTACGGCGGAAATCCCTTTGTGGATCCGCGCGGTATGGATGCAGTCCTTAGAAGATTCGCGGAAGTCATGAAAAAGGGAGGAGTCATTACAGGCAATTTATACACGGAGTTGGCGACTAAGGGAGAAGAGCGCAGCGGTCCCGCGCGCGCCGCTCAAGCATTGATTGATTTTATCGAGGAAGATCCTCGCATCAATGAACGTTTCCAGCGTAATAAAGACCGTGTTTCGCGCGCGCTCATTGCAAAATACGGCGCCGCCATTTTGGGACAAGGCAGTATTCCTCAACAGGTGGAAGCGCATAATCTTTATCTTTTGGAAAAGCAAGAAAGCGATGCCGTTCATTTGGTGGATAGCGCGGGGAAAACCGTTCCCGTTCGAACTCCCCATTATGAAAATGTCCCCGGCAGATCCAAGAAAGAATTTGCACCTTCTTTGATTCGTCCGGAAATTTCAAGAATTATCGAAGCCGTTTGTGAGGGACCCGACGGCAAGGCGATCAATCTGGAGCATTTCGATCCTCCTCTGGAACCTTACGATTCGATTCAAACTTGGGACAGCAAAGCCGAGCTCATTTATCAAATTTTGATCATCAACGGTGTGATGCGGCTGGGGTATCCAGAAGGCATTGTCCATCACCAAATCAATGAAGTCAAAAAAGCCGAGAAGATTGCGGAAGAACTTATAAAGCGAAGAGAGGCGGCTTAAGCGACAAACATCCCTTTTTGGAATTCCGGATCCATGCTGAGGCGGCTTTCTTCCGGGAGTTTTTGACCTTGGTATTTGGAGGAAGCTTTTTTGTTGTAGGGTACTTCGGCGGGGCTGGTCATTTCTTCGAACGCGAGTTGGCAAACGCGCATGCCAGGGTAAAGCGCCACCGGCATACGATTGATGTTCGTGATTTCGAGAGTGATGGAGCCTTCGAAGCCGGCATCGATGAATCCGGCGGTGGAGTGCACAATAATTCCCAAGCGTCCAAGGGAACTGCGGCCTTCCACGCGAGCCACAATGTCATCGCCGAGTTTGACGGATTCGAGGGTTACGCCCAACACAAAGTCGCCTGGGTGAACAATGAAGGGTTCTTCGGGTGTGGTGATTTCCACCATCTTGGTCAGCCCTTTGAAGGAGTCCATTTTAAGAGGATCGAGCACCGCAAACTTGCTGTGTTCATATACTTTAAAGTATTTGCCGAGGCGCAGGTCTAAACTGGACGCGTGAATGTTAGCTTCGTGGTCGCTACCCGGCGATTCCACGGCGATGCGTCCCGCTTTGAGCGCTTTCTTGATGTCGCGATCGGATAAAATCATTGTGCTGTGTTAGAGTTGTGAAGCCAAGCCAATGTACTCTGCCGGGCTTAGCTTCAGCAAGCGCTTTTTGGCGTCTCCCGGTATGTCGAGCGTTTCGACAAATTCGGCGATTTTTTCTTGCGTCATTTTTGATCCGCGTGTGAGTTCTTTGAGTTGCTCGTAAGCGTTTTGGATTCCGTAGCGGCGCATCACGGTTTGAATGGCCTCGCCCAAAAGCTCCCAGTTTTCATCCAGATCTTCTTGGAGTTTTTTTTCGTTCACTTCAAGTTTGGAAAGTCCTTTTTGCAGACTTTTGTACGCAAGCAAAGAGTAGCCGAGCGCCGTTCCGATGTTGCGAAGAACGGTGGAATCGGTGAGGTCGCGTTGCATGCGGGAGACGGGAAGTTTTTCGCTGAAATGTGTAAAAAGTGCGTTTGCGAGACCGAGGTTTCCTTCGGCATTTTCAAAATCGATGGGGTTCACTTTGTGCGGCATGGTCGAGGAGCCCACCTCGCCTTTCACCACTCGTTGCGTGAAGTAGCCGAGCGAAATGTATGTCCATATATCGCGGCAAAAATCTATGAGTATCGTGTTGGTACGTCGGAGATTGTCGAAAATTTCCGCCATGTAGTCGTGCGGCTCGATTTGGGTGGTGTAGCGTTGCCACTCAAGACCGAGGCCTTCCACAAACTGACGCGAGGCGGCAATCCAATCCACTTCGGGGTACGCCACCGCGTGCGCGTTGAAATTTCCGGTGGCGCCGTTCAGCTTTCCCAAATACTGCGCTTTCGAAAGTTGTTCGTACTGGCGGAAGAGGCGCGCCCCCACGTTCTTGAATTCCTTGCCCACCGTTGTGGGCGACGCGGCTTGGCCGTGCGTGCGGCTCATCATGGGAATTTTTCGATACGTTTCCGCCATTTCTTTTAAGTAGGCCAGCACTTTTTCCAGATTCACCATAAGCACGGTTTGTACTCCCCCTTTGAGCATTTGCGCGTAAGCCAAATTGTTGATGTCCTCCGACGTGCATCCGAAATGAACAAAGGAAATGAGATCG
>Ga0209343_10009853_pt1 | contig 10964 bp, 13 predicted proteins | sample RifCSPlowO2_02_FD_184026 | JGI IMG/M metagenome (GOLD analysis project Ga0209343, IMG submission 184026) | Groundwater microbial communities from Rifle, Colorado - Rifle CSP2_plank lowO2_0.2 (SPAdes) (version 2) | ecosystem: Environmental > Aquatic > Deep subsurface > Groundwater | place...
TATCGGAAAAGCAATAGCTGAAGTGTTGGCTAGATAAATATTATATTTGTGCGAGCCTCATTAGGTAACATTATATGTTATTCATGGGGCGTTATCAGCACAATTCAGAGTTATATTAATTAAACTTAGTTAATCTGTTTATGAAAATTAAATTAATGTTAGTTGAAAAATAAACATTAAAAATAAGTACAAGCTTACTTAGTACTTTAAAATAAAGAGGAGAATAAATGGGAACTTTTAAGACTGAAAACCCTGGCAATCAGCCTGTATGGGTAAACACGAATAACTGTAAAGCATGTGATATTTGTGTTTCTGTATGTCCGGCTGGTGTGCTTGGAATGAGATATGACAACAAGTCTACCCTTGGTGCGATGATATCTATTGAACATCCAGAGTCTTGCATTGGCTGTATGGAGTGTGAATTGTCATGTCCGGACTTTGCTATATATGTAGCGGATAAAAAAGATTATAAATTTGCAAAATTAACTGATGACTCAAAAAATAGACAAGTAGCAGTTATTGCAAATAATTATATGTCACTTAGCGAACAAGGAGTTAAATAATGGCAAGAGAAGAAATCTCAACAGGTAATGAACTATGTTCAATGGCAGCAATTGATGCCGGTGCTAGATTTTTTAGCGGATACCCAATAACTCCTTCATCTGAAGTAATGCATGTTGCATCTGATCTTTTACCGGAAGTTGGCGGAAAATTTATTCAGATGGAAGATGAAATTGCCGGTATTTGTGCCGCACTAGGTGCGTCTATGACCGGTGTTAAATCATATACTGCGACTTCTGGTCCTGGTATTTCACTTAAAGCTGAGCAAATTGGTCTTGGTTTTATTGCAGAAATTCCATTAGTAATTGTAAATGTAATGCGTGGCGGTCCATCAACCGGTCTTCCGACTCGTGTGTCTCAAGCAGATATAGGTCAAGCGCAATACCCTACTCATGGTGATTTTGCTTCTATAACTCTATGTGCAGGCAGTTTAACAGAGTGTTACACTCAAACAGTTCGCGCGTTTAATTTAGCTGAAAAATATATGACTCCTGTTTTTATTCTTTTGGATGAAACAATCGGTCACATGCATGGCAAGGCTTTAATTCCAGATTTAGCAGAAGTTGAAGCTAGCATTGTAAATCGTGCTACATTTGATGGTGCTCCGGCTGATTACAAACCGTATGATGTTCCTATGAATAAACCGGCTGTATTAAACCCTATGTTTAAAGGGTATAAGTACCATATTACCGGATTACACCACGGTCATGAAGGTTTCCCGACTGAAGATGCAGTTCAATGTGAATTCAATATTGAGCGTCTAGTCGGTAAAATCAACACAGTTGCAAAAGAGAATGACGGTCTTGATGATTTACCGGACTATGAAGAGTACTTGTTAGATGATGCTGAAGTTTGTATTATTGCTTATGGCTCAATTGGTCTTGGTGCATATGAAGCAGTTAATAAACTTCGCGAACAGGGAATTAAAGCCGGTATGTTTAGACCGATTTTATTATGGCCTTCTCCAGCTAAAAGAATTGCTGAAATTGGCGCAAAGTTTAAAGATAAAATTTTTATTACAGAGCTTAATATGGGTCAATACTCTAAAGAGATTGAACGAATTATCAAAAGAGATGATTTTACTACACTGCTTAAAGCAAATGGTCGCCCAATCGCACCGTCTGAAATGGTAGCAAAAGTTAAGGAGATGATGTAATGGCATTTAATTATGATAAATTTTTACGCGTAAATAAAATGCCGACACTTTGGTGTTGGGGTTGTGGTGATGGAGTTATTTTAAAAGCAACTATTCGTGCTATTGAAAAAATGGGCTGGGATATGAACACGGAAGTGTGTGTTGTATCAGGAATCGGATGTTCAGGGCGTTTCAGTTCATACATAGATTGTAATACTGTTCACACGACTCATGGTCGTACAATTGCTTATGCTACCGGTATAAAGCTTGCAAATCCTAAAATAAATGTAATAGTTGTTGCCGGTGACGGTGATGGTCTTGCAATTGGCGGTAATCACACGATTCATGGTTGTCGTCGTAATATAAACCTTAACTTTATTCTTATAAATAACTTTATTTATGGTCTTACAAATTCACAGATTTCTCCTACTACTCCTCAGGGTATGTGGTGTGTATCTGCACAAAACGGCAATATTGACCCGACTTTTAATGTTGCAAATCTAGCTATCGGAGCTGGAGCTTCATTTGTTGCTCGTGAATCTATGATTGACCCTAAAAAACTAGAAAAAGTTCTGGTTAAAGGTTTTGAGCACAAAGGTTTCAGTTTTATAGAAGTTTTATCTAACTGCCATATTAACCTTGGCCGTAAAAATAAAATGGCTAACGCTATGGAAAACTTAAACTGGATTGACAGCATTACTGTTCCTAAGAAAAAGTGGGATGAACTTCCGCCTGAAGAGCAGATGAATAAACTTGCTACCGGTGTTTTAAGAGAAGTTGAGCAACCTGAATATACTGATATGTATGAAGAGGTTATAAAAGCTGCTCAAGGCAAGCGCGGTAAAATCACTCAAGACGATTTTGCGAAAAAGATATAGGGAGCTAATATGAGAAATTCTTTAAGATTTACTGGTGTTGGCGGTCAGGGTGTTTTACTAGCCGGTGAAATAATGGCGGCATGTAAGATTGAAAACGGTGGAAACGGTTTAAAAACTGCAACTTATACATCACAAGTTCGTGGTGGTGCAACGGTTGTTGATATTACGCTGGATGATGATGAAATTCGTTATCCATACGCAAATGAGGGCGAAATTGATTTTATGCTTTCAGTTGCAAATGTCTCTTACCAACAATTTAAAAATGGTGTTAAGCCAGGCGGAATAATTGTTGTGGATCCAAATCTTGTATATCCTACTGACGAAGATCGCAAAAAATGGGTTATTCATGAGATACCTATTATTACTATTGCAAAAGAAGAGGTCGGTAATGTTATTACACAATCTGTTGTTGCGCTAGCTATAACAAATACAATGACAAATGTACTTCCTAAGCAGTCATTGATTGATACGATGCTTTCTAAGGTTCCTGCTAAAGTTCACGCAGCTAATAAGTTAGCTTATGAACTAGGTGAGAAATACGCCAAAGAAGCAATGGCTAAATAGCAATTCTTAAGGGCAGCTCTTAAAAGGGCTGCTTTTTTTTATTTCAGCTCTTAATATTAAACAATATTTACAGACCCCTCAAGCAATATTTGAAAAATCATACTCTAATACTATCCCAAAAGAACTCTACATGTTTCTCAAACTGCGTTGACAGGCTATTCGTAGAGCTGCTGTCAAACCTTAAAAGCGTTATCTGAAGTCTTATGTAAAATAGGGTGGATAGAAACTCGTATGATACCATCATTGGATCTGCTGAACGAATAAGTGAGTTTTGCATCATTATAAAAAAAGCTTCAGAGAGTACTTTTATGTTTTCGTTGTGAAATTCGTTCATAAACTGCTCTCTAAGCTCTCTATTTTGAAATAGCTCAATCATTAGCAGTCTAAACATATTTTCGTTGTTTTTATCAAATGTGAGAAGTTTGTACTGCATAGCAAATTTTTGTAAAAAAGTTTTTCCTTTTAATGCAGACTCTTTTATATCACTGCCTTTTTCATCAAAAGGGGTGGTAAATATCTCTTTTGCAACACATAAAAATATCTCCTCTTTGTTTTTAAAGTGATTGTATAAAGCACTCTCTCTTATTCCTACTTCTGAAGCTATTTTTCGCACGCTTGTACCATTATATCCGTGCTCTGAGAAGAGAGCGGATGAGACTTTTATTATCTTTTGCTTAGTATTTGATTTCTTCTGAAGGGGCTTGTTTTCCGGCATCTTTTAACCTTTTTAAGTATATGAACACTTGTTAATTTAAAAAGAATTATATATGAACAACTGTTAATCTAACCTTATGCAAAATGAACGACTGTTCATATTATAAAAAGAATATATGAACAGTCGTTCATTAAGTAAAAAAAGAGATATAAAGGAATTTTTTTGTACTATTTCGCAGGTACAACAGATAGCAACTTGATATATTTCAAGAGGAAAGTCCGAGCTGCTATAAGACAGTGTTCCATTTAACTAATGGCCGTAGTAATGCGAGGGAAAGTGCAACAGAGAGCAGACTTCCATTTTTAGTTTACTAAAAGTGGTAAAGGTGAAAGGGTGGGGTAAGAGCCCACCAGTCTTTATAGCAATATAGAGAGCTTGTAAACCCAACATGGCAGCAAGAAACAGGTGGTCAGCGTCTTAATGGTGAAGCTTCGGCTTCGCTTATGCTACTGTTTCGCTAGAGTTACTATGTAAATAGTAAAGTAGATTAATGCTATCAAAACAAAACTCGGCTTATAGTTGTACCTAACTAATAGCCTATAAATAGCGTGATACTAATAAATATGAAGTAGAATAGAACAGAAATATTTTCAAGAGAATTTACATTATGTTAACCAATATATAAATTTACCGATATTCTGCATCAAACAGCAATAAAATTAATACTTACATGTAAAGGAAAAATAATGAGCAGAAAAGAACAACTAATCAACGATATACAAAACCTGCTAAATACATATGAAGGTATTCACAAGACTTCCATTAATCCTGACATATTAAAGTTTATGGATGAAGATAGTTTAATTAGCATAATAGATTCACTTTTGTCTCAAAAAGAAGATTCCAAAGAGTCTGATATAGAGTGGTTAGAAAAATTTAAAAAATATAATTAAATTAAACTGTTTAGTTTAACTAAAATCTGTTTCATTTGTTACCCAATTATCTGATATAATTGCACAATATTTAAAAAAAGGATCTTTTATGTCTAATGTAGACTTAGTTCAATTAACACATGAAACAAAAAAATTATCGGTAATGGTTGTGGAAGATGAAAAAGTAGCTAATGAACTTTTGAGCTCTACTTTTAAAAATTTCTTTTCAGAAGTAAAATCATGTTTTAATGGAAAAGAAGCTTTAGAAGCTTATCTAAAATCAGCTCCGGATGTTGTTTTTGTTGATATTATAATGGCTGAAATGGATGGTATAGAGCTTTCACGCAAAATACGCGAGATTAACCCAAATCAGATTATTATTGTAATTTCTGCAAGCAATGACATAGATAAAATATCTGAATCTATTGAAGTTGGTGTAAACAGCTTTATACAAAAACCTATAGATACTAGAAAAATTATTGAACTATTAACAAGCGTTGTGTCTATGATAAACAAAAAGAAAAGAATAGAAACAAAAACATTCTCTATATCTCTTCCTCTTGATTTGTATGAAGTTGTAAACGATAATGCTAAAGCTGAGAGTATCTCGAAAAATGCTGTAATTATTAGAGCACTCCGTAGTTTTTACGAATAATTTACTTTTTTGCTGAGTTTGAATCTATTTTATGGTTTATTAAGAAATAAATCTATATAATTTCGGCTCAGTAATTAATACTGTTTATGTGGCCCCGTCGTCTAGCGGTAAGGATCCATGGTTTTCATCCATGTTACAGGAGTTCGATTCTCCTCGGGGTCACCACTTCATTTAAAAAAACAATCAAAAAATAAAACATCCCCTCAGCTAAATTGCGATAGAATCACAAAAATTATTTTTAGGATTTTTAATGTTAAGATTCGCACCTAGTCCAACCGGTGATATGCATATAGGCAACCTCAGAGTTGCTATATTTAACTACATAGTTTCAAAACAAAGAAATGAAGGTCTCATTATTAGAATTGAAGACACCGATAAAGAGAGAAATATTGAAGGCAAAGATAAAGAGATACTTGAAATTTTAGATCTCTTTGGCATCGAATACTCTCAAGTTATGTACCAAAGCGAGAATGTACGCTTTCATACCGCTATGGCACTGCAGCTTTTGGTTGAGATGAAAGCATTTAACTGTTTTTGCTCTACTGAATGGCTTGATAAAAAAAGAGATGAAGCTAAAAACAGTAAAACTGCCTACAGATACGACGACGCTTGTGCATCCCTGCCACATGAGCTTGTTATAGATAATGAAAATCCTTTTACGGTCAGAATAAGAAAACCACTTGAAGCGATAATTGTAAAAGACCATATTAAAGGGGAGATTAAATTTGAGCCTAATGATATAGATAGTTTTATTATTATGAGACAAGATAAAACTCCTATGTATAATTTTGCTTGCGCAGTTGATGATATGCTAAGCGATATCTCTCTGGTAATTCGCGGTGAAGACCATGTTAGCAACACCCCAAAACAAATTCTTATAAGAGAAGCACTTGGTTACAGTAAAAATATTGAGTACGCTCACCTGCCGATTATCTTAAACGACGATGGCAAGAAGATGAGCAAAAGAGATGATGCATCTAGCGTAAAGTGGCTTCTTGAAGAGGGTTTTCTGCCCTCTGCAATTGCAAATTATCTCATTTTAATTGGAAATAAACCTCCAAAAGAGATTTTTAATATTAAAGAAGCAATAGAGTGGTTTAGTTTGGAAAATATTTCAAAGTCCCCTGCCCGTTTTGACATCAACATGTTAAAACATGTAAATAAGGAACATCTTAAAATGCTTGATGCAAAGGAGCTCTCTAGATATGTGGGTTTTGCCGATGTTGAGATAGGTGAACTTGCAAAAATATACTTAGAAGAGATAAGTACAACTAAAGAGTTAAAATCTAAAATAAAACTTATATTTTCTCAAAAAGAGATTTTAGATGAACTTAAAGAATCAGCAGATATATTGACTAAAGCTATTAAAAGCGCACCCTACTTCGATGAGTATGATGATTTTAAAAATTATATAATGAAAGAGTCCGGACTTAAGGGTAAAAACTTTTTTAGACCGCTAAGAGTTCTTTTGACCGGCAGTGAGCATGGTCCGGATATTGCTCTTGTGTACAAATATATTAAAAATTACATAGGTGAGATTGTTAAATGAGTATTTTAGTAGAGATAATTCAGGGTACCGGCGCGATTTTACTCGGGCTTATAAATGTTTATATATGGGTTGTTATCATAGCCGCCCTTCTTAGCTTTGTAAACCCAGACCCATATAATCCGATTGTTCAGTTTTTATATAGAATTACCAATCCTGCGTATGTATTTGTTAGAAGATTTGTTAAAACAAACTTCAATGGCTTAGATTTAGCACCGTTATTTATTGTAATAGGACTACAAATTATTACAGTACTCCTAAGCGCTATTTTGCGAGCTCTTTAGTGGTAATCTTTTTTATATTTTAAGATAGCAGAAGACGAATTGCCATTTTCAAGAACTAAATTGATTGTATTTGCTTTTTTAAATGTAACAATATAGTATTGATTCCAGTTACTTTTTGTATCAGCGAGGTGAGAAAATTTATTTTCATCCGGCAGTTTTTCTATTTTAACAGGCAGCTGGGAGTTTAGTTTAAGTTTTAAATCTGTATCTGTAGGATTTTCTGGGTCGTACATCTCTTTTGCTTCTTTTATATATAAAAAGACAAAAAAATACTCATCTTGATTAAATGATTCAGGATAAACTTCATTTAAATAAATTGCTGAAAATACGCCGCTTATCTCCCCGTCTTTGGATAATACTTTAGAACTTTGCAAGCTTGATACACTTAGCTCTTGAGCTTTATCCATTTTAAATTTATCAAAAGCATTTTTGCTTGAACAGCCTGTAAAAAATATCAAAAAAGTCAAAATTATTAAAAAAGTTTTCATTCAAATTCCTATAAATAATGAGAGAATTATATCTTATTAAACAAGCTTTTAACGACTATTTTGTATAATCGCTAAAATTTTAATAAAGTGTTTATATTGAAAAAAAGATTAGCAGTTGCATTTACCGGTCCATCAAACAGCGGTAAAACTACCCTCATATTAAAAATAGCAAGAAAACTCATTCATGATTATAAAAAAGATGTCGCCATAATTAAGCACGACCCAAAAGATAAAGCCCGTTTTGATGTCGAGGGAAAAGATAGTTATAAATTTTCAGACACGGGTGCAGAAGTTATTGTAACTTCACCAAATCGTACAACATACTTTTCTCAAAAACAAAAAGAGCTTGACGAGATGATTAGATTGTTTGATAAATTTGACATCTTATTGGTTGAGGGGCTTAAAAATCTGCCGCTCCCTAGAATTAGCGTATTTAGAGACTCTTTGGATAGCGGCTATTTTCCATATATGGACGCACTGGCGACTGACGGCAGTATAAATATGAGTGAGTATGATTTGCCAAAAAATGTTGATATTTTAAATATTAACAATTGTGAAGATGTAATAAAATGGATATTTGAAAATGCGAAGGAAGTATAAATAGATGACTGATATATTTAGTGCCATACAAAGAACAGCAATAAGAATCAAAGATGCGATAGACACGAAAGATATTGGCTATTCACAACAGGAGAACAGCTCAGGCGAGACACAGCTTCAACTGGACATTAAGTGCGACATGATCATAGAAGAGGAGTTTTCATATGTAGCTTCTATTCATACCATTGCAAGCGAAGAGAAAGAGCATCAAATGGTATTGCATGAAAACGGTAAATATTTTATTGCTTACGACCCGCTTGACGGTTCATCTTTGATTGATGTAAACCTTAGTGTCGGCTCTATTTTTGGCATTTACGAGAATGGATTCGGGGCAAAAAATATGGTTGCTTCATGTTATGTAGTTTTTGGTCCTCGTGTCGAGATGGTATTCGCACACAACAAAACAAAACTTCACTTACTGCAAAATGGAGATTTTGAGTTTGTAAAAGAGATTCGACTGAATGAAAAAGGCAAATTAAATGCGCCGGGCGGAACTCAACAAAACTGGAAGCCTTATCATAAAGAACTAGTCGATAGCTTCTTTGCCGATGGTTATCGCCTTAGATATTCCGGTGGCATGGTACCTGATTTGCATCAGATTTTATTAAAAGGCGGCGGACTTTTTAGTTATCCAGCCACTTCAGATAAACCAGATGGTAAACTTCGTAAACTTTTTGAAGTATTTCCATTTGCTTTTATCTATAAAGTTGCAGGCGGAGAGGCTATTGATGGATATAAAGATTTAATGGAGCTTGAATGTGCACATATTCATGATACTTCGCCATGCTTTTTTGGGTCTAAATATGAGATACAAAGAGTAAGAGAAGTTTATGCAAGCAACCAATAGTCAAATTATGGATAAATTTGAACTGCATCTTGATGAGATGATAGTTAAAATCCAAAATTGTCAAATGGATAAAGAGTTTATGAGTTGCAGTAGCTGTGAATTTTATTTAACATGTGAGCTAAGAACTGACTATGTTAAATCGGTTTACAACAGCATGTCCAAGGGTGATACCGGCGGATTTGAGTTTTAAACTATGGCTATCGTAGCTTTAGCGAAACTTGTTCCGATTAGCGTTTTTAATAAGTAAAAAGGATAAAAAATTGAGTAAATATATAACTACACCAATATATTATGTGAACGGCGAAGCTCATATAGGACATGCATATACAACTTTTATAGCTGATAGTATGGCAAGATACGAGAAATTAAAGGGTGAAGATGCTACTTTTTAACAGGCACGGATGAGCATGGACAAAAAATTGAGGAGTCTGCCCAAAAAAATGGCAAACCTACTCAAGAGTTTGCCGATGAGATAAGTGCGAGTTTTAAAAATTTATGGGATGAGTTTGAGATAAGCTACGATAAGTTTATCCGCACAACCGATAATGAGCACAAGATAGGCGTGCAAAAAGCTTTTGAAGTTATGTACAACAAGGGCGATATTTACAAAGATTTTTATGAGGGGCACTACTGCGTCAGCTGTGAAACTTTTTTTACTGAAATGCAGCTTGTAGACGGTGAATTCTGCCCTGATTGCGGCAGAAGTACAAATATAATCAAAGAAGAGAGTTATTTTTTCAGACTTTCTAAATATGAAGATGCCCTTTTGAAACACTACTCAGACAATCCTGATTTTATTATGCCTCGTTCTCGCGCAAATGAGGTTATTAACTTTGTAAAAGGCGGTCTGCGTGACCTTTCTGTAACAAGAACTTCTTTTACTTGGGGTGTTAAAATGCCGGAGTCTATTAAAGATGATAAACATGTTATGTATGTTTGGCTTGATGCTCTGATGAACTACATAACAGCGCTTGGATATGGAACAACCGAAGAAAATATGAGATACTGGCCGGCTTCTGTCCAGTTTGTAGGAAAAGATATTCTTCGTTTTCATGCCATCTACTGGCCTGCATTTTTGATGAGTCTTGATTTGCCTCTTCCAAAACACATCGGTGCTCATGGATGGTGGACAAGAGACGGTGAGAAGATGAGCAAATCAAAAGGAAATGTAATCTCTCCAAAGCAGGTTGCAGATGCTTATGGCGTTGAAAATTTAAGATATTTTATGCTAAGAGAGGTGCCTTTTGGGCAAGACGGCGATTTTTCCCAAAGAGCATTTATTGACAGAATTAACTCCGAGCTCAGCAATGATTTGGGCAATCTTTTAAACCGAATTATAGGTATGAGCGGTAAATATTCCGACTTTGAGATAGACAGCGTTGATGTTTTGAAGTATCATAAAAAAGAGCTTGATGCAATGAATACAGTGTTGGATTCACTTGATACATTTATGCAAAATTTTCAAACCCATAGGTATCTAGAAGAGTTATGGAAACTCTTCTCAATCGGAAACAAAGCCATAGAAGAGCATGCCCCATGGGTTAAAATGAAGGAGAATAGAAAAGATGAAGCATTAGCTACTGTTGCACTGGTTGCAAACATATTGGCAAAAGCGTCAATTATGCTTCACCCTATTATGCCGCGTACAACGAATATTATTGCTGATGCTCTAAATTTCAACATAGATAATTCAAGCTACAAAGAGCTAGTTTTAGAAAAAAAACTATTGAAATTATTTAATATCAAAGTTGTTCCGCCACTTTTTCCTCGTGTTGAAGAGCCATTAATGCCGGAAGCTCCCCTTGCGCAGCCAAATGCC
>Ga0209343_10009855_pt1 | contig 10962 bp, 11 predicted proteins | sample RifCSPlowO2_02_FD_184026 | JGI IMG/M metagenome (GOLD analysis project Ga0209343, IMG submission 184026) | Groundwater microbial communities from Rifle, Colorado - Rifle CSP2_plank lowO2_0.2 (SPAdes) (version 2) | ecosystem: Environmental > Aquatic > Deep subsurface > Groundwater | place...
CATAAACTTCGGCACGATAAACAGCGAGATGCCTTTGGTGCCTTGCGGCGCGTCGGGCAGGCGGGCCAGCACGATGTGGACGATGTTATCGGCCATGTCGTGTTCGCCAGCGGAGATAAAGATCTTGGTGCCGGAAACCTTGTAGCTGCCGTCAGCCTGCGGCTCGGCCTTGGTGCGCAGCATGCCCAGGTCGGTGCCGCAATGCGGTTCGGTCAGGCACATGGTGCCGGTCCACTCGCCGGAAACCAGCTTGGTCAGGTAGGTGTGCTGCTGATCGCTAGTACCGTGCTCGGCGATGGTGTTCATCGCGCCGTGGGACAGGCCGGGGTACATGCCCCAGGACCAGTTGGACTCGCCCACCATTTCGCTGATGGCCAGACCCAGGGACTCCGGCAGGCCTTGGCCGCCGTGGTCGACGTTGTGCGCCAGGCTCGGCCAGCCGCCTTCGACGAACTGCTTGTAAGCCTCTTTGAAGCCAGCCGGGGTCTTAACGCCGGACTCGCTCCAGGTGCAGCCTTCGGTGTCACCTACACGGTTCAGTGGGGACAGCACCTGCTCACAGAACTTGGCGCCTTCTTCGAGGATGGCATCGACCATGTCCGGAGTGGCGTCCTGGCAACCAGGCAGGCTCTGATAATGCGCTTCGTAGCCGAGCAGTTCGTCGCGAACGAAACGGATATCACGCAAGGGGGCCTTGTAATCAGGCATAGCGGTTAACCTCTGCGGTGGAATTCTTTGTGTGTAGGTGACCGGAAATTCGGTCGTTTCGGGAGCAATCCCGGCACTTGATCACCCCTTGGCAACCAAGAGAATCAAACAGGCGTTTGAAACATACGTTTATGCCTATTTATTGTCAAGCACCCCTAAGCAACCAGATCGATCGCCTGGGTCGGCTCCTGCAACTCGCCCAAGCGCCGGTACAGCTCAAGACTAGGCGGTGGGGGCAAATCCTGCCGGTCGGCCTCTGTGGGTTTTTCCTTCTCCTGCGCCTCTTCTTCTGCTTTAGCCTGCTCGGCTCGCTGCGCCTGCTCCTCGCGCGCAGCCGCCGTTTCGCTGCGCCGCAGTTCGTTCAACTCGGCGCGTGCTTGGGCTATCTGCACCTGGGCCTGGGCGGCGATGCGCAGATCCTGGGCGGACGGCTCGGCGGGAGCCAAGGCCGCCCGCAGCACTATCTCCATCTTGCGCAATGTGGCTTCGGGGTCGTTCGGCACCGGGCCTGAGTCGATGCTGACCTCGCCGCCCACCGCATAGCGCTTGCCATCCGGGCCGTGGCTAAAGGTATAGCTGGGCGCCCCGGCATAGCGCCCGCCCACAGCCGCATGGGCCTGCTCGTGGGCGCGCACCTCTTGGTCGCGCTGGCTGAGCTTGGCGATCTCCAATTGTTCGAGGCGTTGCTGCTGCGGGCTGGGCTCGTCCTGGGCCGCTTGCTCGGAGCGGGAGGACTGCTCGGCGGGCTTATCCGCTTCTTCGCGGCTGGACGCGGCTTGCTCGTCCGCCAGGGGCTGGGGAGTAGTTAGCGGCGCTTGGGTGGGACTCTTGCTGGCGCTGGAGACAACGGGCGATGGGACTGGAGAAACAGGGGACGCAAAGGCGCGAGCCGGCAGTAAGGACGCTGCAGGCGCACGATAAACCGTTGCGCCGCCAATGTGCATGCAATCGCTCCTCGCCCCTGAGTTGACTGCCGCGTTACCAGACTTGCTTAGGCTTGGGGCAAACCGCTCAAGCGCTGGTGTCGATCAAAGTACCCAAGACTTCATCCGCCGTTTTCACCACCTTGGCGCCTGCCTGAACTTCACTCCGCCCCTGCTCCAGGGCCACCAGGCTCTCGGCCAGATCGGGGCGGGTTTGCTCTGCCGTACTGGGTGCAGGATTGACCTGATTCGGCGGAGGTGTCGAAGAGGGTTGTTCTGGGGGCGTCACAGCAGTGCTGGCGATATCGGCGGCGGCCTGATCGAGGCGCCGCTGTCCCGCTTGAATGCTGCCGATGCCTGCATTGAAGGCGTTACCGGAGATTTCCATAGCCAAACTCCCGCCACGGTGGCAGAACAGTATTGGTTTTCATTGAAGCAGAGATTGCTCGAAAAACGTACAGGTAAAAAGCTATGGCGCAAGCCCTGCTTATGCCTCTCGGCTTATATCCCACAGCACGTCCAGATTGAGATGGTTCGCCACGGCGGCCGGCGTGGCGGCGGCCAGGCGCGGCACATAACCCAGGCAGGGCGCCGGCAGACGCTCGGCCAGGGTCGCCAAATTGTCCTGCAGGCGCGAGGTCTGCGGATCGACCAGATTGGCCACCCAACCAGCCAGCACCAGGCCATCGCGGACTATGGCCTCGGCCGTCAGCACGGCCTGATTGATGCAGCCCAGGCGCACGCCGACCACCAGAATCACCGGTAGATCCAGGGCGATCGCCAGGTCCGAGAGGGACGCCTGCCCGGCCAAGGGCACCCGCCAACCGCCGGCGCCTTCGACCAGGCACAGGTCGGCGCGTTTATCCAGAATCGCCTGCACCGAGCCCTGCAGCGCCGCCACGTCCAGCAGCACACCGGCCTCGCGGGCCGCCAGATGGGGGGCTATGGCCGGGGCGAAGGCCAGCGGATTGACCTCATCGTAGCGCAGCGCCAGGCTGCATTCGCCGAGCAGCGCCAGGGCGTCGTCATTGCGCAGGCCCTCGGCGGTCTGCCGGCAACCCGAGGCCACCGGCTTGGCCGCCGCGGTGGACAGCCCGGCCATCCGCGCCGCATGCAACAGGCCGGCGGCTATGGTGGTCTTGCCGATGTCCGTATCGGTGCCGGTAACGAAAAAGGCCTGAGTCATAGCAATCCACCCTGCGCAGCTGGTCTTGCCGGCCCTCCACCGAAAATCCGGGTATCGGTGCCGGTAACGAAAAAGGCCTGGGTCATAGCAATCCACCCTGCGCAGCTGGTCTTGTCGGCTCTCCACCGAAAATCAGGGTATCGCTGCCGGTGACGAAAAAAGCCGCGCTCATAGTGCTCAATGCTCCTTACGCAGCACGCCGTAGACCACCTGGTAGGTGGCCGGTAGCCCCTGGGGTTGGCGGAAACGCTCGTAGGCCTCGACCAGGGCGAGGATGCGCGCGCGGCCGGTCAGGCCACCCGGGCGCCCGGGGTTGAGGTTGTGCGCGCCCAAGGCTTTCAGCTCGTGGGTCAGGCTGCGCAGATCGGGGTAATGCAACACCTGGGGGCGGGTTTGCAGGCTCAGCAGCGCCAGGCCGCTGGCGGCGCACAGTTGCTGGTAATCCTCGAAGCGGCGGAAGCGGTTGACGTGCACGAAGCCATCCACCGCCTGCCAGCTGCCCCGCAGCTCCTGCAAGGTGCCGACGCACAGGCTGCTAAAGGCCAGCACGCCGCCCGGACGCAGCACCCGCCTGGCCTCGCGCAGCACCGCCGAAAAGTCCGCGCACCATTGCAACGCCAGGCTGGAAAACAGCAGGTCGCAACACTCAGCCTGCAGCGGCAAGCGCTCGGCATCCCCGGCGATAAAGTGCTGCGCGCCGCCCAACGGCTGGGCGTGGCGCAACATGCCTTCGGCTATATCCACAGCCAGGCCCTCGGCGTCGGCGAAACGCTGGCCCAGGGCGCGACTGAAATAACCCGTGCCGCAGCCCAGGTCCAGCCAGCGCTGCGGATTGCAGGAGGACGGCAAACGCCTGAGCAACTCGCCGCCCACCGCGCGCTGCAGCGCCGCCACGCTGTCGTAGCTCTCGGCGGCGCGGGAGAAGGAGGCGGCCACCTGGCGCTTGTCCGGCAGGCCGCTCAACGGGTCTTGCGCCCAATCAGTCATCGCCGGCCTCATGCAGAAAGGCCTGAATGGCCATGGCGACCTCATGGGGCCGCTCCAGGGCGAAGGCGTGGCTGGCGCTGTCGATCAGGCCGATCTCGACATCGGGCAAGAGCGCCAGCAAGGCCTGCGCCGTCTCGGCGGGCACCAGGGCATCGGTGCCTGCGAACAGGTGCAGCTGCGGGCCGACAAAATCCTGCAGCGCCGCGCGGCTATCCAGCGCCGCCAGCAGATCCAGGCCGGCCAGCAGTGTCTCGGGCTGCGCCTGGGGCGCCGCGCCCAGCAGCAGGCGCGACAGGCCACGGGCGTCGGCCGCGCCTTGGGCGCAGAGCAGGGCGAAGCGTTTCAGGGTGGCGCGGGCATCCAGCGCGCAGCCCTGACGAAAGGCGCCGAAGGTCTCGGCCGCCATACCCGTGGGCCAGCTTGGCTCGGCGACAAAACGCAGGTTGCTGGCCAGACACAGCAGGCCGGCGCAGCGCTCGCCACGCCGCGCCGCCAACTCGGCGGCCAGCATGCCGCCCAGGGACCAGCCGCCGAGCCAGGCGTCTGGCGCCAGGTTGGCGTCCAGCTCATCCAGCCAGTCGGCCGGATCGCTGGAATCCAGCAGCGGCAGCGGCTCGATCTCGACCCGCAGGCGCGGATCGAGGCCGCGCAAGGCCTCGGCCAGGGGTTCAAGAGGTGCGCTGCCGAGGCCCCAACCTGGCAGCAGGATCAGGCGGTCACGCATGACCGGCACCCTCTGCCGCCAGCAGCGGCCAGCATTCGGCCAGAGCCTCCAGCAGCAGCTCCAGCTGCACCAGGCTGTGGGCCGCGGACAGGGTCACGCGCAGCCGCGCACTACCGGCCGGAACCGTAGGCGGGCGGATCGCGGTGACCAGCAGGCCGCGCTCACGCAGCAGCTGCGACAGTTGCATGGCGCGGCCGCTGTCGCCGATCAGGATCGGCTGGATAGGCGTGGCGCTGTCCATCAACTGCAAGCCAATCGCCTGGGCGCCTTGGCGAAAGCGTGTGATCAGGGCATTTAGGTGCTCGCGCCGCCAGTGCTCGCTGCGCAGCAGCTCCAGGCTCTTCAAGGTGGCGCAGGCCAGGGCCGGGGGCTGGCTGGTGGTGTAGATATAGGGGCGGGCGAACTGCACCAGGGTCTCGATCAGATCCTCGCTGCCGGCGACAAAGGCGCCGGCGGTGCCGAAGGCCTTGCCCAGGGTGCCGACCAGCACCTGCACATCCTCCACGCCCAGGCCGAAGTGTTCGACTATGCCGCCGCCGGTGGCGCCCAACGGGCCGAAGCCGTGGGCATCGTCGACCATCACCCAGGCATCGGCGCGCCGCGCCTCGGCGCACAGCGCGGGCAGCTCGGCCAGGTCGCCATCCATGCTGAACACGCCGTCGGTCACCACCAGGCAATTGCCCAGGGTCTTGCGCAGGCGATTGGCCAGGCTGACGGCATCGTTATGCAGATAACGGGAGAAGCGCGCGCCGGAGAGCAGGCCGGCGTCCAGCAGGGAGGCGTGATTGAGACGGTCTTCCAGCACCGTATCGCCCTGGCCGACCAGGGCGGTGACCGCGCCCAGGTTGGCCATGTAGCCGGTGGAAAACAGCAGCGCCCGCGGCCGCCCGCTGAATTCGGCCAGGGCCTCTTCCAGCTCATGGTGCGGCGTGCTGTGGCCTATCACCAGATGGGAAGCGCCGCCGCCCACGCCCCAACGCGCGGCACCAGCGCGCCAGGCCTCGATCACCTGCGGGTGGTTGGCCAGGCCGAGGTAGTCGTTGGAGCAGAAGGCCAGCAGCTCGCGGCCGTCGACCCGCACCAGCGGGCCCTGCGGCGAGTCGAGCAAGGGCCGTTGACGGTATAGGTTGGCGGCGCGGCGTTCGGCTAGGCGGGAGGCGAGATCGAAGGGCATGTGAGGCTCAGCTCTTCGTAGGAGCCAGCTCGCTGGCGATCTCCATCAATCGGGATCGCCAGCAAGCTGGCTCCTACAGGTTCGAGAAGGTCAGACCGCGGCGTTATAGAACAGCTTGGAGTCGCGCTGCTCGACCAGGGCCTGCTCGATGGCCGCCTGGTGCACTTCGTCGGCGTGCTCTTCGCGCGCTTCCGGCTGGATGCCGAGGCGGGCGAACAGCTGCATGTCCTTGCCGGCCTGGGGGTTGGCGGTAGTCAGGAGTTTCTCGCCGTAGAAGATCGAGTTGGCGCCGGCGAAGAACGCCAGGGCCTGCATCTGCTCGTTCATCGCCTCGCGGCCGGCGGACAGGCGCACGTGCGACTGCGGCATCATCAGCCGCGCCACCGCCAGCATGCGGATAAAGTCGAAGGGGTCGACGTCCTGCTCGTCGGCCAGCGGCGTGCCCTTGACCTTCACCAGCATATTGATCGGCACCGACTCCGGGTGCTCCGGCAGGTTGGCCAGCTGGATCAACAGCCCTGCGCGGTCGTCCAGCGACTCGCCCATGCCGAGGATGCCGCCGGAGCAGATCTTCATCCCCGCATCGCGCACATAGGCCAGGGTTTCCAGGCGGTCGGCGTAGGTGCGGGTGGTGATGATATTGCCGTAGAACTCCGGCGAGGTGTCCAGGTTGTGGTTGTAGTAATCCAGGCCGGCGGCGGCCAGGGCAGCGGTCTGCTCCTTGTCCAGCTTGCCCAGGGTCATGCAGGTTTCCAGGCCCATGGCCTTCACCCCTTCGACCATCTGCAGCACGTAGGGCATGTCCTTGGCCGAGGGGTGCTTCCAGGCCGCGCCCATGCAGAAGCGGGTGGAGCCTATGGCCTTGGCCTCGGCGGCGGCCTCCAGCACCTTCTGCACTTCCAGCAGTTTTTCTTTTTCCAGGCCGGTGTTGTAGTGGCCGGACTGCGGGCAGTACTTGCAGTCTTCCGGGCAGGCGCCGGTCTTGATCGACAGCAGGGTCGAGACCTGCACGCGATTCTGGTCGAAGTGCGCGCGGTGCACGGTCTGCGCGGCGAACAGCAGGTCGTTGAAGGGTTGCTCGAAGAGCGCCTTGACCTCGGCGAGGGTCCAGTCGTGACGCAGGTTGGCGGCGGTGGTGGCGCTCATCGGTGGTTCCTTGTTATTGGCAATGGCTTGCTCGGCTCTGTACGAAAAGTGCCTGCGCTCGGTGATGCTTCGTTAAAAACCGGTTCGGAATGCTCATTTACAGCTCGTAAACTGCGCTTCCTCACCGTTTTTTGCCTCGCCTGACCTTCGCTCGACGACTTTTCGTACAGAACCTAGAGTCAACAAGCACGACACGGATGTTTGGCATATTTATGGAAGGCTTATGCGCTGTCAACCCGATAGGCTCAGACAGGTTTACAACTGGTTAAAAAGCGAACAGCAGTGCTTGCTTTGCGATGAGCCTGCAGACGGTGCTTTGGCCATCTGCAGCAGCTGCGAGGCCGAACTGCCCTGGCTCGGCGGGCATTGCCAGGTCTGCGCCCTGCCCCTGCCCTCACCTCTACCAGTGCATGGCCTGAGCTGCGGCGCCTGCCTGCAACGACCGCCCAGCTTCCAGCGCGTGGAAGCGCCCTGGCGCTATGCTTTTCCCATCGACAGCCTGATCACCCGGTTCAAGCATCAGGCCAAGTGGCCATTGGGACGTCTGCTCGGCGAGTTATTGTCACAACATTTGTTGCACGCCTTCGCCGAGGGCCTGCCCAGGCCCGACCTGCTGCTGCCGGTGCCCCTGGCCGATAAACGGCAGCGCCAACGCGGCTTTAACCAGGCCGGTATGCTCGCCCATTGGCTGAGCGGGCAACTGCAGTTACCCCTGCAAGCCCACTGGCTGCAACGGGTAGTCGACACCCCGGCGCAGCAGCAACTGGACGCGGCCACGCGCAAACGCAATCTGCGCCGCGCCTTTGCCCTGGCTCCAGACAGCCAGGTGAAGGGCCTGCATCTGGCCCTGATCGACGATGTGCTGACCACCGGCGCCACCGCCGAAAGCCTGGCGCGCCTGCTGAGCAAAGCCGGGGCGGCGCGGGTCGATGTGTATTGCCTGGCGCGCACGCCGAAACCCGGCGACTGAGCTGCCGACAGCCTATAAGCGTTACACTCTGCGGCCCACTACCCCGGAGTCGCCCATGTCCCATCCATTTGCCGCACTCACGCCCGATCTGGTGCTGGATGCCGTGGAGAGCATCGGCTACCTCAGCGACGCCCGTGTGCTGGCGCTGAACAGCTACGAGAACCGCGTGTATCAGGTGGGCATCGAGGACGAGACGCCGCTGATCGCCAAGTTCTACCGGCCCGATCGCTGGAGCGATGCGGCGATTCGCGAAGAGCACAGCTTCAGTTTCGAGCTGGCCGAGTGCGAGGTGCCGCTGGTGGCGCCGCTGGTTCGCGATGGCGAGACCCTGTTCGAACACGCTGGCTTTCGCTTCGCCCTGTTCCCCCGCCGCGGCGGCCGTGCGCCGGAGCCGGGCAATCTGGATCAGCTCTATCGCCTCGGCCAACTGCTCGGCCGCCTGCACGGAGTCGGCTCGCTAAAGCCCTTCGCCCACCGCGAAGCCTTGCAGGTACAGAACTTCGGCCACGAGTCCCTGGCCACCCTGCTGGACGGCAACTTTATTCCGCGCAGCCTGCTGCCGGCCTACGAGTCGGTGGCCCGCGACCTGCTCAAACGCCTGGATGCGCTATTCGCCAATAACCCGGTGCAGGCGATTCGGCTGCACGGCGATTGCCACCCCGGCAACCTGCTGTGCCGCGACGACACCTTTCATATGGTCGACCTGGACGACTGCCGCATGGGCCCGGCGGTGCAGGACCTGTGGATGATGCTGGCCGGCGAACGCCATGAACGCCTCGGTCAACTGTCCGAGCTGATGGACGGCTACCAGGAGTTCCACGACTTCAACCCGCGCGAACTGCCGTTGATCGAAGGCCTGCGTAGCCTGCGCCTGATGCACTACAGCGCCTGGCTGGCACGCCGCTGGGACGACCCGGCGTTCCCCATCAGCTTTCCCTGGTTCGGCAGCGAGCGTTATTGGGGCGAACAGATTTTGATACTGCGCGAGCAACTGGCGGCTCTGGACGAAGAGCCGCTCAAGCTGTTTTAAATCCCGTAGCCCGGATGCAATCCGGGTATTGCGGTCCCGGATTACATCCGGGCTACGGCTGTAACGCCTTTGTTACGCAAAACGGCTTTCACCCCCGTAGAAAAAACCTGAATGCACAGACAACAAGGACAGCCGACCACTAGAATTCGACGCCTTAGTTAGCAGCCTAAGCAAGGACTCTGCATGGCCACCGTCAACCCGCGCCGCGGCTATATTCTCGGCCTGACCGCCTACATCATCTGGGGCCTGTTCCCGCTCTACTTCAAGGTGATTCAAAGCGTGCCGGCGCTGGAAATCATCGTTCATCGCGCGCTCTGGTCGGCGCTGTTCGGCGCGCTGCTGCTGATGGTCTGGAAGCATCCCGGCTGGCTGCGCGAGCTGCGTAATCATCCACAACGCTTCGTGGTGCTAGGCGGCAGCGGCCTGCTGATCGCCAGCAACTGGCTGGTGTATGTGTGGGCGGTGAATAACGAGCGCATGCTCGAGGCCAGCCTGGGCTACTACATCAATCCGCTGGTCAATGTGCTGCTGGGCATGCTGATCCTCGGCGAACGCCTGCGCCGCCTGCAATGGCTGGCGGTTGGCCTGGCCGCCCTGGGAGTGATGCAGCAGCTGTGGCAAGTCGGCAGCGTTCCCTGGGTCTCCCTGGTGCTGGCGCTGACCTTCGGCTTCTACGGGCTGATCCGCAAGCAGGCGCCGGTAGCCGCCCTGCCCGGCCTGGTGGTGGAAACCTGGTTGTTGCTGCCGCTGGCGCTCGGCTGGCTTATTCTCAATCCAGCGGCCAGCAGCACCCAGGCGGCCTTCTGGAGCACGCCGGAAGCGCTCTGGCTGATCGCCGCAGGGCCCATCACCCTGGTACCGCTGGTGTGCTTCAACGCCGCCGCGCGCCACCTGCCCTACACCACCCTGGGCTTTCTGCAGTACCTGGCGCCGACCCTGGTGCTGCTGCAGGCGGTCTTGCTGTTCGGCGAGCATTTCGACCCGAGCAAGTTGCTGGCCTTCGTCTGCATCTGGGCCGGCCTGGCGCTCTACAGCCTCGATGCCTGGTTGACCCTGCGCAAACGCCAGGCTGCTTAGGGCAGGACCAGGAGTCACAATGGGGTAGGGTGCGCCGTGCGCACCAGTGCCAGCAGCAGACGCTTGGTGCGCGTGGCGCACCCTACGAAACCAGGCCACCTCACACTCAGCGGTGGGTGATGGCCAGACGCAACACAGCATTAGGACGTGCTCAGGGGCTCCCCAACTGACTCACAGACTTCCCCACAGAGGCCGTGGATAACGCCTGGGTTATTCCTCGGCGTGCAGCTTTAGCTCCACCATCAGATCATCGGCCAGGGTTTCCAGGTGGCTCTGCAACTGTTCAAGCGGCAGGCTCTGCGGTACCGCCAGCAAGGCCTGGGCCTGGAACAGCAGCTCGCCGCTCATGGGCGCCGGCACCACTTCGGTTTGCAGGCTTTCCAGGTTGACCCCCTGACTGCTGAGCAGGCGGGTGATATCGCGAACTATGCCGGGGCGATCATTGCCCACCAGTTCCAGGCGGATCGACTGCCAGGTCGGCGTCGGATCGCTGCCACCGGCCGCCAGCAGCACGCGAATGCCCTGGCTATTCAACTCTTCCAGGGCGCTGACCAGCTTGGCGTGGGCCTCCAGCGGCACATCGACGCGCAGTATCCCGGCGAACTGACCGGCCATGCGCGACATGCGGCTTTCCAGCCAGTTACCGCCATGCTCGCTGATGCACTGAGCGATGCGCTCGACCAGGCCGGGCTGATCCTGGGCGATAACCGTAAGTACCAGATGATCCATATGCTGCTCCTTGTTAGTGACAGTTAAGAACCTGTTTACGATCTCAATGCAAACCCAACCAGTAGGTATAAAACACCTCATCGCGCACATAGCCAAGGCGTTCGTAGAGGGCCTGTCCTGGCAGATTGCTCTTCGCCGTCTCCAACTGCAAACCGCAGGCGCCGTTGGCTTCGGCATGGGTGCGGGCGGCGTTCATCAGCGCCTCGCCGAAACCTTGGCGACGAACGGTTTCGGTCACATAGAGGTCGCTCAGCAGCCAGGACGGCTCGAGCGCCAGCGAGGCAAACAGCGGATAGAGCTGGACGAAA
>Ga0209343_10009858_pt1 | contig 10959 bp, 8 predicted proteins | sample RifCSPlowO2_02_FD_184026 | JGI IMG/M metagenome (GOLD analysis project Ga0209343, IMG submission 184026) | Groundwater microbial communities from Rifle, Colorado - Rifle CSP2_plank lowO2_0.2 (SPAdes) (version 2) | ecosystem: Environmental > Aquatic > Deep subsurface > Groundwater | place: Rifle...
GGCGCCGGATTGAAGTCCGTTACCGCGACGCTCTCGGCAGGCGGCTCCGAACACACGCTGGCCTCCGAGCAGTACGCCCAGCCGGTGGCCGAGAAGAAAATCACTCTCGCTTTGTCGTCGAAACTTACCGGCGTCAAAGAAGGACCCGCGGTCCTGCGCGTCAGCGCGCGGGACGGCTCGCTGTGGAATTTTTTCAACGGCAACGAGACTGTGATCCAGAAAAATCTCACCATCGACGTCACCCCGCCCACCGTCGAGCTCATCGCCGATGACCGCTACGTCAATTTCGGCGGCGTCGGTGCGATCGTCTACAGGCCGTCCGCGGATACGGTGACGAGCGGAGTCAGGATCGGCGATTATTTCTTCGCGGGCTTCCAAGGTCAGATAAAAGACCACTCCGATCACTTCATCGTTCTCTTTTCCCATCCCTATAACGTACCGGTGGACGCCAAGGCCGTGCTTGTCGCAACCGACAAAGCCGGCAATACCAAGGAAATGCCGCTTGTCTACGAACTCAAGAACGTAAAATACAGGAAGAGCACCATCGCCATATCGGAGAACTTTCTTCAGAGCAAGATGGCGCCCTTGTTAAACGATGTCGGCGCGCGCCAGGGGACTCCGAAAGATGTCTTTCTCCGGGTCAACAAAGGGCTCAGAAAAGAGAACGAAGACAGGATCGCCGCGATCACGAAGAAATCCACTCCGTCGATACTCTGGAGGGGCGCGTTCAGCCAACTGAGCAACTCCAAAGTCGAAGCCAACTTCGCGGATGCGCGGACCTACACCTACGACAATGAACCGATCGACACCGCCTATCACCTCGGCTTTGACCTGTCCGTCACCAAGCATTATCCCGTCGAAGCCGCCAACAGCGGCGCCGTCGCCTTCGTCGGCGACCTGGGTATTTACGGCAATGCCGTCATTCTGGATCACGGCCTTGGGCTGTTTACGCTTTACGGCCACTTGAGCTCCATCGACGTCAAGGTCGGCGATTCGATCAAGCAACGGCAGGTCATCGGCAGGACCGGCGAAACCGGCCTGGCCGCCGGCGATCACCTGCACTATGGAGTCTATTTGCACGGGGTCGCGGTGTTACCGCTGGAGTGGTGGGACCAGAAGTGGATCAACGACAATATCGAGCCCAAGCTGGAAGGTCAGAGCGGCGAAGCGATCGCTGAATCGCAGCAGTCGAAAGCGCCGCGCAAAACTGCGCGCAAGCGACGCCGCTGACCCTGCGGGCCGGCCTTCTTTACCAACCCGGAAGTCGCTGCGGCGCTACTACCAGCCGCGAGTCCGCCGACGTGTCCCGCGACGGCACGACATCAGTTCCGCCGCGTCAGTCGCACGACCGGGATTGTGCGCGTGGTCTTCCGCTCATAGTCCGTGAACTGGGTGTAGAGCGACGCCTGCTTCCGATAGAGCGTGTTGCGCTCATCTGGGCCGACGACCGTCGCCTGCGCCTCGAAGCGCTCGGTCCCCATCTCCACGATGACGCGCGGGTTTGCGACCAGGTTGAGGTACCAGGCGGGATGCTCCGGGGCGCCGCCCTTCGAGGCAAAGACGCAGTAGCCGTCGCCGTCCGCAAGGTACATGACCGGCGTCGTGTACGTGCGGCCCGACTTCCTGCCGGTGGTCGTGAGCAGGAGCAACGGGCGGCCCTCGTGGTTGCCGCCGACTCTGCCGGCGTTTGCCCGAAACTCCTCGATCACCTGCCGGTTCAGCTCGTTCGTCGCCATGGCGTGCTTCTTTGAACTTGTACCCGCTTGACCTCGCTGCCCAAGTCGCCTGCCGGTGGGGGATTGGGTCACTGACTGCTGTGCAGGAGACCTTGAAGGCGGCCCCTGATGATATCCTCGGCTTCCGCGACCATGCCACGGACAACTTCTTCCGCGCTCTTGATCGAGTCGATCAATCCCGCGTCCTGACCAAAGCCCAGCGGGGCATTGTCGACGTCGCCGGCGCGGCGCGCTTCCAGGACCGCTAGCCCGGCCTCGTGCAGGTGCTGGCGAAGCGCCCACTCGCGTCCTGCCCAGCGTTCGATGAACCGGTTGCGCTGCGCGCGTATCATCGCTCCCGGCCAGACCCTTCCGGACACGATGTCGGGGATCTCCGTCAAGAGCGTGTCGTGGCCGTTGCTCCTGACGATCGCTTGCTTGAAGTTCGCATGAATCGGCGCTTCGGGAGTGGCCATGAATCGCGTGCCAAGCAAAACACCTTCCGCTCCCAGGGCCAAAGAGGCGGCGAGCCCGCGGCCGTCGGCGATGCCGCCCGCTGCCAGCACCGGCAGCGGCGCCACCGCCTTGACGATCATGGGTACCAGCGGCATCGAAGCCATCCAGCCTACGTGTCCTCCCGCTTCGGTTCCTTGTGCCACGATGATATCGGCACCCGCCTCGGCGGCTCTGACGGCCAGCGGAACTTCGCCCGCCATGTACATGACTGTGGACCCGGCGTCGTGCGCGCGCCTGAAGTACTCTCGCAAGTCCTGCTCGAGACGAGGCCATGCAAAGGCGATCACGGCGGGCCGGGCGCGGAGCGTGACGCGGAACATTTCATCCTGGGTCAGAAACAGAAGATGATTGATGCCGAAGGGCTTGTCGGTTCGCTCCCGGATGGATGCGATATCCCGCTCAAGCTGATCCGCGCTCAGACTTGACGTTCCAAGCGTGCCGAAGCCGCCGCCGTTGGAGACCGCAGCAACCAGAGGTGGCGAGGTCGCGGTTCCCATGCCGCCCAGAACGATCGGATGGGGAATGTTAAGTAGATCGCAGATGCGGGTGTGAATCATGGTTACTCCTGATCGGAGCGTTGTCGATCTACCTGTTAAACCCCCAGGGTTTAATCGTTCAATCCGTTTTGCGCGACGGCTGCTCGGATTTCCGCTTCGCGGGTTCTTGTGTTGAAAATGAAGTGTACTCCTGCGAGACTATCCTCCCTGACTTGGCGCAGCTTCTTTGCTGCAACGACGGTGTCCCGTAAGGTGTTCGTGCCCGATGCGCCCCGGCCATCTCGATTCAAGAGGCCGGTGAAAGGCCTACTGTCTCTCTATTTTTATTTGCTGAAAGACCCGCGACCAGCGCGACACCTCCGCCTTGAGCATGGTGTCGACCTGCCCAGGCGTGGTGGGTCCTGACACGGATGTACCGATTTTCTCGAGCCGCTCACGAACATCGTGATCGGCAAGTACCTTGTTTACCTCGAAGTTGATTCGAGAGACGATGTCCCGGGGTGTCTTTGCGGGCACCAAAATCGCGTACCAGGACACCACCTGCGCATCCGGGAAGCCCGCCTCGGCAAACGTAGGCACCGAGGGTAGCTGTCCGATGCGCTTTGGAGCGGCGGCAGCGAGGGCTTTCAGTTTCCCCGCGTTCACCTGGGAAAGGACTACGGGCACGGGTGACATCGTAAAGGCTAGGTGGCCAGACAGAAGGTCTGGCAGTCCTTGCGTCATCCCTTTGTAGGGAATTGCAACGAGATCGATCCCGGCGGCGAGCTTGAGCAGTTCGGTGTTCAGGTGCATCGATGTGCCGACCCCGGGCATCAGATAGTTTAGTTTGCCTGGTCGTTGTTTGGCGTACTCGATAAACTCCTTCAGCGTATTCACTGGCAGCGACGCAGGCACCACTGCAATACCGGGGGCAGTGACGATCTCGGCAACCCCGGCAAAATCGGTAACCGGATCCCATGCAACATTCTTCAGCAAGCCGGGGTTGGTGACGTGGCTCAATGTCGCCAGGAGCAACGTGTATCCATCGGGTTCGCTCCGGGCGACATACGTCGTCGCGATCGTCCCGGCGGCGCCGGGTCTGGTCTCAACTACGATAGGGGTGCCCCAGTTCGAGGTGACCTTTTCGGCGACGATTCGACCGATGGTGTCGGGAGCGCCGCCGGTCGGAAAAGGCACCACCAGCGTTACCGGCCGGGATGGAAAGCTCTGCGCATTGGATTGAGGCGCATACAAAACTATAAGCGCCGAAACCAGGGCACCAATCAGTTTTCCGAAGCTCATGCACCCTCCCTGTGTTGGATCATTGCGGTCGTAGTCCGTCGCATACGGATCTGAAAAACCGGCATCTGCGCCGAAGATCAAGCCAAAACTGTCCTCGTTCTTTGCTCAAGCTTTCGGATCCGGCAACGCCGGGTGGCTCCCCAGGCAGCGTTCGCCGGAGTCCGCTCAAGTAATCTATGCCGACGGCGGACCGGGGTTGTGATCTATGTCACACGTGTCGCGAACGCGAGGAGCAGGCATCGGCAACAGGTCGAATAGAGGGAGGAGCGACGAAACAGGAATGGGGCGATGACGGGGCGATTGCTGTTACGACCGTTCGCGCGTTCCGACTTTGATCGTTCAGACCGTCGCTTGTGTACCATCGAACGCAATCGATGATAATGTCGCGATAGAAGTGCCGATGTGAAGCCCGATGTGAAACCTATGGGGAGCAGCGATGAAAGCACTGAACGGGTTTCTCCTGGTTCTGATTTCCGCGTGTTGTGCCGGCGCGCTAGCGCAGGGCTATCCTGCGCGGCCGATCAAGGTTGTGCTTCCGGTGCCTGCCGGCGGGTACTACGATATGGTTACGCGCGTTGTGAGCCAAAAGCTGACGGAGCGACTCGGCCAGCCGGTGGTAGTTGAAAATCGAGTCGGCGCCGGCGGCATCGTCGGGACCGAGTACGCGGCGAATGCGACGCCTGACGGTTACACGATTCTGTTCAACGGCATCGGCGCGATGTCGATTTTTCCGAGCCTTCATTCCAAACTCCCCTATGACCCGATACGCGATTTCGTGCCGATCATTCTTGTGTCGGGAGTGCCGAATATCGCAGTGGTTCATCCTTCCGTGGCGGCGAACACGATCGGTGAACTTGCGGCACTCGCGCGCGCCCGCCCGGGACAAGTGACCTTCGCTTCGAACGGCACTGGCACCACGCAGCATCTGGCGGCGGAAATGTTCGCCACCGCCGCAGGCGTCAAGCTCAATCACATTCCCTTCAACGGGAGCGCCCCGGCGGTGACTGCGATGCTGGGGGGGCAGACAATGTTGATTTTCGGCGTCGCCACTGATGTGCTGCAGCACGTCAAGGGCGGGAAACTGCGCGCGCTGGCAGTGGCAAGCGAAAAGCGCATAAAGGCATTGCCGGAGGTTCCGACAACCGCCGAAGCCGGACTCCTCGGCGTTGAAATCGAGATCTGGCTGGGGGCGTTCGCCCCGAGGGGCACGTCGCAGGACACCGTCACCCGACTGAATGCCGAAATCAACCGGGTGCTCGAGATGCCGGAGGTGCGGGAACGGATTGCGCCGGGAGGGATCGGGGAACCGAAAGGTGGCACCACCGAGCGACTCGGAAACCTCGTCCGATCCGAGATTGCAAAATGGGCAAAAGTGGTCAAGGAGTCGGGCGCAAAAGCGGGTTAGATCGCCACCGGTTGATCTTCATACCAACCGCAAGCGCCGGAGATACCGGGGAAACCCATGTAACCGGTCCGCTGCGCGGACTCACGGACGGGTTCGACCCGAGCCCTTGTCCGGTATTACGAACCAGTTCCAGGAGATGTATGGTACGGCCGACGCGATTCACCGAAGCGATGTTTCAGGAATACATCTCAAAGGGGATGTGGACGGACGAGACGACCCCCAAGATTTGGGAAAGAAACGCAAGCCTGTATCCCGAGAAAGAGGCTTTTGTGGATCGGGGCAGGAGGCTTACATGGCCTCAGATCAAGATCATGTCGGATAGGCTTGCCTTCAACCTCATGGATTTGGGACTGAAAAGGGACGATTTTGTCTATCTGCTCCTGCCCAACTGGGTCGAGTCCTATATCTTTCGTTGTGCCGCGGAGAAGGCGGGCATTCTGGTTGGCACGTCGCTAATGACGGTTGGGGAAGCGGACATCGGATTTATCCTCAAGTCCTTTGATGCGTCGGGAATCGTTATCCCGCTGGAATTCAGAAAAAAGAATTACCTTGATCTTATCCATGAGATAGGGCCCGGCTTTCCGAAACTGAGACATATCTTCATTCCCGGTGAAAATGTTCCCACCGAGGCGTTATCTCTTGAGAAGTTGATGAGGGAGCCCGTGAATGCGGATTACGGTGCGGAATATTTTCAAGAGAACTGTTATGGACCCACGGATGTGTCGGTCATTGGATTTACGAGCGGGACCACGGGCACCCCGAAAGGCGCCGAGCATATCATCGCTTCCAGAATAGCCATGGCAAAGGGCTATGGAGAGGGGCCGCAAATCCGGGAGACGGATGTCGTGCTCAATATCATCAGTCCTGTAGCCGGCCTGAGCTCTGCGTTTTGCTACAACGGTACGGCAACCCTTGTCGGTGCCAAAGTGGTCCTGTCGGATATCTGGAGCCCCGAGAGGACCTTTGAGCTGATCGAAAACGAGAACGTGACCATCCTGCTCGCCGTGCCGGCCCAATTGGCGCAGATTCTTCGCCACCCCGACAGGGAGAATCATGACCTCGGTTCTCTCAGGTGCATTGTCACATCCACGGCGCCCCTATCCCGCGCCCTTGCAAGGGATCTGGAGGAATCGTTCAAGGTGCCCGTCGTCAATCTCTATGGCCAGATAGACGGTGGGTTCATTTCCTGTCCAAGTATCGATGATCCTCCGGAGGTTCGACAGAAGACGGTGGGCAGACCGCACAAATATACAACCGTCAGAATCATTGATGAGGCCGGTGGCGATGTTCCCCCGGGTGTGGAGGGGGAGCTTGTCTATACCGGGCCATCCTGTACCGGGGGCTATTTCAAGAACATGCAGGAGACCCTTAAGGCATGGGGAACCTTGGGCCCTGAGGGCATGCGCCGCAGCGGGGATCTGGTTGAAATGGATGGGAATGGCCGTTTGATTCTCTTGGGACGCAAGGACGATATGATTATTCGCGGGGGTTCCAACATCTACCCGGCCGAGCTCGAAAGCCTTCTGATCACCCACCCGAAGATAGAAGCCGTGGCCGTTGTTCCCATGCCGGATCCGGTGATGGGCGAAACTGTCTGTGCCTATGTGAAGGTGTCGCCCGGGGAGGAACTCACCTTTGAGGAAATGATCGCTTTCCTGAAGAACAAGAAGATCGCAACCTATAAGCTTCCGGAGCGGTTGGAGGTAAGGGAGTCCCTTCCGCTCAAGGGTACGCAGAAGATAGGCAAGGCTTCACTGAAGAAGGAAATTATCGAGATTCTCAAGCAAGAGGGAAGGTTGTAACGCGAATCGTGTCCGGATTAAACGTATCTATCAATTGAAAAGGCAAGCGGAATGAAATTTTCGAATATCGTTTTTGAAGAGATCGACAGGGTTGCCAGGATTATCTTCAATCGACTTGACGTGAGAAACGCCCTGAACCTGGAACTCCTGGGCGAGATGATCCAGGTTGTGGAATACCTTTCGAAGAACGACAAGATTCGCGCGCTGATCATTACCGGGACTGGCGACGTGTTTTCAGGCGGTGCCGACGTCGATTACCTGGAAAACGATCTCTGCAAGCGGCCCACGACGGAGATCTACAAGGTCCTGACGGAGTACTACGGCAAAGCGGCCTTGTCCTTGCGCAAACTGCCGTTTCCGGTCATTGCGGCCATCAACGGCCCTGCCGTGGGCGCGGCCTTCGATCTGTCCTTGAACTGCGATTTCCGGGTAGCGGCCAAGAGCGCGAGCATGGGGTCCATTTGGGTCCGTATAAGCACCATACCCGCGTTGGGCGGCATGTTCCTTCTGCCCAGAATCGTCGGCTACGGGCGCGCGGCCGAAATGATATTTTCAGGAGACATCATCAGCGCCGACGAAGCCTACCGCATCGGGTTGGTAAATCATGTCTACGAAGACAGCCAACTTCAGGAGAAGGCACTGGCTTTGGCAACTCGCCTGTCCAGGAAAGCCCCGGGCGCTGTCAAGATCGCCAAGAACGGGTTGAATCGGGGCCTGGATGGAACTTTTGGCGGCGAAGTGGATTATGCCGTATACATGCAGAGTATCTGCCTGAGAATGGAAGATTGTCTCGAAGGGATCAGGGCCTTCAAGGAGAAACGGGAACCCAAGTTCATCGGCAAGTAAGCCGGCAGGAGGGCAAGACTGGGCGCGGGCGCCCGGTTTACGGATGTTTCAACTGCCGATAGCCAAGCTGTGATCCTGGAAAACCGAACGGTTCAGTTCGGATTTGCAGTGATGCCGTAACCGGAGCCGTCGGGCAGTGCCTAATCGCCACGGATGTTGAGATCCTTTATCGCCTTGGTCCATTTGGCGAGTTCGGCCTTGAAAAAGATTTCGAATTCCGCCGGCGGCATTCCCACCCCGCCGGTCGGTTCCCGGCCCTGGGCAACGAACCGCTCCTTCATGGGATTGTCCTTGAGGACGACGGACATCGCGGCGTAGAGCTTGTCGATGATCGGGCGTGGCGTTCCGGCGGGGGCGAACAGCCCCGCCCATGTAATGCCCTCGTAATCCATTCCTGATTCCAGGCCGGTCGGAACATCGGGCAGGAATCGGCTTCTTTCACGGCTGTTGATCGCCAGGGCGCGGAGCTTCCCGGCCTGCAGTTGCCCCGATATCGGCGGAATGGATATCAGGATCAGGGACGTCTCGCCCGCAACCGTGGCGTTGACCGCCGGGGCGGCGCCCTTGTAGGGAACGTGAACGATGTCCACCCCTGCCTGCTTCTTGAACAGCTCGACCGCCACATGAAACGCCGACGCAGAGGAGGCGTGGAACACCTGGCCGGGCTTGGCCTTGGCCAGCGCGATCAACTCCTTGAGCGAATGCGCCGGAACCGAGGGATGAACCGCGAATACCAGCGGGTCATAATTAAACAGGGTGATCGGGATGAAATCCTTCACCGGATCGTAGGGTAGGGGCGCGAACAGGCCGGGATTGAAGACCATCTGCCCGCTCGCCCCGGCCAACAGCGTATACCCGTCCGGCGCCGCCTTGGCGACGAATTCGGTAGCGATACGGGCCTCGGCGCCGGGCTTGTTCTCCACGATGACCGGCTGGCCCAGTTGCTCGGAGAGCTTCGGGCCGACCATGCGCGCGGTAACATCGGTGCCGCCGCCCGGTGCAAACCCCACCACCAATTTTATCGGCCTGCTCGGGTAGCTTTGCGCCGTGGATTCGCCGCACGCCAGGGCGAGCGCGAACGCCAGAAACAGACCAAGGACCCTGTACGCGGTCTTCATTTCGTCTCCTCTGCTTGTGTCATGTCACCGTCTCGCACGGTCCAGCGAAACAGCTACGCGGCAGATTATTCCGTTTGAAAGCCAGCGACAAGTCCGACTGTCACGGACGTTCCGATTGAGTCTCCGACCTGGGCATTGACGGCGCCCTAGCTCGAGCGGCCGGATATCTTCGATCGGATCGCGCAACTGACTTTTCCAGTCGAGGTGTTTGATCCGTGTCAATTGGTGCCCTGTGCCGATCGTGTAGTTTTTATATTTATCGGAATGCGGTAGGGTTAAGCGACAATGCTCATTCACGAGATGACCAATAAGGAGTGTCTTGATGCGTTGGCGCGATTGAGATTTGGCAGACTTGGGTGTGCCCGCGATAACCAGCCGTATGTCGTGCCCATCTATGTCACTTACCACGAAAGGCATCTTTACACTTTCTCTACGGCCGGCCAGAAGATCGAGTGGATGCGCGCGAACCCTCGCGTCTGTGTCGAGGCAGATGAAATCACCAGTCCCTTTCAATGGCTGAGCGTCGTCGTCTTCGGCCGCTACGAAGAGTTGCCGGACACTCCCAAATACAAGTTCGAGCGGAATCTGGCTTACGAGATGCTCCAGCAGCGCGCGATGTGGTGGGAACCGGCTTCTGTCGCCTCCCCTCATCACGGCGCTGCGAATTTTTTGGCTCCAATCTTCTACCGCATCCACATTGACCAGGTGACCGGCCATCACGCGACGCCGGATCCGGTTGAGTCAGCGACTTGACCCGCGCCCGAGTCGGCCACCCGAGGGCTGGCTGTCGAGCCTGCTGCGGCGCGCACCGATCCCCGACCTGGGCTTGAACCTGGGAACTGCGGATTAACAGTTGTCGTTCATGGCTTGAATTGCGGTATTGGCGGCCCGCCCTCAATCGCCGGAGCCCGCCAACGCCTCATGGAGCGCTGCTTTCTGTTCGGCGCTTCGATTGGAGACCGTAATGGAATATCCTATACAGGCAATTGCGCCAACCCGGACCCGCAACTGCGGACCGAACATCGGCTGGCGGTATTCAATTCTGGAGTTAGATCGATGGCATATATGGATCTTCACGATCATTTGAGGGCCCTGGAGGACAAGGGATTGCTGCGCAGGATATCTCAACCGATCGACAAGAACACCGAACTCCATCCGCTGGTGAGGCTGCAGTTTCGGGGGCTGGAGGAGAAGGAACGCAGGGCCTTCCTGTTCGAGAATGTCACCGATTGCCGGAACACCCGCTTCCGGTTTCCGGTGCTGGCGGCCGGGCTGGCGGCAAGCCGGGAGATGTACGCGATAGGCATGCAATGCGAGGTGGATGAAATCAACGGCAAGTGGCTGCGCGCGATGGAGCGGCCGATCGCGCCGATCGAGGTAAGCACCGCTCGCGTGCAACAGGAGGTCCATCACCTGGAGAAGGATCCGCCTCCGGGCAGCGGGCTTGACCTGTTTCCGATACCTATCTCGACGCCGGGGCTGGATCCCGCTCCGTTTCTCACCTGCGCGCACTGGATAACCCACGATCCGGTCACGGGAATCCGCAACGTCGGAAATTATCGCGGGCATGTGAAGGCACCCAATCGTCTGGGGCTCGTACTGCTTTCGCCAAGCCAGGGCATTCATGAGCACTGGAAGACGGCGCGCAAGAGAGGCGAGCCTCTCGAGGTCGCCATCGTCGTGGGCGCGCCGCCCGTGATTACCTATGCCGCCGCAAGCAAGGTCTCGATGGACGTCGACGAACTCGCCGTGGCCGGCGCGCTGGCCGGGGAGCCGATC
>Ga0209343_10009862_pt1 | contig 10957 bp, 11 predicted proteins | sample RifCSPlowO2_02_FD_184026 | JGI IMG/M metagenome (GOLD analysis project Ga0209343, IMG submission 184026) | Groundwater microbial communities from Rifle, Colorado - Rifle CSP2_plank lowO2_0.2 (SPAdes) (version 2) | ecosystem: Environmental > Aquatic > Deep subsurface > Groundwater | place...
CTCTAAGCACTTGGCCCGCGGTTGTGGAGTCCGTGATAGCGGTGAAGGCAGAAGTGCCATTGCCTTGAAGAAGACCGGTGAGAGTGGCAGCACCTGTGCCGCCGTTCGCCACCGTGAGAGCAGAATTCAAGGTAAGAGAATTTAATACGGCTGAGCCGGCCTGAAGAGCGGTGGAGAACAGATTGGTTGAAGAAGCAGTAGTGGCAAAGAAGTCTGTTGAAGTAGCCGCAGAAGAAGTAGAGCGGGTGATGTTGTTGAAGATGTGCGCTCCCGTCCAAGTAGGCGAGAAAGTTTGATCGATAGAGAAGGTTGGTTGAGCTCCTAAGACGTAGGCGGTAGTGCCATTGGCAATAGTAATGCCGGTGCTCTGGACGAGAGAAGAAGTGGCAACCGAGCCGAAGGTGTTGGCCGCAGTGAAGTAAGGCACTTGGCTTATGGTGGGAGAAGAAGAAGTAGAGAGACCGTTGAAAGAAAGAGTGTCCCCCGTTAAGACGATGGGCCAGCTAGAGGCAAGGTTGGTTTCGTCCGAGACATCGATGGCAGTGCCGAGAGTGGTTTGGAGATCACCGTTTATAACTTGGAGACCGGTGCCTACCAGTTCATCAAAGACATCTCCGCCGAAATTGAAGATTGAGGAAATGTGGAATTGGGTGGTGGTGGCAGAGGTCGTGGTGGAATTGCCGGTGATTGTAAGATTGGCATTGATGGTGGAAGAAGCGGTTGAGATAAAACCGGTCATAGTCGGAGTGCCGGTAAGGGCCGGCGAGACGCTTCCCACCAGAACGCCGGTTCCACCAGTCTCGTCGGAGATAGCGCCGAAGATACCAGCCGATGTCGTGAGTCCAGTAAAGGCGCTAGCACCGTTGCCCAGCAGGATACCGGTGAGAGTTGTTGCTCCTGTGCCGCCGGAGGACACACCTAAGGCAGACTGGACGGTAAGCGAGCCTAACTGCGCCGCGGTGGAGAACAGATTGGTGGAGGATGCGGTGGTGGAGAAGAAATTGGTCGAGGTGGCGGAGGTGGTGGTAGATTTATCGATTGTCGCCCCGCCAACGACCTCAAACCTGGCCATCGAAGAAGTGGCAGTTGCCCCAACAATAACCTGGTTCGTTGTGGTAGAAACGTACATTCGGCCAGTACCGGGGTCTCCTGCATTGGCCACGAATGTCCAGTTAATTTCTTGCCCGTCTCCGCCACCGCTTGAGTCGCTACCGCATGAAAACTTGCCTGTTGTTGAGTTATAAAGGATAGTTTGGGTCTCGGAACTGCAATCTCCAAGACCTCCTTGGAAAAAACTGCCCACGTTAAACGCCGCGGCGAACAAGTTTGTCGACGATGCCGTGGTTGCAAAGAAGTTAGTTGAAGTGGCAGAGGTACTTGTGGAATTAACAGCTGTAAAATTCTGAAAAGTGGAGGAACTTGTCACGAGAAGATTGCCCAGAGTTGCGAGACCAGAGTTATTGAAAATCGTGCTCCAGAGATTCGTACTGAAAAAATTAGTCGAAGTGGCTTCGGTGGTAGTTGCTTTCGAAACGGTCAGATTGGTAATTGTTGACGAAGCGCTGATGACTGTGCCGGCCACTTGCGCGAAAGCAACCGAGGAGAGTTGCTGCCGTGGTGAAAGAGTTTCAAAGCTCGTGCCGTTCGAAGAAACTTCAACCTTCAAGAAAACGTTCGTGCTAGAAAAATCATAATCAAGCGTATCCGGATAACCGTTTGCGGTGTCACCGATATTGACGGAGAATACTCCTTCGCGCACAGTGGCGGCTACGGAAGTGGGGTCCGTCGTCGGCCAGAGTTTCGTGCCGCCGCTTACCGCGCTCCACAAAGAGAATTTAAAGTAATAAGTCGTACCCGAAGCCCCGCCAAGCAAGCTCCCAGCCGCATTGGCCAGGCGGCCCTGGTAACTTAAGATGGCCGGAGGACCCGCAGCGTGAATTTTCGAAATATTTCCAAAAGAACCTAGGAGGATAACCCCGAGAGTAAGTAAGAAAAAGAACTGATTAAAAAGTTTCTGATTTTTCACTTTTTATTGTACTCTAATTATACCAAGCGGAATCTCCAAAATAAGAGCCAAAATCAAGGATAAATTGGTAAATCTCAAACTCTAAAAATTGTTAATTTTTGACCCAATTTTGACGTAAAACTTGTATAATTCTGGAGCTTTGACCATAGACTATTTTTGAGGAAAATGTATAGCAACTATGATAAACCTTGATAAAGGGGGAAACCGAGAGCATTAAAGAATCTATATTCTTGCGTTGGCTGGAATTTGTAAAATTTTCAGGCAAAAAATTTAGTTGTATTAATCCGTCTATAGATTTAGAGACTTAAATATTGAAAAACCTTAATAGAGTTATCCCCAGTTACGCTACCCTTCCGGCAATTTCCTTCCAATTTTCCAAAAGTTGATTGAGGTATTGGTCTTTGGAAATTAGTTTGATTTCCAGAGTTTTTTTCAAATTAAATTTCAAATTCTCGCGCTTCTGATTATTCTCGATGAGATCAATAATGCCGGAAGCGAAAAGATCCGGCCTGTCGTGCGGGAATATATAAGCGTTCTTGCCGTGTTCAAGTTCAAGAGCTAAGCCGACAGGCGTCGTAATGACGGGCAATCCAGATAGCCCCGCTTCGACGAGAGAAAGTCCGTAGCCTTCAAACAAAGAAGTTTGAAGATATGCATTCGCGGTTTTGTAGAAAGAAGAAAGATTGTCCTGCCAGCCGGCAAATGCTACGGCTCCCTGCAACCCTAGAGATTGCACGAGAGATTTGAGTTTCCCCTCTTCAGAACCTGAGCCAACTATAATTAGCCCGGTTTCCGGGAAGCTTTGCCTAACGAGAGCTAGGGTGCGAAGTGCAAGACCAAGATTCTTCTCCGATTCGAGACGGGAAACGGATAGCAATATAAAGTGCCATGGGTACCGCGCGTGGAGGTCGAAGGCAATAGTCGCGTTTTCTATTTTTTCTTTATCAACGTAAATGGGCAGCGTATAAATTTCCAATTTAGAATTTACAATTTTCAATTTTTCTTTCAGAGATTCATTGACTACCCTAATAGAATCGGCATTGTTCAAAATTCTTTTCATGAAGAATTTGCGCACCGTATTTTGAAATCCGGTAAAGTACGGCGAGAACGGGTCGGTATGCATCTGAATTTCAAGAGGAATCCGCCATTTATTCTTCACCCTCACTCCGGCCCAACCGGACTCAAGGTCCTGGCAGGTGATGACCGATTGCCCGCGCACGAATTTCTTCTCCAGCACAATCCTCTTCCCTATCCGCGCCGCGTCGATAGGTCTCAACACACTCGTAACCGAGTTTGTCGGGTAAACCCAAACATTGCTGGAAATTTTCAATGATTCCGTATGAGACTTGTTGCAGAGAAGAACAACGTGGATTTCTTCGACCAAGTTACCGTACTCCTTGATACGTTCAGAAACCGTGCTTCCCTCTTCAAGAAGTTTCTTGTCCGAACTTATCATTAATATCTTTAGATCTTTTTCCATATTTGAAAAATCTCCGCCACCAAATCGCTCCAAGAGTGGCCTATGTTCATGTTTTTGAGCTCCTCTGCGTGCTTATTATAGGTATTTTCATCCTGCATGGCCTCAAAAGCCTTCCCTACCTCCACCTCATCGAACGGGTTGACGAAGATGCCACCCTTGGGGAAAAGCTCTCCGAAGCCAGTTTCTCTAGTCATGATAAATGGTTTGTCGAAAGAAGCCGCCTCGAGGATAAAATTCGGGCAAATGTCCGTAAAAGCTAGGGAAACAGCGGCGTAAGAATCTTTGAGCTTCCTTAGAATCTTGTCGCGCGGTTCTCCGGTAATAATTTCCACGCCGAATTTTTTAAGCATTGTGATATTTTTCTCCGGTATGAGCCTGCCGGCCCAGATAAAATTCTTCTTTGAAAAAGGCGCACCCGCGTTTTTTTCTGGCACAAAATTTCTTATAACGCCGGACTTGCCCGATGGGATTCTATAATAGCCCGCCCAAATATTCTTCTGCCACTCGGTGTTGAAGGCGAGAAAATCCGTCTTGCTTATCACCCATTTTGTCAGGAAAAAAATAATTTTTTCTTTAAAATTCAGTTTGGGAAGATTTTTGTAGAAAGCGGGCAGAGTTAGCGGTTTCCCGGTCCTGTTCACGTAGGCAGACCAGACGAAATCTCCGCCCACGCGAATTATAACTTTTTTCCGGAAAAGCCCGGCGGCTATAACTGATGGCAACCCGACCGAAAAAGTATCCAGGGCGAGAATCTTATCAGCCCAAAACGCATCTGGCCAGACTTTTAATAACGCACTCTCTACTGAGCCGTACTGCTTCAACCGCACTTCGTGCCCCAGCTTCTCGAATTCACTCTTCAGATTCGAGCCGTATTGCGCCGGCCCGCCTGTGTGAGACTCGGAAAGGCCGGTGGTGATGAGTATCTTCATACGTTAAACACCTTACTCCTCATATCATTCGCTATCAAATCCCAATCATATTTCTCGGAAACCATGCGTTTGGCGTTTATAACAATCTTGTCGTGAAGAACACGATTGGAAATAAGCTTCTGAATCTGGAAGGCGATTTGACGAGGGTTCTTTGACTCAACGAACAGACCTGTCTCAGCGTCTTTTAAAAAGTCCGGGATACCCCCGACAGGCGTTGCTATCACCGGCAGCCCCGCCGCCATTGCCTCGATAAACGATATCCCCTGCCCTTCGGATAGGCTCGGGCGGATAAAAATATCAGCTTCATGAAGATGTTTTGGAATTTCGGAATTGGGAACTATTCCCAGAAAATCGATTCTGTTCTCAAGCTTTAAATCTCTGACTTTGGCTTTTAAGTTTTTCTCCAATGGGCCGATTCCGATTATTCTGAGCTTCATGCTTTCGGGCAAAAATTTCATCGCTTCGATAATGTCTCCCACCCCATTTTTTTCTACTAATCTTGAAGTTGTTATGAGTGTGACTTCATCAGGATTTAGGATTTTGGATTTTGGATTTAGGAATTTCTCTACATCTACTCCGTTTGGTATTACACAGGAAAATCCTGTGTATCCCAGGCGCTTGGCTCTTTCGAGCAAGTAATTACTGATTGCTGTAAGGCGGGCGGTTCTTTTCAGAGCCATGCGCCAAGACAAATCGATGAGTCCAAACCAGCGATACCGTAACCATTTCTCCGAGTCGCCTTCCTGAAGCGTCAAAATAATCGGCACTTTCTTCTGAAACCAATTCGCAATATACGCGGCGCCAGTTGCAAACGAAACCATTATTCCCCAGAAATAATCATATTTTTTTTCTCTATTAAGTCTCCACGTTTTAATAGCCCCGACAAATGGCAGTAACAGTTTATCAAGAAGTTTTATCCCCGCGCCTATTCGATATACTGTTACAGTTCCAACCCTTTCCTTACTCGGCAAACCAGCGCGTATCTTGGCAGTGATAAGGTCAAATTCAATATCATTTCCTAGCCTATCGGTAAGTTCTTTGACCGCAACTTCCGCGCCGCCGACAAAAGGAAGGTACGCTGTAGAAAATATCAAAACTCTTTTATTCGCCATGCAGGATTTTCCTTAACTCTTCCGGAGTGGGGCCGTTTTGTTTTGTTTCTATCTTTGGAGTTTGAGGATTGGAATTTGGTTGGATGTTGGTCATTGGAGCTTGGTCATTTTTCCGTTCCCCCACCACTTGCTTCAGCGCGTCGCGGAGGGCTGAAACATTTTTCTGGTCGGGCTTTCTCTGATTGTCGGCTTTCTTCTTCAATTCTTCCAGAGATATTTTCGCTTCCGATTTCTTCGCGATAAGCTTGGGCGCCGGGGTGAAGCTTCTCGCGTCAATCGGACCGGGCTTGGATACCGGGGGAGGAGTCTCCGTCTTCGGATACAAAATTTTCGGCTTCGGCGGTTCGGTTGGAGCGTGCCATTCGACAATTTCTTTCTCCACCAGACTTCTTGACTTGGCGTAGACCCTGCGCGAGTTCTCGGTAATTTCTTTGACATAACTTGAACGCGGCGGCTGTATCGGCGGCAAAGTGCTCGCGGAAAATGGCTGGGAGGTCACGGAATCAATCATGAGCTTGAGATAGATTTGTCGAAGACCTAGATTCACTAGGTCTTCGGCGGTAAAGACCGGCGCGAACTCCTTCTCGAGCACGTCTGCGTCATAAGCGCCGACGCGGAAGGTTACCATGGTGCCGACGTTGCCGAAGACGGCGTCTCGCACCTCCTCCTCCATCTGCTCGATATACTGGTGAGCCATGGTGAGATTGAGTTTATACTTCCTTGCTTCGGAAAGGATATCGGCAAAAGATTTGTCCGCGAAGGACTGGAACTCGTCCACGAAGAGGTAGAATTGCGGCAGTTTGGCAAGAGACTGGGAACTCTCGTCCGCTCGGCTCATGGCGGCAAGATAAATCTTGGTGATAAGCATCGAACCCAAGAGTCTGGCATTGCCCTCTCCCACCCGGCCCTTGGAGAGGTTCACGATGAGAATCTTCTTCTCATCCATGATTTTCCTCATGTCGAAAGAAGACTTGGACTGTCCGATGATATTTCTAATAAGCGGGTTGCCGGCGAACTGGCCAATTTTGTTCTGGATGGCGGGGGTCGCCTCCTGCGCGTATTTGTCGGTGTACTTGGCGTACTCGTCGACCCAGAAACTCTTGACGGAAATGTCGGTGACGTTCTCAACCACCTTCTGCCGGAAGGCCTTGTCGGTGTACATACGGTTGACCGCGAGAAGCGTCGCGCCCGGATATTCGAGAAGCGCCAGGAGAGTATTCTGCAAAATGTAGGCCATGCGAGCCGACCATGCATCTTCCCAGATTTTTTCAAATACGGACATGAGACCGTTTACCACGAGGTGTCTCTTGTCCTGCCCGACATCCTCCATGATGTTGAAGGAGACGGGATATTCCATGTCGAAAGGCGCGAAATAAAGCACGTCCTTGATGCGCTCTTCCGGCACGTACTCGAGAAGCTTCTCGGCCGTGCCGCCGTGAGGGTCTACGAAGGCGAGGCCCCTGCCCTGCTGGATGTCCTGGATGGCCATGTTCTCAAGCATGGTGGATTTGCCCATACCGGTCTTGCCGATAACGTAGACATGCTTGCTCCTGTCGAGATTCTTGATGCCGAAGGGCTTCCGCTCCCCGCGCGAATCCGTTTCGGCAAAATATGTCACTTTCTGCAAATCCTCGTCCATTTTCAAGCATTATACCATCTAAAACGTGAAGGCCGAAGTCGTGTAGCGACTTCGGCCTTCCCGTCTTAGTCAGACGGGATATTTGCGACTGCCGGCAAAGATAACAAAGGTGCAGATGAGCACGAAGAGTGGGACTGCTACGACCATGGAGTACGGCTCCATAATCCGCTCTTTCTCCGCCGCGGAGAAGCCCGAAATGTCCAGATACAGGAGATGCGTCACTGCCACGACACTCCCCACGATGATTACCGTTACCGAGACCACAGCTACTGCTGCCACGATTTTCTGCAACATAATTCCTCCAATCTTTTTTTATTATATCACAATATTTTTACTCAGGCAATAACGCATCCTTGGTGTATTTATTTGCTGCTGACCACAACATCCAACTGGTAAGGCCGGAATCGTAAGTGGCCTGGATTTGCGCGCGGACCTTGTCTGGGCCATAGGTCGCGCCGAGGTTGAAGTCCTGTAGCCACGGCCTCAACTTCGACGGAGTCGAGGTGGCAAGGCCCATGGAAATATTGAAAATCGCTTCTCTCCTCTTGCCTTCGGACATGGCAATATGCACCACGTCATACGGATGCTCGGCCGGGTTAGCGAAGCCGCCCCAGGTGGCCGGATAGTGCGAAGGATAAACCATAGGAGAAACGTAATCGAAATGCGGCAGCGCTTTCTCGAAGACCTGACCGATGCCCATGTCGTGCGGCACCGTCATGGTCATGCCGAAGAGGTCGACGGAGGTGACGACTCCGGTATCCGAGAGTTTGTCGTCCAGATAAGTGAAGAAACTTTCGAGCGTGTCGGCTCTGGTGGATGAGGCGGAGCTCCAGACGTAAGAAATATTTTCCATATCTCCGTCGGAAGGATAACGCACGTAGTCGTAATTCAATTCATCGAAGCCGAGCGCATAGGCGTCCTTGGAAATCTGGACGATATAGTCCCAGTACGGCTTGGCACCCACATCGATGAAGGAGAGGCCTTTGTGGTCAAGCCAGATTCCCCCGCCGTTTTTATTCTCCACGGCAAGTTCCGGGAAAAGCCGGGAATAGGAAGCGTCTTGGAAAACGGATATACGCCCGATGACATAAATGCCGCTCGAGTGGAGCGCCGCGACGAATTCCTTGAGGTCGGAGACGGTGCAGCCGCGCTGGTCCGGGCCCTTCGGGAAATTATTGAGGAAAGCGATTCTGCCGGTGAAGTCCTTTACGTCTATAACCACGGCGTTGAGTTCTGAAGTCTCTATTAGAGACTTCAGCTCATTCCTCCAGCTCGGAGTCCCGGCCACGCACGAGGTCATGTAAAGCGCCTTCAGGGGTTCAGGCGTCGGCAAGTGAACCACTTCTACGCCAGAGGACGATTCCGCCACGGCGCTCGCGAAGCGCTCTTCCGCGAGAGGCGAGCGGTACTTTATCTCCATGAAGCGTGGCGCGGCGGCAGCCGTAAGAAAAATAAAAAGGAGGACTACTCCTCCCGCCCACACCAAGACATTACGCCACTGTGCCATCATAATTCCGGTGATTCCGATTCTTTCGCCTGAGACTCGAGTGGCAGCTCATAATTGGGATTCAAATCGGTAAGGCGGCGGCCTAGCTGGCCAGTCCTGGGATAGAAGTCGGTAACGCGCTTGCCGTACTCTGCTTCCTTCCTGTCAGGCGTAGTTTCCTGCTGGAAACTCGCCCGACCCGGACTCGCGCCGTCGCGCTCCGTCTCACGAAGAGCATCTGTTGCTCTTCGTGCCTGTCTCTGGTGGGCCTTGGCCTGGAGCTTGAGCTTCTTATCAATATTGGCCCAGACGGAGAGGAGGACTATCGAGAGCCCGGCCAAAATCTGGAAAAAGGATTCCCAAGAATGCGGGAATCCGAGCACCGGGAGAAGGGCGATAACGACGCCAATTGAGAGAATAATCCTGTTTTTCGGCATAAAGATATTGTACCAGTAGCGTTTGTTGTTTAAAAGAGCGTTTTTTGATATATTTTTAGCCACCCAGTCTTTGCTTGTCTTCGTGCGCTTCGCGTCGCCGAAGCCAAGCTATGGCTTGGCGAAGGCGCGTATAGCTCAGCTGGTAGAGCACACGACTGATACTCGTGAGGTCCTTGGTTCGAACCCAAGTGCGCGCACAAAATCCGGGGGATTTTGTGCGGTGCGGAGCGCGACGGCGCGAGCGGGGGTCGCGGAAATTTCTAGCAAGAAATTATCCGTGACCACAAAACACCGTTTCCCCACAACTGCACTACAATTTTCCCTTGCGCTCAAGGGTAAAAGATGATATAATACAGGATAGATACAACTCAAGAAGACGAGGAAAAACGGATAAGCATATATATAAAAGCAAAAACGAGGACTCCATTTTCGATCCCCGTGCGTTCATCCGAGGACCGGGCAATAGCCCTTCAGTTGTGAGAACCTTAATAGTTAAGTTCTTAAAAAATATGTTCGTAAATGCAATCGAAAAAGCCTCAAGGACAATGTTTCCTATTTTCCGCCTAGAAAAGATCGGCCCTACAGAAGGAAGAATCGCAGTGGTAGGGACTGGGTTCTTTATTGGCCCCGACGGGAAATTTGCCACGGCAGCTCATGTGTTCGATACCGCAAATGAGAAAACGGAATTCCAGTTTAGAGGGTGGATGCCTGACAAAGTATTTAACCCGAGACTTGTAATAAAAGAGTTCAAGAAAGATGCCAGCAATGACCTCTTTATTGGTCAGGTTGATTTAGAAACCCCTGACTACCTAGAGCTCTCTGATGAACTGGCCCCCATTGGCCGTTCGGTCTGCGTATCAGGCTACCCTCTAAATTCAATCAAGACGACTGCGGCTGGATTGGACGTGGGTGGAATTAGAAGGTATTTCCAGCCAACATTTGTGCTAGACCATGCAGTCATTGAGAGCCCCGGCAAAAATGGCAATAAGAAGCATGATGGATTCTTGATACGAGATATCGGACTTTCAGGAATGAGTGGTGGACCCATCTTCGATACTGAAGGTCTCGTGCTGGGTATTCAAGCCGCTACGATTTCGCGAGAGAATGTTATTGGAGTCAGAAAGGTTGATGTGCACAATGGTCAGGCGATTAAAAGCTCGCTGTTCAAGTCTCTCCTGAATTCTTAAGCATACAAGCAAAAGCCACCCGTACGGGTGGCTTTTGCGTATCGTTCTCTATTTTGTTCCGTTCCGGACTTTCCCGTTGGTCAGCCACTTTTAGGACTCATGGCAATGTCCACCTTATGAAAGGTATCGACTCTGTAAGCCGGGCGTTCGCCTGGCGTTTTCGAATTGAATTACTCCACGAGCAGCTTCCGCTACCCGTGCCTTGTTACGACTTACTCCCTGTCAATGAGCTTACCGTGGCACCGCTTGCGCGATTCTTCGGGTATTCCCATCTCCCTTGAGTTGACGGGCGGTGAGTACAAGACTTGAGAACGTATTCACCGCGGTATAGCTGACCCGCGATTACTAGCAATTCCGGCTTCATGGGGTCGAGTTTCAGCCCCCAATCCGAACTGGCGCACCTTTTCTTAGGATTAGCTCAGCCTTGCGGCGTCGCGACCCGTTGTAGATGCGATTGTATTATGCGTGTAGCCCAAGATATCAAGGGACATGCTGACCTGGCGTCATCCTCGCCTTCCTCTCCGGTTTGAACCCGCTACGCGTCCCCACGTAGTGACCTCAAACCGGAGCAGTCTCGCCAGACACTTGTAACTGGCAACGAGGGTTGCGTTCGTTACCCCACTTAAGGGAACAATTCAAATCACGAACTGACGACGGCCAT
>Ga0209343_10009863_pt1 | contig 10953 bp, 9 predicted proteins | sample RifCSPlowO2_02_FD_184026 | JGI IMG/M metagenome (GOLD analysis project Ga0209343, IMG submission 184026) | Groundwater microbial communities from Rifle, Colorado - Rifle CSP2_plank lowO2_0.2 (SPAdes) (version 2) | ecosystem: Environmental > Aquatic > Deep subsurface > Groundwater | place: Rifle...
GGATGGGCCCTTCCTTTAATGTGAAAAGCCCCTGCTCACGTTCGCGAGCAGGGGCTTTTTCCTTTTCATGCTAATAACCAATAACTCTGACCGAAATGGCAAATAACTTTGCCCATCGACAACGATCAGAAGTCCAGGTTAGACACCGCCAGGGCGTTGGCCTCGATGAATTCCCGGCGCGGCTCTACGGCATCGCCCATCAGGGTGTTGAAGATCTGATCCGCGCCAATGGCGTCCTCGATCGTCACCTTGAGCATGCGTCGTACTTCGGGGTCCATGGTGGTTTCCCACAGCTGGTTTGGGTTCATTTCACCGAGTCCCTTGTAGCGCTGAATGCTATGGCGCTTGGTGCTTTCGGTCATCAACCAGCCCAAGGCGTCCTTGAAGGTGGTAACAGCCTTCTTGCGCTCGCCGCGCTGCACGTAGGCGCCTTCTTCCAGCAGGCTGTTCAGTTGGTCGCCCAGGCTGGTGACGGTCTTGTAGTCGTTGCTGGCGAAGAAGTCGCGGTTGAAGGTGATATAGCTGGAGACCCCGTGGGAAATCAGTTCGACCTGCGGTAGCCAGAGGTGACGCTCCTGGTCTTCGTGCAGGCTGGTCTTGTACACCAGACCGGACTTCTCCATTCCTTTCAGACGGGCATCGAGCAGGGCCAGCCAGGCTTGCATGGCATCCTTGTCCGCCAGCTGTTCGCTGCTGACGCGCGGAATATAGACGAAATGTTCGGTCAGTTCGATCGGGTACAGGCGCGACAGGCGATTGAGGGTCTTCATCACCAGACGGTAGTCGTTGACCAGCCGCTCCAGCGCCGCGCCGGACAGGCCGGGTGCGCTTTCGTTGACGTGCAGGCTGGCGTCTTCCAGGGCCGACTGGGTCATGTATTCCTCCATGGCCTCGTCGTCCTTGATGTATTGCTCCTGCTTGCCTTTCTTGACCTTGTACAGCGGCGGCTGGGCGATATAGATGTAACCGCGCTCGACCAGTTCCGGCAACTGCCGGAAGAAGAAGGTCAGCAGCAGGGTACGGATGTGCGAACCGTCGACGTCGGCGTCGGTCATGATGATGATGTTGTGATAGCGCAGCTTGTCGATGTTGTACTCATCGCGGCCGATACCACAACCGAGCGCGGTGATCAGGGTGCCGACTTCCTGGGAAGAAATCATCTTGTCGAAGCGGGCTTTTTCGACGTTGAGGATCTTGCCCTTGAGCGGCAGGATCGCCTGGGTCTTGCGGTTGCGGCCCTGCTTGGCAGAACCACCCGCGGAGTCCCCTTCCACTATGTAGAGTTCGGAAAGGGCAGGGTCCTTTTCCTGGCAATCGGCCAGTTTGCCGGGCAAGCCGGCGATATCCAGCGCACCCTTACGGCGGGTCATTTCCCTGGCTTTGCGCGCGGCTTCACGGGCACGAGCGGCATCGATCATCTTGCCGACCACGGCCTTGGCTTCGCCCGGGTTCTCCAGCAGGAAGTCGGAGAAGTGCTTGCCCATTTCCTGCTCGACCGCGGTTTTCACTTCGGAGGAAACCAGCTTGTCCTTGGTCTGCGAACTGAACTTGGGGTCCGGCACTTTCACCGAAATGATTGCGGTCAACCCTTCGCGGGCATCGTCGCCGGTGGTGGCGATCTTGTGCTTCTTGGCCAGACCTTCCTGCTCGATATAGGCGTTCAGGTTGCGCGTCAGCGCCGAGCGGAATCCGGCCAGGTGGGTGCCGCCATCGCGCTGCGGGATGTTGTTGGTGAAGCACAGCAGGTTCTCGTTGAAGCTGTCGTTCCACTGCAAGGCCACTTCGACACCGATGCCATCCTCACGCTGGATGTTGAAGTGAAACACCTGGTTGACCGCGGTCTTGTTGAGGTTGAGGTATTCGACGAAGGCGCGCAGGCCACCTTCGTACTTGAACAGCTCTTCCTTGCCGCTGCGCTCGTCCTTGAGCACGATGCCGACACCCGAGTTGAGGAATGACAGTTCGCGCAGACGCTTGGCCAGAATGTCCCAGTTGAAGTGGATATTGGCGAAGGTTTCCGAGGACGGCTTGAAGTGAATCTGGGTGCCCGTGCTGTCGGAGTCGCCAACGATGCGCATGGGTTCTTGGGGTACACCATGCACATAGGTCTGCTCCCAGATGTGGCCGCTGCGGCGCACGGTGAGCAGCAGGTGCTCGGAAAGGGCGTTGACCACCGAGACACCTACGCCATGCAGGCCGCCGGAGACCTTGTAGGAGTTGTCATCGAACTTACCGCCGGCGTGCAGCACGGTCATGATGACCTCGGCAGCGGAAACACCTTCCTCTTTATGGATATCCACCGGAATGCCACGACCGTTGTCGCTCACGCTGATGGATTCATCCGGGTGGATGGTGATGGTGATGTCGCTGCAATGCCCCGCCAGAGCCTCGTCAATCGAGTTGTCGACCACCTCGAATACCATGTGGTGCAGACCGCTGCCATCATCGGTATCGCCGATGTACATGCCAGGTCGCTTGCGTACGGCATCCAGGCCTTTCAAGACCTTGATGTTATTGGAGTCGTACGTTTGGTTTTCGCTCATGCTTCACTCCCGGTGGTCGTGGTCTGGGTGATACGACCATGTTCCACGTGGAACATGGCAACGGGCGTATCCGTGCGCCAGCCTTCCCTCAACAATTCATGGTCTACACAGGTGATGAACACCTGGCAGTGCAAGTCTTCCAACAAACGACACAAGGCACGGCGATGCTGCTCATCCAGTTCTGACGGCAAGTCATCCACCAGATAAATGCATTGCCCGCGCTTGGCCTGATTAACCAAATGGCCCTGAGCAATACGCAGGGCACAAATAACCAGCTTCTGCTGGCCTCGCGACAAAATCTCCGCGGCACTATGGGCAGCCAGACGCAATCTGAGATCCGCGCGCTGGGGACCGGCCTGGGTATGACCTATTTGCTGATCGCGGAGAAGGGAGGTGGCCAGCACTTCATTCAGCTCACGCTCCTTGTCCCAGCCGCGGTAGTAACTGAGGGTCAAGCCTTCCAGCTCCAACAGTTCGCCCAGCGTGCGTTCGAACACCGGTTTCAAGGCCTTGATATAGGCTCTTCGGTAGCCATCGACTTCGTCGCTAGCCAGGCATAGCTCGCGGTCCCAGGCCGCCTGCGAAGCGGCGTCAAGTGTACCATGCCGCAGCCACGAGTTCCGCTGCCGCAGGGCCTTCTGCAGGCGCTGCCAGGCCGGCATAAAGCGAGGTTCCACGTGGAACACTCCCCAATCGAGAAACTGCCGACGAACCTTGGGTGCACCTTCGAGGAGGCGGAAACTGTCCGGGTTGATCAACTGCAGTGGCAGCGCTTCAGCCAACTGGGCAGCACTGCGCGCATTCTGCCCATCGATGCGAATCTGCAACTCGCCCTGACGATCACGGGAAATCCCCAGACTGCTTTGCCGGCCATCGGCCAGTTGCACTTCACCGAAAACCGTACAGGCCAGTTGCTCGTACTGAATCATCGGCAGTAGTCGTGTGCTGCGAAATGAGCGGGCCAAACCAAGCAGATGAACGGCTTCCAGCAAACTGGTTTTGCCGCTGCCATTGGCACCGTGGAGAATATTGATACGCGGGGAGGGGGAGAGGGTCACCGGGTGCAAGTTGCGCACCGCGGTGACCATGACGCGGGTGAGGGACATTTAGCAGTTACAGGCGCATGGGCATAACGACATAGGCGGAATCGTCGTTATCGGCCTCCTGCACCAGAGCACTGCTATTGGAGTCGGACAAAATCAGGCGCACCTGATCAGTCGTCATCACACCCAAGACATCGAGCAGGTAGCTGACATTGAAACCGATCTCCAACTGATTGCCGTTGTAGTCCACGGCGATCTCTTCTTCGGCCTCTTCCTGCTCCGGGTTGTTGGCCTGAATTTTCAGCAGACCGCTAGCCAGTTGCAAACGAATACCGCGGTACTTTTCGTTGGAGAGAATGGCAGTGCGGCTGAACGCTTCACGCAGGCCTTGGCGATCGGCGACCACCAGTTTGTCGCCACCGCGCGGCAGCACTCGCTCGTAATCCGGAAACTTGCCGTCGACCAGTTTTGAGGTGAAGGTGAACTCCCCGGTGGTCGCACGAATATGATGCTGGCCCAGGATGATGCTGACGTTGGCATCCTGCTCGGTCAGCAGACGTGCCAACTCGAGAATGCCTTTGCGCGGCACTATCACCTGATGCCGTTCGGTTTGTTCGATCTCGGCTGCCATCGAACACATGGCCAGTCGATGACCGTCGGTGGCGACTGCGCGCAGAATCCCGGTCTGCACTTCCAGCAACATGCCATTGAGGTAATAGCGCACGTCTTGTTGCGCCATGGCGAAGCTGGTGCGCTCGATCAGGCGGCGCAGCCTGCTTTGGCTCAGGCTGAGGGTCAACGAACCCGGGCCTTCCTCGACCGTGGGGAAGTCATTGGCCGGCAGGGTCGACAGGGAGAAACGGCTACGTCCGGCCTTGACCAGCAGCTTCTGATCGTCGACGCGGATGTCGATCAACGCATCATTCGGCAGGCTTTTGCAGATATCCATCAGCTTGCGCGCCGGCACGGTGATCTCACCGGGTTCGGCCGGTTCATCCAGGCTTACGCGGCCGACCAACTCGACTTCGAGATCGGTGCCAGTCAGCGACAGTTGCTGGCCTTCGACCACCAGCAGCACATTGGACAGCACCGGCAAGGTCTGGCGGCGTTCCACGACGCCGGCGACCAGTTGCAGTGGTTTCAACAAGGCTTCGCGTTGAATAGTGAAATGCATGGTCTAGTCCCTTGCCTAGTGGAGTGGCGTATTCAAGTGGTCAACGTACGCAGCAGATTCTTGTAATCCTCGCGGATGTCCGCGTCGGATTCCTTCAGTTCAGCAATCTTACGGCAAGCATGCAATACCGTGGTGTGATCGCGGCCGCCGAAGGCATCGCCAATTTCCGGCAGGCTGTGGTTGGTCAGTTCCTTCGACAGCGCCATCGCCACTTGCCGCGGTCTTGCCACCGAGCGTGAACGACGCTTGGAGAGCAGGTCGGAGATCTTGATCTTGTAGTATTCGGCCGTGGTGCGCTGGATATTGTCGATGCTGACCAGCTTGTCCTGCAGCGCCAACAGATCCTTCAGCGATTCACGGATCAACTCGATGGTGATGTCACGGCCCATGAAGTGCGAATGCGCAATCACCCGCTTGAGCGCACCTTCCAGCTCACGCACGTTGGAACGGATGCGCTGGGCAATGAAGAACGCCGCGTCGTGTGGCAGATCGACTTTGGCCTGATCGGCCTTCTTCATCAGGATCGCCACCCGGGTTTCCAACTCGGGCGGTTCGACCGCCACCGTCAGGCCCCAACCGAAGCGCGATTTCAGGCGCTCTTCCAGGCCTTCTATTTCCTTCGGGTAGCGGTCGCTGGTCAGGATTACCTGCTGACCACCTTCAAGCAGTGCGTTGAAGGTGTGGAAGAACTCCTCCTGGGAGCGTTCCTTCTTGGCGAAAAACTGGATGTCGTCGATCAGCAAGGCATCCACCGAACGGTAGAAACGCTTGAACTCGTTGATCGCATTCAGCTGCAGCGCCTTGACCATGTCGGCAACGAAGCGCTCCGAATGCAGGTACACCACCTTGGCATTCGGGTTCTTCTGCAGCAGATGGTTGCCCACCGCATGCATCAGGTGAGTCTTGCCCAGGCCCACGCCACCATAGAGGAACAGCGGGTTGTAACCATGCTTGGGATTGTCCGCCACCTGCCAGGCTGCCGCGCGGGCCAGCTGGTTGGACTTGCCCTCGACGAAATTGTCGAAGGTGAAGGTACGGTTCAGGTAGCTGGTGTGCTTGAGCCCGCCTTCCACTTGTACCGTGCGCTCTGTGCGCGCAGGAGCGGTCTGGCTGGCGGCCCCTGCCATCGGATCAAAACTGGATCGCGATGGCTCTGACAGCGCCGGGGCGGCCTTGGGCGCTGCTACTGGCGTGCTGGTCACGGCTGGAGCAGGCGCGGCAGCCATGCGCGGAGCACTGCTGCGTTTGCTGCCTATTAATAAGGACAATGCCGGCACCATGCCGTTGGTGCGTTCGGCGAGCAATTCCAGCAGCCGCGTCAGGTACTTTTCATTGACCCAGTCGAGCACGAAACGATTCGGCGCATAGACGCGAAGCTCGTCGCCTGCGGCTTCGACCTGCAGCGGTCGGATCCAGGTATTGAATTGCTGGGCAGGCAGTTCATCGCGCAGAAGCTCCACGCACTGCTGCCAAAGTTCAACGGACACGGATAACCCCTAAATAGGAAAGCGGCGAGGCAAAAAACAGCCGCCATTGTAGCCGCCGAAGACCGAGTTATCCACACGTAACGAGCGCTCTGGTGAGATACCCGGTGTCAGCCATGGGCCTTACCACTGGTCGATAACTGTACATTCAACTCTGTGGATAACCCCGCTTGAGCCCAGCGGATAAGCCTGGGCATAAGTGCTGCACAAACCCGGCTGTGGATAACATGGCATTCCATCCCCAGCTTATCCGCCGTCTTCACACAGCCGCAGCACCTGTTCCGGACAGACTTACCCTGCCGCCAAAGCTTCATGGATAAAGGGCTTGAGGCACTTATGCACAGGCAGGACGCTTGCTAATAGTAGTTAACATTACAGAAAAGCTTTAAATATTCTCTTCTCTATATTCTTTATTAACGAATAATGCTGGTTGGAAATTGACCTGACCCTCATGATTCTCTAGAATCGCCGGTCTCTTAAAACGGGGGCCATTCCGGCCCGTAGTCGACCATCCAGGTAACACGCCATGAAACGCACTTTCCAACCCAGCACTATCAAACGCGCTCGCACCCACGGTTTCCGTGCTCGTATGGCCACCAAGAACGGCCGTGCTGTCCTGTCGCGTCGCCGCGCCAAGGGCCGTAAGCGTCTCGCCGTCTAAATTTCGGTATTGTGGTGAGTCGAGACTTCAGTCGGGAAAAGCGCCTGCTAACCCCCCGACAATTCAAGGCAGTCTTCGACTCCCCTAGCGGCAAAGTTCCGGGCAAAAATGTCCTGCTGCTGGCGCGCAACAACGAGCTGGATCACCCCCGCCTGGGTTTGGTGATCGGCAAGAAGAGCGTCAAGCTCTCGGTTGAGCGCAATCGCCTGAAACGCCAGATCCGCGAATCGTTCCGCCTCAACCAGGACAGCCTGGTCGGTTGGGACATCGTAGTGGTTGCGCGCAAAGGCCTGGGCGATCTGCAGAATGCCGAACTGGCTCACCAGTTCGGCAAGCTCTGGAAACGCCTGGCACGCAACAAACCACGCCCGGAAACTTCTACCCCTATCGGGATAAACGACAGTCCCCATGCGTAAACTGGCCTTGGTTCCAATCCAGTTCTACCGCTACGCCATCAGTCCTTTGATGGCCAGCCACTGTCGTTTCTATCCAAGCTGCTCCTGCTACGCGCATGAAGCCATCGAACAACATGGCCTCATGCGTGGTGGCTGGCTGGCACTGCGCCGGCTTGGCCGCTGTCACCCGTGGAATCCCGGTGGCTACGACCCGGTTCCCCCCGCGAAAACCTCCCGTTCCTCTTCGATGGCCGAATAATCATGGATATTCAACGCTCGATCCTGATCGTCGCCCTGGCAATCGTGTCCTATATGATGGTTCTCCAGTGGAACCAGGACTACGGCCAAGCTGCCCTGCCGACTCAGACTGCAGCAGTCAGCAGTACCGTTCCGAGCTTGCCGGATACCACTGCCAGCGCAAAAACTGCCAACGGTGACGACATACCGACCGCAGCTCCTGCCGCCGATTCAGGCTCTATCAGCGTTGCCCCGGTGGCCGTCAGTGACCAACTGATTCGAGTGAAAACCGACGTCCTGGATCTGGCCATCGATCCCCGTGGCGGCGATGTAGTGGAACTGCGTTTGCCGCAGTACCCACGTCGGCAGGACCACCCGGACGTGCCTTTCCAGTTGTTCGATAACGGCAGCGAGCGCACCTATCTGGCGCAAAGCGGCTTGATCGGTAGTAACGCGCCGGACAAATCCAGCGGTCGTGCACTGTGGAGCAGCGACCAGCAGAGTTACGCATTGGCTGAAGGCCAGGACCAACTGCAGGTAGACCTCAAGCTCAGCGAAGACGGCGTCAATTACATCAAGCGCTTCACCTTCAAGCGCGGCCTGAATCCCGAGTGTTCGGCCAAGGAACAACAGCTGAAGAAGCCGGGATGCGTAGATCCCGCGTCTTACCAGATGACTGTCAGCTACCTGATCGATAACCAGAGTGGCAAAGCGTGGAGCGGCAATATGTTCGCCCAGCTCAAGCGCGATGGCAGTGACGATCCTTCCTCGACCACTGCCACTGGCACCGCGACCTACCTGGGCGGCGCGCTCTGGACCGCCGACGAGCCGTACAAGAAAGTGTCGATGAAAGATATCGACAAGCAAGTCTTCAAAGAAACCGTCGAAGGAGGCTGGGTTGCCTGGCTGCAGCACTATTTTGTCACTGCCTGGATTCCTGAAAAGGGTAGCGCCAACCAGGTCCAGACCCGCAAGGATAGCCAAGGCAATTACATTGTCGGCTTTACCGGCCCGGCCGTTCAGGTTGCTCCCGGCGCCCAAGGCAAAATCAGTGCCATTCTGTATGCCGGCCCGAAACTTCAGGGTCACCTGAAAACCCTATCCCCCGGCCTGGAATTGACCGTCGACTACGGCATTCTGTGGTTCCTCGCCCAGCCGATCTTCTGGTTGCTGGAACATATCCACAGCATCCTGGGCAACTGGGGCTGGTCGATCATCGTCCTGACCATCATCATCAAGCTGATCTTCTTCCCACTGTCTGCCGCCAGCTACAAGTCGATGGCGCGCATGCGTGCCGTAGCGCCGAAACTGGCGCTGTTGAAAGAACAACACGGTGACGATCGGCAGAAGATGTCCCAGGCGATGATGGAGCTGTACAAGAAAGAGAAGATCAACCCCCTGGGTGGTTGCCTGCCGATTCTGGTACAGATGCCGGTGTTCCTCGCGCTCTACTGGACCCTGCTGGAAAGCGTGGAGATGCGCCAGGCCCCCTGGATGTTCTGGATTACCGACCTGGCGATCAAGGATCCGTTCTTCATCCTGCCGATCATCATGGGCGCCACCATGTTCATCCAGCAGCAGCTCAACCCGACGCCGCCGGATCCGATGCAGGCCAAGGTGCTGAAGCTGATGCCGATCATCTTCACCTTCTTCTTCCTCTGGTTCCCGGCCGGTCTGGTGCTGTACTGGGTGGTCAACAACGTCTTGTCGATCGCCCAGCAGTGGTACATTACCCGCAAGATCGAAGCGGCGACCAAGGCGGCTGCGGCCTGATCAGTCGGAGCAGCTAAGCTCTCGCAAGCCGTTACCCAAGACGCCCCCATCGTGGGGCGTCTTGCTATCCAGCGTTTGGAGTCCAGCATGTCAGCAGTCCGTGAAACCATTGCCGCCGTCGCCACCGCCCAGGGCCGTGGTGGTGTGGGCATCGTGCGGGTCTCGGGTCCCCTGGCCGGGCAACTGGCCCTGGCGATTTGCCAGCGCCCGCTGAAACCCCGCTATGCCCATTACGGTCCCTTCTTCGCCGATGCCGAACAGGTGCTGGATGAGGGCCTGGCCCTGTACTTTCCCGGCCCCAACTCCTTTACCGGCGAAGACGTGCTGGAACTGCAAGGCCACGGCGGCCCGGTGGTGCTCGATTTGCTCCTGCGTCGTTGCCTGCAACTCGGCGCACGCCAGGCCCGTCCCGGCGAATTCAGCGAACGTGCGTTCCTCAACGACAAACTCGACCTGGCCCAGGCCGAGGCGATTGCCGACCTGATTGAGGCCAGCTCCGCACAGGCGGCGCGTAACGCCCTGCGCTCGCTGCAGGGCGAATTCTCGCGGCGTGTGCATGGCCTGACCGAACGCCTGATCAGCCTGCGGATCTACGTCGAGGCGGCCATCGACTTCCCCGAAGAAGAAATCGACTTCCTCGCCGATGGCCATGTACTCAACCTGCTCGAGGGCGTGCGCACGGACCTCTCCGGCGTGCTGCGCGAAGCCGGACAAGGCGCACTGCTGCGCGATGGCATGACGGTGGTGATCGCCGGTCGACCGAATGCCGGTAAATCCAGTTTGCTCAATGCCCTGGCCGGGCGTGAAGCCGCCATCGTCACAGAGATCGCCGGGACCACCCGCGACGTGCTGCGCGAACATATCCACATCGATGGCATGCCATTGCATGTGGTGGATACCGCCGGTTTGCGCAGCACCGAAGACCAGGTGGAAAAGATCGGCGTCGAGCGTGCGCTGCAAGCCATTGGCGAAGCCGACCGCATACTCCTGGTGGTCGACGCCACCGCGCCCGAAGCCGACGACCCGTTCTCGTTATGGCCGGAGTTTCTCGATCAGCGCCCCGCTCCGGGCAAGGTCACCCTGATCCGCAACAAGGCCGACCTGTCGGGCGAAGCCATTGCCCTGGAAGTCGGCAGCGATGGCCATGTGACCATCAGCCTCTCGGCCAGATCCAGCGACGGTCTCGACCTGCTGCGCGAGCACCTGAAAGCCTGCATGGGCTATGAACAGACTGCCGAGAGCAGCTTCAGTGCCCGCAGGCGCCATCTGGAGGCGTTGCGCCTGGCTGCTACCCATCTCGACCACGGTCACGCGCAGCTGACCCTGGCAGGGGCCGGCGAGCTGCTCGCCGAAGACCTGCGCCTGGCGCAACAGTCTCTGGGCGAGATCACCGGGGCGTTCAGCTCCGACGACCTGCTCGGACGGATATTCTCCAGCTTCTGTATCGGCAAGTAGGTTTCCGCCAGACTGTCTCGCTCCCCCCTTTTTGTAGATCCTATGTTTATGCACAAGCCTCGCAGGGCTTAGAAACCGTAGGAGCGGCGGGGGCGCCTAGCCCATGCCCGCGATGCTTTTTGCCGTCCCGTCCCGGATAAAATCCGGTGAAACCTAGCGTCTATAAAATTGCTCCCGGATTGCACCCG
>Ga0209343_10009870_pt1 | contig 10949 bp, 8 predicted proteins | sample RifCSPlowO2_02_FD_184026 | JGI IMG/M metagenome (GOLD analysis project Ga0209343, IMG submission 184026) | Groundwater microbial communities from Rifle, Colorado - Rifle CSP2_plank lowO2_0.2 (SPAdes) (version 2) | ecosystem: Environmental > Aquatic > Deep subsurface > Groundwater | place: Rifle...
CGGAGGGATCACGGTGAACCAGGCTGTGGGCAGGATCGTCGCCATTCGCGTCCGTTCGAGCGCGGGCGGCGCGGGAGGATACTTCAAGCTCTACAGCAAGGATGGTGGCAGTGTGTCGTACTCCGTCACCACGTCGCTGTCGATCATACCGGGCGACTTCAATGTGGCGGCGAACTGTAAGGCGACCAGCACCGCGTATCCCCAGGTCAATTTCGGTCTCGTCGGGTCAACGACCTATTGCAGCCCGGGCGGGGCCTTCACCGCCGACACGCCGTATTACGTCAATGTCAAAGTCAATTCGCCGGCGTGCTCGGGGACGACCTGCAACTTCAAGATCTTGGAGTCCAACAACCTCCAGTAACGTTTCGCGGTCTGTCGCTCGACGATTCGGCGCATTTGCCCATCCCTTTCCCGCCACCGCGGGAAAGGGATTTTGCTGTCTGTGGCCGCGCCTGATCCAGAACCGCCCGTCCAACATCGTTCCGCAACTTCCGGAGGCCGTGTCCGTGTCCCGCATCTGGTATTTATCCGCTCATTTGTCCGCGCTGCTGGTATTCAGTTTCGCGCATGCCGCTGCCGTCCATGCGGCCGATGCCGCCCATGGCGATCAGGCCGTCCTGACCGATGGCGTTTCGAGCATGACCCTGGAGGCCGCGGCAACGGCCATCCTCGGTTTGCCGCCGGAATTGCGCGAGCGCATGGCCGGTGACAGGAAAAGTCTGGCCCGGACCATAGGCAACGCGCTGGTCGACAGCAGGGTCGAAGCCGCTGCACGAGCCGCGGGCGTGCCGGATCTGCCGGAGGTGAAGGCAACCGTAGCAAAGAACACGCAGTTGTTCATCGTCAGGAAATACCTGGAAGACGAAGTGCGCAAGCTCGCGGCCGCCGCGCCCGACTTTACCTCCCGGGCCAGGGAAATCTATGCGGTCAGCCAGGCGGCGTATGCGCGGCGCGAAGCCATTCAGGCCGCGCACATCCTGTTTGCGGTGAATCCGGAGAACGAAAACGTCAGCGAAGCCGACGTGAGAGCCAAGGCCGCAAGAGTATTGCTCGAACTCAAGGATGGGGCCGACTTCGCCGCCAAGGCCAAGGAACATTCGGAAGACAAGAAGTCGGGCGCGAATGGCGGAATGCTGAACTGGACGGAGCGCGGCACGCTGGTGCCCCCCTTCGAGAAAGCGGCCTATGCGCTCAAGCCCGGAGAAATCAGCGATCTGGTGCGTACGCGATTCGGTTATCACATCATCAAGCTGATCAAGCACCGGCCGCCTGCAACCGCGACGTTCGAGGAAGTGAAGGAGCAGATCATCGCCAAGTTGAAGGAGGAGTATATGTCGCAAAAACGCGGCGAATTCCTCGCCAGGTTCGCCGGCACCCGGGACGTGGAAATCGATGATCGGGTGATGGAGGCACTGCGCCGAAAATAGCGCCCGGTCTTGCAGGTCATCGAGGCCACGATGCCCGGCCGGCCGGGCATGGTGGCCTTCCTCTTTCAAGCTCGCCGATCAGCCCGTTGGAAGATGGGAAAATGCTAAACTTGGCCCGTGTAGCGACTTCCCATGCTGTTCACCTCCGCCGAATTCATTCTGGTTTTTCTGCCCCTGGTTTTTCTGGTCTATTTCTGGCTTAACCACCGGCGCCAGACTCAAGCAGGGAAAAGCTGGCTGGTACTGGCCAGCCTGTTCTTTTACGGATGGTGGAATCCGGCCTACGTTCCGCTTATTCTGCTTTCCATGGGGATCAATTTCGGCATCGGTGCCGCGCTGTCGGCCGCCGCACCTGCCGGCCGGCAGCGGGTCCCGGTGCTGCTGGCGGGTATCGTGTTCAACCTCGGTCTGCTCGCCTATTTCAAGTATGCGGGCTTCCTGGTTGCCAACATCGACCGCCTGTTCGGCGCCGCCATCCCGGTGCCGGAAATCGCCTTGCCCCTGGCCATCAGTTTCTTCAGCTTTACGCAAATCGCCTACCTGGTGGATTGTCACCGGGGCGAGGTCAAGGACCGCGATCCGCTCAATTACGCCCTGTTCGTAAGCTTCTTTCCGCATCTGATCGCCGGGCCGATCGTGCACCACAAGGCCATCATCTCGCAGTTCGCTTCGGCGCGGAACCTGGTGCGGCACTATCCGAACATTGTCCTCGGACTTTTCATTTTCACTCTTGGACTATTCAAGAAGGTCGTCGTCGCCGACAGCTTTGCACTCTGGGCCACGACGGGGTTCGACCAGGCGCCGGCCCTGAATTTCTTCGAGGCATGGTTCACCAGCCTCGCCTACACGTTCCAGATCTACTTCGATTTCAGCGGCTATACCGACATGGCCATCGGCGCGTCGCTGCTGTTCAATATCCGCCTGCCCATCAACTTCAATTCGCCCTACAAGGCGCTCGATATCCGGGATTTCTGGCGGCGCTGGCACATCACGCTGAGCCAGTTTCTCCGCGACTACCTCTACGTTCCGCTGGGCGGGAACCGCGCGCGGCCGGCAAGAATCTATACCAACCTGTTCGTCACCTTTGCGCTGGGCGGGCTATGGCACGGAGCAAGCTGGATGTTCGTGATCTGGGGCGCATCGCATGGCGCCGCGATCGTGCTGCATCGGCTCTGGCGCCAATGGGGCCGAAAATCGGGCCGAAGAATGCCGGCGTTGCTGGCCTGGTTTATCACCTTCAATTTTGTGAACCTGACCTGGGTCTTCTTCCGCGCCAAAGGGTGGGACGATGCCATGAAGGTAATGAAAGGCATGGCGGGGTTGAATGGCGTCATACTGCCGCAGGCTGCCCGGGACGGTCTCGGCTTCCTGCAGGGCTGGGGGATTCATTTCGGTGCCTGGATCGAGAGGATCGGCGGTGATGCAACCACGGTCCCGTGGCTCGCCGCCGCGCTGATCCTGGCTCTCGCATTCAGGAACAGCAATGAGCTATTCTTTGCCCCGGATTCGAAGCGATTCATCGGGCCCGGGTGGGCGACAGCGATCGCAGTGATCGCTTCCGTGTCGATTCTGCTTTCCTGGGCATCGACGTACACCGAGTTCATTTACTTCAATTTCTAGCAATGCAAACCAAGGCGAGGAAAGCCGCCCTCATTTTTCTCGGTGCCGCCCTATTGCCGTTGTTGCTGGCCTTCAGCGGGTTCTTCATTTATGACCCATTGCAGGTCTACCACCGGCCGTGGGGGCGCCAGACCAGCCTTCACAGCAACCTGCGGCTGCAGGCGGCCGGCGTGATCCGTCATTATCCATTCGACTCGGTCATATTTGGCACCAGCATGACGGAAAATACATCGGCAGACGAGGCCAGCGGGCTGCTCGGCAGCCATTTCGTCAATATATCCCTGACTGCCAGCGATTTCGTCGAGAGGTCGATCGTCCTGGATTACCTGCTACGATGGCGGAAAATCGAGCAGGTCGTTTTTTCGCTGGACAGCGTGTATATGAACCGCCGCAGGGGCTACCCGCTCTTTCCGATATCGACTTTCGATTTCCTCTATGACCGGAATCCTTTCAACGACATCCGCGTCTATCTCAATTCGCATTTCGCGCGCTGTCTTGGCAGATGGTCGGGCGAGGAATCCTGCGTCGGACGCAACGTCGGGCTGGACCATCCGAATGCGTGGTTTCGCGAGCCTGAACACGCTGAGCGTTTCGGCGGGATGGAAAACTGGTGCAAGGCCCGGGACTACTACCAGATCAAGGATGCCTACGAAGCGCTCAGGAAGGCCAATGGAAAGATCGCATCGGGGACGGTCAACACGCCCTCGGAAGCCGAGCTGCGCGAAGCACAGGCGCAAGCGATCCGCTATATCGACGAGAACGTCGTCCTGCATGTCAGGAGCCATCCCGAAACGCGCTTTCATCTGCTGTTCCCGCCCTACTCGCGGGCCCTGTTCGCGATCTGGTACCAGTCGATCCCCCTGGATGCATCGGTTCACATGGCGGTCCTGAGACACCTGGCAAACCTGGCCAGTCAATTACCGAACATGGATGTATACGGCTTCGAAGGCGACGATTTCCCGGACGATCTGGCGAATTACAAGGATCTCGCACACTATCGGGAGTCATTCGACTCACTGATCCTGAAGACGATCGCCTCCCGAAGGAATCGGCTAAGTGCCGGTAACGTCGAGGACTATATCCGCGTCGCCAGCGGCAAGGCACGCGCCTTCGACCTGCCCGCACTCCAGCGCCGATTGGAGCAATGCAATGGCCCGCATTGAAACGCGCATGCCTGGGGACGGGGATCGGGAGTTCGCCATCCGGGTGGAACGGCTCAGCAAGCGCTACGAGATCTACGATGCGCCCCGCGACCGATTGAAACAGTCGATCTTTACCAGAGGGCGCAGGTTGCTGGGGCTTTCCCCAAAACTGTATTTCCGCGAGTTCTGGGCTCTGCGCGATATCTCGTTCGATGTCAGGAAGGGCGAAACCATCGGCATCATCGGACGCAACGGTGCGGGAAAGTCGACCCTCTTGCAGGTGATTTGCGGCACCGTGAATCCGACCTCCGGAACGGTGGAGACGAAAGGACGGGTGGCTGCTTTGCTCGAGCTTGGCGCCGGGTTCAATCCGGAATTCACCGGCCGCGAAAACGTCTTCTTGAATGGTTCCTTGCTTGGCCTGAGCCACGAGGAAACTGAGCGGCATTTCGACGAGATTGCCGCGTTCGCCGATATCGGGGATTTCCTGGATCAGCCGGTCAAGACCTATTCCAGCGGGATGTACGTCCGATTGGCTTTTGCGGTGCAGTCGTGCGTGGCGCCCGAGATCCTGCTCGTCGACGAGGCTCTGGCTGTAGGGGATATCGGATTTCAATACAAGTGCTTCAAGCGCATGCAGGCGTTGCGCGATCAGGGGGTTACGATCCTGATGGTCACCCATTCGAGCAGCAGCGTCCTCGAATACGCCAGCCGCTGCATCGTCCTCGATGGGGGTACGGTTACCCACGATACCGCGAACGTGCTGGAGGCCGTGCTGGCCTATGAGAAGGGAATGCTGCCGGGGAGGGCAAGGCAGGCTACCAGCCCCGACAAGCGGCAGGGGAGGGAACACTACGGCGCCGACGAGCTGCGGCTCCGCCGCGAGCAGAACCGCAATGCCTCGGCCGAGGAACAGCGATTTGGCAGCGCCCGCGCAATCATTGACGAACTGACGATCAGCCGTGCAAAGGACGATTCGGGAGAGCAACGTGCCGTTGTCAATGCTGGCGAGGAGGCGGTGTTCAGCTTCCGGATTCTGTCATCCGCTCACATTCCTGGCGTGGTCCTCGGGGTTTCGCTGTCCCTCGCCAGGGGCAGCGATATCTGGGGCGACAACAACCTGTACGCGGGCGAGACGATAGACCTTGAACCCGGCGAGCTTCGGGTGGAATACCGCGTGAAACTTCCCATCAGCTCCGGCGAGTATCTGATTCACTGCGGGCTGGCGTGCTTCAAGGCAGACCAGCGCGAGGAACTGGACCAGCGCCGCCCCATGGGCCGGCTCAGGATCTGGTCCTCCAGAGAGCAGGTCGGAGTTGTCCATGCACCGGTCACGGTGACGGTTGTCGGGGCTGCCAAATCTTGATCGCGATCTATCTGCTGCCCTATCCGCTGCGGGGAATCCGTGCCCCCTACTTGTGGGTGTTCTACAAGTGGATGACTGTCCTGCGGGAGAGGGCGCTGTTCATTGTCGGTAACGATTACCTTCGCAACCCGGAGTCCTTCGCGGCCGAACAGCGCTGGGAGCTGGCCGGGATATCCCAGACGATCTACGGCTACACTCCGCCGACAGCCGAGCGCCTGGCCGAACACGATTTCCGCCTTCTTCCCGATGACCTGTATGGCAGCTTGCTGTCGGCTTGTCGTGGCAATCCTGTCGAGCTTTTTCGACGCATGCTCACCGAGCGCTTGCCGGCGCTGGAGGAGGCGATCTCGGCGGCGTTGTCCGGCTCGGGGGGTGAGGCCCAACCTGTGGAGGCAATTCTCACCTGGTGTAACTGCCCGTCTCTGTCGGCCGTGGCTGCGGCCCGGAATATTCGCGTTGTCCATCTGGAGGTGGGACCGCTGCGCGCTCCGCTGTATCGGCCGACCGCCTATCTGGACTTTTCCGGAGTAAACGCCAATACCGAGGCCGAACCGCGCTATTCCCGGTTGCCGCCAGTGGACGCGGCGATCTGCGCTGACCGGCTGAGGCGCTTTTTCCTCTCGGGAGTCTTGCCGCCCAAGGATCCGATAGGCCGTATCGGGCTCGCTCTTCAGGTGGAGGACGATTCAAACCTGGTGGCCTTCGGCAACGGTTTCGACAATCAGGCTGCAGCCGTCTATGTCCGCCTCACGCATGGCGGCGAAGGCCCGATTGCGATCCGTGCCCATCCGGGTAGTCTGTTCAAGATACGCGGCGCTTCCTGGTTTGAAACGGATGAGTCGTACGACAGCATGGAATTCATCCAGCGCTGCAAGCGCATCGTCAACGTCAATTCCAGCCTGGGACTGGAGGCCGTCTTGCTGGGAACGCCGGTGACGGTCCTGGGCGAGTGCTCCTACAAATTCATCCTTGACGTTGCCGATGAAAAGGAGCGGTTAGCCCGGCTGGCTTTCTATCTGTTCGCCTATCTGATCCCGGAGGCCTTGCAGTTCGATCTCGATTATCTGCGCTTCAGGCTGTCCGATCCCGGCGAGATGGGCATCGTGGACAGGCACCTGAGACACTATCTGGGCGAACCCTGGACAAGCAACGCTGCGGGCCGCCAGTCGATCTGGGCGCTGATCGATGCCGCCTTGCGCACTCCGGGGTAAACGTGCGGGGATTTCGCCACTTGGTTCTTTGCGGCAGGACGTTTCCCGCCGCGCCGGATGGCGCGGTGGCACTATGATCATCATTAGTCGCGTGGCTGGCCTGATGCGGGAGGACGCCAGGCACTATCCTGCGCTGACCGGCCTTCGTGGCTGGGCGGCGCTATGGGTTTTCCTGTACCACGCATGGGTCTTTGCGACACCGCGGCAGATCACCGTTGAGTTGGGGGACTTCGTACTGAATCTGACGCCGTTTCTTAGCATAGGTGGGGCAGGCGTGTCGATATTTTTCGTGCTTTCCGGTTTCCTGCTCGGGTTGCCATTTGCCGAGTGGCAGGCGGGCCTCAGGGGGCGTCCGGCATTGGGGCGCTACCTCTTCCGCCGTGTGGCGCGGGTCTTTCCCGCCTACTACGCGCAGTTGGCGGTATTGCTGATCGTCGCTTACTTCTCCGGCGGGCCGGGAATCAGCGACGGCCCGGCATTATTGCGCCACCTCTTGATGCTGTTCATGTTGCCTCCCCTGGGAACCCAGGCCCTCAACGGCGTATGGTGGACTTTGCCCATCGAGTTCTCTTTCTACCTGGTGTTGCCGATTCTTGCCTTCCTGCTTCGTCCGGCCCGTTGGTGGATGCTGCTGGCAGGCGGCTTGATGCTCATGGTGACATGGCGGCGATACGCCGTCATATGGCTGGCGGACGCGTCGATACCGGAGCGGCTCTTGGCGTCATACCAGTTGCCTGGCTCGATGGATATGTTTGCGCTGGGCATGTTGAGCGCATTGCTCTATGTCAACCGGGAGCGGGTGCCGGCATGGATTCTTGCGCCGGCCGCGTCGAGCCGGATGGCGTGGCTGGCGCTGGTTTTGCTGGTCGCGGCGATTTACTGGCTGCATGCCGACGGCGCTCAGTACTGGGCGGTCAATCCCATTTTTTTCCTCTGGACACCTGCGCTGAGCCTTGCCACCGCCGCGCTCATCCTGTCGGGGGCCAGGGAAAACCGGCTGGTCGTGACATTGTTCGGCAACCGGTTCATGGTCTTTGCGGGGCTATGCAGCTATAGCGTTTACTTGTGGCATGTCCCGTTGCTATCCTGGATCTGCAACATGCAGATTTTCCAGACTATGCAGGGCTATCGCTTGCCCTGGCTGTTGTTGGTCTCCCTGCCCCTGACGCTGGCGGTTGCGTCGCTCTCCTATGTGCTCGTTGAACGGCCGTTCATTCGGATGCACCGGACCGACCGGGCGGCTTCATGATCGGGAACGCGGCCGTCGACGTGAGGGGATTGCAGCGCGATCGCAAGCGGCCTTGTTGCGCAACGAGCACAACCCGCGATTCGTCAAATCCGTGAATCCGGATTTGCGCACGGGATCTTCGCCATCGCCAGGGTCTCTTACGGCAGCTACCGAGCATCATCAGGCCGGGCGCCTGCCTCAGGCGGCGGCCATCTATCAGCAGATACTCCAGGCAGCGCCAGACCACCCGGATGCTCTGCATTTGTTAGGCGTGATTTACCATCAGGCGGGAAAGAACGAGGCCGCCGTTGAACTCATCAGCAAAGCGATCGGCGTAAATCCGACCGGTCCGATGCACTGCAGCCTGGGCAACGTGCTCAAGGATCAAGGCAAGCTGGACGAGGCGGTCGACACTTACCGCAAGGCGCTCGCCTTCAAGCCGGATTATGCCGAGGCCCACTACAACCTGGGGACCGCGCTCCAGGCACAAGGCAGGCTCGACGAGGCGGTCCAGAGCTACTACAAGGCGCTTTCGTTCAAGCCGGGTTTTGCCGAGGCGCACAGCAACCTGGGGAACGCGCTCCGGGCACAAGGCAAGCTGGACGAGGCGGTCGCCGGCTACCGAAAGGCGCTCTCGTTCAGGCCGGACTTAGCCGAGGGGCACTACAACCTCGGGATTGCGCTTCTGGCTCAAGGCAAGGCGGACGCGGCGGTTGCGAGCCTTCACAAGGCGCTCGCCCTCAAGCCGAATGATGCCGAGGCGCGCAACGACTTGGGGAATGCACTCCGGACGCAAGGCAAGCTGGACGCGGCGGTCGCCAGCTATCGCAATGCGCTCGCGCTCAAGCCTGGTTTTGCCGAGGCGCACAATAATCTGGGGAATGCACTCAAGGATCAAGGCAAGCTGGACGCGGCGGTCGCCAGCTACCGCAATGCGCTCGCGCTCAAACCTGATTTTGCCGAAGCGCATGGCAATTTGGGGAATGCGCTCAAGGAACAGGGCCGCGTAGACGAAGCCGTGTCCGCCTATGAGGCCCAGCTGCGTTTGGATCCGGGCCGCGGGACGGCGCGGTTCGCACTTGCCGCGCTGCGTGGAGGCAATCCCGAACAGCCGCCTGCCGAGTATGTGCAGTCCCTGTTCGATGGCTACGCGAATCGGTTCGACGTGCACCTCCTGGATCAACTCGAATACCGTGTGCCCGCCGTTCTCGCCGCGGAAATCGTGGCCCTGCGCGGCGACGATGCGCGTCTGGACGTGGTCGACCTTGGTTGCGGAACCGGATTGTTCGGGGCGGCGATTCATCCCATTGCCGGCCGGCTGACCGGCGTCGATCTGTCACCTAGGATGCTGGACAAGGCTCGCGCGCGCAATTGCTATCGACAACTCATCGAAGGCGATATCGTCGATTTTCTGCGCGGCCAGCCGGCCGCCAGCCTTGATTTGATCGCGGCCACGGACGTATTCATCTACATCGGCGCCCTCGAAGCGGTTTTTGCCGAGACGGTTCGCACGCTACGCTGCGGCGGGCTTTTCGCGTTCTCGGTGGAAGCATCGCCCGATGCGGCCGACACCGGCTACCGGCTGCAGAGCACCGGTCGTTACGCGCACGATCCCGGCTACCTGCGGGCGCTTGCCCGGCGATACGGTCTGCTCCCGCGTGTCTTTACCGCGATGCCGATCCGCAAGCACGGCGTGGCGCCGGTTCCCGGCTGGATCGCGATCTTCGAAACAGCGCCTTGACCGACCGCCGGGCATTTCAAAGCGAATCCGCAAGTCTCGGGACGGCCGCTGCGCAGAACAGGGGGAAAGAACGAGCCCCGCAGCCGAGCGCGGAGTATGCTGTCAGCGCATGAGGCACTTCGACATTTCCCCATTCGAAATTCTGGCCAGTGCCTGGCGCAACCGCGATCTCATCGCGCAGATGACCAGGCGCGAGGTCATGGGTCGTTATCGAGGCTCCATCCTGGGCATCGCATGGTCATTCTTCAATCCATTGCTCATGCTCGGCGTCTACACTTTCGTTTTCAGCGTGATATTCAAGGCGCGTTGGCAAGCCGGGTCGGACAGCAAGACGGAATTTGCCATTGTGCTTTTCGCCGGAATGATTGTCTTCAATATTTTGTCCGAATGCGTCAATCGGGCGCCCGGACTCGTGCTTTCCAACCCCAATTACGTCAAGAAAGTAGTGTTCCCATTGGAGATAATGCCGTGGATAATCTTGGGCGCGGCGCTTTTCCATGCCTTGGTGAGTCTCGGGGTACTGCTGCTTTTTTCACTCGCTGCGAACCACACCATTCAATGGACACTCATATTCCTGCCCGTTGTCATCCTCCCACTGCTTCTTCTTGTATTGGGGCTAAGCTGGCTGCTCAGCTCCCTCGGCGTCTACCTGCGTGATATCGGGCAGTCCATCGGGATCTTCACGACCGCGCTCATGTTCGTGTCCCCCGTGTTCTACCCGATTACTGCGCTGCCTGTAGAGTTCAGACAGCTGGCCATGGCCAACCCTCTTGCGTTCACGATTGAACAATCACGCAGTGTGCTGATTTGGGGGCAAACGCCGGACTGGATGGGGCTACTGGTGCAATTGGCCTTCTCCGCATTGGGGGCATGGCTTGGATTCGCATGGTTCCAAAAAGCGAGAAAAGGTTTTGCGGACGTCTTGTAGGCTCGGCAATCCCTTTGTCCCCGGTCAGATAGAGGGTGCAAGTCCACTACGGCGAATAGGCGTAAAACGCAACGCCATCAAAGTTATACCAAGGGTAGCTGGCAATGATGGCGTTCTTCTCGGCCTCCGAGGCGGTGAAGAAGAATGTGTCAGCCGTGGTTTTGTAGAACCGGTAGACCGGGACGCGGCCACTGCCGGGGCTGTCGTAGGCGTAAAACGCGGGGCCGTCGTAGTTATACCAAGGGTAGTTGGCAATGATGGCGTTCTTCTCGGTGATGCGCCCCCG
>Ga0209343_10009875_pt1 | contig 10943 bp, 8 predicted proteins | sample RifCSPlowO2_02_FD_184026 | JGI IMG/M metagenome (GOLD analysis project Ga0209343, IMG submission 184026) | Groundwater microbial communities from Rifle, Colorado - Rifle CSP2_plank lowO2_0.2 (SPAdes) (version 2) | ecosystem: Environmental > Aquatic > Deep subsurface > Groundwater | place: Rifle...
CGCGATCCGATCGGCGGCGTCGCCCGCATACGCGCGCGTGGCGTCGACAGCCAACCCGGCAAGAGCGTCGTCTCCCTGCGCGGCGCACATCTTCTCGGTTCGCGCCACCGCGCTCTCGATGGCGTAAATATCGATGATCACGTCCGCGATGTCGGCGAGCACCTCCTGCTCCTCCTTCAGCCCGCCACCATACGTGTCCGCCGCTTCGCGCAGCAGTCCGAGCGCAAGCCGCTTCGCGTGGCCCAGGAGCGAACGTTCGGAGGCCACCACCCCGTCCCGAGCCCCGAGCCCTTTGCCCTCTGCCCTTTGCCCTTTGCCCTTCGCCCCGCGCCCCGAGCCCTCCGCCCTTTGCCCTTTGCCCTCTGCCCTGAGCCCCGAGCCCCCGGCCGCAAGTCCCTGCTTGAGCAGCCGCGTGGGAATGATCAGGCGATTGATTTCGTTCGTGCCCTCGTAGATGCGCGTGATGCGCGCGTCGCGGTACGCGCGCTCGGCCGGGAACTCCCGCGAGTACCCGTTGCCTCCGAAGACCTGCAGCGCCTCGTCGACGGCGAAAGCGAGGGCTTCGCTCGTGTAGACCTTGTTGATCGAGCATTCGACGGCGAAGCCCTCGATGGTAGTGAGCACCGCGGCACTGTCGTGCGGATCGACCGCCTCGAGCGCGCGATCGACGTCGCCGAGCGCCCGGTAGACCATGGCGTCGCCGACGTAACACCGGATCGACATCTCGGCCAGCTTCCGCTTGATCAGCCCGAACTCCGAGATGGCCCGCCCGAATTGCCGCCGTTCCTTCGCGTAGCCCGCCGCGTGGGCGAGCGCAATCTTGGCGCAGGCGATATTGCGCGCGCCGAGCTTGACACGCCCGAAATTGAGCACGTTGAACGCCACCTTGTGGCCTTCGCCGATTCTGCCAAGGACGTTCTCGACCGGCACCTTCACGTTGTCGAGCATCAGGGCCGTGGTCGACGATCCGTCGAGGCCGAGCTTCTTCTCGTCGGAGCCCGACACCACGCCCATGCCGCGCTCGACGAGAAACGCCGTGAACTTGTCGCCGTCGACTTTCGCGAAGATCGTGAACAGATCGGCGAACCCGCCGTTGGTGATCCACATCTTCTGGCCGTTCAGCACGTAGTACCGGCCATCGTCGGTGAGTCGCGCGGTGGTCTTCGCGGCGAGCGCGTCGGAGCCCGCTTGCGGCTCGGTGAGCGCGTAGGCGGCGATGAGCGCGCCGCTCGCCAGCTTCGGCAGATATTTCGCCTTCTGTGCGTCGGTCCCGAAATAGACGAGCGGCAGCGTCCCGATGGCCGTGTGCGCGCCAATCGAGCCGCCAAACGAGGGATTGACGGCCATCGACTCGGCGACAAACGCCGAGCTGACCTTGTCGAGGCCGAGGCCGCCGTACGCTTCCGGGATTTCGAGCCGCAGCAGATCGAGATCGCCGGCCTTTCGGAGCAGCTCGCGCGTCAGATCCCAGTCGTGGGCATACAGCCGCGCCTCGCGCGGGACGACTTCGCCGCGCATGAACTCGCTGGCGGCGCGCCCGAACAACCGCTGCTCGTCGGTCAGGTCCTCGCGCGTGAAGACGTCGTTCGGTCCGACGTCGCTCGCGAGAAACTGGCCGCCTCGGACGGTCTGATGTGCCTGCGCCATAGGGTCAAGTTGACAGTCGACAGTTCACAGTCGAGAGTTCACAGTTGACCGTTCAGAGAGTTCAGAGGACTCACACCGTGCTGACCGACTCGCGCTGATAGCGGTGGATTCCGCACTGTTGACTGTCGACCGTCAACAACTGTCAACTCGTGTTAGGTGTCAACTGTGAACTGTTGACTGTCGACTGTTGACTGTTCACACCACGCAGCAGTATAAGCCACTACAAAACGTGCCAACCATCAACCAGCTGTTCGACCTCACGGGCCGCGTCGCGATCGTCACCGGCGGCTCACGCGGTCTCGGTCAGGAAATGGCCGAAGGGCTGGCCGAGGCCGGCGCGCGGCTCATGCTCTGCGCGCGCCGCGACGAATGGCTGACGCCCGCCGTCAAAGAGATGCGCGAGCGGGGATTCAGTGTGGAGAGCGTCCTCTGCGACGTCTCGAAGCCGACCGAGGTGCAGGCGGTCGTCGATCAAACGATTGCGGCGTACGGCAAGGTCGACATCCTCATCAACAACGCGGGACTCACGTGGGGCGACGAGCCCGAGACGATGCCGCTCGACAAGTGGCACAAGGTGATCGACGCGAACCTGACCGGCGCGTTCCTGTTCTCGCAGGCCGCCGGGCGCGACATGCTCACGAGACGGTGGGGCCGCATCATCAATATCGCGTCGATTGCCGGCCTGCACGCCTCGGTCCACGGCCCGCACTACGTCGGCTACGCGGCGAGCAAAGCCGGGTTGATGGGCCTGACGCGCGAGCTGGCCGCGACGTGGGGCGGCCGCGGCATTCGCGTGAACGCCATCGCGCCTGGCTTCTTCCACTCGCGCCTGGCCGATCCGGCCATCGAGAAAGTGGAGCCGCACATCAAGGCCTACAGCCCCATTCCGCGCGTCGGCGAGGCCGGCGAGCTGAAAGGCGTGGCGGTGTTTCTGGCCGCCGACGCCTCGAACTACATCACCGGCCAGGTCATCGTCGTCGACGGAGGCAGGACAATCGCATGACTTCACCCTACTCCTCCCGACCCTGGCTGAACCACTACGACTACTGGGTGCCGCATCACATGGCGTACCCGCGGCGGCCGCTCCACGACATTCTGGACACGGCCGCCATCGACGTGCCCGACCATCAGGCCACGGCCTTTTTTGGCGCCACGTTGACGTTTCGGGAGCTGAAGGATCGATCCGATCGGTTCGCGACGGCTCTGGCGGGATTCGGCCTCGCGAAGGGCGACCGCGTGGGCATCATGCTGCCCAACTGCCCGCAGTACATCATCGCCGCGTTCGCGGTGCTCCGCCACGGCGCGATTGTCGTCAACATCAACCCGACCTATACGGCGCGCGAAGTGCTGATGGTCGCGACCGATTCGGGCATGCGGTTTCTCATCACGCTCGACGCGCTGGCGCCGCTCGCGCTCGGCGTCCGCGACCGGACCAGCCTCGAGCGGATCATCGTGACCTCGCTCGCGGAGTACACACCGGCCGCCTCCGCTCCGCCACGCGTGGAGGGCACGGTGGCGCTCACCGATCTCATCGATCTCACCCACGGCGTGCAGGCGCCGCAGGTGATCCGTGTGCCGATCGCGTCCGACGATCTGGCGGTCCTGCAGTACACAGGCGGCACCACCGGCACGCCGAAGGGCGCGATGCTCACGCACGGGAACCTCTTCGCCAATGTGATCCAGACCGAGGCGTTCATGTACCGCTCGCGGGAGCGCGGCGAGGCGCGCTACCTGCTCGTCATCCCGTACTTTCACATCTACGCCTTCACCGTCGGCATGATGAAGGGCGTCTGGGTGGGCGCCCTGCAGGTGCTGTTGCCCAAGTACGATGTCGAACAGGTGCTGGCGGCCATCAAGCAGTACCGGCCGACCTACTTTCCGGCGGTGCCGACGGTGTTCGTCTCGCTCCTCAATCATCCCCGCGTGAAGGAATTCGGCCTCGAGCACGTGCGCACGTTCAACACCGGCGGCGCGCCGTGCCCCGTCGAAGTCATCGACCAGTGGGAGCGCGCCTTCGGACGCAACCTGAGCGAAGGGTACGGTCTGTCTGAAACCTCGCCGGTGACCCACACGACGCCACAGCTGGCCGCGCGCAAGCCCGGTGCGATCGGCATCCCTGTGGTAGACACCGACATCAAGATCGTCGATGTCGAGACCGGCACGCGCGAGCTGCCGCTCGGCGAAGCCGGGGAGCTGTGCATCGCGGGCCCGCAGGTCATGAAGGGCTATTGGCAGCGTCGGGACGAGACCGAGCGGGCGCTCAGGACCGGCGAGGACGGCCGCGTCTGGTTCTACACTGGCGACATCGCCCGGATGGACGAAGACGGCTTCTGCTCGATCGTCCAGCGGAAGAAAGACATGATCATCGTGGACGGCTTCAACGTGTATCCGTCGGAAGTGGAAACCGTGCTCTACATGCATCCCTCGGTGCGGCTCGTGGCGGTGATCGGTATGCCCGACGCGTATCACGGCGAGGTCGTGAAGGCCTGCGTGGTGCTCAAGGAGGGCGCCTCGGCGATGCCGGCCGACCTCATCGAGCACTGCAAGGGCGAGCTGGCACCCTACAAGGTGCCGCGGCAGGTCGAGCTCCGAAACGACTTGCCGATGAGCGCGGTAGGCAAGATCCTCTACCGCGTGCTGCGCGACGAGCTCGGACAGAAGCCTTGAGAGATCGTGACGGTGCGGAGCCATCGCGAGGTTCGGTACCATCCCTAGGTTCGGTGCAATCGCGAGGTGCGGTCGATCGCGAGGTTCACATCTTGAAGAGTGACTCGGAGAGGCGATGAGCGAATTTGTTCACTATGAAGTGCACGATCGCGTCGCTGTGCTGACGATCGACAACCCGCCGGTCAACGCGTTGGGCGCGGGCGTGTGGGACGCGATCGACGAGGCGGTCGCACGCGCGAACGTCGACGCCGGCGTCGATGCCATCGTGCTGATTGGCGCGGGAACGACCTTCGTGGCCGGCGCCGACATCAAGATCTTCAAGACGCTCAAGACCAGGGACCAGTCGCTCACCCGGTCCGCGCGCTCGCACGCCATGCTCAGGCGCCTCGAGGACGCGGCCAAGCCGCTCGTGGCCGCCATTCACGGCAACGCGCTCGGCGGCGGCCTCGAGCTGGCCATGGCGTGCCACTACCGCATCGCCGCGAAAAGCGCGAGCGTCGGCCAGCCTGAAGTGCTGCTCGGCATCATTCCCGGCGCGGGTGGCACGCAGCGGCTCCCACGGCTGGCCGGCGCCGAGGTCGCCCTCTCCATGTGCACCGACGGCAAGCCGGTGCCGGCGCCCAAGGCCTACGCCTCGGGCATCATCGACCTGCTCGTGGACGGCCCCTCGACAGCGCTCGGGGCGGGCCCCTCGACGGCGCTCGGGGCGGGCCCGTCGACGGGGCTCGGGGCGGGTCACCTGCTCGCCGGCGCGATCGCGTTCGCCAAGGCGCGCGCGGCCGCGCGCGAGAGACGAAAGACCCGCGACATCCCCATCACGCCCGGACAGGCGAAAGCCGGACTCGACGCTTGCGAACGCGCGAAGACCGGCCTCGCCAGGATCGCCAAAGGCGCCGTCGCGCCCTACGTGGCCGTCAGCGCAATCGAAGCCGCGATGACGCTCCCCTTCGACGCCGGCTCGCTCCGCGAGCGCGAGCTGTTTGCCGACTGCGTCGTCTCCAATGAATCGAAAGCGCTCCGGCACATGTTCTTCGCCGAGCGCGAAGCGGCCAAGGTGCCCGACGTGCCCAAAGACACGCCGGCCCTCGACATCACACGCGCCGCGGTCGTCGGCGCGGGGACCATGGGCGGCGGCATTGCGATGTCGTACGCCAACGCCGGTATCCCGGTCCTCCTCAAGGAGGTTGACGAAGCGGCGCTCCAGCGCGGGCTGGCGACGATCCGCAGGAACTACGAGTCGAGCGTCGCGAAAGGAAAGATGACGCGCGACGCTTTCGACAAAACCATGGCGCTCATCACGCCCACGACCAGCTACGACGCGTTCAACACCGTCGACATCGTCGTCGAGGCCGTCTTCGAGAATATGGACTTGAAGAAGGCCACCTTCGCCGAACTGGGCCGCGTGACGAAACCCGAGTGCGTGCTCGCGTCGAACACGTCGACGCTCGACATCGATGAGCTCGCGACCGCGAGCGGCCGGCCGGGCCAGGTGATCGGGCATCATTTCTTCAGCCCGGCGAACATCATGAAGCTCCTCGAAATCGTCCGTGGGCGCGAGACCAGCACGTCCGTGATCGCGACGTCCGTGAAGCTCGGGAAGCGCCTTGGTAAAGTGCCGGTCGTCGTCGGCAACTGCTTCGGGTTCGTGGCCAACCGCATGCTCGCCTACTACATGCGCGAGGCGTATCTGCTGCTCGAGGAAGGCGCGAGCGTGCCGCAGATCGATCGCGTGATGACCACGTTCGGCCTGCCGGTCGGGCCCTACGGCATGCAGGACATCGCGGGCATCGACGTCGGCGCGCGCATCCGTCAGTACCTCGCCTCGATTGGCAAAACGCGCGCGGAGGGTCCACAGTCCGAGGTGCCAGATCGGTTGTTCGCGATGGGACGATACGGCCAGAAGACCGGCGCAGGCTGGTACAAGTACGAGGCCGGCAGCCGGGAGCGCATTCCCGATCCGCTCATCGAACAGCTGGCCGCCGACGCCGCCGCGAAGCGCGGCATCATGCGCAAGCCGATCGCCGACGATGAGATACTCGCCCGCATCATGACGGCGCTGGCCAACGAGGGCGCGAAAGTGCTCGAAGAGGGCTACGCGCAGCGCGCCGGCGACATCGACGTGGTCTACTGCTACGGCTTCGGGTTCCCCCGGCACCGCGGCGGGCCCATGTTCTACGCCGAGACGGTGGGACTGCCGATCATTCTCGATCGCGTGAAGGCCTACCGCGAGCGGTACGGGGATTACTGGCAGCCCGCGCCGCTTCTGGAGAAGCTGGTGGCGGAGGGGCGGGGATTCTACGGGGACTGAACAGGCGTAGGCTTTAGGCTTTAGGCTATAGGCTTTAGCAAAAGCCCAAAGGCAAGAGCCCAAAGCCCATGATCGATATTCCGGATCTCTCGTCCCTGAAGGATCGCATCGGTCAGGAAATCGGCGTCAGCGACTGGATCGAGATCACGCAGGAGCGCATCAACCAGTTCGCCGATGCGACCGACGATCAGCAGTGGATTCACACCGACCCGGCGCGCGCGGCGGTCGAATCGCCGTTCAGGACGACGATCGCGCACGGGTTTCTCACGATGTCGCTCGTGAGCGTGCTCGTGCGGCGGACGTTCAACTTGAGCCGGCTACGGATGGCCATCAACTACGGCCTCAACAAGGTTCGCTTCGTCGCCCCGGTGCCGGTCGGCTCGCGCGTCCGCGCGCGGTTCGTGCCGGCGGCCATCGAAGAAAGCGGCGGCGGCGTGCAGGTGATCTGGAACGTCACCATGGAGCGCGAGGGGTCGGACAAACCCGTGTGCGTCCTCGAGTGGGTGGTTCGTTACTATGTCAATCGAAATTGAGGATTTGAGGATTTGAGGATCTGACCTCTGCGTCCATTGCGTCCTCGGCGGTGAAGACGTCGGCTTCGCCTTTGTTTCTGGTAAGGTAAGCCGTCATGCCGCTGGCGCCCGGCAGCCGTCTCGGGTCGTACGAGATCCTTGGTCTGCTCGGCGAGGGCGGTATGGGCCAGGTGTTCCGCGCGCGCGATACGAGACTGAAGCGCGACGTCGCCATCAAGATCCTCCCCGAGACATTCGCCCACGACGCGGACAGGCTCGCGCGATTTCAGCGCGAGGCTGAGGTGCTGGCCGCGCTCAACCATCCCAACATCGCCGGGATCTACGGGATCGAGGAGTCTGGCGACACGCACGCCATCGTGCTGGAGATGCCGGGTCTAAAGACCCGGCCTACATGACCTCCCCGACACTCAGCGTCCGGGCGACGATGGAGGGCGTGATTCTCGGCACCGCGGCCTATATGAGCCCCGAGCAGGCACGCGGCAAGCCGGCCGACAGGCGCAGCGATATCTGGGCGTTCGGGTGCGTGCTGTTCGAGATGCTGAGCGGCCGGCAATGCATCGAGAGCGGCGGCGAATCGGTGTCCGACGCGGTGGCCGCGGTTCTTCGCGGCGAGCCGGACTGGAACGCGTTGCCGGCCGAGACGCCCACACACATTCGCAGGCTGCTGCGCCGCTGTCTCCAGAAGGATGTCCAGAAACGGCTGCCACACATTGGCGTCGTTCGCCTGGAGCTCGACGAAGCGCCCGAAGCAACGACGCCCATTCCATTGCAGGCCGCCCCATCACCGGCGTTCTTCATACGCGCGGGTTTCGCGTGGATCGTCGCAGCGGTGCTCCTGGCGACGACCGTAGGCATCGCAGTCTTCTCCTACCTTCGACCTCAGCCGCCTCGTCCGCTGCAGACGCTCTCCTTGCTGCCTCCAGCCAAGGCCGGGGGCGTCATCTCTCCGGAGTTGTCGCCCGATGGGACCCGTCTGGCGTTCATCGCCGCCCTCGACGGACAGGTTCAGCTCTGGATCCGCGATCTGGATTCCGTCGCGGCCCGCGCCATTCCCGGGACGGAAGGTGCGAGCCGGCCCTTCTGGTCTCCCGACAGCCAGTTCGTGGCATTCGGCGCACAGGGCAAGATCAAGAAGGTACCAGCCGCAGGTGGGCCGATGCAGGTGGTGTGCGACGCACCCGGAATCCAGGGAGGCGCGTGGAGTCGCGATGGCGTGATTCTCTTCGCGCCCGATCAACTCCAACCGCTCTATCGAGTGCCGGCGGGCGGCGGCACGCCCTCGCCCGCCACCGCCCTCGACCCGGCGAATCGTGAAGTCTCGCATACCTTTCCTAGTTTTCTGCGCGACGGCCGTCATTTCCTGTACACCGCGACGCTGGGATACTGTCGTACCTTCCGGGATCTCAGGCCGAGAATACACGCCTCGCGTGGCTGGATCGATCGGGTCGCCTCATGGAGAGCGTCGGCCCCGCGGGGTGGTACGAGCACATCGAGCTCTCGCCCGACGCCAGTCGTGCGGCGGTTGACCGGAGGGATGTGCGATCGGGCCGCAGCGACATCTATCGGCTCGATCTCCGCGACACCAACCCATCGCGGTTCACGTTGCAGCCGGCTCGCCTCTTTCAATACGCGCGGTGGTCGCCAGACGGCCAGCGCCTCGTCTTTGCCGGGGCCGGACCGAGCGGCCTCTACGTCAAGCCCTCGACGGGCGCGGGCAACGAGGAGCTCGTGCACGAGGCCACGGACGGCGCGCTGGTATTCCCAAGCGATTGGTCGCCGGACGGCAAGTTCGTGGTGTTTCGAAAGCTGCTTCCCGGGACGCTGGGCGCACTGTGGACACTGTCGCTCGATGATCACAAGTCGGTCGCTCTGCCCCAGGCAGAGAACCGGGGCACCAACGGTCGCTTCTCACCAAACGGTCGGTGGCTGGCGTTTCAATCTTCGGAAACTGGAAGGCCGGAGGTGTACGTACAGTCCTTCCCACCGACGGCAGGCAAGTGGCTGGTCTCGCGCGATGGCGGCGTTCGACCGCGCTGGCGCCGCGACGGCAAAGAACTCTATTACATCACCTCGACCGGCACGAGTCCCGGCGGATCGCTGATCGCAGTGGCGGTGATGGACGGGAACACGTGGCGCACGGGGACCCAGACCCGTCTCTTCGACATCCGGTCCGGCACGACAGCCGTCAACACGTACCCGTACGACGTCGCCCCCGACGGCCAGCGGTTCCTCGTCATCACGCCGCCGGAGGAAGCCGAGGCGCCGATTACCATCGTCCTCAACTGGGAAGCGGCGCTCAGGAAGTAAGAACACGACGATCACCGCAGAGACCGCAGAGATCGCAGAGACATTCTTGTACAGCCCCCCACCTCCGCTCGCCTGATCGCTGGGCGAGCTACGGCGGGCAGGCCGAATCCCCGCCTCCGATCGCTGCGAATGCGGGCGAGCTACGGCGTGGCACGCCGAAGCGCCTTCGGCGCGAAGGCGGCGAGTCCCGAGAATTTGCGTACGCTGCCTCTCTGGGCCGCCGTAATTTCTGCAACTGGTTCGCCTCGTCCCTCACGAAACCCAATGATTCTCACACGGCACGTTCCTCGCATAGTGAGGATGTAGAATGGCGCTTGTGAAGGCGACGGATCCACGAGTTGGTTTCGCCGAGCTGAAGCAGTGGCCCGACGACGGGCGCCGCTACGAGCTGTACGACGGCGAGGTGACTGTGGTTCCATTGCCCTTTCCCAGACACCAGAGGGTGGCGCAGCACATCGGTCAGGTCCTCCTGGAATACGAACGCACGACTGGCGGCATCGTATTCAGCGTGCCGATCGACATCGTGTTCTCGCCGTTCGACGTCCTCCAGCCCGACGTCGTCTTTTTTCGGAAGGAGCGCCGTCACCTGCTCGACTTGATGCAGGCGACGGAAGTCCCGCCCGATCTGGCGATCGAGGTACTGTCGCGGAGTACTGAAGCGCGCGATCGCGGCCGGAAGATGGAGACGTTTGCTCGGTTCGGTGTCCCGGAATACTGGATTGTCGATCCAGTCCGCAATGTGCTCGAGATCTACGAATTACGCGATGGCGGCTATCTGCCAGCTGGCGTGTTCGGCGAACACGACCGCGTGGTCTCGCCCACATTACCGGGACTGGTCTTCGACGCGGCCCGCGTGTTTGCCGAATAACAACACCCTTGCTTAGCTAACAGTGCTTAGCTAAAATGGTGTCGTGAAAACCGTCCACTCAATTCATGCGGCGAAAACCAACTTGTCGCGCCTCGTGAAAAAGGCGTCCGCGGGCGAGGAGGTCGTCATCGCACGCGGTAAGACGCCGGTGGTGAGGCTCGTGCCCATCGACGCTGACCGGCCGTGCCGCCGTTTCGGCGTCATGCGCGGTCACGCTCGTGTCACGAACGCTTTTTTCGAGCCGCTGCCCGCCGAAGAACTGGACGCCTGGGAGCGCTGACTGCGCCTTCTGCTCGACACCCACGCGTTCCTCTGGTGGCTCGACGGCGACCGCCGGCTGTCGCGGCGCGCCCGCGGCGCCATCGCCGATGAACACACCGTGATTCTGGTGAGCGCCGCGTCGGCCTGGGAAATCACTACGAAGGTGCGGATCGGAAAGCTTCCGGGCGCCGTCGCGGTCGCCGCCGATGTCGCCGGCTGCCTGGCCAGCCAGCAGTTCGAGAGTCTGGACATCACGGTTCTCCACGCCCAACGTGCGGGTCGCCTTCCGGGCGTGCATCGCGATCCGTTCGATCGGATGCTCATCGCGCAAGCCCAGATCGAGGACCTGCCC
>Ga0209343_10009877_pt1 | contig 10943 bp, 12 predicted proteins | sample RifCSPlowO2_02_FD_184026 | JGI IMG/M metagenome (GOLD analysis project Ga0209343, IMG submission 184026) | Groundwater microbial communities from Rifle, Colorado - Rifle CSP2_plank lowO2_0.2 (SPAdes) (version 2) | ecosystem: Environmental > Aquatic > Deep subsurface > Groundwater | place...
GAACAGAATCAAAAATATAGCCTCTTTTTACACTCCGACTCCGGGCGGAATCGGTCCGGTTAACGTCGCCATGCTCCTCAAAAACCTAGTTCTTGCCGCAGAAAAAGAATAAATTTTGGACTATTGACAAATAAAATCAATCACTATAAACTTTCTTATAAATGGAAAGAGGGCTACCAACTCCACCCGAAGCATCTGAATTCCGCCCCGAGAAAATCAACGGTAATTTCAAAGGGAAAGACATCCTTTCCATGGAACAATTCGACCCCGTGTCAATTTCTAAATTATTCAAATTAACTAAAAAAATGAGCGAAATTGCAAAAAACGCAAGACATTCAAAAATGCTTGCTGGAAATCTTACTACTCTTCTTTTTTATGAACCATCTTCGAGGACAATGAATTCATTTGACGCTGCAATGAAACAACTTGGAGGCGAAACGCTTGTTGAAAAAGATCCCAAAAACTTCTCTTCAGTTGCGAAAGGAGAAACATTTGAAGACACAATAAGAACTTTTGAGGCCTATTGCGATGCAATAGTCATAAGGCATCCACAAGTTGGTCAAGCGCAAAAAGCAGCGGAAGCTGCGGAATTTGTCCCAATTATAAATGCAGGCGATGGCATTGGTGAGCACCCAACTCAAGCTCTTTTAGATCTCTATACCATTTGGGAAAAAACAGGAATCCTATCAGGGCTAAAATGTCTTTTCGCAGGAGACATCAAGAACGGAAGAACCGTTCATTCCTTGCTTAAAGCATTATCTTTATATCCAAATAACACTGCTTATCTTCTTTCTCCAGAACTACTTAAGCTAGATAGAATCCTGCTTGAAGAATTAAAGATGAAAGGATTAAATATAGTTGAAATCGACAAAGTAGAAGATATTCCAAAAGATGCCAACGTCTGGTATTGGACAAGAGTACAAAAAGAAAGATTTAATAACCCGGATGATTACGAAAAAGTAAAAAATAAATTTATTGCCACTCCTGAATTATTAAATGAATACGGGAATGAAAATATGATCTTGATGCACCCGTTACCACGCGTTGGAGAAATAACTGAAGACGTAGATAAGGATCCACGAGCAGTTTATCTTAGAAATCAAGTTAGAAATGGCATGTATATTCGTATGGCTTTATTGGCCTCTGTATTGGGAAGGAATGATCCATGGGAAGTCTTTATGGAAAAATTAAAGATTTGGAAGAAAAATCACAAAATAAAAATACCAATTAATATTTAATTATATTTCGAAAGTGATATAATGAAAAAATGAGAGAGTTTAAGACTGCTCTAATTACAACAGCAACTATCCTCATTGTTTTCACTTTATACGTCAGGTTTGCAGGGCCGATTCCTTTTTCTGTAAATAGTGTCCAGACTACAAAAATTAATTTATTTAATGTTTCGGGAGAAGGAAAAGCGACGGGAATTCCCGATACCGCCCAGATTTCAATCGGCGTCACCAAAACCGCATCAACTGTTGCAGCTGCTCAGGAACAAGCCAACAGTGCGGCAAATAAAATTATTAAAGATTTAGAACGATTGGGGATTGCTGAAAAAAATATTAAAACTACAAATTACAGCATTAACCCGAATTATGATTTTGCTAGGGGAGGACAAAATATTACCGGCTACACTGTGACCCAAACACTTGAAGTAGAAGTTACACCGATTGATGTAGCAAATAAAGCCATTGATGTTGCAACTGCGGATGGAGCAAATTTAGTCGGCGGGATAAATTTCACATTCAATGATAAAACGAAAAAAGATTTAGAGGATAAGTCGAGAAACGAAGCAGTGAGAATGGCCAAAGAAAAAGCGCAAAGCCTTGCAAAAGTAACCGGAATCCGTTTAGGAAAAATAGTTGATGTTCAAGAGTCAAATGGCTTTGAACCAAGACCTTTCGCAATTCAATCTCTTGAAGGAAAATCAGCGGACACTCAACTACAACCCGGAGAAAACACCATAACTATCGACGTCACCCTCTCCTATGAGACCTTATAAGTGAAATCTATTATTTTGTTATATTGACAGTAAATATTAATTTTGTTAAAGTTTATAGGATTTGCCAGAGAGAGCAAGACCCTCTGGTTTTTTATGGACAAAGAGGCAAAAGAGCTATTCATGGAACAAATTATTCCAGGCACCACCACCTGCAAACTCGAAGGTGTGGGGGGACGCCCTAACACTTGCCCCAACAATCCAACAAGAAATGAGAACGATCACATTCCGAAACTGTGCAAGGAGTGCCCCGGTAATCCTGTTCTGAGCACCAAAAAGGACTTACCAATCCTTTACCATGACGTTAGGGAAGCTAGATATCGTACGAGTTGATGTAGCGCTTATAAATTATCGTCTTGGCCATTTTTCAAATTTATTTTCCTTTCTTCTCTAAAATGTTCTTTAGCAATCAGCAGGGAAGTTACGATAATTATTCCCGCTCCAATCATCTGCGTTCCGTTTAATGTTTGCCCAAACATGAAATAAGCCACCGGCGCCCCAAGAATTGGACCGACGTAACGCAGGGCCGACACAATCCAGCCCTTAACTAACTTAAGCGATGAAAACCAAAACGATAAGGCAATAACATTAAACAAAATGACATAAATAATAAGATACTCCCAACCTTTCGTTGAGTAGCTTAAAAGATGCGGAGACGATGAAATAAGTGCGAAAGGAAGAAGGATTAAGCTTCCAATTCCCATAGGAATAGCGCTTCCCAACGTTGCTCCCATTGCGTGGGAAATTCTTTTGCCGACAATGTAGGAACTGGCAAAACACAGCATGGCAACTATCACCAATAAGTCTCCTGCACGAGGAATCAAAAAGATACCACCTGCGGAAAGGAGAAGCGCGCCGATAAGGTGAATTGTCAAAAGCAACAAATTTCTGGCCTTAACTTTTTCCCGCAAAAATAGCCATCCCAAGATCAGTACGAAATAAGGCTCTATTTTGGTGAAAAAAATTGCTTTAATCGCAGATGTTTCTACCAGCCCATAAGTGAAAACCAATTCCCCAACCATGAATCTTGAAACGACAATCCAAGCTAAATCTTTTATGTTATGACTGAGTAGCTTCTTTGAAACTTTTTCTTTTCTTATTCCGGCAATTATAAAAAGAATTATGCTTCCTAGAATTCCCCCTAATGACACGACAACAAGCGGCGACAGATCTCTCGCTGCTTCCGATTTAAAGATTGTTGAAACGCTCGAAAAAAATGGCGACAAAATTGCCGCAATAAATCCGTAGTAACTTCCCATACTGCAATTATACCATCAAAACGGCGTTTTACTTATTGCCCAATCTTTCCCACCTTTCCCACACCCGATCTTTCCCACACCCGATGTGGAAACGTATTGACACTTCGGGGGAAGAGAGCATAATGAAGTTATGCCTTATAGAATTACTCCTCTAGTAAACGACCAGGTTTATCACGTCTTTAATCGTGGGGTTGAGAAAAGAAATGTTTTTACGGATAACAGGGAGTACGCGAGATTTCTTGAAGCTGTTCAATATTACCAGCAAATATCTCCTCAAGTAAAATTTTCCAAAGCGGATAAGGATATTAAAGAAAAGCTTTCAGACAAAAAACTTGTTGAAATCATAGCATATTGTCTAATGCCAAATCACTTTCATTTTCTGTTCAAGCAAATTAGCGACAATGGCATATCAACTTTCATCAGAAGACTTATAAACAGCTATACTCGCTATTTTAATACAAAAAACGAAAGAGTCGGATCATTATTTCAGGGGCCATTCAAGGCTATTAGGATAGAATCAGATGAACAACTGCTCCATACGACCAGATATATTCATTTAAATCCTCTTGTTGGATATTTGGTAAAAGATTTGCGAAATTTTAAATGGTCTTCATATTTGGGATATATCGGTCTGGAGGACAACAAATTATGCAAAAGAAAAGAAATAGAACAATTAATTTCCCTTAAGGATTATGAACGGTTTGTTAAAGATCAAGAAGACTATGCTAAGCAACTTGCAAACATCAAGCATCTAACATTTGATCTTGAGAAATGAGTCCTAGAAACACTGGTGTCCCGATGTGTAGCCTCAATCCCACACCCGATGTGGGAATATTAAAAATTATTTATTCCCACTGTGGAAGCTTTTGTGGACGTCGCGGAGCTGCTTATTTGTCACGTGGGTATAGATTTGAGTGGTGGCAATATTTTTGTGTCCCAACATTTCCTGAACCGACCGAAGGTCTGCGCCATTAGTTAACAAATCTGTTGCGAATGAATGACGAAGCGTATGGACTGTTGCGTCAACAGGAATCCTCGCAAATCGAACATATTTTTTTACAATTCTTTCAATGCTACGCGCAGTCAATCTCATTTTTTCTCCATTATCTTCCTCTGTAATTTTTCCCGAATAACGGATGAATAAAGGCTTAAAATTATCCTTCCGTTCTTTCAGATACCGCGTGACCCATTCTTCCGCCCTGTCCGAAACGAAAACCACTCTGGCCCGTCCTCCTTTTCCTACGACTCCAAATTCACGCCTTTCGAGATTTATTTGATTATGGTTAAGCTTTACCAATTCCGACACACGCAGCCCGGTTGAAAATAATAATTCAAAAATTGCCCTGTCTCTAATTCCATCTTCTTTGGAAGTATCAATTGAAGTTACTAATCTATCAATTTGTTCACGTTCCAGAAATTTCAAACTCCGGCTTTCAGTTTTCGGCAGATCGATTTTGGACGGCTCAAGGGTTACATGATCATTTTTTATAAGAAACCGCAAGAATGAACGAAGTGCAATCACATAATAATTCTGCGTGACGCGTTTTAGAGTCATTCCCTTGGCATCTTCGCGGTTCGCTAAGAAAACCCTATATTTCCTAACCGTTGGTAAATCCAAATCTTTCAATGATTTTTCGGGCATATTTTGGGTAAACCAGATATTAAAAATTTCCAAATAATGCCGATAGTCGCGGATGGTTAATTTACTGCAATTTTTTTCAATTTCCAGATATTCCAAAAATTCATCAATGAGGTGGGAAAGTTCATTGACAACTGCCGGCAGCTTGTTATCCATAAGGCATTTCCTTTTTTATTTTGCGACGTAGCTTCTTATATTATGCGACATAACAAATTACCTTGTCAATGCCGTACGGAATTGTCTAAAATACCAGAATATGCTAAAATTCCACAACTATGGATAGAGAAAACGGAATTCCATCCGATGAGATAGAATTTGCTATATTTATTGTAAGGAAAACGTTCATGCTACGACTCAAACTAACCGAAGAAGATTTAAGCAAATTAGATCCATACAATTGGGCTGGTCACGTTGAAAGATATTCCCTATGGATAATTCGTAACTACATCGAGCTGGTTGAACCAAAAGATCCCAAGGAAAGATCTAGCTTACTAGTGCACGGTGGTAATTTTACAGAGAGAGCTAAATCAACATTTAGGTATCTCGACGAAAATAATGTCAGTGCGTTCAAGCAGCACATGAATAATTTAGGATTTAAGGTTAATCAAATGCCACCTCGGGAAGGTCCGTGGAGCTCCAAGCGAATCCGCTCTTAAACGACTTGGTTTTAACTAATAGTCCAGTACTGTCCCTGCAATAGAACTCAGGGGAATAGACGAAAATTAACATATTTAGCCTCGATTTGGCCTCGTGAAAATATAATATATTAGTCCCATAGTAGGGAAGTGTATCAAAATCCGGACCCGGGAAATTAGGGAGAATAATTGCCAAAAGAGAAGTCTCATTTTCAAAACTATCAACTATTAACCATCAACTATGAACCGATTTTAGCCACTTCTCCGCGAACTTGAGCTTGGGTGGTGTCGCAAAAGTTATATTGTACGACATAATCACTTTCTCCTCTCCGGCTGCTTAAGTTTTTTATTTTGATCTTCGCGGATTATTCTCTTGATATTCACAGATAATATTGCTTGGAGAATAAGACATCTACTTCTCCGATCGACGCTTAAAGATTTATCAAGTCGTCATCCTTAATCATTAATCATTTATCATTAATAATTACTAGCAGCGCGCCCCTCCACCCCGGGTCGGGTGTATCGTAATTTAGATTGCTAAAACCTTCTAAACTCACGATTTTAGCCTCAAAAACACGTATGTTGGCATGTTCGTATTTTTTTCGAGTTAGGTTGATCTATCAACCCAAACATTTAATTTCAAGGCTAGAACGTTAGTGATAAATGATGAAGAATAAAGGAAGAAGAGAATAAGGTTCTTCAATGAAAGAAAAAACAATGAAATAGTGCGCGGTGCCTGCACCGTATAAGCGCCCTTCCGATGCGAGGACGTAGACCTCGAGAGGAAGTAAGCTTTGTACGGTGTGAAAATTCCCGCATAATTCCGTGAAAAGTTATCCACATTCTGCAAAGCAGAATCAAAATTAAGTCCTATAATATTATAGGCTCGTATATCAAACTATATCATCCTGAGTGAGTGAAGCGAGTCGAAGGACTTCCCTCTTCCCCACTTTCTGCCGAATTTATTTTCTACGATCTGGCGCTAAATGTTATAAAAACCAGAAAAACAATTACTGCAACCCAAATATATTCCCACATAACACCCTTAAAAAGTCTTTTGTCTAGCCATATTTGAGAAATACCTACCAAAATGTAAAAAAGGCCTGTTAGAAACAATCCTATTATCGTTGGCGTTGTTGACCAAAACCATAATATAAGTGCAATTTCAACAATACAGACCACAATCAGCAAGACCCATTCAATATTCAAGCGAAAATCTTTTTCCAAAGTGTGAGTCCATATGGAGTGCAAAACTAGGGCGAAAGAAAAAGTAAAAACAAAAAATAATGTTACAAAAATATTCAGATGCAAAGCGAAAACAACATTTGCCATAAAAAAATAAGAGAGTAAGGTTACAATGAATGAAACGGTACGGGCAGATGACAGAAGAGCAATGGTCCTAATCGAGGAAACAATGAAAATATTTTCAGAAAGGAGAAGTGAATAAAGTCCAAGAGCATACAGCGACGTCATTCCTATACGGGTCATGAATCTGGCCGGAACCAAAAAATAAAATAAGGCACACGCCAAGGTATAAAATAACGGTAAAATAAAAACCTGAGGCGAAAAATTATCCTCAAGATCTTTCCTTATAGCCCAAAAGACAAAAAGATCTGTAAGAAAAGATAACAAAAGAGCTATATATATTCCCCCACGACCAAATAGTTGTTCCGAGAAAAAAAGAATTAAAGACAAAATAACTACCGTAACTATAAACTTCTGTCTTTTCGGGATATTAAAAAGAAAATTAATCTTTTTTGAAAATCTTCTAAGCCAAATTTGAGTAAACTTTTTGAACATCATCTAAAGCCCCTATTTTATCCAAAAAATTGACAACTTTTTCCAACTTTGCCGGATCCGAAATGACTATTGGAATTAGAGGCTTTCGAATAGTCTCAATTGCTTCCAACACCATACCTTTTTCCATAAGGCGCTCCCGAACGGAAGATAAATCGGCGTAAGATGTCTGAATAATCGCCTTATCCTGAATATCTTCTATATCCTCTGCCCCGCTCTGAAGCGCAATTTCGAACAACTCATCTATAGTTTTTCCGTTTTTATTTATAATTATTCTGCCTTTTTGTTCAAATTGATATGCAACAGATCCGGGTTGGCCAAAATTTCCACCATCTTTATTAAATATGCTTTTTATCTCGCTTGTGGTTCTCATTGTATTGTCAGTAGCAGCCTCTATAATTACACTAACTCCTTCCGGAGCAAAGCCTTCATAAATTACCTCCGAAACTTCTCCTGTATCTTCCCCAATTGCCTTTTGAATTGCCCGCTCAATGTTTTCTTTGGGCATATTTGCTGCTCTGGCTGCATCTACGGCGAGACGAAGTTTAAAATTACTATTGGGATCTGCTATTCCCCCACTGGCTTTAACCGCAACTGTAATTGCATTGGAAATCTTGGTAAAAGTCAGTCCTCTTTTGAGATCAGCTGCGCCTTTTGCTCTTTTTATTGTAGCCCACTTTGAATGTCCAGACATAGCAGTTGATAGTTGATGGTTGATAGTAGATAGTAGATCGTTTTACAATGAACTATGAACTATTCACCATTTACTATCTGCTTATTATACTGTTTATCCATTGACTTTTGCAACAAAACCTTGTATCATCTTTCACAACAATCCGTAATAATTTCCGCAAATGACACTACAAAAAGACAAGGCTATTCAGGCAATGCTCTTAGGCGACTGGAAAAATGCGGCTTCTTTAAACAGAGCCCTCATAAATGAAAACCCTAAGGATATCGACGCTCTTAATCGCTTAGCATACGCATTTACAATTTTAGGAAGAATACAAGATGCTAAGTATTGAAAATAGATATTCTAAATCAAATTGCAATAAGGAACATAAGAAAACTGACAGAACTGGGACCTAGACAAATCGCAAAAAGCTTATCTTCTGTTAGGGGCGTTAGCAACACTTTTCTTGAGGAAACGGGAAAAACAAAAATTATTTCCCTCGTGAACACAGCCCAGCCAAAAATTATTTCCCTCTTAACAACAGGCCAACCCGTTGTAATCATCATCAAGAGATCGAAAATATTTGTTCAAGACCAAAATGAACAATATTTGGGAGTATTGCCTGATGATGTAGGAAAAAGACTAACCAAACTAATAAAAGGCGGGAACACGTATACGGCCTGTATAAAATCTGCAACCGAACATAATGTTTGTGTCTTCGTAAAAGAAACTAAAAGAGTATCCAAATACAAGAACCAGCCTTCTTTCCCGCAGACTGCCGATCAAGATTTGGGTTTATCAAAAACAAGAACAAAAATAAAAAACTATAAAGACCTCGGAGAAGAAGATGATGATCGCGTTTCTTTCCCGGAAGAAGAATCCTGAAACCGAGTCAGACTCGGTGAAATATAACTCTCCCCTTGAATAGTTTTTTTTGAGTCTTGTAAATGTGGGATTTATTTTCCAGATCGGCAAGAGCAATTATGGAAAAAGCTATGGATATAATCGCTATTACAATAATTACCAACCAAATATTCATATATTAAAAATTAAAAAGGGAGAGAATTAAGTTTATCCTCCCCTATCACTATCGTTATGTCCGATATCGCATTGTTCTCTTCTTTCGCAACTTCGTATCCAAGCACCTTTTGCAATCTTTCTACTGTATAAGTTTTTTTATCAATATATAATATAACGGACTTTTTTTTGGAGCTATTCTCTGTCGCAACAATTATAACATTTCCACCCATGTTAGTTACTAGTCTGGCCAGCCTATTCCCAAGCCCAATCACCTCCGTTCCGTTGATAATCCGTATTGTTTGATGATCTTTTTCTATAGATGTATCGCTTGCCAATCGGCCTACAGCTTTATCTAGTTCCAATCCGTTTACGTCCCCCACCATTTTCACGTTAACAGAGCTTTCCGGAATGGTTCTTGCGAGCATTGTCAATTTTAATAGATCTATAATCGTGAGATTGGTTTTGAGCTTATTGTAATTAAGAATTGTCTTGACAAATAACGAATCTACTTTCTGATTTAAATCCAGGGAATTTTGGACGATAAAGCCGTCTATGGGAATCTCCAGAAATCGTCCGACTTCCGCAAATTTAACACTGTCATTTAATTTAAAAACCGAAATTTCTTTCGAATCAGGCGATAAGGATATTACCTCGATATTTTTTCCGTTAGTTATTGTTAAAGTAAATCTTTTGGAGCTATCGAATTGTCCCGCTCTTACGACAGTAATCAACTTAAAAATTATAGAAATTCCAACGATAAAAGCTAAGAATGCAAAAAAGACAATCGCAATTTTCGTATTGCTTTGGGCAGACTTTTTTTGCTTCATAGGATAAAAATCCTGCTTTCCTTGCCCGCCTTGAATTGAAGCATGAGCCGCGCTACGAATAGAGCATAAGGCGAATGCTGAAATCAGACGGGTTTCTTCTTTTCAATTAATCTAGGCATAGTAAAAGTAGGAGCACTCATGCCTACAAACGAAGAAGAGATGTTTTTCGAATCTTTTTTCTTTTTCTTTTTTTCTCCTTTATAAAACCCTCCAAAACCACCACCCATAAATATAATTCACCCCTTTCGCCCGCCGAAGTTTTAACAAAAGCGGGCACAGAATAATTGTATCAATTTTACCGCCCAGAATCAACATAAATCCAGCACCTTTATTCTATAGCATATTCAACTCCACGGAAAAACAAATGCTACTAATCTATACAACAAGCATTGGGACTATTAAAAGGTGCCTGGATAAAATCAGGAGTCAGGCTTATTAAAAATTTTTATCTATAAACTCCTTGCCTGTGTTCAACTTTTAGAATCTCGACTATGCTCAATGTTTTATCAAACTTATATATTATTCTGTAGTCGCCAACTCTAAATTTATAATAATTTTTGAGGTCGCCATGCAATCTTACTCCAGAAAGAGGATTTTCCTGAATTACGCTGAGCACTTTAATAACCTTCTCGTTGATATGAAGCGGAAGCTTTTTTAATTGTTTCTGTACAGATTTATCGGTAGATAAATATTTAGCGGGCATCTTTTAAACGACGTTTTTTAAAATCCTTTTTTATCTCCTCTAAGGTTACATAATTGCCTTTTGCAATTTCTTTTTCTGCCCTACGAATATCATCCATAGAGTGTTCCAAAGTATAAATTGTTTCCTCCAGAGAATCAAGATATTCCGGAGATACAAGGGTTGCCTTAACTTTGCCTTTTTTTGTTAAATCTACTCGAGAATAATCCTCGTTAACTTGATCAACGAGTTTTAAAAGATCCCGCCTTGCTTGTGTAACTGGAATCACTTGCGTCATATGTTATAAGTGTACATAAATGTGCTCACCCTGTCAAGCACAAATTCTATAAATTAATTATTGCAACCCAGAATCAACACAAAATCAAGGCTTTAATCTATCTAGAAACGTTCCCAG